>Ga0315912_10000121_pt1 | contig 180836 bp, 144 predicted proteins | sample VfabasoilMG_FD_204469 | JGI IMG/M metagenome (GOLD analysis project Ga0315912, IMG submission 204469) | Garden soil microbial communities collected in Santa Monica, California, United States - V. faba soil | ecosystem: Environmental > Terrestrial > Soil > Garden | place: USA: California...
TCGGTAACGCCATACGCTACCACGACACTGGCAGGCAGGATCCCTGGATATGCATCTCGTCGAGGCAGCTCCAGCTCCCCGCCTTAGGCGCAGAGCTAAGGGTATCGGATAACGGCACGGGCATACCCATAGATATCCAGGACAAGGTCTTTGATATGTTCTACCAGGGCAGTACGACCAGCGAAGGCTCGGGACTTGGACTCTACATCGTTAAGAATGCACTTAAGAAACTCGGGGGGACTATACACCTAAACAGTAATCCAGGTCAAGGGGCTTCGTTTACTATTATACTGCCGGATTTATCTGCTGCAGAACAGTAACGTACTGATACAGAGATTCCAAATTCTTAAGCTGAATCGGGTATTCAATGCAGGTGATTATTAACTTTACGGGACTATTTTTCAGCGGGTAATTATGCTTACAGAAAAAGAGACAGTACGGTACAACAGGCATCTGCTTCTTCCGGAGATCGGAGCGGAAGGGCAGGAGAAGCTTAAACATGCCAAGGTGCTTGTGATAGGAGCAGGAGGGTTGGGTTGTCCTGTTTTGATGTACCTCGCAGCAGCCGGCACAGGCACCCTGGGGATCCTGGATTTTGACAATGTGGATATAAGCAATCTTCAGCGCCAGGTATTGTACGGTACAGACGACCTGGGAAAATCGAAAGCCCTGATTGCAAAACAAAAATTATCCGCGCAAAACCCGCTCATCCGTATTGAAAGTATAAACACTAAACTTTCCACGCAGAATGCGCTGGATATTTTTTCAGGATACGATATCATTGTGGATGGAACCGATAATTTTTCTACCCGTTACCTGGTAAACGATGCCTGTCTTTTGCTGGGAAAGATCCTTGTGTCGGGCGCTGTGTTCAAATTCCAGGGACAGGCAGCAGTATTTAATTTTCCAAGTGCAGAAGGAAGAGGGCCGAGTTACCGTTGTTTGTTTCCCTCGCCTCCGCCGCCCGAATCATCTCCATCCTGTTCCGAAGCCGGCGTGATGGGTGTGCTGCCGGGGATCATCGGTACGCTGATGGCCAATGAAGTAATTAAAATTATTACAGGAGTAGGAGAGGTGCTTTCCGGAAAGATGCTGCTTATGGATTCCCTCACCCTGGATTTTCAAACGGTAACGATAGAGCGCAACCCGGAAGCAATATTGTCCGCACCTCAAACTGCCGCAGAGTTTACCAAAATGAATTACGATCATTTCTGTGGAGTGGAGAAAAGTGCTTCTGGCCTGAAAGAAATTACTTCCGGGGAATTGCTTGAAATGATATCCCGGAACGAAAACATTCAGCTGCTGGATGTACGGGAACCCCTGGAACAGCCTTCTGTTCCGGAGCTCCGGGCCCTGCACATTCCTCTGGGAGATATTGAAAACCAGAGAGCACGTATTGCAGCGGATAAAAAAGTGATTGTTTTATGTGCCATGGGCACACGAAGCAGGAAGGCAATAGAGCTTCTGTCTGACAAACATGGATTTCAAAATCTGTACAACCTGAAAGGAGGAGTGATGGAATGGATCAGGACGAGGAGTAAGCAGCAAAAAGCATAGGCACCCGATAACTCTGTTCCGGATCCAATTTATACGTGCAGGATTTCTTCTGACCTTGAGTTTTTCCAGGCACTGTTTTCAAAAGGCGCATAGAAAATATTTTCCTTAACTTTAAGCAAAAAGGGACTGATATAAATGAAAGGTAAAAAAGAAAATTTTCCCCCTGATATTCCCGCAAAAATCAGGAAGAAGGAGGAACCAATATTGACTTACCCGGAAATACTGGAGCGGTGCACCGCCTATTTCCAGGGCGATGAGCTGGCAGCTTCCACCTGGATCAATAAGTATGCTGTAAAAGACAAGGAAGGAAATATCCTGGAGCATACACCGGAGCAGATGCACCGGCGCATGGCCAGAGAATTTGCCCGGATAGAAAATAAATACCGGCAAAGTTCGGGGCTGAATGGAAATAATAAAAACCTTTCTTTGTACGGGCAGAAAAGAGAACACCTCTCGGAAGATACCATCTTTGATCTGTTCCGTGAGTTCCGCTATGTTGTCCCGCAGGGAAGCATTATGTCAGCGCTCGCGAATAAATATGTGATCGCCTCTCTTTCCAACTGCATTGTGCTGCCGGAAATCTATGATTCGTACGGAGGAATTCTTTATACCGATCAGCAAACGGCGCAGTTATTTAAAAGAAGATGCGGAGTGGGAGTTGATCTTTCAACGCTGCGTCCGTCGGGTTCTTATATCTCAAACGCTGCCGCAACAACCACCGGGGCTGTTTCTTTCATGGAGCGCTTTTCCAACACCACACGCGAAGTCGCGCAGAATGGCAGAAGAGGAGCGCTTATGTTAACGATGGACATTGCTCACCCGGACATAGAGCAGTTTGTTACAGCCAAGCAGGATCTGTCAAAGGTGACAGGCGCAAATATTTCAGTCCGTATTTCGGATGAGTTTATGGAAGCAGTTGCCGGCAATGCAGATTACACCCTGCGCTGGCCCATTGATTCCAACGCTCCGGTTATTTCCAGGACAGTGAAAGCCCGTGAACTTTGGGCTGCAATTATTAAATGTGCGCACAGCAGCGCTGAGCCCGGAATTATTTTCTGGGACAAACAACACCGTTATTCCACCTCTTCCGTATATCCCGGATTTAAAAATGTTTCTACCAATCCCTGCTCAGAGATCGCCATGCAGGGCGGAGACAGCTGCCGGCTGATCGCGCTTAACCTATTCAGCTTTCTCGAGAAACCATTTACCAAAAGTGCAAAGTTTGATTACAAAAAGTTTTACGAGACTACGTACGAGGCTCAGCGCCTGATGGATGACCTCGTGGATCTTGAACTGGAAGCTGTTGAAAGAATACTGGAGAAGATCAATGCTGATCCTGAACCCGGGCCTGTCAAACAAGTAGAGTCTGATATATGGAAGTTGCTGTATGAAACGGGAAAAAAAGGAAGAAGGACCGGGCTGGGTTTTACAGCCCTGGGTGATGCAATGGCTGCCCTGGGATATAAGTTTGATTCGCCAGAGGCAATTCGTGAAACGGAGAAGATCATGCGGTCGAAATGCGAAGCGGAGTTTGACAGCAGCATAGATATGGCCATTGAGCGCGGAAAGTTTGAGGCGTTTGATATGAAATACGAGCATGCTTCCGGATTTGTAGATATGCTGAAAAAAGAATTTCCCCAGGTATATGCCCGCATGTCAAAATACGGAAGAAGAAACATTTCCATAAGTACGGTGGCTCCTACCGGCACCTTGAGCATGATGACGCAAACCTCTTCCGGGATAGAGCCGGTATTTATGCTCTCGTATAAAAGAAGAAGAAAGATCAATCCCCGGGATAAAAATTCCAGGGTGGATTTTGTGGATGCAATGGGAGATTCCTGGCAGGAGTTTATTGTATATCATCCCAAATTAAAAATGTGGATGGAAGTAACGGGCGAAACGGATATAAGCAAGAGCCCTTACCACCGATCTACTGCTTCGGAGATTGATTGGAAAAAACGCGTGGAGCTACAGGCGGTGGTTCAGAAATATACCACCCATTCAATTTCATCTACTATTAACCTGGCTACGGATGTATCGGTGAAAAGTGTGGGTGATATTTACATGGAAGCCTGGAAGAAAGGCTTGAAAGGCATTACGGTTTACCGCGATGGCTCACGCACCGGTGTGCTTGTATCGGCCGATGAAAAGGATACGGATGCCGATTCCTTCACTGAAACACGGGCCCCCAAACGTCCCAAATCCCTGGAAGCCGATGTGGTCCGCTTTATGAACCACCATGAGAAATGGATTGCTGTAGTGGGTATTTTAAACGGAAGGCCTTACGAAGTGTTTACCGGGAAAGAAGATGATTCATTTTCCATTCCTGCATGGGCGGAGAAAGGATGGGTACAGAAAAATGTGACGGAAGACGGAAAAAAAAGATACGATTTTCAGTATATAAATAAGGAAGGAACCCGGGTTACAGTGAAAGGACTGTCACGCGCGTTCAACAAGGAGTACTGGAATTATGCCAAGCTTATTTCCGGGGTGCTGCGTCACGGCATGCCTTTGCCGCACGTAGTAAATATGATAGAGAACCTGCATTTCATCAGCGATAACATAAATACCTGGAGGTCCGGTGTGGTGCGTGGGCTGAAAAGATATATCCCGGATGGCACGTATGCAGCCGATAAAAAATGTCCGGAATGCGGGGATCCTGAAGGGTTGATCTACGAAGAAGGTTGTTTGAAGTGCAAGAGCTGCGGACAGAGTAAGTGCGGATAGGGCGTGGGTTTACACATCACTTTACATTTTATTCAGAGTATTTTCAGCGAAAACCCGGATGTAACCGAAGTTTCAATCTATTTTTGTAGACTTGCAGCCTGAAAATAAATTCTAACTATATATACCATGAAAAACATTTTTGTTCTTAAAACATTTTTTCCCTTTTTGCTTTTTGTATTTTTATTCGCAGCACAGGCTTCTGCGCAGCTCACACTGACGGTAACCGTTACAAATGCTACCAACTGTACGGCTCCCTGCAACGGGTCCGCGGCGGCAAACAATGTACCCGGCGCCACGTATGTCTGGAACACCACTCCGGTGCAAACTACCGCCACTGCTACCGGCCTTTGCCCGGGAACGTACTCGGTGACTGGATCTTATATGGGTCTTACAGCGGGAGGTACAGGCACTGTTAGCTGTACACCCAATGGAATAAATAACGTTTCTGTGAATGAGAACATCCGCCTGTTCCCTAACCCGGCACACAGCGAATTGTATATTCAGGTCAATACCGATCAGCAGGGAAAAGTGGACCTTGTCCTCCGGAACATTTTAGGCATAGTGGTGTACCAGGAAGCGATCGAGACAAACGGCCATCCTTATAAATGGATTGATATTTCTGCATTGCCTGCCGGCATTTACGATGTTGAATGCATGGATGGAAATACGCTCAGCCGCAATAAATTTGTCAAGCAGTGATCCTCGCGTAGAGCGGGACTGTTTCGTTTTAAAATAACTATCACGGATATTTAATGCACGATAGTGTTATGGCTGTCTGTGTCCCCCTCTGTTGGAGGAGATGCCGGCAAGGCAGGGAGGCTGTAAAATATGTTTCGGGAGGATCCCGCTTGCAAATGCACAGTACATGAAAAAATGGAGCAAATGGAAGATATTTAGAATAGCCTGGTTCATCCTTATAATTATATTCTTTGCCTGGAACTGGACCACATTCCAGTCCCGCGATCTACCTGAAAACACATTTTCAAATTCAGCCATCCTTACTGTTACGGAGACAAATGACCTGATCACTTTTCAGGCGGATATACCGGAAGAAAAACTGGATGTTATTTTTTTTCAGGGAGGCCTTACGGATCCAAAAGCATATGCCCCGCTTTGCCGCAGGCTGGCAGAAAGCGGTTTCACCTGTCACCTGGTAAAAATGGCATGGAGGCTTCCGCAATACGACTATAAGAAGGTAGCCGGATTATTTGATCTGGAAAAAACGAACTATGTGATCGGCGGTCATTCCCAGGGAGCTAAAATGGCTGCCCGGCTTGTGTATGAAAATCCCGGTGTATTCAAAGGACTGTTTTTAATGGGCACTTCCCATCCCCGGGATATTGATCTGTCTGACCGGAATATTCCATGTATAAAATTGTATGCAGAGAACGACGGACTGGCAAGCGTGGAGGAAGTGATGGAGAATAAAAACAAGCTGCCCGAAAACGCAAAACTGATTTTTATTAAAGGAGGCAATCATTCCCAGTTCGGCTACCTGGGAAAACTCCTCATGGACAATACAGCCGGTATATCGCTGGAAGAGCAGCAGCAAAAGACTTGCAAAAACCTGGTTGATTTTCTGAACAAAGTAAAAAGCGGCCTCTGAGAATCCCAAATACTTTTTTTTATCTGCCCGATAAGCGATACATTCGCATAACTGCCTTATTTACCTGCTTGCGGTGACTCTCGTGTGCTGACTATGAAAAAAAATATACTTACTGTCCTGGTATGTCTTCTCAGTCTCGGTTCATTTTCGCAGAGCTTCAATTATAAATTTTGCCTGGTACAAAAGGATGCCGTATCCATTGCCCTGGAATTTACGGTGTGCAATAATACTGCCTCACCTGTTTCCACGTTCACATTTGTTTTCAGCTGGCCCGGTGTTTCCAATGTTACGGTGGATAACGGGTTGAACGTGCTCCAGAACGGGAACAACGGCGTGGTGGAATTCGAGCAGCTGCAGTGGGGGCCAGCGCTGGCTCCCGGATGCAATAATAAATTTACCGTGCGGATGAATTATATGCCCGGCATGTTCCCGCCCACAACAGGCACTTTAAATGGCAGCACTATTCGCGGCATCACCTGTTACGTGCCTCCCTCGTATGAAAACTTTGAATGCAAAAAGGATTTCAGCGAGCTGTGTTTTTTAAAAACCAATGCAGAGATAAAAATAGGGGAGGGAACGGTTAGAAGCTGGAATTCCACGCTCGATGTATACATTCCCACCAACCGTAAAGGCTGGGCGATCGGCATGGCCGTTGCACACACCCTGTTCAGCAACCTGATGGGTTTTGACTGCATGTCCGTGAATGAATATTTTGCAACAGCGGTGCAGGAAACCAACTGCGGATGCGACGGTACAGTTACAGCGCCTGCCTGGGCCACCAACATTTATCCTGTGAATCCTCTTATCTATTGTTCAGATTACACGCACGGCGTTGCGGTAGGCTATTTCCAGGAAGAATACGGAACCGGCTGGCTGGAGCTGAAGCAGGATATCCCCTGCTTTATTCCCAAAATAGATTTTGATACGTTCGTCGTCGGCAAGCGGTTCGAGACACAGGCTCTGGCAAAAGCGTATCATGATTACAATAATATTTCTTACTGGCAGTATATCAAATGCTGGGATCCCATTGGTTTTCTGAAAAACGCAAAAGATCCGTATGCAGGAGAAAAACTGATCTCGCTGGCCTATAACAGAGGAATGAATGCAGGAGAAGTTGTCAGCCTGCTTACCACTAACCGCGCTGCGGCAATGGCAGCCACCAACATGTTGCCTTATTTAAGTCCGCCCGGATCTGGATGGTCGTACGGAGAACAGATCAGCCGGGTGACAGCGGTGCTGGATAATAATTTCGCCGATGTAAGTGTGGCGGATGCAGCTGCCAACGGAATTACTTTTCCCGGAGTTCATAATTTCCGGGGATATTACGATACACAGGTTACCTGGACGGATATCGGCAATTACCTGGATGTGATCGCTCCCATGTATGCAGGAGTGGGAGTGAATCCTGTTACGCTGAAAAATGCAGTTCAGAAAGTGTTCAGCGGAGTGAACGGCGGAAACAGCATTTCATTCCGGTACCAGCTTGCACCGGTCATCGATGCCATTGTACTGAACCTGCCTGCGTTTGATCCCAAGTCAGGGCAGGGAGCCGTGTATGGAAATTCAGGAGGGAACAGCTGCCACTTTCCTACAGCGCTTATGACTAAATCGGATACTGTTTGTCCCGGCGCGCCGCTGGTGTTAACCGTTAAGCTCACCGGCACTCCTCCCTGGACTTTCTCTTACCGGGACCCCAAAGGAAATGTGGTCACCCTGAATAATATTACAACATCGCCCTACACATTCACCGTGGCGGATACCGGCACCTATCATCTTATTTCAGTTACGGATAATTCCGGAGACCCAGGCGAAGTAATTTGTGCACCTGTTATTAAAGCCTATTCCGCCGACGCTGCCACAGCCGACCTGATGACTGTTTCTGCATTCTGCAGTCCGAAAGGGTTGCAAATAAAATTTACAGGAACAGGCCCTTACACGATTGAATATTCCAAGGACGGAGTTCCCCAAACTCCGATCAGCGGCATCACCCAAAATCCGTATACGCTGATTGCCTCGCCCGCGCCATTGGGAGTGTATGTGCTAACACGGCTGCAGGCAAACGGCTGTGATATTTTTTTGAAAGATACGGCCGTGGTGGATTCGGTGCAGGGACTGGTTGTAAGCGTGAGTGCCAATACTACTATTTGCGCGGGGCAGTCAGCCACACTCGCCGCACACGGAGCTGTTTCGTATACATGGAGCAACGGCTTGGGAACGGACAGCGTTGTGTCGGTAAGTCCGGGTGCATCTGCTACGTATACTGTTTACGGCACAAGCGGTCCGGGCTGTTTCGGTTCTGCAACGGTGCAGGTGACAGTTCAGCCTCCGGTAGTGGTAAATACAACCAAGACCGATGTGCTGTGCTACGGCGGAGCGAGCGGAACAGCCAGCGCTTTGCCAACCAGCGGAAGCGCTCCTTATTCCTACCTGTGGAGTCCTTCCGGAGGAACTTCATCCGCTGCCACGGGATTAGCTGCAGGAAATTATTCCGTAACGGTTACCGATGCCGGCGGATGCTCGCAGGTGTCTGCAGTTATTATTACCGCGCCGGCTGCAATTTCTCTCGTCATAAATTCTACGCAAACTTCATGTACACTAAACAATGGTACAGCTTCGGCGAATGCTTCAGGAGGAACTGCACCGTATGGGTATAGCTGGAACAACGGACAAATCGCTTCAACCGCAACAGGATTGGGAAGCGGGACATATTCTGTAGTGATTACAGATGCAAATGGCTGCACTCAAACACAGACCGTGAACGTAACGCAGGTAGCAGGACCAACCGCAACAGCCAACGCTAGTACGAATACAATTCCTGCGGGAGCAAGCACTACGCTTGCGGCCACAGGGGGCGGCACATATTCATGGTCACCGGCAAACGGGCTGAGCTGCAGCAGCTGTGCTACTACTACTGCAACGCTGGATCATACTACTTTGTATTGCGTGCTGGTGACGGATGCAAACAGCTGTACTGCCACCGGCTGTGTGACCGTTACGATGGAGCAGCCCTGCGGAACGGTGTATGTTCCCAATGCTTTTTCTCCCAACAACGACCTGGAGAATGACCTGGAATGTGTGATGGGAGGCTGCATAGAATCCATGTACATGGCGATTTACAGCCGCTGGGGAGAAAAAGTGTTTGAGTCTTCCGATCAGCAGGTGTGCTGGGATGGAACCTATCAGAATAAGCTGCAGAACCCTGCGGTGTACAATTATTACCTGCGTGTAACTTTTACCAACGGAGAAAAAATAAGCAAGAAAGGGAATATAAGTTTGGTGAAGTAGCTCCCTATCAGTTCGAGTGTCAAGCGCTTCGCTTGATGTATCGAGAACTGACTCTGCTCCAGCGGGTTTTGTTCTGTTGTTAAGTTCCTTTCTTTTTCATGATACTTGCTTTTGAATATACCCTGGCTCCTTCCCCTTGAGTGGGAAGGCGGGGATGGGGGTACGCTAAAATGCATTCTGCTCCAGCAGTGTCTCCGCTCCGGGACACTGCGTATAAAGTGCAAATGCTGGATTTACGCAGAGTCCTCTTCGAGAGACTCTGCTCGGGCGCAAAAGTTTATCTCAAAAAATGTTTTAAGAGTGAATTGCCGGGGATATATGTTTTCTTTACCTTCGGATAGAGTTAACTGGTTGTCTGCATAGCCGGCGGGGATAGCAATATTATTTTACCTGACTATTTATATTGTATAAGTAAAAGATAGGTGAACCCTTGGTATACCATTGTATTGAAAAGCGTTTTTGTCATATTTTCGACGTTCTTCTTACCCTTTTAATGTGATTCGGATCAGATTTTTAAAACCGTTTGACCGGTTCTGCCGTAAACAGGTCATCCCCGGATAGCACCCGGACTAGGAGATTATTTGTTATAAGTAATAGTTAAACGTAAATCAAATCTTATGAAATTTCTCAAAGCAATAAAAGAAAATCATTTTTCGGTTTTATTAATTACAGTCCTGACAAGTGTTGTTACTGTCCGGGCACAAAACATTGCAGTAAATACCACGGGGGCAGCGGCAGCTGCAACGAATATGTTTGAGGTTACCCAGACAAGCACCACTGCCAATACGGTTGGAATTTATTCTGCACACTCCGGTGCCATATCCGGAACAGGGTATGCACTGTATGCTACCAAAACCGGGGCATCCACCACAAACATCGGGGGATATTTCAGCGCATCGGGAGCAACCAGCAACTACGGTCTTATTGTTCCTTCCGGCGGAGGAAATGTGGGAATCGGAATCTCGGCTCCGACCGGGCTTTTTCATATTACCCAGGCGGCTACGGCCAATGGAGCCTTGACAGGGATTGTGTATACAGGAGCGGTCAATACCAATCAAACGCTTTCTACCGAAATACCGTCCCTGACGCTTACCACTGCCGGCAGGCAATGGGCCACCGGAGCGTTGGCTACCCAGCGGGAAGTGTTGATCACCCAGCCTGCTTATTCTTTTGTGGGAGCAAGCACTATAACAAATGCTGCCACTTTGGGGATTGCAGGAGCGCCAATATCAAATACAAATACATCATTAACAAATACACATGCACTGTTAATACAGGCAACTTCAACAACCGATGGCACAGGAAACGCGCCCACAAATTCGTATGGGATAACAGCCAATGCACAAACAGGAGCAACCAATAATTACGCTGCTGCTTTCCTGGGCGGTAATGTAGGCATAGGTACATCTTCCCCGGCCAGCACGCTGGATGTACAGGGAAGCATGGGGCTGCAGGTCACTTCCATCTCGGGGGCAACTACGCTGAACCAGACACATAACGTAGTGCTTGCCAGCGATGCCGGTGGCAGCTTTACCATCACCCTGCCTGCAGCAGCAAGCAATACCGACAAGACCTATTACATTAAAAAAACAAACAGCAGTGCCAATACTATCACCATTGATGGCAACGGTGCAGAAACCATTGACGGTGCCACCACCCTTCTTTTGTACGTGCAGTACGATGCGGTACGGATTATTTGTGACGGATCAAACTGGTATGTGATCGGCAATGAGATCAAACCTCACACGTGCAGGTTGCGCAGGGCGAACGCACTGGCCCTGGTGAATGCTACTTATACAGATGCCGCATTTGATACCGAGGATTTTGATATTGGCTCTATCGGCGATCCTACCACCAACAACCGCATCGATATCCGCAGGGCAGGAAAATACCTGGTTTCTGCACACTGGAGAATGACCGCGGTGCTTGACGATGGACAGGCTGCCGCACTCAGTATAACTGTAAATGGAACGGGTGAGGTTTCCCAGATAGGTTTTTCTGCCACAGCTAATTACAGTGTGGGGAATGCTGTCGCGACTATCTTTGATCTGGCTGCAGGCGATTATATTACCATGCAGCTATGGCAGGGGAATGCAGCAACCAGCAATACAAGTACATCCCTGTCAAGCCAGCCTACCATACAGGTAACGGAAATACGTTAGACTCCTCTTCCTCCTAAATCTTCCCCTCAGGAGAGGACTTTCATTTGGAAGAGGCTGTTAATTCCTCTTCTCGGAAGGAACAACCGTAGGTTGTGGCATCCACTCCTACGGAGGGAGCGTAGCTCGAAGGGGGGATGTTTTTTATTTATGAAATAATAACATTATTTTAAACATCCCCCGCCTTTCAGGCATCCCGATGCTCCGATCGGGACAGGCTCTCCTTCCTTGAAGGAGGAATTAGATCTGTGAGCATCAAGATTTGTAAGCCTATTTCAGGACAAAACATTGGCCGGTTAAGACTGAAAGCATATCTTATATATTATAAATGATTCATGTGATCTGCCAAAACGAAAGAACCAAGAATTGCGGAAAACAATTGTAAAAGATTACATTTGCGATTAAATCTAAATTATTGAATCATAAATCAGACGACTTTATGAAAACCCTGGATGAATTAAAAAAAATACAAAAGGAGCATCAGCATCTTATTGGAAAATCCGTAATAAGAAAAGGTGATTCGCTTGAAATGAAGATTATAGATGTGGTAGTATTACCTAAGGAATTATATTCCGTAATTGAAATTCCATCCAGAAATATATTCGGTAAAGAAGGATGCGAGGTGTATGCAATTATCAGCGGGGATTTCCCTCCTTATTTTAAAGCACGGGTGCAGAAAATTGAGGATGCATATATTTTAAGCGAGGAATTCTGCCTGGCCGAGAGTGTGTGACTTTTAAAAAAGGTATTCTCGTCGGACGAAGATTCTCTTGTTAGCTAAAGCGATATCCTGGTCCGGATATCAACGCAGCTTTTTGCCGGAGCAGTACCTTCCATCTTGGACACTGTGTAAAGAATCAGAAATAATAATTCAATCCCATGAAAAATGTTGAGGGATTTAAATTAATTCCATAGTCATTTCTCTTGCCTTTACCCTGGTAGTTGGTGATTGTGCTGCTTGTAGTTTTGGAACCGGTGTAATTGTAATAGACAGCACCAAATGAAGATTGAATGCCAAGTTTAGGAGTTACAAAATAGACCAGACCCGGAGCAACGGAAACACCCATAACATTTGCACCATTTTTATACGAATTTGAATAATTACTAAGAGGATCGCTGGAAGTATACTCTCTCTTCTGGATGGAATGGATGCAGGAAATCCTTCCATTCAATGTAAAAAAGAAATTATCGGTGATCTTTTTATAATAACGCACAAAACCTCCGGCGCCGTAGCCCATTTCACCATATTTCTCAGACCAGCGGTATCCTGGCTGAATTACACTCATATGGTTATGAGACCGGTTTGAAATGTAATAGTCTGCATTGACTCCGATAGCAAGATTATCCGTCACGAAATACCCGAATTCCGGTGCAATCCGGAATGTAAATAAATCGGTATCGTATTCATTGTCTGTGTTCGAATCGGAATCAGAGCTTTTGCCCAGGTTAAATGTTCCTCCGATAAACCTCCTTCCTTTTTCGGTCTGGGAATGAGAGGTCATAACAGCCAGCAGGATTACAGACACCAGAACAATTTTTTTTACGGATTGATTTTTTATGGGCATGGTTTGTTTTTTTGATTGTATGGAATTAATAACGGGTGAGCACTGGCATTATTTTATTAAATGGTAATTATTATTTTTTGTCAGAGCAGTATCTCCGCTTCGGGACACTGCGTATAAAGTGTACACTGGCTTTACGCAGAGTCCTCTTCGAGAGACTCTGCTGAGGCTAAAGGGTATGCAAAAGAATTTGTGGTTTTGCTTGATAGCAAAAACAATCGCCTGTAATGGGGAGCTATGACAGCTCTGAATGCAATCACACTGGAAAACCCCAAGGTAGTTTATGCAGCCCTTACTAAAATCCTGGCTGTTGCCGAGAAGGGTTCTGTCATAATCAAGGACCATGCAGTGAATATTCTTATCAGGCTCTGCTCCTTAAAGCAATATGCAGATAATGCTTTTCTTCTTTTAATTGAGCAGCTGTCCGGTAGTCTCACCAACCAGCTGCCCATGTATGCAGAGAAAGCAATGCCAATTGTCAGTGACAGGAACAAAAAGCTTTTTATCAAAACACGTACTTCCCGCTTGGACGACATTGAGAAGGAAACAAAAAGAAAAAGGGTGGAGAAGGTGATAAGGAAATTGGGTGGGAGTTGGTAAAGCCTTTCATGATCCGGAGCAGTACTAACAGGTTTCAAATAATTTACCTTTGTGCTGGCGAGTAACCAAATTTCGATGCGCATAAACATTTACTTCTCAGTTTTAATAATAACATTCCTTGGAAGTTGTTTGACAGCTGAAAAGAAGGCAGTTGAAAATGATGTAAGCTTTAAAATCAGTCTGGACACGCTGAGCTGGTTAGATCAATTAAGACAAAGAAAAATTCCAATTGCTGTTTACAAATCACAAAATGGAAATAAAGCAGGCAAGCAGAAGGTGATAATTTTTAGTCATGGCTACGGGCAAAATAAGGGCGGAGATTATTTAGCTTACTCGTATCTCACGGAATACCTGGCATCACAAGGATATTTTGTTGCAAGCATTCAGCATGAACTCCCGACCGACAGTTTGTTGCCCCTGACAGGGATTCCTCAAATAGTCAGGCGGCCATTTTGGGAACGCGGTGCAGATAATATTCTATTTGTTATCAATGAACTGAAAAAGATAAATCCCGAACTGGATTTTAAGCATATAACTCTGATGGGACACTCTAACGGTGGGGATATGACAGCTTTATTCCCGCAGAAATACCCGAACATTGCGGATAAAATAATTACTTTGGATAACAGAAGAATGGCTTTACCAAGGGGGAATAAGCCCGGCGTTTATTCATTGCGGTCAAGTGACCAACCGGCAGACGAAGGGGTTTTACCGTCAGTAGAGGAGCAAAAGAAATTTGGAATGAAGATTATAAAGCTTCCAAATACGATCCATAACAATATGGACGACCATGCTAACAAAGAACAACGTGAGGAAATCAGAAATTATATATTGACATTCTTAAATGAATAATAAACGGACAGAAAAACTACGAACTAGGGAAGGTGATAAAGAAGTTGGGAGGTAATTGGTAAGGGCCGCAGAAAAAAATGAAGATAACAGTTGATATAAAAAGAGTTTTTCTAACATTTTTTGCCTGTGTTTTGACAGCGGTTTTACCACTTCTTATTTCAACCGGAGAAATGTTTTATACTTTCTCGATCCCTTTATTTTTTTCAATCGCAGTTCCATTGACAAGTTTCGACAAAATAACAACAAAGAAAAAGTATCACGCATTTTTATTAAGTGTTATGCTAACAACTATATTTTATTTTTTCTCTGTTCCATTGGGGGTTTTTCTTGGACAAAGCTTTCCAGGAGAATATGCAATTTATGTTCTTTGTGTTATTTCAGGACTTATGATTTTGCTTATCAACAGCATATTCATTCAGATTGACAATTTAAAATTGGGGCTTTTGGTAACAGGCGTACTTGCATTATTAATCCCTGCTTTAACAAAATCTTTAAAAGGATATAAGGTTTTTAACATTGAATTCCTTGGAGATCCAGCAACTTTTTTTATAATTTGGCAGGCAACAATCGGACTTGCATTGGCAGTAAGTATATGGACAAAAACAAAAGCCAAGACAGAAAATTACTGATGGCCGGAAGAATATCAGTCTATACCGCCATTAATTATAGATAATAAAGCAGACCTCAAGTAATGGAATAATGAAACCAAACAGCAAAATTGAAAACAGCAGCATGCACGATGTGCCTGAGATATTCAGGCTGTACAGGCTGGCAACTGAACACCAGCGGGCGATCAATGCCCCGGTGGTCTGGCCCGAGTTTGATAAAAAAATGGTGGAGGATGAGATCCGGCAGAACAGGCAGTGGAAACTGATTCTAGATAATAAAATAGCCTGTGTATGGGCCATTACCTTCAGCGATGAACAGATATGGGAAGAACGGAATGCAGACAATGCCGTATATATACACCGGATCGCAACCAACCCGGAGTTCCGGGGAAATAATTTTGTCGGGGCAATTGTGGAATGGGCCAAAGAATATGCAAAGAAAAGAGGCATAGATTTTGTCCGCCTGGATACGGTGGGTGATAACCGGAAGCTGATAGAGCTTTATACAAATGCAGGGTTTAACTTTTTGGGATTATTCAACCTGAAAGATACCAGCGGTTTGCCTGCACATTATCATAAGCTTCCGGCTTGTTTGTTTGAGATGAGGGCAGAGCCTTGACCTCACCCTGGCCCTCTCCTCAAGGAGAGGGGTAAGGGTCACTTCACCCGCAGCAGCTCCAGTTCGCTTTTGATCAGGGCTGCCTGGTTTTGCTTTTTGGAATATTCTTTTTTCTCCCGCGTGCCGGTGCCTATGCTGAGCTTGTCTGTATTCTCTATGATATTTTCCAGGGAGCTGTTGAACGCGCGCTTACGGGCCTGGAGTATATTGGAAGAATCTTTTTTGGTGAAGAAGTACCTTTCCACGTCGGAGAAGGGTTTATTAATGCCGGCGTTCAGGCTTTTTAAAAGGGCATATTCTACCGTGTCAACCTGGTTATCCGCAACGATCCTGTTTGCCAGCGAGGAATAGCAGTTCAGCGTATCCTTTTTGCGACCGAATATAAAAGGCACCACCCGCACGGAATCCATGAAATCTGTCAGTTCTTTTTTACCTTCTTCCGTGTCCACCATACTCAATTGGATTACGATGGAATCAATGGCAGATAACTCGGTGTTGGTTATTTTTTTATCCAGCTTCAGATCGTACAGGTACGCTTCCGCTTTGGTGTCCATGAAGGCTACATCGTTCACCGTCTTATCCAGCAAAAGTGAAAAAAAGCTTTTCAGGTTTTCCTGTGCATTCACCTTGGCCTTTGTAAGTATATCCTGGCGCATGGCAGATTCGCGGAGATCGGCAACGCATTTGGCTTTCACCTCGCTGATGTATTTAGGGTCTTTTGCGCTGCCGGTGTAAAGGATAAGCTCAAAGCCTTTCACTTTCTTCTCGGGAATAAACCAGGGATTGATGTTACAGGAGAAAATTTCCGGCTTAAGCCCAATGAAATAAACAATGTTGTTGGCCGGGGAATACCTGAAATTATTTTCATTGAAGGTGTCAAACCGGTAACCGGCCTTTACCGAGCCCCTGCCCAGCATTACAATCTGCCGTTTAAGCATCTGCTGATCAGGAAGGAAGGGCTGGGTCTGGCGCTTGGATAATTTGGCAAGCACCTCCTTGTTTATATCTGTTCCCTTCGGGCTGATGTTGTCGTTATCGTAGAAATACTTCAGCACCTGCCGCTCTGTGCCCAGGTGCAGCTCTTTCTTAAGGTATTCTATCAGTGAATTGTAAAAAGGGTCGTCCTTTATATAACCGTAGTTGTTTTCAAAATACTCTTCGATCTTCTTTTTCTTCCGCAGGCCTTTGATCTCCAGGTTCTTCATGCGCATATCCGCCATGGCCATGGCAAAGCTGCTGTCCAGTTTACCCAGGCGGTACACATTGCTGTTCAGTTGCTGGATATTGATATCCTTGAGCGAGCCCAGCACTTCGCCGTAATATTCCGCCGTTACCAGCTCGCCAATTTCCTTGATGCTGGTTACGGAGATAGGTGTGTTCTTGAGGGTTTTCTTTTTGGTCGCAAAAATATTGAAGGGATCAAAAAAGCTGAACAGCAGCACGGCAGCTACCACCAGGGTGGCCTGCATCAGGAAGTTTGCCGTCGAAACAATTTTTTTCCACATACCGTTTTACTTTTTCTTTTCCTCTGCTGCCGGTTCAGTCTCATCGTCCTCGTCCGCGGCCAGCACGATCTCTTCTACAAATTTTCCGGGTTTGAATGAAATATAAATTTCGTCGTAGCCTAAATTCTTTAAGAGCCCGGCCATCAGTATCCTTGTTTTCTGCTCGGTGGCGGCCCGGATGCCCATGTACGAGAGGTTGTTTCGGATATCGATCTCGGCCTGCTGGTAGAACTCTTCAAAATCCTTGATGTCCAGGGTATTCAGAAAGGCACGTGTATCAGTGATGTTGCTGTCTATTTTAAAGGAGCTGGAGGGATATGAAAAATCAAGCACCTCCACGGCAGGGAGCTTTACTTCAATGCGGTTATCGGTGATCTTTACATCTTCGGGCGTTAATTTGGAAAGGTCTATGCCTGTCTTCACTGTTGCCTGGGAATAAGCAACAAAGCGGGTTTCATTCAGGTGGACCACACCTAAAAACCTCCGCTCCTGCGAACCGAAGATCACTTTGTCCAGCGTGGTCTCGGTGGTGGCCAGCTTGGAAGCGGTTTGTATTTTGCTGATGACCAGGTAGCGGTTCTTGTCCTTTTTACAGGAAACGAAACCAATCAGTACAACCAGGAATAGCAGTAGTTTGTTCATCATTATCCTCTTGCAGTTGGATCGTTGAATGCTTGTTCCGTAACAGGCGCACCGCCATCGTCTTTTTTAGGAGGGGTTGCTTTACCCGCTGCACTTTGGTTTTTACCTGCGTTCTCATCCTTTGTAATGATGGCTGCGTTGCTGGTATTCCTTAATATATCCAGCGATTTGGCACCGAAGTAAAACGCGATCATCATGAGGAAGCCTGTTTTGAAAAACTCAAAATGATCGATGAACAGGGAATTGAGCGGGTAAGTATTGTTCATGCTGAACGATGCAATGGACATGGAAAGCCCGGCAACAAGCAGGGACAATGCAATAGTGGCGCGCACCGTTCCCGGTGGCAGGCCCAGTGATTCTCCCGAATTGGGGTTTTCGTCCGGCTCAGCCGTTGCAGGAGTGACAGAGGTGGCTTTCGACATATCGTCGGAAGCATTTGCTACCCCGCTCTTGGCATGCCAGTCCTCATCGGTCCAGCCCATGTTTATGTTATAAAAGCTGATGGCCCATACATAATAAGCAACCAGGAACAGGATCCAGGTGATGATGATCGAAACGGCCAGGATCTGGAATACATCCGGCTTTTTATCGGAGACAGTAGCTAAAATGTATAATCCGATATTGATCACGATCAAAGTCAACAGGAACGCGATCGCTGCCCAGATATGCTTTTTAAATTTTTTCATGGTATAGGATGTTGAAGTTGGTTTAACTTTCTGTAAAGGCAGTTACGGTTTTTTAGTTTCTATTTTTGAAGTGATCTCATTTTTCTTTTCCAGTATGGAGTCCGAAGCTTTAGCATAAAATTCTTTTAAATACTTTAAGAGTATCTGCACGCCATGCATGATCAATCCGGAGAACCCGATCAGCCAGAGCCAGAAATCTTTCACCAGATCGGGCCTTTTTACCACCAGCACGATGACAAAGGTTACTACGCCAATAAAGAGCAGGCTTATTATGCGCATGTCAGACTTGTGTATTGATGTAATTTTTAGAGACCCATCCTTCTATGGTGGTCTTTACCTTGTACCAGCCGTCTTTTTCTTCCTGTATATCCACGCGGGCACCTTTGGTCAAAGGCAATGCAACAGGCTCATACTTTGTTCCGGCATCGGCGCGGATGTTGAGCTTATCGATCATCACCAATCCTTTAGGCGGCAGCACACCTTTCAGGGTATCGTTGTGCGCCAGACCGTTTACATCTATGGTATCGCTCGGATCAAAGTCAACCACGCCTTTTTCTTTCAGTCTTTTTAATATAACAGCAGTGCCGCACTGGTCCGAAACCAGGTCGTTATCCCATTTGCCATCGGCCTTGTACTTTCCTTTTATATAATGATTGCTGTAACTCCACAAATAAGGTGACTTGACCAGGGAATGATATTGCCGGTAGCCAAAGCCGTTGTAAGCTTCCATGAAAAAAAGCAGGGCGGGCAATGACCAGTCGGTGCGCTGGTTGATCTTTTCAAAGACCAATGCATCCGTTGCACTTTCCTCCCAGGTAAACGGCCCGTTTCCTTTGTCCGGGCGGTTGGCAGGTACGCGCACGGTGCGTGCGGTGAGCGGATCCCCGTTATGCAGGTGCTGATCGAAACGCAGAGAGCATTCCATGTTATGCAGCATGCCGATGAAATGCCAGGGAATATGCAGAGGGTTTCCCACTACCTCATAGCGGGATCTGTTTGCAATGATCTTGTCCACCACCTTGTCCACCAGGGGTAACTTGTCAGCTTTAATTTCGCAGCTGTCAAATAAACCCTGGTACTCGGTTTTCAGTATGCTGTCTAGTCTTGGGCTGGCCATAGGCTTTTGTTTTTAATAAGTATCTATAAATTATTTGGACGGCATCATTTGTTGAGCAGCTGAATGATACCAGACAAATATATATAATTAATAATTCCATGCTAAGGGGTTTAATCCCCCTCCCCCCTCCCGGTAATTACACGCATTCATCTTATTGAGTATTCTTCCGGTTGCATAGTTGGTTGGATGCACATTCAAATAACTTATAATATATTTCTGCCTTTGTGTAACAACTTTTCATTCCATACGTCACACTTTTACATCGTAATAGAACATCCTAAACCACTGAATAAATGACGTTGGTATACAAACACCTCAATTAATTTTTTTTATTAACTAATTTTTTTAGCATTGCGCTTCCTTTAAATCAACGCGCTTCATTTTATACACCCATATCCACTTTATAAATTCATTTCATGAAAAAACTATTACTCTCATTTTTTATTTTTTGCTGCATAGGCATCGCTTCCTTTGCACAGGTACCGGTTGTCGATTTTACCGGTAACCCCACCACCGTATGTGCGGGGCAATCCGTTACCTGGACCAACCTGACAACGGGAGCCACTACCTATACATGGTCCTTTCCCGGAGCATCGGGCAATACCACATCCACCACGCAAAATCCCAACCCGAAAACATACAACACTCCCGGAACTTTTACTGTAACACTGATAGCAGCAAATGCAAATGGCAGTGATACCTTAATAAGAGTGGATTATATCACGGTGCTGGCTTCGCCCACTATTGCGGTGACTCCATCTTCCGGAAGCATCTGTACATTAGGTTCAATTACACTTACCGCTTCAGGCGGAACTTCTTATTCCTGGGCTCCTTCAGCGGGACTGGATAATACTACCGGCGCAACGGTGATAGCAACGCCCAGTGCAAGCATTACATATTCGGTTACAGGAAACAGCGCGAACGGATGTACACGAACAGAGGACGTGACTGTTTCTGTACTCAGTAATCCTCCCGCCACACCGGGAGGTATAACCGGCCCAACAACTGTTTGCAGCGGGCAGACGGCTGTATACACAGTGCCCAGTACCGGCAATCCTGTTCCCATAAGAACATGGACAGTGCCTGCAGGTGCCACTGTAACAGCAGGGCAGGGAACCCGGTCCGTAACAATAACTTTTGGCAGCACATCCGGAACCGTATGTGTCACCTCCAGCAATGCCTGCGGGTCAAGCGCAGCCAGCTGCCAGGCAATAGTTGTGAATCCCACTCCGCAGGTGGGAGCGGTAGGATCGATCACCGGTCCCGCCGAATTGTGCGGAGCACAGACCGGAGTCACGTATTCTATCGGTGCTGTTGCAAATGCCTCTACATATACATGGACCACTACCGGTACAGCAAGTGTTACTGCAGGTCAGGGAACAACAACTGTTACGGTTGATTTCGGCGCCGGCAACGGCGGTGTCTGCGTTTCGGCAGGCAACGATTGCAATACCAGCTCGCAGGTTTGTAAAACCGTAACTGTAACTCCCGGCATCCCTGCAGCTCCCGGAGGTATCACCGGACTAACAACAGTTTGCAACGGACAGGTTGGAGTGAAATATTCAGTAGCATCTGTTGCCACTACAACCTATTATTTGTGGACTGTTCCATCGGGTGCGTCTATCACGGCCGGACAGGGAACTCCATCCATCACCATTACATACGGCGCTTCTTCCGGAACAATTTGTGTTTCGGACAGCAATGCCTGCGGAAAAAGTGCAGCCAGCTGCCAGGAAGTTATCGTGGATCCCGCCTCGGTGGTAGGAACGGTGGGTACGATCACCGGGCCGACAACCATTTGCGGAAATCAAAGTGCAACTTATTCCATCGCTTCTGTCGCGGGAGCATCCACATATAGCTGGAGCATTCCTGCGGGAGCGGTGATCACTACAGGACAGGGAACCGAAACTGTTTCGATTACGTATTCTGTTACCGGCGGAAATATATGTGTCACTGCGGCTAACAGCTGTAGTACGAGTCCGCCGAAATGTTTGAATGTTGCTTTAACCAATACACCTGCAATTCCGGGACCCATCTCCGGACCAACCGTAGTTTGTACCGGGCAAACAGGTGTAGTATTTACAGTTCCGAGCGTGGGTAATCCAGCTCCTACACGTACATGGACAGTTCCGCCCGGTGCAACCATAACGGCAGGGCAGGGAACGAGATCCGTGACCGTAACTTTTGCCGGTGCCAGCTCCGGAACAATCTGCTGCACGGCAAGCAACGTCTGCGGATCCAGCGCATCTGCCTGCCAGGCAGTTACGGTAGATCCCGGTTCGGCGGTAGGAACGGTGGGTACGATCACCGGTCCGATAACTATCTGCGGAAATCAAAGTGCAACTTATTCCATCGCATCCGTAGCCGGAGCGGCCACGTATAGCTGGAGTGTTCCTGCAGGAGCGGTGATCACTACAGGGCAGGGAACCGAAACTGTTTCTATTACTTATTCTGTTACCGGCGGAAATGTGTGTGTCACTGCGGCCAACAGCTGCAGCACGAGTCCGCCGAAATGCCTTTCAGTTTCTTTGACCAATATACCTGCAGTGCCGGGTGCCATCACCGGACCTACCACGGTTTGCAACGGACAAACAAATGTAGTTTACACAGTGCCGGGTGTTGTTGCTCCCGCTCCTACGCGCACGTGGACTGTTCCTCCGGGTGCAACCATAACGGCGGGACAGGGAACAAGATCCGTCACCGTAACTTTTGCCGGTGCCAGCTCCGGAACAATTTGTTGTACGGCAAGCAATAGTTGCGGAACAAGCGCAGCCAGCTGTGAGGTAATCACCGTGGATCCTAATCCTGTAGTGGGAGCTGTGAGTACGATCACCGGACCAACGGCAGTGTGCACGGCACAAAGCGGTGTGAGCTATTCCATACCTGCGGTTGCCGGAGCATCCACGTACACATGGACAGTTCCAGCAGGTGCAGCCATTACCGCAGGGCAGGGCACGACAAGCATTACCGTAACTTATTCCGTTACGGCAGGAAATATATGTGTTACCGCGGGCAACAGCTGCAGCACCAGTCCGCCGAAATGTTTACCAGTTGCCATGTCAACCAGCATAGCTGCAACGCCCGGTGCGATCACCGGTGCAACAACAGTTTGCAGCGGACAGGTGGGACCTTATTCCATTACACCGGTTGCCGGTGCAACGTCGTACGCATGGACGGTTCCTGCAGGCTCTGTCTCCACCTCATCCACAGCAACAACGGTGGTGACTTTCGGAACTGCATCGGGTACGGTGTGTGTAGCCTCGGTGAATGGTTGCGGAACAAGTGCGCAGAGCTGCAGTCCGGTGCTGGTTACTTCGGCCGTGCTTACAGTTTCTGCAACGATAACTAACACGAGCAACAGCACGCTCTGCGACGGAAGCTCTACCGCAATACCGTCGGGAGGAGCGGGGCCTTATACATATGCATGGTCACCATCGGGTGCAACAACTGCACTTGCTACCGGTCTGTGCTACGGTAACCAAACGGTTTGTGTGACAAATGCAGGCGGATGTGTTACCTGCAAGACTGTATTTATTTCATCGCCAAACGGATTGCCTGAGCTGACCGACAACGGAACGATACATGTTTTCCCTAATCCGGCCAACGATCATATATATATAGAAGGAACTCTTTCTGTATCTGCACAGCTGCAGATAAGCGTGGTCAATATGTTCGGACAGAGATTGACGGAAGAATCAGTATTTGCAGGTAAGACCTTCTCACAGAAAATAAATATCCGCGGAATTCCTCCGGGAGTTTATTTTGTCGAGATACGTTCGGGAGAGATGGTGCGGAACTCCAGGATCATTATAATTAATTAGGCGGATCGCTTAACCAAAACCTTGCCAGAGAAATTTTCTCCGGCAAGGTTTTTTATTTCACCGGCTAACTTACAAACATTTATATTTGTCTACCGGTAGCTTTTATCCGGGTAGGATATAAGTCTTTTTATGGGCAGACACATTGATAAGCACACAGCTGAGTATTATCTGTGGGGAAATAAAAGTGAGACCTGGATTTTAGCCGATACAGAGGGATTATCTGTAAAGCAGGAAAGCATGCCTGCCGGCACAAAGCAAAAAATGCATTTCCATAACCATGCCCAGCAATTTTTTTTCATCCTGAAAGGCACTGCTACTTTTTACCTGGACAAAGAAAAAGAAGTGGTGGGCGCACAAAAGGGTTTGCTGATTGCTCCTCAGACCAACCATTTCATAGCGAATGAAAGTTCGTCGAAGCTTGAGTTCCTTGTTATCTCCCAGCCGTCTACCAATAACGACCGCGTAGCTCCATGATAGAAAAAGCAATTGCACGGTTGCAATTTTTATGCGACACAATTCCACCGTTGCTCAACGCGATGGATGCACAGGCTTTTTCTGCAAAACCGGCGCCCGGGAAATGGAGCAAGAAAGAAGTTATCGGTCATCTTATTGACAGCGCTGCCAACAATCACCATCGCTTTGTACGAGGACAATTTGAAGACATGCCGTTCATACGCTACGATCAGAATAAATGGAACGAACACAACTATTACCAGCAAATGGACAAAGCACAGGTAATTGCATTCTGGACTATTTATAACAAGCAGCTGCTCGAACTGATAAAACGCATTCCTAACAATAAGCTGAGCAATAAGGTGCGTACCGAAGGAGAAAATGGCCTGACTCTTCAATTTTTAATTGAGGATTATGTAGTGCACATGGAGCATCACTTGCGTCAGGTTGTTTCCTACTGACAGGTACTTAGCAGCCGCGAAAATCATCGGAGAACATTACAGGGAAAATTGAGAAGAGTGGCAGGATTGTTGGTTCGTGCGGATCAATAATCCTTATCTATGAACTTGAAATTTAATCTTTGCATAGCTCTCCTGGCTTTTACCATTTTTAGTTCCGGGCAAACCAGCCCCGTTATAGTCCCAGCTTCCGTGAACTTGCCCAAGGACACACTCATTGCCAGACAATTGATCCGGTCACTGAACGGATTTCTGGACTTAAAGGAAAAGCCAAACAGGGAAAACACGTTTGTATTAAAGGAAGATCTCCTGGAAACCTCGGTGCTGCTTGACGAGATCAAGGGGATAGAAAAAAATGCGAAGTATAAAGATGATCGTTTCTGCAAATGTTATCTGGGAAATGTTGTGGAGCTGGATAAAAGTAATTTTTTAATTCAGTTTTTCTACATGGGAATGGATACGACTGCTCCTGTGCTTACTGCATCTTTTGAGCTGCTGGCGAAGAAAATCGGAGAGCAGTTTTATTTCTGTTCTCCTTTAAAGCGAAATACTTCTTCCTGGAAGACCCTGAAGACAGATAAGAATGTGTTTCGTTATAAAAACAACATACATGAAAATAAAATAAAGGAGTACGAGGCATATGTCCGGGTATTTGATAAAAAGCTGAATGCAACAACTGAAAAAATAGAATGGTATGGCTGCAATGACATGCCGGAAATATTACAGAGCATTGGAGTGTTGTATAAACTGGATTATAACGGAAAGAGCTCCAGCACCTTCAGCGCAAGAGAAAATAACACATTGTTGCTGGTAAGTGGTTCCGGCACGTCTGATTTTAATGCATTTGATCCGCATGATCTGTGGCATGACAGGCTACGCAATGTATTATCTCCTGAGGTGATCAACCGGCCTGTGGACGAAGGCTGCGCCTATCTTTACGGAGGAAGCTGGGGAATAAGCTGGGAGCAGATACTTCAAACATTCAAAGAAAAAATAGCTTCCGATGCCGGAGCGGATTGGCTGAAGCTTTACGAGGATTTTTATAATTTCAGTGACGACAAAAATAAGTCCCTGATCGTGGGTTACGTGATCAATGCTTTGCTGGTTGAGAAAATTGAAAAAGAAAAAGGGTTCCCGGCGGTAATGGAATTGTTAAGTTGCGGGAATTATGAAAAAACAAATGAGAAATATTTTGCCGTACTTGAGAAGCTGACCGGCATCAATAAAAGTAACTTTAACACGAATGTCCGTAAGCTGATCGCCGGTAAGGGAAAATAAAATCTGGATTAACGATCGGTGTATGGGCAGTAAGATGTTTTAAAGTCAATCTATGAATTCATCCCCCGACAGAGAACTTATAAAAGGTGAAATAGCCGATTACTATCTGGATGCGGACGGTATTTTGTATTCCTATTCCAAGAATCCAAAACGTACGGTGAAAAGTCTTTCTGAAAATATTGCATTGATAAAACAAATAACAGGCGGTAAAAAAGTTCCTTTGCTGATCTATTTGTGTGACTCTCCCATTCCGGATAAAGCGGCGCGTAAATTTTCTGCCGAACAGCTGCCGCATGTTTACAAGGCCATGGCCATGGTTTCAAAACCCGGGCTGTCAAAGCTGATCATGAATATGTTGTTCCGATTTAAAAAGCCTCCCATCCCGATGCGGTCATTTACAGATGACAGTCAGGCACGGGAATGGTTAAAACAATACCTGTAGTAAGGTCACTGCCCGGTGCTGAACTTCTAGATCGATTTGTTAATACTGCTTCCTCTTTTGAATTTAGGGTTGAACAGGGGCTGGCCTTTTATTCCGGATAGCACAATGGAAAGCTCAAAAGCACCTCTTCCGTTCGTGTAATCATTCAGGTAGGAAGTATTGATGTCGTAGCTGAAGGTCACAATATGTTCTCCGTATTTCATTCCGGCTTTAATGATGAATGCGTCCTTCATTCTGAGATTGAATCCCAGCAGCACATCGTACTTTGTATCCTTCAGGTGATAAAAACCGAGTGCGCCTATATTCAGCTCCCGCGCCTTACCCTGGCCCATGTATAAAATCATAGGGGTGGCCCGTATCTCTTCCGTGATCGTGTAATCGCCTCCGAGTTCCATCACCAGGCGCATCGGGGTCCTGTCTTTTGTAATACCGGTAAGGGATTGGTTTGGTTTGGTTATGTGGTAAACGGCAAAGCCGTACCAGGGATGTATTTTCCATTCTGTTCTTTTGTATTTGTAAAACACACCCATGTTGGCATCCAGTCTCACACTGCTGGTCCGGATGAAATTTTCCCCGCTGGAGATATTCGGGTCAAAGCCTCCGGGAGCATCGGGAGAGAACTGGCTGTCGTAAGTATAATGATTGGGATCAAAGCTTCTGTAAATGATCCCCAGCTGAGCGCCTACGGACAGGTTGTGAGGGGTACTTACTTCATTGGAAATTCTATAAGCGGCCGAAGGCATAAGCGTAATGGTGTTAAGTCCTCCTGCTCCGTTGCGGTTATGGATCAGGTATCCTCCCAGTCCGTAAAGCTGGTAAGGCATATCGTAGGCCAGGTAATATGTTGAGAATGGTTTCATCCCCAGGGATTTCCACTGGCTGCGGTAATCGGAATAAACGCGGTAGTTGGCTGGGTTCCCAAAATAAATCCCTGTCAGTGCAGGATTGAAATAATGCGGTGCAGCATCAAACTGCGACAGGTGAAAGTCCTGTGCAGGAGCAATGAGCTGCATCAGCAGGAACAGGGGCAGCAGCAAGTGTTTTTGTTTTGTTTTCATCGTCGTATTTTTTAGACAGATGTTAAACAGATTTCTCTGTCTGCTACCTGTCGTTATATCCTTTAATTCTCAATTCTTACTTCTTAATTCCCAAATTCTTATCTCAAAATCGTCACTTCCCCGTTCAGTTCCACTTTTTCATTATCGAAAGTGGTTCCATTCAGGATGAATACATACCTGGTCTCAGGCTGCAGTTTTCCTTTGTACCTGCCGTCCCATCCTTCGCTTTGCGAAGTTGCACGGAAGACTTGATTTCCCCATTCATTGAAAATTCTCCAATCCATTTCTTTCAGTGGTCCGCCTCGGACCATCAGCACGTCGTTTATATTATCCCCGTTCGGCGTGAAGGCAGAAGGTATAACCACAACATTGGTGTTGAATCGGAATGCATATTGCACCGTATCGGTACAGCCATTGGTGTTGGTTACGATCAGCACCACGTTAAGTGTTCCGTTCTGGTTGTACGTATGTGAAGGATTTTGTACCGAATCCGTACCGCCATCGCCAAAGTTCCACAGCCAGCTGAACGCATGCGTGGAAAGGTCTGTAAAGGCCACTGTTGTTCCGGTATTATACGTTCCGCTTTTCGGTTCAAAGTCTGCAACGGGAGCGGGAAGCAGGATAATTGTATCCTTTTTATCGTCGCTGCATCCGCCCAGGGTGACAATGTGAAGCGTTACGATGTATGTTCCGGTATCCGCATAAGTATGCGATGGATTTTCAGCTGTACTGAGTGCGCTTCCGTCGCCGAAGTTCCAGCTCCAGGAAATAATGCTGTCACCAGTTGCAGTGAACGAAGTATCGGTAAAGTGTACATTGAAGCTGCAATCGGAAGTGTGTAAAAAATTCGCAATGGTTCCTTTGGCGGGGATTACGGTATCGGTAAATACGGCAGAGCATCCTGAATCGGAAGTGACGGTGAGTGAGACAATATATACACCGGATGAATCATAATAATGTACAGGGTTTTGCAATGTGCTGGTCTGCGCGTCGCCAAAGTTCCAGTTCCACGAAACAATGTTTCCGCCGGAAATAGATGAAGTGCTGGTAAAGTAAACAGAATCCAGGGAGCAGGTGGTAAGCACTGTGTACGATGCTGCAGGAGTCGGGTTGATGTGCACAGGGTACATAGCAGTATCCGAACATCCGATGGCCGTGGTAACCACCAGCACCACCGTATTTGTTCCGGATGCAGTGAATGTATGGACCGGGTTCTGCACCGTGTAAGGGTTATTGCCAATTGTCCAGTTCCATGAAATGATCGTATCGTTCAGGCCTACAACGGAAGAGGTATCCGTGAAAGTGATTGACTGGCCCGTACAGATATGCGGAACGGAAAATCCTGCCAGCGGCTTACGGCCGATGGTAATAGTCAGAGAATCTTTCACGGCCAGGCATTGCCCGTTGCCGGTTGTGGTAAGGGTGATCGTTACGATGCCGGTATCGCTGCTTCCGGGAATATACATCGCGTTAAGTGTAGTACTGTTCGGCAGGAACGTACCATTTCCGGAAGAAGTCCACTGCGCTCCGCTCGCAGCGGAATTGATGGATCCATTCAATGCAACGGTGCTTCCTTCACAGATAGAAATATCCGTGCCTGCATTAACCGTAGGAGCATTGGTGATGGTCACGGTGAGAGAATCTGCGATGGGCTTGCACCCGTTGGTAGAGGTGAGGATAAGTACCACTTTTCCAGCAGCTGTATCGGCACTGCTTGGGATGTATGTTGCATTGAGTGTGATTGAATCCGGCGTGAAAGTTCCGGTTCCGTTCGATGTCCATACACCTGTTCCTGCAACGCTGACGATGCTTCCGCTCAGAATCGCGTTTGCATTATTTCCGCAAACGGTGATGTCAGTTCCGGCGGATACGACAGGTGCCGCTTCAATATTGATGTTCAGCGTATCGAAAACAGAATCGCAGTTGCCATTGTTAGTAGAAGCGAGGATCAGTGTAATACTTCCGGCATTGATATCGGCAGTGCTCAGGAAGTAAGTCGCATTCAGCACATCGGCAGAAGGCACGAACGAACCGCTGCCCAGGGTGGTCCAGTGTCCCGTTGTGCTGCCGGCTGTCACGCTCCCGATCAGTTGCGCGGTAGTGTCCCCGAAGCAGATAGGTATATCAGCTCCTGCATCCACAACAGGAGAAGGTGTAAACAGAATGAGCATGGTATCCGTAGCAGCCGGGCAGGATCCATTCCCCGTTGTTGTCAGGACAATAACGACAGTATCTTTTGTTAAAGCCATAGAATCCGGAATGTAATACCCGTTCAGACTGGTGTCGGATGGAGAAAAGGATCCGCTTCCGTTCAGGATGGACCATTGCCCGCCGCCTGCATTTTTTACGATACCCGCAAGTTTGAGGCTGTCTGCATTGTTCTTGCAGGCCACAATGTCGTTCCAGGCATCGGCAGTTGGCGGAGGAATAAAGGTAATTACCACGGTGTCTCTCGAAGGAGAACAGTTCCCGTTATTGGTGGAAGTAAGTACAAGTGTAAGCGTTCCCCCGAATGCTGTATCGCTTGAGCTGGGGTGATAATAGGCATTCAGTGCAGTGCTGTCGGGTAAAAATATTCCTCCTCCTCCTACAGTCGACCAGAATCCCGTTCCGGATCCTCCGGTAATTGCACCGTTCAGCTGAACCGTAGGGAGTGCGCAAACTGTCTGATCAGGTCCTGCATTCACCGCCGGTGGCTGGATAATGGAGATGTTCATGGAATCCATTTCAGAGAAACAATTCCCGTTGTTGGTGGATGTGAGGTACACCGTAACGTAGCCTGCTGCGCTGTCCGCAGAAGTAACATGGTAGACGGCATTCAGGTTGGCAGCTGTCGGAGTAAATGTTCCGGTTCCGTTTGTGCTCCATATTCCGGTGCTTGCACCTGCACTTACAAGTCCGCCAAGGGCCACGGTTTGAGTTCCTGCACAAATGATCTGATCGGTACCTGCGTTTACAACCGGGGTAGGTGTGATCGTGATGGTCATGTTATCCGCTACAGGCGTGCATCCGCCTGTGGAAGTAAGCGTAAGAATTACGGATCCGCTTGTGACATCTGCTAAACCGGGGATATATGTTGTTGCCAGCGAAGAGGCTGACGGAGTAAATGTTCCTGTTCCTGCGGTGGTCCATATACCGGAACCGGTGCTGGAGGATCCTCCCAGCAAAACGGTATCCGCATTGGCACATACGGTTTGATCTGTTCCTGCGTTTACAGCCGGCGTGGTAACAAAACTTAAAAGGATTGTATCCGTTACCGCATTGCAATTACCATTAGCCGTGGAAGTAAGAACCAGCTTTACGCTTCCGGCTGCAGTGTCCGCATTGCTTGCAGTATAAATTGTATTGAGTGAAACAGTGCTGGTAAATGTTCCTGTTCCTATTGTTGACCACGTGCCGCTGCCGGTAGAAGCAGTTCCTGTAAGTGTTGCAACGGGATTGCTCAGGCAAACAAGCTGGTCCGCACCTGCATTTACTTTAGGTGCATCGGTAATAGTAACCATCATGCTGTCTTTTACCGAGAGGCAGGTTCCGTTTCCGGTAGTGGTCAGGTAAAGGGTAATGCTGCCCGCTGAAGTATCTGCTGCACTTGCCGTGTAGACAGCATTCATTGACATTGTATCCGGAGAAAAGGTTCCGCTGCCCAGGGTGGTCCATCCCGCTCCGGAAGAAACCGTGAAGGCTCCGTTAAGAGTAACAATGGCGTTGTTGGCGCATACAGTCTGATCCGCTCCTGCATTAACAGTCGGAGAAGTTGAGAAGGATACAGTCAGTGTGTCGGTTACGGGATTACAGGTTCCGTTATTAGTGGATGCAAGCACAAGTTGTACACTGCCGGCAACAATGTCTGCAGCGCTTGGGGCATATGTGGTAGCAAGCGATCCGCTGACTGTAAACGTTCCTGTTCCGATGGTTGACCACTGGCCCGAAGAAGTGTTGGATGTTCCGCTCAATGTAACGAGTGCGTTGTTAGCGCATACGGTTTGGTCCGCTCCCGCATTGACAATGGGTTTGGCAATGTAGGTGATCGTTACACTGTCGTCTTCCGTGCTGCAGTTCCCGTTGTTGGAAGAAGTAAGAATAAGTATTACAGAACCGGCGGTTGTATCGGCTGTGCTCGGAATGTATGTTGCATTGAGCGTGGTTGCTGTAGGAGTAAATGTTCCGGTTCCGGAAGTTGTCCATATGCCGCTGCCTGTAGAAGAGGAGCCGGTCAGCGGATAGTTCGGATTGTTCTTGCACGCCACCGAATTGATACCTGCATTCACGATCGGTTTACCCGTTATGGTGATTACCATTGCATCTGTAACTGCGTTGCACAGTCCGTTGCCGGTGGTGGTAAGCGTAATGGTTACTGTTCCTGCAGCGGTATCTGCACTGCTGGGTGTATACGTAGCGTTCATGCCGGTGGTGCTCGAGAAAATTCCTGTTCCGGAAGAAGTCCATGCTGCTCCTGTTGCAACGGTGAATGAACCGCTGAGAGTAACCACAGCGTTGTTTGCACAGACGGTCTGATCCGGTCCTGCATTTGCCACAGGGGCAGGCGTGATAGTTACTGTCAGCTGGTCCGTTACAGCCAGACAGCCGCCGTTATTTGCAGTAGTAAGTGTGAGGGTTACATTTCCTGCCGTATTATCCGCAGTACTCGGTGTGTAAGTTGCATTCAATGCATTTGCCGTCGGAGAAAAAGTTCCGGTTCCTGAAGTTGTCCATGTTCCGCTTCCGGTAGATGAAGCGCCGCTGAGGGAAACAAGGCCGTTATTCGCACAGACAGTAGCATCGTTTCCTGCATTTGCTGTAGGTTGGGGCGTAAAGGCTACGGTAACGCTGTCGTTCTCCGGATTGCAAGACCCGTTGTTTGCGGAAGTTAAGATCAGCGTTACGTTCCCGGCTGCAATATCTCCTGCACTCGGGATGTACGAAGCGTTGAGCGTTGTATTATTGGGTGAGAATGAACCACCGCCTAGGGTGGTCCATGTTCCGCTGCCTGTAGATGAAGAACCGTTCAGGGAAGCGTTCGGATTATTTACGCAGACAGAAATAGCAGCGCCCGCATTTACAAGCGGAGCATTCGAGATGGTGATTGTCATTGTGCTGGTTACAGCAGTACAAAGTCCATTGCCGGTAGTTGTCAAGATAATATCCACACTTCCGGCAGCCGTGTCAGCAGCGCTGGGCGTATAGGTGCCGTTCATGTTTGTTACTCCTGAAAATGTTCCAGTTCCGGTACTGGTCCAGGTCCCTCCGGTTGCAACGGTGAATGAACCGTTCAGTGTCACCACTGGGTTGTTTGCGCATACGGTCTGATTAGCCCCTGCATTGGCCGTAGGAGCAGGGGTGATTATCACTGTTAGCTGGTCCGTAACCGCCAGGCATCCTCCGTTGTTTGTCGATGAAATGGTGAGCAGCACAGACCCTGCTGCATTATCGGCAGCACTGGGAGTATAGGTGGTGCTGAGTGAAGTGCTGCTCGCAAAAATTCCTGTTCCTGAGCTTGTCCATTGGCAGGCTCCCGTAGTGGAGGTTCCTGTAACAGTGAGCTGGTTATTATTTGCACATACGGTTTGGTCCGCTCCGGCCGTAACGGCGGGAGGAGGAGTAAATATCACCGTAACGGTATCATCTTCGGAATTGCACGACCCGTTTGAAGCAGAAGTAAGAACGAGGTTTACGCTGCCGCCTGCAATATCCGCAGCGCTTGGAACAAATGTTGTGGTAAGTACAGCGGCAGAGGGTGTGAACGTACCGGTGCCAGAAGTGGTCCATACGCCGCTTCCGGTTGTGCTCGAACCATTAAGAACAGCATTTGCATTATTGGAGCAGACATAAATTGTTGCACCGGCATTGACCCTCGGAGAATTTGTAATGGTTACCGTCATTTGATCGGCAACAGGGCTGCAAAGACCTACACCTGTGGTGGTCAGCGTGAGTACGACAGATCCGGCGGCCGTATCTGCAGTTCCCGGGATGTACGTTGCTGCCAGCGTTAAATTATCAGGAGTGAAAGTTCCGGTTCCCGAAGTGGTCCATGCTCCTCCGCTTGCAGTGGAGTTAACCGAACCGTTCAGAACCACGTTCGCATTGTTTGCACACACGGTTTGATCTGCACCTGCGTTGGAAGTAGGTGCATCCGTAATAATCACCGTCATCGCATCGGTTACGGCGGCACATCCTCCATTACTGGTAGAAGTTAGTGTGAATGTGATTATTCCGGTTGCCGTATCAGCAGGGGTAGGAATATAAATTGCATCAAGCGCAAAAACATCGGGTAAGTAGAGTCCCGTGCCGGTGGATGTCCAGATGCCGGTTGTCGAGCCTCCAGAAATGACTCCCGTATGGGATACATTGGCATTGTTTCCGCAAACCGTTTGATCGGCTCCTGCATTAACGGTAATGAGAGGGGTGACCGTAAGTGTATGCACAGCATTCGGGCTCAAACAGCCAACAGATGAAGTGGCATTGACTGTGTACGTTCCGGAGTTGACCGTAGCCGCAGCTGCAATGGTTGGGTTTTGAGAAGTACTTGAGAAGCTATTAGGACCGGTCCAGGAGTAATTTGTTCCTGCAATCGTGGTAGCTGCTAAGCTGATTGTATTTCCAAGACAAACCGGGCCATTGCTTAAAGCTGTAATGGAAGGCGTCGGATTTATAGTAACAGAAACTATTCCGGCAGGACTTGTACATCCGTTTTCCGTTGCAGTGACGGAATAGGTTCCGCTGTGCGCAGTTGTTACCGAAGCGATCGTTGGGTTTTGCAAGGACGATGAATAGCTGAGCGGACCACTCCATGTATAGGTGGAACTTCCAACGGTGCTTGCAGTGAGAGACAATGTTTGTCCGGAACAGATGGATGTATTGCTCCCTGCCACCGGCGATGCGGGAGTAGGACTGATACTAACCGGCGTTGTTCCGTACGGGCCGGCGCATCCTGCTACGGTGGCGTTCACGGAATAGGTCCCTGCATTTACAGTAGTTACATTTGAGATTACCGGGTTCTGTGATGCTGAAGAAAAACTGTTCGGACCCGTCCATGCGTACGTAGCTCCGCTGATAGTGGCTGCAGTAAGCGACAGGGTTTGCCCTTCACATATCGTACTGTTGTTTGCTGCAACAGGCACCGATGGAGTTTGATTGATTGTAACTGTTGTTGTTCCTGCTGCACCGATACATCCGTTCTCGGTTGCGATTACAGCATAAACTCCTGTAGCAGCGGTAGTAACTGCGGCAATTACCGGATTCTGCAAAGCGGAGGTGAAACCGTTCGGTCCTGTCCAGGAATAAGTGGATCCTCCTACTGTACCGGCAGTAAGTGACAGTGTTTGACCGGAGCACACAGGGCTGTTGCTGGAGGCTGCAGGAGCTGCAGGAGTCTGATTGATTGTCACAATCGTTGTTCCCGCCGGACCCGGGCATCCGTTTACGGTTGCAGTTACGGAATACGTTCCGTTGGCTGCTGTGCTTACACTTGTGATCGAAGGATTTTGTAAGACGGATGAAAAACCGTTCGGCCCTGCCCATGTGTATGTTGCTCCTGAGATCGTACTTGCAAATAAGTTCAGTGTCTGACCGGAGCAAACGGTGCTGTTGCTGCTTGCAACGGGTGCGGCAGGAATAGGTGTGACAGTGACCGAGGTTACTCCGGTTGCGCCCGTACAGCCATTTGAGGTGGCGGTTACAGAATAAGTTCCTGCATCGGCAGAAGTAATGGCAGGGATGGTTGGGTTTTGGGATACTGATGAGAAACTATTTGGGCCTGTCCATGAATAAGACGGACTGCCGGCTGTACTTGCCGTAAGAGATAATGTATTTCCTGCACATACGGGAGTGTTACTTCCTGCAACCGGTGCTGAAGGAGTTTGGTTGACCACCGCCGTAGCAGTAGCAGCAGGACTTGTACATCCATTTTCAATAGCTGTCACAGAATAAGTTCCCGTTCCGGCAGTGGTGATGTTTGCTATTAACGGATTTTGGGATGTGGAGGAATAGCTATTAGGCCCTGTCCAGGCATACGTAGATCCTCCAACCGTGCTTGCAGTAAGCGACAAAGTTTGCCCTGAACAAACCGGAGTGGTAGCTCCTGCTACAGGTGCGGCAGGAATTACATGAATGGTTACCGATGTTGTTGAAACACTGCTTACGCATCCTGTTGTACTGTTTGTTGCCGTAATGGAATACGTACCTGCATCGGCCGTTGTAACATTTGCAATAACCGGATTTTGTATGGAAGAAGTATAGGTGTTAGGTCCGTTCCATAAATAAGTTGTTCCGGCAACAGTACTTGCGCTGAGTGAAAGCGTTGAGCCGACGCACACTGGACTGTTACTGCCCGGCACGGGAGAAGCAGGAGCAGGGTTGACAGTTACCGATGTTATGGTAGCAGGGCCCGTACATCCTGCGATGGTAACGGTTACAGAATATGTTCCGTTTGCAGCTGTGGTTGCACTTGAGATAGCCGGGTCCTGTAACGAGGATGAAAAGCTGTTAGGGCCTGTCCAGGAATAATTCGCACTGGCAACCGTGCTTGCTGTAAGCGACAGTGTTTGTCCTGCACATACAGGAGTATTGCTTCCGGGAGTGGTGGTCTGGGGAACCGAGATGGTTACACTGGTAGTTCCCGCCGGCCCTGTACATCCTGCAACAGTTGCCGTAACCGAATAGCTCCCTGCATTGGCTGTTGTAACATTGCTGATGACCGGGTTTTGCAGGGAAGATGTATAGCTGCTCGGGCCTGTCCATGAATAAGTTGCACCGCTTATGGTACTTGCAGTTAAGCTAAGTGTTGCTCCCGTACAGAGCGAACCGTTGTTTCCGGCAGATGGTGCAGAAGGTGTTTGATTGACGATAGCTGCTGTTGTTAAAAAGGAGCTTGTACATCCCGCAGCGGAGGTTACCGTAACGGAGTAAGTACCACCCGCAGCGCTGGTCGCAACAGAGATCACCGGATCTTCGCTGGTTGAAGTGAAGCCGTTAGGACCGCTCCAGTTGTAGGTTACTGCACCGACCGTGGCAGATGAAAGTGACAGATCATTTCCCGAACATATGGGAGAATTGTTTCCTGCAGGAGCGGGAGCCGCAGGAGTTGTATTTACCGTCACTGAAAGAGTTCCGGTTCCGCTGGTGATACATCCGGGTACAGTAATAAATAAAGAATAGGTTCCTGCTGCCGCAACCGTAACACCGGCAATGGTCGGATCTTCCGCAGATGAAGTAAATGTATTGGGCCCGCTCCAGTGATAGGTACCTGCAGGCACTGCATCGGTAGTTAAATTAAGCGACTGTCCTGTACAAACCGGGCTATTGCTTCCGAGAACAGGAGTAGACGAGGCGGAATTTACAACTACAATTCCCGTTCCAACCGGACCGACACATCCTGCAAGGGTCGCCACCACTGAATACGTTCCGGCATCTGCCGTGCTGATACCGGTGATCACAGGGTTCTGAGCAGTCGTAAAAAACCCGTTAGATGCGTTCCAGATATATGTTGCTCCTGCAAATGTGGTTGCGGTAAGACTGATATTTCCTCCCGCACATGCAGGGGAATTACTTCCGACCACAGGTGCAGTTGGAGTTGGAATAATCGTTACAGAAGTAGTATTGGCCGGGCTGCTCCCGCATCCGTTTGCACCGGTCGCTGTTACAGAATAAGTGCCGGATGCAGCGGTGGTCACAGCTGCTATGCTGGGGTTCTGGGATGTAGAAGAAAAACCGTTAGGGCCTGTCCAGGTATAAGATACTCCCGTAGCAGTTGCAGTTAAGTTCAGGGTTTGACCCGAACAAACAGGAGTATTGCTTCCTGCAGTTGGCGAAGCCGGAGCTACATTCACCGTAACCGAAGTGATTCCTGTTGCACCGGCACATCCGTTCACTGTTACATTTACGGAATATGTTCCTGCGGCCGCTGTTGTGATTGCGGATATGACCGGATCTTCCGACCCGGAAGAAAAACCGTTTGGTCCTGTCCAGTTGTAAATGGCGCCGGCAATTGTATTTGCTGTTAAGCTGAGGTCATAACCGGTGCAGACAGGGTTGTTGCTGCCAGCCGAAGGAGTAGCAGGAGGAGGACTTATTGTTACACTGACAGTTCCAGCTGTGCCTGTACAACCTGCAACAGTAGCGGTAACAGAATAATTTCCCGAACCAGCTGTAGTGACGGATGTAATAGTAGGATTCTGCGAAGCGGAAGCAAAGCTGTTAGGTCCTGTCCAGGAATAAGTAGCTCCGGAAATGGTGCTTGCTGTGAGACTCAAAGTAGTTCCTGTACATAGTGGAGAATTGCTGGAAGCTGTTGGAGCAGCCGGAGTCTGGTTGATCGTTACACTTACTGTTCCTACTGGACCGGTACAACCAGATACAGTAGCAGTAACGGAATAATTTCCCGAACCGGCTGTAGTGATGGATACAATAGTAGGGTTCTGCGAAGCCGAAGAAAAACTGTTAGGTCCTGTCCATGCATACGTAGCTCCTGAAATAGTGCTGGCAGTCAGGCTCAATGTTGAACCGGAACACACCGGAGAATTGCTTCCGGCTGTTGGTACAGCAGGAATCGGGTTTACGGTGACGGAAGTGGTTCCAGCTGGTCCTGTACAACCAGCTACGGTAGCAGTAACGGAATAATTTCCTGAACCGGCGGTAGTGATGGAAGCGATAGTAGGATTCTGCGAAGCGGAAGCAAAGCTGTTAGGTCCTGTCCAGGAGTAAGTAGCTCCTGAAATGGTGCTTGCTGTGAGGCTCAGTGTAGTTCCTGCACAGATAGGAGAATTACTGGAAACTGTTGGAGCAGCCGGAGTCTGGTTGATGGTTACTGAAACAGTTCCAGCCGGCCCTGCACAGCCAGCAACGGTAGCAGTAACGGAATAATTTCCTGAACCTGCAGTGGTGATGGATGCAATGGTAGAGTTTTGCGAAGCCGAAGAAAAACTGTTTGGTCCCGTCCAGGCGTACGTAGCTCCTGAAATGGTGCTGGCCGTGAGGCTAAGCGTAGAACCGGAACACACGGGGGAATTGCTTCCGGCAGTTGGTGCAGCAGGAATCGGATTTACTGTGACGGAAGTGGTTCCAGCTGGTCCTGTACAACCAGCTACGGTAGCAGTAACGGAATAATTTCCTGAACCGGCGGTAGTGATGGAAGCGATAGTAGGATTCTGTGAAGCAGAGGAAAAACTGTTTGGTCCTGTCCAGGAGTAAGTAGCTCCTGAAATGGTGCTTGCTGTGAGGCTCAGTGTAGTTCCCGCGCAGATAGGAGAATTGCTGGAAGCCGTTGGAGCAGCCGGAGTCTGGTTGATCGTTACACTTACCGTTCCTACGGGCCCTGCACAACCCGCTACGGTAGCAGTAACGGAATAATTTCCCGAGCCAGCGGTAGTGATGGATGTAATAGTAGGATTTTGTGAAGCAGAGGAAAAGCTGTTAGGCCCAGTCCAGGCATACGTAGCTCCTGAGATGGTGCTGGCCGTGAGACTTAGTGTCGAACCGGAACACACGGGAGAATTGCTTCCGGCAGTTGGTGCAGCAGGAATCGGGTTTACGGTGACGGAAGTGGTTCCGGCCGGTCCTGTACAACCAGCAACGGTAGCAGTAACGGAATAATTTCCTGTACCAGCGGTGGTGATGGATGTGATAGTAGGGTTCTGCGAAGCGGAGGAAAAACTATTAGGCCCCGACCAGGAGTAGCTAGCTCCGGAAATAGTGCTTGCTGTGAGGCTCAGTGTAGTTCCTGCACAGATGGGAGAATTGCTGGAAGCTGTTGGAGCAGCTGGAGTCTGGTTGATGGTTACTGAAACAGTTCCCACCGGACCCGTACATCCTGCTACAGTGGCAGTGACAGAATAATTTCCTGAGCCAGCGGTGGTGATGGATGTAATAGTAGGATTTTGCGAAACAGAAGAAAAACTGTTGGGCCCTGTCCATGCATACGTAGCTCCTGAAATGGTACTTGCAGTCAGGCTCAAAGTCGAACCCGAGCACACAGGAGAATTACTTCCGGCAGTGGGTGCTCCGGGAGTTTGATTGATTGTTACCGAAGTTGTGCCTGCAGCACTTCCGCATCCGGCAACAGTAGCAGTAATGGAGTAAGTACCCGTATACGAAGTGGTCACACTTGAAACGGTTGGATTTTGTGAACTAGAGGAAAAACTATTAGGTCCTGACCATGAATAGGACGCACCTGACACAGTGCCGCAGGAAAGTGATAAAGTTTGTCCGGAGCAGACCGGCGAGTTGCTTGAAGCGACCGGAGCGGAAGGCGTTACATTGACCGTAACCGATTCGATCCCTGCGGGACCAGTACATCCGGATACGGTGGCAGTCACGGAATAATTACCTGCTGCTGCAGTGGTGGCTGCTCCCACCGATGGATTTTGTGAAGCAGAAGAAAAACTGTTAGGTCCTGTCCAGGAATAAGTAGCCCCTGCGATATTGCTTGCTGCCAGGGTCAGGTTTTGTCCTGTACAGATAGGACTGTTGCTGGCTGTAGAAGGCGCAACAGGCGTGACATTTACTACCACTGAGGTTGCTCCGGCCGGGCCTGTACATCCGGCTACTGTAGCAGTAACCGAATAATTTCCTGCATGTGCAGTTGTAACACTTGCAATGGTGGGGTCTTCCGCTGCGGAAGTAAAACTGTTTGGACCTGTCCACGAGTAGCTTGCACTTGCGATGGTATTTGCCGTTAAACTTAAAGTTTGCCCGGTGCAGACAGGCGAATTGCTTCCCGCAGTAGGGGCAGCAGGGTTGGATTTGACTGTCACTGATGTGGTTCCGGCTGTGCTTGCACAACCCGAGGTGGTGGCAGTCACCGAATAATTTCCGGAAGCGGCCGTGGTGGCCCCTGCAATAGTCGGATTTTGAGAAGAAGAAGTAAAGCTGTTTGGTCCCGTCCACGAATAAGTGGTTCCGGTACTGCTTGCCGTAAGGGACAATGTCTGTCCCGAACAAATTGCGGAATTACTTCCGGCAGTAGGAGCAGTCGGAGTTTGATTGACCGTAACCGGCGTTGTGGTTGCTGTGCTTACACATCCGATGGCAGATGTTCGTGTAACTGTGTATGTTCCAGAAGCAGAAGTGGTCACGTTCGATATAACAGGATTTTGTGAAGTAGCTGTAAAACCATTCGGCCCGGACCAGTTGTACGTAGATCCGGCAACCGTATTGGCTGTGAGGCTCAGTGTTTGGCCCGAACACACAGTGCTGTTGCTTCCGGCGGAAGGAGTAGCAGGAGTAGGGCTTACTGTGACAGAAAGAAGTCCAACGGTTCCGTTACATCCAGAAACGGATGCATATACGGAATAAGTACCTGAAGCCGCCGTGGTAGCATTGGGTATCGTTGGGTTCTGTGAAGTAGAAGAAAATCCGTTGGGCCCGTTCCATTGGTAACTGGTTGCACCGCTTATGGTGCTTGCAGTTAAGCTTAAGGTTTGTCCTGAACAAATGGGCGAAGAATTGCTTGTTCCCGTTGTAGGTGCAGCAGGAACAAACGGTGGACAAACCACCGTAGTTACCTGGTAACCCCGGGTTGTTTCTCCCAACAACACTCCGCCGCGGTATTCCTGGCATTTTATTCCAAAAACAAACCGGCCGTTTGTGTTGGCAACACCCGAAACTTCTCCGGTAGAAGAATTAATCGATAAAGAAGGGCCTCCTGAATTCAAAGGACTGGTGGCGGAATATCCTGCTAACCATGTTATGGTAGAAAAAACAGCAGTGTTGTTGGTAAAAGTAGGAGCAGTATAGGGAGCACAGCACGGAGATGCATTTTCGTACGGCGTATATAATGAATACACCAGCACATCTCCATCCGCATCGGTAGCAGAGTAATCGATTGTATCCTGGTAGGTCTGGCAAAAGAGCAGGGGAGGAACTACATCGAATACGGGACTGCTGTTCGAAACAAAGGCGTTATTGTACACCGTTGCCATATCAAAAGTGTATATCTCACCGGCAGAGGCTGCATCGTATTTAACTGTCACAAACAGCTGAACGGTGGTTCCGGTTAAACCGGTTGCTGTTGCAAAGACACTTCCGAAATCGTCGGACATGGATCCGTTGGTTGGAAAGTTTACACGTGCTCCGCCATCCAATGAGTAAGATACTGTAATATTGTCGGTAGCCTCCAGAGTGGAGGATTCTGAGAGATTCATGCTCAGGTTGACTCCGGATGCATAAGCAGCAATGTTTATGACCTGCGATGACCAGGTCATTGCCGCGTTGGCAGAAACAGTTACATTATCCAGGCGGTATATCTCGCCGGCATCCGAAGCATCGTATTGCACCGTAACGAATAGCTGAAGCGTGCTTCCCGTCAGGTTGCTGGCAGTAGCCGTTGCGTTGGTAAAGTCATTTGCCAGTGAGCCATTGACCGGGAAATTCACAAGAGCTCCGCCGTTAAGCGAATAAGATATGGTAATAATATCTCCGGCCTCCAGTGTGGATGCTTCCGAAAGGGCTGCACTGAGGTTAACACCCGATATACAGGAAGAGATATCAATCACCTGCGATGTCCATGTCATGGATCCGCTGACGGCTCCTGTAACTTCGAGCTGGTTGGTAGTTACCTGTGCAGTTACTCCTGCTGAAACTGTTCTTGTCCACGCGGTTGGGCCGGCATCGGAAGTTGTTCCGTTAGCCAGCGTAAAATCTTCCAGCCAGGTATTGGTGGAATTTGCTCCATTGACTTCAAACAGCCCGTTATTAACCTGTGCTGAAGTAGGAGCGGTGCAGCTTAGAGTTCTTGTCCATGCTGTAGCGCCCGCATCACTTGTAGTTCCGTTTGCCAATGTAAAATCTTCGGACCATGCTGAGTAGTAACAAGGAATGTACGTGTAGTACGATTCCCCTACAGAGCTTGGGGTGGAGATGTTGCTGATGGATCCATTCCGGCAGCACACCTGGTAATACAGGTGCATGCCACCGGGGGCTGCAGCTAAATTCACGGTGGCACTATAGGTCCTTTCCTGTACGCAGGGCATGGAAGCAGGTGCTGTTGCGCAGGGAGGAAGGCTTGGAGAAACACTTACCGTGGAAACGGTAGAAAGTGTAAAATCCCTGCTGGGAGAAAACTCGGACCCGTCTGCCTGCTGCACATCAATATCGGCAGTTGCATCAAAAGCGGCTGCACCGCCGGAGCAGTCTTTGTAAAGCCTAAGGGTGATCGTGTAGCTGGTACCCCCGTTGTATACATAGGTCAGTGATCCCCCTACAATATGGGTACAAAATCCTGTTAAAGGAAAGAGCAGAAAAATGCAAAATAGAGGTAAAAAACTTTTGTAAAGTTTATACATGAAGTACTGCAAGGAATTTATGGGGCCTTCAGTTTAGTCCAACGAGAGAATTAAGGAAAAGGTTACCTTTTTAGCCCTTAATTGATGATTAAATAACGGAGATTAAAGGGGTTGCAGGCGATTTAAGCATGCCAATGCTTATAAAATATAAAGAATTCCCGGCTGCAAAGGAGATAAAGTCGTTTTCATAGCGGGGGTCAACAGCCACCAACAATCCCCCGCTGGTCTGCGGGTCGCAGAGAGTAAAAAGGGATTCGGTGCCAATGCCAGCTACTTTTCCATCAAAACTTTTCCAGTTGCGCATGGTTCCATCCGGATAGATCATCCTGGATGCATAGCCTGGAATATTTTTTAACAATGGAATTTTTGAGTATTCAACTTCTGCAGAAAGATTGCTGCCTTCGCACATTTCAATCAAATGGCCCAGTAGTCCGAATCCTGTTACATCTGTCATCGCTTTGACATATTCCAGTTTTCCGAATTCATATCCGATTAAATTTAATTGAGTCATGAATTTGATAGCCTCTTCAAAATCTTCTTTTGGTGCAAGCCCGCGCTTGTTTGCAGTTGTTATCATCCCTGATCCGAGGGGCTTGGTCAGGAATAATTTACACCCTTCTGTTGCAGTAGAATTCCTTTTTATGTTTTTTATTTCAACCTCCCCTGTAACGGCAAGACCAAAAACCGGCTCCAGGCTGTCTATGCTGTGTCCGCCGGCAAGCGGAATTCCTGCTTCTGCGCATATTTTTCTTGCTCCTTCCAGTACTTCCCTGGCAATTTCGGCCGGAAGTTTTTCTACGGGCCATCCCAGTATAGCTACTGCCATTAGCGGTTTTCCTCCCATCGCGTATACATCGCTTAAGGCATTTGCCGCAGCAATTCTTCCAAAATCAAACGGGTTATCCACGATCGGCATAAAAAAATCTACGGTGGAAATAATGGCTCTTCCGTTTCCGGCATCGTAAACCGCTGCATCGTCTTTGGTATTGTAACCAACCAGCAGTTTGCGGTCCGGTGCGGATGGAATTGCGGAATACAAAATTTTTTCCAGGACGGACGGTGCAATTTTGCACCCGCAGCCCGCACCCCTGGAAAATTCTGTAAGCTTAATTTCCTGGTTCATGCTGCTTTTTGAATTTGCTGTTTACAAACTGCATTATTTTTTTTGCATTCAGAGACGCATCCGATGTTTCACAGTCGATAAAGAACACGTCTTTCATGTTCCTTTTTTCGTGTGCGTAATTATACGCTTTATCATAGTAAGTTAGGGAGATATCGGCCACTTTTTGGAGATTTCCTTTTTCCAGTTCTTCGAGCGCGTGCTTTACATGCTGCGGGCCCAGGCGTTGCTGAATTTTAAGTACACAGTCTTTTAATTTTTCTTTCGGGTAATTTCCGTACTCCTTCACAAGCCGCTCAATGCGTAATGTTTTAGGAATGCTGACCCGGATGATCGGTGCCAGTTTCATCTTCTCCCAAATCGCATATGGTATCTGCGTTCTTCCAATGTTGCGGGATTCATCCTCCATCCAGATCCGTTTCGAAAAATCAAGCTTACTGAATGCAAAGGAAAGTTTATTTTCAAAATGCTCGTAGGTGGGCTGAGGTTGTTCTCCCAGTGCACCAAATGCCGATCCTTTGTGATGAGCGATTGCTTCCAGGTCTATTACCTGTTCACCGAGCGCAGCTATGCTTTTCAGAATATCTGTCTTCCCGCTGCCAGTTTCTCCGCCAAGGATCAGGATATCTGCCTGGTTTGTAAAGCTCCGGAGCACAAAATTGCGGTAGGCCTTGTATCCTCCCAGAAGAGTATGGGTTTTGTATCCATGTTCGTTCAGCAGCTGCGCAAATTTAGAACTGCGCATTCCGCCTCTCCAGCAATGAACCATGAAGGCAGGAAACCCGGAGCCTTGCGTGCGAAGTACAGCGAGGTTTTCCACTTGCTCCAGGAATGATTTTATTTTTGGAGTTGCCAGTTCGTATCCTATCCGGATCGCTTCTTCCCTGCTTATCTGCACATACGCAGTTCCAACCCGGGCCCGTTCTGTGTTGTCAAAAAGGGGAATACTATATGCACCCGGGATATGGCCCTGTTCAAACTCTGCAGGAGAACGAACGTCAATTACAGGAAGCTCTTTTGCAAAATGCATGAACTCATGAACGGGCAGAGGGAGATTCATGAACGTACTTAATCTGTTATCAGTTTGAAATATGTATCCCAGTCCCATTCTCCACCATAAAAACAACCGTCGTAGTAGTAAATAATATTCATATTTATCCAGATGCATGTGGTGCAAAAAATGCACAGGAGCAGAATCATAATTTTATTCTTGATTGGAGAAACAGCAAAGGCGAAGGGAAACATAAACAACGGGTAATATTCCACAAAGCTTCTGGCTCCCATGGCACAACCAAACCAGTAGTTCCACCAGCTTGAAAAAATGTAACTGCATAGGAGAAAAATCCCTGCTACGATAATCCCGTTTTTATTTTTTTTCCAAATTGAGATTGCCATGCCAACAATGCTGATCAGCAGGATGGGAGCATAGGTAAACAAGCCATTATTCGGACTGAACCATACGGGAATTAATTTTGGAGAAAATAAAAAAGTAAAGCCCTCGTCTCCATACGAATAAACCACAGGGTTGCCAAAGCTTTGGGTCCAATAGATAGTCTGGGGAATGAAAATACTGGTGGCTGCAATGGATGAAATGACAAGTGATTTAAGGTGTTTTTTAAAGAATGCGAATTTTTGCTGTATTCCGGAAGTATTGTTAAAGAACAGAATAAATAGTACAAGTATGATATTGGTTGGACGAATGAGCACTGCAAGCGCCAATGCCAGGAAAAGTGGTAAAATGTATTTGAAACCGGGAATTTTCTGAATACGACAGGTAAGAAAAGCGATCAGGGCAATAAGAAAGAAAGAATACACATGCAAAAAACCCGAAGCGTCCAGGGTATAATAAAAGAGGTTGGTAGAGATAAAAAATACAAAAACTGTAATGAGAGAAATTTTTTCGGTAAAATGCTTTTTTAAAAACAGAAAGGAAAAGAACAAGCCCAGTAGCCCGTAAAATGCTCCTGCAATCGCAATGGCCCGGTGGTAGATCGGGCTGAATCCATCGGATGGAAATCCCAGGGGAGCAGATAAAAAATGGGCCATTAAAAAAAAAGGCGCCTGGAGAATGGCAACACCCGATGTGTATTTTGTAATGATCCTCCCTGTTTGCGGATCAAATGAAAATCCTGTTCCTGTCTTGCGTGTTATATCGGAAGGCATTTTTTTCCAATCGTTCCCATAAATAAACCAGATGGGATTGTAAACATAATAGCCCGAAGCATCGGCCCAGAGTACGCTCCGGTAACTGGAATAATCGTCTTTGCTGTGCTTATTAAATGCAAGGAAAAGAAAAGCAAAAAATAAAAGGAGGAGAATGACCGTTTTCTTCATGCCCCGCGTTCGATTCAATGTCTTACAATGATTTTTCCGGATGAAAAATTTGTTTCGTTGCGTACCTGTACAAAATAGACTCCTTCCGGAAGATCGGCAACACGGATATCGTTTTTCCCGCGATCAATCGGGTGGGTTGCAATAATTCTTCCAAGCGGATCCGAGATTTCTAAAGTGGACCTTAGTTCAGCCTGGATAGTGAAATGATCCGAAGCGGGATTGGGGTACAGGGAAATATTTTCAGGTGTTAGTTTGTTTTCTGTTACGCCTACCACTATAACTACTTTACCACTTGAAACAAGATCAGAATCTGTTTTCAGAACATAAATATTGGGCATGCCGGTTCCATAACTTTCTGTTGTTCCGACTACCACGTAGCCTTTATCAAGCGTTTGTTTTACAGAGTATGCGTTTTCATTTCCTGTTCCTCCATAAACTCCAATATCCGTCCAACCTCCTGTCGGATTTGTTTTGTATAAAAACATATTATAATCCGAAGAGATATCCAAATGTCCTGCAAAAATGTAACCACCATCAGCCGTTTGGCAAACAGATGTGGAAACCCGGTTATAGCTGTTCGCATCTCTTTGTGTCCATACAATATCTCCCAACGCATCCGTTTTTAGAAGCCAATTCTCATAGTGATTGGTGGGAGAGAAACTTTTTGCTGCGCTGATCACTATATATCCTCCGTCAGCTGTTGGTTTTCCTTCATTACCTTTTTCTTCCAAAGGTCCTCCGTATGTTTTTGTCCACAGAAGATTGCCATTGATATCGGTTTTCAATAAATAAACATCCTCGTTTCCTTTGCCAAAGCTTTTGGTGTATCCCGTAATAAAATAACCTCCGCCGTTTGCTTCGGAAACGGAATTGCCCACGTCTTCGTTATCACCGCCGTACGCAGAATCCCAAAGCAACACGCCGCTTGAATTTGTTTTGAGCAGGTATACATCTCCATTTCCTTTGCCGGCACTGTAGGTACTGCCGCAAATAACGTAATCACCCGCTATGGTCCGGATCAGGCTGTTGCCAAAATCCCAGTCAAAGCCTCCGTAGGTATTGGACCATTCCAATACTCCGTTCTTATCCGTTTTGGCCAGGTAAACATCGTAACCCCCGGTGCCGTCACTGTTGCTGTACCCGGTTATGGTAAACCCGGAATCGGGAGTCTGGATCAGGGAGTTGCCTTTCTCGATGCCTGCCCCTCCAATAGCCTGATGCCAGAGAACTACTCCTTTCTTGGAAATTTTTGTCAGGTAAATATCAGATTGCCCCCCGCCAAAGGCACTGGTGGAACCCACCACGGCATACCCGCTGTCAAGAGTCTGTATGACGCATTTGGCATCGTCGTATTGTTGTGTTCCTGTAACAAGCTCGAACTTGACCACTTGTCCAAATGAAAAAAAAGACTGGAATAGGACAGAAAAAAAAGTCAAAAATGCAATGAAGGAAAAATTGCTACTTTCGGAAAAATTTGACTGAATTTTTATTCGCAGGATCATTCGACCAAAGTTAAAACTAATTCCTCATTTGCCAATTGTAATTCTTAATTTGATATGATACATAAAGAAGGAACTCCTACCATACTGCTTTCAATTGCTTTTATTGCTCTGCTGAATACAGTTATTTATTTTGCCGGTGGAAATGAGGTTTTAAGGTGGGTGGGCTATGTTTTTTCGGGAATATTGATGGTCATTGTGTTGCAGTTCTTCCGGAATCCGACACGCAGCATCCCTTTAAACGAAAAACATATCCTTTCCCCCTGCGACGGGAAGGTAGTTGTAATAGAAGAAGTGGTAGAAGACGAATATTTTCACGATAAACGTATTCAGGTGTCCATTTTCATGTCACCTATTAATGTACATGTGAACCGCTATCCAATGGATGGGATAGTTTCTTATTTCAAATACCATCCCGGAAAATACCTGGTAGCATGGCATCCTAAATCTTCCACGGAAAATGAAAGAACAACCGTTGTGGTCAGGAATTTTCAGGGAATACAGGTTCTTTTCAGGCAAATTGCCGGGGCACTGGCGCGCCGGATCGTATTTTATGGAAAGGAAAATGAGACGGTGAAGCAGGGGGATCAATGCGGGTTTATAAAATTCGGTTCACGGGTCGACCTCTTTTTTCCTCTGGGTACCCAGCTTGATGTTAAGCTAAACGAGGTGGTAAAGGGAGGAATAAGCGTGGTAGCAAGAGTTTGATTTTTTTGATTTTCGGCAGGGCTATCAGATTGTATTTAACGATTTTTAACATCAAAGTCAGGATAGTTTTTCCTATCTTAGTTATGCACTTTGCAAATCATATCTATACACTAATTAATCCAAAACGTCATGAAAAACTTATTTTTAGCATTAGCGATTACAGCATTCACAGGAGCAGCATCCATCAGTGTTGTTTCCGCTTTTTCACCTGCCAAAGTGATTGCAGGAGGAGGGGAAGAATGCAAGAAGGACAAAAAATGTAAAAAGGGAGATGCATGCTGCAAATCCAAAACCACTGCGAGCGCCGACAAGAAAAATTGTTCCAGTACGGCTGGTAAGAAATGCTGCTCTTCGGCAACCTCTCAGTCAAAATCTACTTCGGTTCAGCCAGCCACAACTTCGGATGTAAAAGCGGAGTCAAAACCTGCAGAAGCTGTAAAGTAATTTTTTTAACACTTATATAGAAGGACCGTTTAGCGAAAGTTAAACGGTCTTTTTATTGTATTGGGACATTGATGAGACCCGGCTTGTAATGAGCCGGTTAATTAATTCACATGCAGATATTGCGACAACCTAAGGTATTGTGCAAGCCCGTTCAGAAAAAGTGACCATGCCAACAACGAAATGATAAGAAAAGTAATATTCCGGAATTTTCTTCTGTAAAAATGATTTATTACTATAGTTCCCACCGGGATAGAGATAATGGCTGGGGTAATAATAGCTAATCCGATCAGTCCGTAACGCATTTTAATACGTACTATCAGTTTGTTGCTTGTCGTAAATTTTTTCTTTTCCTTTTTTAAGGTTTCGTTTCTTCCTTTAAAAAATCCTTTGAATTTTTTCCAGCCATAAGATATACCGTGACCAATAAATGTAAATGCAACAATGCCGGTGATCCCCCCGGTGGTTGTGATTAAAAAGGAATTCTGGAAGTTGAAACCGCTACGTTCCGCTTCAAAAGGCGCTAATAAGAATTTTATGCTGGCAATCAATCCGATCTCAAGTATCTTAAGAAGATAAATTATTGTCTCTTCGCTCATACATCACAGTTTGTTGCCAAAAGCCAGGTCGCCTGCGTCTCCCAGACCCGGAACAATGTATGCTTCTGCGGTTAGCTCTTCATCGATAGCGCCCGCCCATATAGTAACATTATTGGGCAGGTGCTTTTTTACATATTCTACTCCATCCGCACTGGCAAGCAGTGAGGCAAGGTGAATATTTTTAGGAATTCCGTTCCGTTTGAGCGCTTTAAATACGAGTTCTATCGAATGACCCGATGCCAGCATGGGGTCGCAGAGGATCAGGGTTTTACTGTTCAGGTCAGGACAGGCCATGTATTCCACGTGAACTTCAAAAGTACCATCGTTATGGTGTTCCCGGTAAGCTGAAATAAATGCATTTTCAGCTTGGTCGAAATAATTCAACATCCCCTGATGAAAGGGGAGCCCAGCCCTGAGAATTGTGGCAATGACCGGCTGGGATTTCAATACAGATACCCTTGCAGTGCCTAGGGGTGTGGTTACTTCTTTTTTCACCCACTCTAACTTTTTACTGATTTCATATGCACATATTTCACCTGCACGTTCCAGGTTCCGGCGAAAACGCATGCTGTCTTTTTGCACGTCTTCATCGCGCAGTTCAGCTATGAACTGACTTAGAATTGAATTTTCTTTCCCTAGCTCGTATAGCATGATTTTTAATTCCGGATAATTATTTTTTATCTTTTACTTTCGGTCAGCTGCCTGTTCTCATTTCCTTTATCCAGCGTACCAGTTTTGGTAAGTTATTTTTTCGTATCTGTAAATATACGTATTCCTCCGAGCCAAAACCCTTATAAAACCTTGCAAGTCCGGGCAGATTGGAACCTTCAAAGTCAAGGACTATTTTCTGTTGTGCATGTTCCTGTATGAATGTGTTGATGAGGAAATACATGGCTCCCATTTTTTTCGCCTGCTCGTCTGTGGCAGAAAACAAAAAAATACTTCGGCCATCTTTAATAAGCCATACAACTCCTGCACATAGTGTATTTTCTGAATAGGCGCCCCAGGTTTCTCCATAGCCTTTTTGTACACATGTATGTATTAATTGTAACAGTACCTTGTAGTTCTTATCTGTCAGGTTGCTTATTTTTTTACCTGTATTTTTTCGAAAGATGCTTATAATTTCCCCCGGTTGAATTCCCTTTTGAAGCCGGATATTGTATTTGGATGATTTCTTAATATTTCTTTTTGTGTCTTCCGAGAATTCTTTATGAAGCGATTCATAAGAAGCATCCAGGGAGAGCTCCATGTTCGCATTTTTTTTAATTCCGAATCCCTGCAGTTCGAATGTGTTCTGCGTATTGAGATTGACTTCTATGAATTTGTATTGCGAGGGGATTGCCTGAAGAAAGCTATCTACTTTTTCCAGCGACGGTTTATTTTTTGAAAAGATTCCCAGTTGCTGGGCAAAGTAGGGTGGAAATAAATAGGAGATCCCGTATTTTTTATTTCCCGTCAGTGGCATAACGGATTTATACTCATCCTCCATAAGTGCACACCATCCGGGACTTACTATATCCAAATACCAGGAGTAACCATAAATACGATTGTTTACAGATAAATCAATCGTATTGTCCCATTTTCCTTTATCAATCTCATTGTGCGTCAGGTAGTGTATCATGAAGTTACTTTATTACCCAAGCGGGGTTGTTGCAGGATCAGCTGCATGCAGTACTTGTTGATACAATTTTCTCCACCCTTTCCATTCTCTCCAATCGCTCAGGGTTTCATTGTGCCAGATACTTATAAATTCCCCGTTTACATTTTTTATCTCTTTAATTATCCCAATTGTTTTTTCCAGGGCCTGGTCAGGAGAAAGCTTTAAATAACTGTTGAGTGTGCCATCCATAACGGCAAAAGGATGAATGGTCAGTTCTGTCTCCTGCTCTTTTTTCAGGTCGTAAAATTTAAAGGGCGTACAGAGTCCAGCCCTGAAGCCCACTTGATCTGCAAACCCCATGGTATAATCATCCGTTATTCCCGATGTAAGGAGGTGTTGGTAGGTGTCAGGAAAACGCAGCATTAAAAAATGCTGACGGCTTTTGGTTATCGGACTTTTTTTTATTCTTTCAAGCCTTTCTTTTTCGGTTTTGATTTTTTCCGGATTCTTGTTGGATGCAAAAGAAGGATGGATTCCCGTTTCTTCTTTTTTACAAATATCCTTTATCAGTGCCTGCATTTTAGAGTTGGAATGCGGCAGGTTTTTATCGTAGGGTGCCCAGTCGCCAAGAAGAAAAAAATAGATTGGTTTCAAAGCGTATTTGGCATAAAGTTCGGCCTGAAGGTCATAGGTATCGTAGGGATCTTTCTCCTTTCCCGATAATACATTTTTTCTTTTAGAGAAATCATCTGAGTCGAATTTAGCAAGTGCTTTTGCATACCCTCCCACTGTTCTTGCCGGACTTTTGCCCAGGAACGCATAAGCATTATCTACATCAATAGTGGGAATATGTACATATTTTTTTTGAGGAAAAATAATATCCGGATATCGTGCTGATAGTATTCCCTGTATTTTTTTTGCCCAGATATTTACCAACGGTTTATGAAGAAAATTATTCCTATAGCTCCATGATTGTGTGGCCGGAAACCGTCCGTACTTGTCGGCCGTAAAAGGCTGATACTCTTCGTAGCGACTGGCGAGAAAGAAGCTCATTGCGAAAATATCTTCTGTGTGTCCCGTTTCAGCTTCTTTTTTTGTCAGCGGGAAAAGAGGAGAGCTATTGATCCCAGTTTCAAAAAGTAACTCACCGCTGGAAAAAAAAAGCTCATCTCCGATCGGTTTCCATGTATAACTGACTTTTGCCCCTGTTGACTGCCGGAAGAAATCGGCATCCGATGTAATTTTAAAATCTACATTTAAAATGTGACGAAAAATAAGATTGAAAGTATATGTAACGCGGTTATTGATCTGGTGTGTGTAGATAGTAAGCATGTAGGAAAAACGATCAGTACTTTGAAAAATTCTTCACTATTTCCCCGCAAATGAATTCCGAAGCATGACCGTCGCCAAACAAAGGCGGAAAGGACATGTTACTCCTGTTCCGGAATTGAATAAAAGCACTCAGGATCTTTTGCTCATCCACATCGGTAAGAATTGTGGTTCCGCCTTCTATAAGTTCTGTCCATTCCGTTTCAGCGCGTAAAACAATACAGGGCTTTTTAAAGAAAAATGCTTCTTTTTGTACTCCTCCCGAGTCTGTACAAACCAGCATACAGTTTTTTTCCAGCACCATCATTTCAAGAAAGGAAGCCGGCGGAATGAGCATGAAATCGGGGTTTGACCGTACGGAATCGTAAACTTCCTTTTTCAGATTGCTCTGCAGGGTTTTCGAGGTCCTGGGATGAAGCGGAAAAACAATTTTCAGCTGATTGTCTGCCGAAATTTTATTCAGTGCCAGGAAAATGGAGGTAAAACGATCCGCATCGTCGGTATTGCTATTGCGGTGAATGGTTACCAGAATGTATTTGCCGGGGACGAGCTTATGCTGATCCAGGAGGTCCGATTTTTTTTCAGCTATCTCCGAAAAAAAGATAGCATTGTCATACATCACATCCCCGCAGTGATAAATTTTAGGATTATCGGCTGAATAGGGGGGCTTGCTGAATTCAGAAAACCCTTCCCGCAAGAGATTGGCATACCCTTTTTTGGTAGGCGAAAAGAGCAGGGTGGAGCAGTGGTCGCACACAATACGGTTGATCTCTTCGGGCATTTTTTTGTTGAAGGAGCGGAGGCCTGCTTCGATGTGCACCACAGGTATATCCATTTTAGATGCCGCGACAGCCCCTGCAAGAGTAGAATTGGTATCTCCATACAGTATTACACAATCCGGTTTTTCTTTCAGGAGTGACTCTTCAATTCCGGCAAGCATGCTGGCGGTTTGCTTTCCATGAGAACCGGATCCTGCTTGCAGGTTATAATTTTCTTTTTGAATGCCCATTTCTTCAAAGAAAATACGGGACATGTTAGGATCGTAATGCTGGCCTGTGTGTACGATCACTTCGGTTATTTTATCCGAAAATTTGTTGCGTATGGCCCGGCTGAGTGCTGCTGCCTTTATAAACTGGGGGCGTGCGCCGATTATGGTGAGAATTTTGATCACTTTACAAACTATGAATTGAATACGAAATTACAAACACCCATTATGTGACCATTCACTTATCTTTCGTTCCATCCTGTTTTTTCACATTATTCCTTCGTCTGCAAAACTAAAATAGGCCGTATCTGTAATTATGATGTGGTCTAAGATTGGAATTTCCAGAAGAGTGCCGGCTTCTTTTATTTTTTTTGTCAGGGAAATATCCTGATCACTTGGCTTGAGGTTACCGGAAGGATGATTGTGGCAAAGAATGATGGAGCTTGCAAGGTTTTCCAATGCAATTTTGAAAATTATTTTAGGATCTACCACCGTTCCGGATACGCCGCCCCTGCTTACAAATTCCTTCCGGATGGGGATGTTTGAGCGGTTCAGGAGCAATACATGGAATTCTTCGTGTGGCAGGTCAAGGAACAGGGGAATAAAAATCTGAAAAACGTCCTTGCTGGCGGTTATTTTTTCCCGTTTTACTGTTTCTGTTTCTTTTCTTCTGCGGCCGAGTTCAAGAGAAGCAACAATTGAAATCGCCTTTGCTTCACCTATTCCTTTGAATTTAACAAGATCATTTACCGAAAGTTTGGCAAGCTCATTCAGGTTATTTCCAAGCTGTGCAAGAATCCTCTTTGCAAGTTCAACAGCTGTCTCTTTCTTAGTTCCGGATCCGATAAGGATAGCAATCAACTCAGCATCAGTCAGCACATGTCTTCCTTTGTTAATCAGCTTTTCTCTTGGACGATCTTCTTCTGCCCAGTTTTTAATCGTTAACGCCTTTTCCAGCTCTTCCATCGGAACGAATGTAAATAAAAAATCCCTCCCGTAATGCCGGGAAGGATCTCTATTGTACTTTAAAATAAATTATTTTATACCGTTCACCAGTTTTGTAAGCTTTGATTTAAGGTTAGCTGCTTTGTTTTTGTGGATGAGATTGGTTTTTGCTAATTTGTCAAGAAGCGAAGTAGCGGATATAAGCTGCTCGGAAGCGCTTTTTTTATCCTTGTTCAATCGTAATTTCTTCACCACATTTTTCAATGCATTTTTACGAATGCGGTTTCGGGTACGCTTTGCTTCGCTTGAGCGGTTACGTTTTTTTGCTGATTTATGATTTGCCATTTTTGCTTACAGTTATTAAGGGTGGCAAAGATAAAAACATTTTCATAGTACAGACAATCAATATACGTGAATTTTGACTCGCAAAGTGGCTGGGAGTCTGCTATACGGGTTGAAGATTATACTCCTGTAATATGTTGTATAGGGTGTCTCTTTCCACCGGAGTTCTGCCTGCTTGTTTTATCAACTCAACGATTTCTCCTGTAGAAAGGGAAGGATTCTGATCTTCAGCCCCTGCCATGGAATAAATCTTCGTAGAGTCGTTGATGGTTCCATCCAGGTCATCTACTCCAAATTGAAGAGAAAGCTGGGCGGTGCTTTTCCCGATCATAGGCCAATAGGCCTTGATATGTGGAAAATTATCCATAAATATTCTGGATACCGCATAATTTCTAAGATCTTCAATTACACTGGTTTCCTTTATATGTGACATCTGGTTATTCGAGTTTCTGAATTTTAAAGGAATAAAACAGTTGAACCCGTGGGTTCTGTCCTGAAGTTTTCTCAGGCGATTCATATGATCAATCCGATGCTCAAACGATTCTATGTGTCCGTATAGCATGGTTGCATTGGAATGGATGCCCTGGAGGTGAGCGGTCTCATGCAGTTCAAGCCATTGCTCGGAAGTGCATTTGTCCTCACATATCTGTTTCCTGATTTCAGAATCAAAAATTTCAGCACCTCCGCCGGGAATAGAGTCAAGTCCATGTGCGATGAGGATCTTCATCCCTTCGGCATAACTGACTTTTGCTTTCCGGAACATGTATTCAAGCTCCACAGCAGTAAATGCTTTAATGTGCAGATCGCGGCGAAAAGATTTTATTTTTTTCAGAAGTTCAGCGAAATAGTAAAGATCCATTTTAGGATGAACGCCTCCGACTATATGCACTTCCGTGATATGCGGGTCGTGGTTTTTAACAGCTTCCAGCATCTGCTCTGCGTTCATTTCCCAGGAGTCAGCATCGCCTTTTTGCTTGAGCAGGCGCGAATACGAGCAAAACTTGCAGTCAAACACACAGAGATTGGTAGGCTCTATGTGTATGTTACGGTTGAAATACGCGTAATTTTTATTCTTATTCTCACGTACATGATTTGCCAGTATTCCCAGGAATCCCAATTCTCCTTCTTTGTACAGAATGGCTCCTTCTTCTTCGGAGATTCTCTTTCCTTCAAAAACGTTTTTCGCTATGCTGCGAAGATGTTTAGGGGATTTTTCTATTACTGGGACGCTGTTAGTCATAACTATTTTGTGTCAGCGAAGGTAAAACAAAAAACCCCCTCCGGAACGCCGGAGAGGGTTTTTGTAAATTAGTATTGGCAGGTTTATCTGTTAAGAATAATTTTTTTAGTAACTGAGCCATCTGTTGTTTCCAGCTTAAGAAAATACATTCCGTTTAACTGGCTGTTCATATCCAGTTTTACTTCATTATTAAAGTCCAGGTCTGTGAGTTTTTTCTTGAGAACAACATCTCCCAATGAATTATATACAGCCACATCAGCAGCGGAAAGGTTCGGTATGTTAACTTTTAACATCACATTTCCGTAAGATGGATTTGGAAATACAGAAACGCTTTCTGAAGAAAGAAGGTATTCCACAGCGGTAAGCGGAGAGCATCCATTCGATGTTTTTAAGGAAGCCCTTGGTCCATTCATAGTAGCAGTCATTACCGCCTTTTGCCCTTCCGTAAACATGTACATGGCTCCGTCATCCGTATAATCCATGTAGTTCATCCACATAGTACCCGGTGAAGCAGCACTGCAAGCATCCGTTTGTACGCTTCCGGCTGTGAAAGTTCCGTAATGCTCCTTTTCCTGTTTGGGAGTGTCATTTACACCATCGTCCTGCGCACATGCTGATTCATCTCCCCAGATATGCCTAAAATTAAAACAGTGACCCAATTCATGGGTGGCAGTTCTGCCCAGGTTATAAGGAGCAGTTCCGCAGCCCTGAGCACCTATCATGTATTGATAATCTATTACAAGGCCATCCGTAGCAGCAGGTCCGCCTGGAAACTGGGCATATCCCAGGAGTGAGCTGGAAAGATCGCACACCCAGATATTGAAATATTTATTCCTGTCCCAAACATCTTTTCCGCCTTTGGAAGTATATTTTACATCGTTGTTTGTGCTGAACGCGGCATGGGTTGTTGAAGTTCTGGTGATGCCGGTGGTCGCATTGTTGCTCGGATCACGTACTGCCAGGCAAAATTCTACTTCGCAGTCAGCCACGAGTGCATTCCATCCGGTTTGGGTAACTTTTGTCCAATCAGCATTCTTTTTCCGGTAATCATCATTGATAACTTTCAATTGTGCCATGATACAGGCATCGCTAACATTTTGTCCGGCGGCATTGTACACAATATGGAATACAACAGGAATAGTAATAACCGCTTGTGGAATTGGATTCTTTTTTTGATTTTCTATAAAAACTTTTGCTTCCTGATCCAGTTTTTCTCTCAATGCTTTTATGGAAGGATCATTTTTTTCTTCCCATGCTTTGTATTCCATTGTTCCGCAGCCTCTGTTCGAAATGCTGTTCTGAGCGAATGTGCTTGTAACCGCAGAAAGGTAAAAAACGGCAAGTAGACCGAGTAAAAATTGTTTTTTCATAGGATGTTTAAGTTAAATTTGTGGCAAAGGTGGTTTTTAAGTTTTTTAAAGATACTAATACCAAAGTAATAGACAAAAATAAAAATTATAATATTACTTATCCTGATTCTGTATTTTATACTATAACCAGTTTATTAATAAGTAGTTAATTTATAGTGCATGTATTTTCTACAGACCTGTAATCCCATGTCCTTATTGTCCTTTTTGTACTTCTGGTGAAATCTTACGATAGCTACCTTAACAGCACAGGATACTTTGAAGATGATCTTTTTGTATTGTCCCCACAGATACCAGGTTTTGCTGGTATAATTATAATGTTTGGATTTTTTAATGAACATTCCGGGTGGATTTTTTAAACGCTTACTATTTTTACTAACACTCTCCGGATTTGTTAGCCCATTCCATATCTTCGCTGTCCTTTTTTTAATTGCATGAAATTTTCACACCTGCACGTACATACGCAGTATTCCCTGCTTGACGGGGCTGCGGACATATCGGAGTTGTATAAAAAGGCGGTGAATGATCGCATGCCGGCAATCGCCATTACGGACCATGGAAATATGTTCGGCGTTTTCAGTTTTGTAGCGGAGGCGTCAAAATACAATACCAAAGAAAATCCGGATACGATCAAGCCGATTGTAGGGTGTGAATTTTATCTTGTGGAGAACAGGCATAAAAAACAATTTACAAAGGAAGATAAAGATCACCGATGCCATCAGCTCATGCTTGCTAAGAATGCCGAGGGATATAAGAACCTGGTTAAACTTTGTTCGCTTGGGTACGTGGAAGGTATGTACGGTAAATATCCGCGTATTGATAAAGAACTGATCCTTCAGTACCACAAGGGACTGATCGCAACTACGTGCTGCCTGGCTGCTGAGGTTCCGAGGACAATTTTAAGAAAAGGAGAAGCGGAAGCGGAAAAGGTTTTTAAATGGTGGCTGGATCTGTTTGGAGAAGATTATTACATAGAGATACAGCGCCACGGTATTCCGGAGCAGAACAAGGTGAATGAAGTGTTACTGAAATTCGCGCAAAAATACAATGTAAAGGTCATTGCTTCCAACGACTCGCATTATGTGAATGTGGAGGATTCCAATGCTCACGATATTCTGCTCTGTATTAACACAGGGGAAAAGCAATCCACGCCTTCTGCTAAAGATTTTTCAGACGATGGCGAGGGGATGAAGGGTAAGCGATTCGCATTTTTCAACGACCAGTTTTTTCTCAAGTCAACCGAGGAGATGAAACAGGTTTTCAGTGATGTGCCTGAGTCGATTGACAACACTAATGAGATTGTAGGCAAGATCGAAACCCTCAAACTCAAACAAGATATACTTCTTCCCAATTTTCCTATTCCTGAAAAATTTCAAATCCACAAGAAGGATGAGCGTATTGACGATAAGACAATTCTGAAACCTGATACGCTCAATCAATGGGAATACCTGAAGCATCTCACGTTTGAAGGTGCAAAAAAAAGGTACAGCGAAATTACAAGCGAGATCGAAGACCGGATCAACTTCGAGCTGTTTACGATCAAAACAATGGGCTTTGCCGGGTACTTTTTAATAGTAGCGGATTTCATAAAGGCCGGTAGAGATCTGGGGGTATATGTGGGGCCCGGACGTGGTTCCGCAGCAGGATCCGTAGTTGCCTATTGTACCGGCATTACGAATATTGATCCGATCAAATACAATCTGCTTTTTGAGAGGTTTCTAAATCCTGACAGAAAATCAATGCCCGATATTGATACTGATTTTGACGATGAAGGAAGACAAAAAGTACTGAATTACGTAGTTGAGAAATACGGAAAGAACCAGGTGGCGCAAATTGTTACCTACGGCACAATGGCTGCTAAAATGAGCATCAAGGATGTGGCCCGTGTGCTGGACCTTCCGCTGAACGAAGCCAACCTGCTTGCGAAGTTTGTTCCTGAGAGGCCCGGGATTGAATTGAACAGGGTAATTCTTGCTCCGCTTACGGGCGCCGGAAGCTTATCCGACAAGGAGAAAGAGAACCTGGGTTCGGATGAGATTGAGCTGGTAAAGAAATTACGAGAAATATACAATGGCGATGACCAGCGGGCAAAAGTGCTGAAGGAAGCCGTGGTACTTGAAGGCTCTGTCCGGGGAACAGGGGTGCATGCGGCGGGTATCATTATTGCGCCAAAGGATCTGACCGAAATTATTCCTGTTGCCACAGCTAAAGACAGTGAACTGTATGTCACGCAATTTGAAGGAACGGTAGTTGAGTCTGCCGGGGTTCTCAAAATGGATTTCCTGGGCCTGAAAACGCTTACGATCATGCGCGATGCGCTGGAGCTTGTCAAAAAGCATCACGGAATTGATATCGATTTGGATTCTATCCCGTTGGATGATAAAAAGACATTTGAGCTTTACCAGCATGGTGAAACAAACGGAACATTCCAGTTCGAGTCTCCGGGAATGCAGAAGCATCTGAAGGATCTGAAGCCGGATAAGTTTGATGACCTCATAGCCATGAATGCCCTTTACCGTCCGGGCCCGATTCAGTACATTCCTAATTTCATTGCGCGTAAGCACGGACGCGAAAAGATTTCCTACGATCTGCCGGAAATGGAGGAAATATTGAAGGATACGTACGGCATAACGGTTTACCAGGAGCAGGTGATGCTTCTCTCCCAGCGCCTGGCCGATTTCACCAAAGGCGATGCGGACGTGCTGAGAAAAGCAATGGGGAAAAAGGACAGGTCCACCCTGGATAAGATGAAGAGCAAATTCATTGAGGGGGCCGGCAAGAAAGGTTTTTCCGCAGACAAACTTGAAAAAATATGGACAGACTGGGAAGCGTTTGCACAATATGCATTCAATAAGTCGCATTCAACCTGCTATGCCCTCGTGGCATTTCAAACAGCCTATCTTAAAACCCATTACCCGGCCGAGTTCATGGCCTGTGTACTTACGCATCACCTTTCAAATATTGATAAGATCACTTTCTTTATGGAAGAATCGCGCAGGATGGGAATGCCTGTGCTTGGCCCTGATGTGAATGAATCGGAGTACCAGTTCTCAGTCAATGATAAAGGAGCGATCCGTTTCGGTCTGGGTGCGGTTAAGGGAGTAGGAGAGGCAGCGGTTAATTCCATTGTAGAAGAAAGAAAAAGAAATGGCTCTTTTAAAAGTGCCTTTGATTTTGTGAAACGTGTGAATCTTCGGGCAGCCAACAAAAAAACACTGGAAGGGATGGTGTATTCGGGTGCTTTTGACTCCTTCGGGTTGCATCGGGGAACATACCTTACTCCGGACAAGGAAGGAATTACGTTCCTGGAGCTTATGCTGAAATGGGGTTCACGTTCCCAGGAGTCAAAATTAGCGTCACATGCTTCCCTCTTTGGAGATTCTTCCGATGGAGAAATCCCTGAACCTGCTATTCCGCAGCTGGAGCCCTGGGGAAATCTTGAGCAATTAAAATTTGAACGCGACGTGATAGGGTTTTATGTCTCGGGCCACCCGCTGGATAATTTCAAAATAGAAATGGAGACCTTCAGCAAGAATAAGCTTTCTGAATTGAGAGATATGGAGAAAATGAAAGGCAAGGAATTTTCTTTCGGAGGCATGATATCGATGGTGAATCACCGGATATCCAAAACCGGAAAACCATTCGGTAATTTTACCCTGGAAGATTATGGCGGCACATTTGAGTTTGTTCTTTTTGGAGAAGATTATGTAAAGCACAAGTTGCATATGACCATAGGATATTTTGTTCATCTGAAAGGGATAGTGAAAGAAAGATGGAATCAGTCCGATATGGTAGAGTTCAAGATAACAAGCATGCAGCTGCTTTCCGAAATGAGAGAAAAAATGCTGAAATCCATTACGTTGAATGTTCCTTTAAAAGAGGTTTCGGATAAGTTCATCGAAATCCTGGCTAACATTGTGAATGAAAATACAAAAGAAAAACAGGGAACTTGCTATTTAAAGATCAATGTCATGGATATGGAAGAAGGAATAAACCTTACGCTTCCTTCCAGGAAGGTGAGAATTAATCCAGACAATTTGTTCCTCAGTACTATTCAGAATATGCCCAATGTGACGTATAAGCTTAATTAATGTGACATTGTGCCGCGAAAAAAATGATGGCAAACAAATTGAGCATTTCAAAACAAATACATACATTTACTAAATAAAAAAACTATGGCACTCGAAATCACAGACACCAATTTTGATGAGATTGTTCTTAAATCAACTAAACCGGTTATTGTAGACTTTTGGGCTGAGTGGTGCGGACCTTGCCGCGTAGTGGGTCCCGTTGTTGAAGAACTGGCTAAGGAATATGATGGTAAAGCGGTTATCGGCAAACTGAATGTTGACAATAACCCCGAAGTATCTACAAAATTCGGTATTCGCAGTATCCCAACAATTCTTTTTTTCAAGGGAGGTCAATTGGTTGACCGCCAGGTGGGAGCTGTTCCAAAAGCCGCGCTTGAAGGGAAGCTGAAGGCTCAGCTGTAACTTCCGGATGCGAGTATGGTACGGATCATTACAGATTCGTATTTGAATACCCTTATAAATGTTATTCAGGGAGGTATATCTGTGTAAATTCGTATTCGTACATGGCACTTGATCAGCAGCAACTCCAGCATTTGACCCATCTCGAACTTTTAGCAAAACAGGTTGTCGAAGGATTTATCACAGGTTTGCATAAAAGCCCGTTTCACGGGTTCTCTGTAGAATTTGATGAGCACCGCATTTACAATACCGGGGAACCCACGCGCCACATAGATTGGAAGCTATTCGGTAAAACGGACAAGCTTTTTGTAAAACGGTACGAAGAAGAAACCAATCTTCGTTGCCAGATTGTAATTGATTCTTCTTCTTCCATGAATTTTCCGGCTATGTCGGCTGCTTCCGTATCGAAAGGAAAATTTCAGGGAGATGCAAATAAATTAAGCTTTGCTGTTCATGCCACCGCAGCGCTTACCTACCTTTTGAAAAGACAGCGCGATGCAGTAGGGCTTACCGTTTTTTCCGATAGGATAGAGCTGAATACCCAGGCAAAATCAAACCAGGCGCATCAACGGATGTTATTTGTGGAACTGGAAAAAATTCTTGAAGGGCGAGCACATGAATCTTTGAAAAAAACATTGGCCACAGAAGCTTTGCACGAGATCGCAGAATCAATTCACAAACGTTCCCTTGTAATTATCTTTAGTGATATGATGGAATCAGGCAAGCAGGATGATAAACTGTTTGCTGCATTGCAGCATTTGCGCCACAATAAGCACGAAGTGATTCTGTTTCACGTAACGGATAAAAGCAAGGAGCTGGATTTTGAATTTGAGAACAGGCCCTATAATTTTATTGACATGGAAACGGGTGAGCAGGTAAAAATTCATCCCGGCGAGGTAAAAGACACGTATGTACGGTCCATGGCTGCGTATAAAAAGGAGATCATGCTTCGCTGCGCGCAATACCGTATCGATTTTGTGGAGGCCGATATTAAAAATGGTTTCAGACAGGTGCTGATGCCTTATCTGGTTAAGAGATCAAGAATGAAATAGATAAGATTTTCCAAATTTCCAAACTTTGGGAAAGATGTCCATCTCGTAGCTAAAGGTGTTAAGCCTTTCTCACAAATAACTGGGCAGTTTCAAACTTCACCACTACAATTTTTTCACCCCGTTCAATGAATCCGGTGTCTGCCGTGGCATCGTAAATATTCCCATCAATTTCCACTTTGCCAGACGGACGTAGCACGGTAAATGCGGATCCGTTTTTGCCAATAAGATTTTGGAAAGTCATGTCAACCCCTATAAATCCCTGCTCTTTAGAGATCACAGATTGTACAGAAACCTTGCTGAACATGGATGATTTAATAAACCTGCCGAACAGCCAGAAGGATAAGCCTGTTGAAAGAACCATTGCAGCCAGAACAATGAACAGGGCCGTAACAAATGCATCTCCTTCCGGAAGATTTACCGGAAAATTGCCCGGAACGCTCTTGATCAGCGAAAGTGTGAGTCCGGTGATGATAAACAATATTCCCAGCACGCCGGCAACACCAAATCCGGGGATGACAAAAACTTCGAGTGCGAGCAGTATTACTCCGGCAATGAAGACAAGTATTTCCCAGTTTTCTGCCAATCCCTGCAGGTAGTGCGGGGCAAAGTACACCAGGGCGGCAAGCAGGGATGCTGCAATGGGAAAAATAGTGCCCGGTGCCTGAAACTCGTAATAGATACCGGCAATAATTACCATGATCAGAAAGCCGCTGATTACCGGGTTAATGAGCCAGTCGATAACAGTTCCTACACCTGAAATTTCATATTCTACAATTTCGTAATTCTCTATCCGGGATAATTTTAAAACTTCTGCTACACTGCCGGCTTCTCCTTCACAGTAATCATTTTTGATTGCTTCGCTGGTTGTGAACGTGAGCACTTTTCCTGAATCATTTACGCCGGGGATAAAGACACGCGGATCATTCATAGCTTCGGCAATTTTTGTATTCCGCCCGTTTTGTTCCGCCGTAGAACGCAGGATAGAACGCATGTAGCTTTGATATTTTTCGGGTGCCGGTGCGCCATCCTGGCCCACAACTGTAGCTGCACCTATATTGGCACCGGGAGCCATGTAAATACTGTCGCATGAGATGGCAATCAATGCTCCTGCAGAAGCTGCATTGTTATTTACAAACGCATAAATGGGTATTTTGCAGTTCAAAATAGCTGTTCGCATTTTATCGGCATTATCTACAGCTCCCCCGTAAGTGTTCAGGTGAAGAATGATACAAGCCGCTTTTTTATCCGCTGCTTCCTTTAATCCTTCCAGCAAATGGCGGGACGATGCCGGCCCGATCTCTTCCATAACAGGGAGAACGTACACAATGGGCTTCGAGGTGCTGCCAGCCAGTAGATCCATGCAAAAGTTCAGTAAAAAGAACCCGGTCGTAAAAAAATAAACAATGGATTTCATCTGTGCGGACCTGTTAGGCTGTTAAGAGGTTGTAATTTTTTTCTCACTTTTTTTGAAATAGATGATCCCGGCAATACCGAGAAAGAACAGCAGGGTGGAAATTATTTGTGCCTGGGTAATCGAATACCCGGAAATGCTGTAGGTAGTATTTATCCGGATCTTTTCAATAAGAAACCGTTCTGCTCCGTTCAAAGCAAGGTAAAGGCAAAATAACACGCCCGGAGTTGTAATTTTTTTTCGGAGGCTCCAGAGAACAAAAAACAGCCCAATGCAAGCGATGGCTTCCCACAAAGGAGTAGGGAAGACAGGATTTTCCAGCATGCTGCAATATTTACCCGTACAACCCGGTATGGGAATACCCACATTATTTACATTATGCGGGTACTTGTAAGCCCAAGCCCAGTCAGGCAGAAAGAACCAGGATGGTTTCGCTGAAAGATTTTCAATTCCCCAGTCTCCGTCCCCCGCGATCTGGCAGCCCAGGCGCCCCGTTCCATACGCAAGCATCAGGGAAGGAGCACAAGCATCGATAAGATGCGTGGTGGTTATTCCATTTTTGCGCGCATAATAAATGACAGAAAAACTTGCAACGATCAGCCCGCCGTACATCGTGAGTCCGCTGAAAGAGATGAGGCTTCCGATGGGATCTTCCATAAATTCATCCAGGTTTTCCAGGTTGTGAAATATTTTTGCGCCGAGTATTCCGGCAACGGCGGCAATGAGCGTCATGTTCGGTACATGCTGGAAAGGATGAAGCTTTTCGGTAACCCACTGCGGTTTTTCGAGTTGTGCTTTTTTCAGTTCGCGGTAGCGCATCCAGGCCATCAACCCCGCTCCTGCAATCCCTCCGGGAAAATTTCCTTCGAGTGACAGAATAAATCCCTGTGTGTCTCCGGAAAAGGCAGAAAAGTTAAGCGCAATGTAAACCAGCTTATAAAAAAGAATGAATCCGAAAACAGCGGATAAAGCAATTTCTGAAGTTCTGGGAGCTTCCCCTTTCAGGTATTTTTTTTCATTGCCGGTAATAAACCCGGCATTTTCTTTTCGCTGCAGCTCTTTGGAAAAAAAATAAGCGGCCAGTAAAAAAGAAATTGCTACCAGTACTCCAAAGCTCTGGAATATCTGAAGGAACTCCAGCTCTATGCCGAAAAGGTCTTTAAACAGGTAATATAGATTTGGATACACAGTATTTATTTTTTGCAGAAATTATACAGATTCCAGGCAGGATGCTTTATTTGCGAATTCAGAATCATCGGGTATCCTAACCATTCCGTCGTTATCCACCTTCTCCAGATTGATTTTCACCGGCTCATTCCAAAGGCGGGGATTGAATTTGGTTTTCACTTTTACATAGTTCTCGGTGAAACCGTGCATAAATCCATCTTTGTTCTCTCTTTCAAAAAGTACGGTTCTTTCTGTGCCGATATTCTCGGAATAAAACCGGGTCTGTTTGATTGCAGAAAGATTACGAAGTATGCGGTTCCTTTTCCTGCGTTCCTCAACAGGTACAACGGGTTTAAATCCATTTGCCTCTGTATTTTCCCGTTCGGAATACGTGAACACATGTAAATAGGAAATGTCCAGTGAATCAATAAAGTTGAAAGTATCCATAAAATCATCCTCGGTCTCTCCCGGGAATCCGGTTATCACATCTGCTCCAATGCAGCAATAGGGCATCAGAGATTTTATTTTGTTAACCCGTTCTGTATAAAGCTGCCGCTGATAACGCCTACGCATCAGTTTCAGGATTTTATCCGAGCCGGATTGTAACGGTATATGAAAGTGCGGAGCAAATTTTTCAGACCTGGCTACAAACTCAATGATTTCATCTGTAAGCAGGTTAGGTTCAATAGAAGATATTCTGAATCTGACAACGCCTTTTACTTTATCGAGCTTTTTTATCAGCTGTAAAAAATTTTCCTGGCTGTTTATCCCCCTTTGGAGGGAGTGACCGTTTCGGTCAGGGGAGGACGCTCCAAAATCTCCAACATTCACCCCGCTTAAAATAATTTCCTTCACTCCTGTCCCGGCAATTTTTTCAGCATTGCGCACTACGTTCTCAATGGAATCACTTCTGCTTGCACCGCGCGCCATTGGAATTGTGCAGTACGAACAATTGTAATCGCATCCGTCCTGGATCTTCAAGAAAGAACGGGTGCGGTCGCCCGATGAAAATGCACTGTTAAACGATTCAACATCTTCAATGGCGCATGAATGGATCTCTGCTTTTTGTTTTTTGTTCCCGTCCTTTATAAAGTTAACCACATTAAATTTTTCGGATGCACCTATTACCAGGTCTACTCCCTGGATGTTTGCTATTTCTTCCGGCTTTAACTGGGCATAACAACCTGTGACGATCACAAATGCTTCCGGCGAATTCCGGAGTGCTACGCGCACGATGCGCCTGCACTCCCGGTTGGCATCTTCTGTAACGGAGCAGGTGTTTATAACGTATACATCGGCAGGATCCTCGAAAGCAGTTTTAAGAAAACCCTGCTGTTCAAATTGCCTTGCAAGCGTAGAGGTTTCGGCAAAATTGAGTTTGCAACCCAATGTGTGAAATGCCACTGATTTTTGCATAAGACGCAAATATAATATATGTTAATAAACTTGTTTATCAATTAATTTTAAGATTCTGCCACGCTGGATATTGTTTTCATAACATTGCTGTTTAGTAACAGATGATAACCCCGCTCAAATACAGGTCTGCTCTCCTTTATTTATTGCCTGTTACCCTTTGTATAGGGTTGTTTTCATGCGATTCTCCGGATGCGCAGTCTGAAAAGAAATTTTTCCGTTATAACGAATCCGGCGAAATTACTTCACTGGATCCAGCTTCCGCAAAAAGAACAGAGAATATATGGGCTGTGAACCAGATGTTCAACGGGCTGGTTCAGCTGGATGATAATCTCCAGGTAATTCCCTGCATTGCAAAAAAATGGGAAATTTCCGATAGCGGCAGGACCTATACATTTCATTTACGTTCGGATGTCTATTTTCACGATCATCCGCTGTTCCCGGGCGGAAAGGGGAGAAAAGTAGTTGCGCAGGATTTTGTCCTTTCGCTTTTTCGTCTGATGGATATGGACGAGGAACAAAGTGCCAAATATCTTTTTTCCAATGTGGCGCGTGATGAGCGCAGTGATAACCTGGGTTTTATTGCGCCGGATGATTCTACTTTCACTATTTATTTGGCAGAACCATTCCCTCCATTCCTGAACATTCTTACCATGCAGTATTGTTCTGTAATTCCCAATGAGATTGCGGAGCATTTTGGTACTGAGTTCAGAACGAATCCTGTGGGAACCGGTCCGTTTGTATACAAAGCCTGGGAAGAAGGTGTGCGGCTGGTGCTGGTGAAGAATGAAAATTATTTTGAAAAGGACGGAGATAACAGATTGCCGTACCTAGATGGCATTACGGTGAATTTTATAAAAGATAAACAAAATGCATTCATTGATTTTGAAAAAGGGGATGCCGATATGCTTTCAGGTGCGGATATGGTGAATATCGACCTTATAATTGATAAGGAAGGAAAATTGATACCTGAATACCAGGGTAAGTTTCAGATGCAGACAGGACCTTACCTGAAAACAGATTACCTCGGGTTCTTGCTGGACATGGATTCAGCGATTGTAAAAAAGAGCCAGCTAAGGATAAAGGAAGTGCGGCAAGCCATCGGTTATGCCATTGACCGTGAAAAGATCGTCAAGCATTTGCGTAATACCATCGGAGCGGGAGCTACGCAGGGCTTTATACCCAAAGGGATGCCCTCGTTTGATGCTGCTTTGCCAGGCTTCACTTATAACCCTGAAAAATCACGTGAGCTTTTAGCAAAAGCCGGATTTCCGGGAGGAAAGGGGATGGAAGAGATCACCCTTAATATCACCGAGCAATACCTGGATCTCAGCCAGTTTGTCGAGCACCAGCTGGAGGAGGTCGGAATCCCGGTGAAAATACTCCTGAACCGTCCCATTGTGCAGATAGAGATCATAGCCAATGCCCAGGTTAATTTTTTCCGTAAGTCCTGGGTAGCGGATTACGCCGATGCTGAAAATTTCTTCGCCTGTTTTTACAGCAGGAATTTTTCACCCAAAGGCCCCAACTATACGCATTTTAAGAACAAAGAGTTTGATGCATTGTTTGAGCAATCGCTGAAGGAAGCCGATGAGGAGAAACGATTCGGTATCTATAAAAAAATGGACAGGATCCTGATTGCCGAAGCGCCTGTCGTTCCTCTGTTTTACGATCAGGTGTTCCGCCTCGTCAGTAACAACATTTCCGATTTTCCGCTTAATCCCATGAATCTTTTGAACCTGAAGAGGGTGAAGAAGAAGTAATTCTTTGAATCCGAGCCCCGGAATTAGCACACTACTTTATCTGCTCAAATACAAATTCCTCTCTCCATACACTTTTTGGAAGAACTCATCTTCCAGGTCATCTATAAAATAAATGGCTTCCCCTGTAGATTTCATTTCCGGGCCCAGCTCTTTATTCACATCCTGGAATTTATCAAATGAGAACACAGGGATCTTGATAGCATACCCGTGTTTTTTGGGATGAAATTTGAAATCTTTTACTTTTTTGGCGCCCAGCATTACTTTGGTTGCGTAGTTGATGTAAGGCTCGTCGTAGGCTTTAGCAATGAAAGGCATGGACCGGGATGCGCGTGGATTGGCTTCGATGACGTACACTTCCTCGTCCTTGATTGCAAATTGTATATTAATAAGTCCTTTTGTTTTTAACGCAAGTGCGATCTTGCGTGTGTAATCCTCCAGCTTTTTAATAACCTTGTCGCTAAGGTCAAAAGGAGGAAGCACCGCGTTGGAATCGCCTGAATGGATACCGGCAGGTTCAATGTGTTCCATGATGCCCATGGTATACACATCTGTTCCATCGCAGATAGAATCCGTTTCTGCTTCAATAGCCTGTTGCAGGAAATGATCCAGCAGGATCTTATTTCCCGGAATATCCTGTAAGATTTTTACAATATGCTGTTCCAGTTCCTGTTCGTTGATAACGATCTTCATGCTTTGTCCGCCCAACACATACGAGGGACGAACCAGCAGCGGGAATCCGAGTTCGCGTGAGAGCTTAACAGCCTGTTCAGCATCCTCCGCCACTCCGAACTTCGGATAAGGGATCTTCAAGTCGCTCAGCAGGGTGGAAAAGCTTCCGCGGTCTTCGGCAAGGTCGATACTCGCGAAATCAGTTCCTATGATCTTTATTCCGTATTTCACCATCTTCTCAGCCAGCTTCAGCGCCGTTTGTCCGCCCAGTTGCACAATAACACCTTCGGGTTTTTCGTGTTGGATGATCTCATACACATGCTCCCAGAAAACAGGTTCAAAATAAAGTTTGTCCGCAATATCAAAATCGGTAGAGACCGTTTCAGGATTGCAATTGATCATGATGGTTTCGTAGCCACATTCCTTGGCAGCCAGTACCCCATGCACACAGGAGTAGTCAAATTCAATTCCCTGGCCGATACGGTTAGGGCCCGAGCCGAGGATCACCACTTTCTTTTTTGCAGAAGGAATGGATTCATTTTCCTCTTCAAAGGTGGAGTAGTAGTAAGGGGTCTTTGCTTCGAACTCCGCAGCGCAGGTATCCACCAGTTTATAAACGCGTTTTATCTGTAGCTCCTGTCTTTTCTTGAACACTTCGCTTTCAAGGCATCCCACAAGATGTGCGATCTGCCTGTCGGCATAGCCTTTTTGCTTTGCTTCCAGCAAAAGGTCTTTAGGAAGTTTTTCCAGAGTATATTTTTCAATCTCCCTTTCAAGTGCGATCATCTCTTCGATCTGGTTCAGGAACCAGGGATCCACTTTTGTAAGCTTATGGATGGTCTTGAAAGGAATTCCCATTTTGAAAGCATCGTAAATGTGAAAGAGACGGTTCCACAAAGGTTTTTCAAGATTCGTAAGCAATGTCTTCTGGTCTGCAACTTCTCTTCCATCAGCTCCAAGTCCATTTCTTTTTATTTCCAGGGACTGACAAGCCTTTTGCAAAGCCTCCTGGAAGCTTCTGCCTATACCCATGGACTCTCCAACGGACTTCATTTGAAGACCCAGGTGACGGTCACTGCCTACAAACTTGTCGAAGTTCCAGCGGGGCACCTTCACGATCACATAATCGATCGTAGGTTCAAAGAAAGCAGAAGTGGATTTTGTGATTTGGTTTTTCAGTTCGTCCAGGTTATATCCTATAGCAAGCTTGGCGGCAATCTTTGCGATCGGATAACCAGTTGCCTTGCTCGCAAGGGCCGATGAGCGGGAAACACGTGGGTTGATCTCGATCACGATCATCTCCTCTTCGTTCTCGGGGTTCACCGAAAACTGGATATTACATCCTCCGGCAAAATGACCGATGCCGTTCATGCATTTGATGGCCGCATCACGCATGCGCTGGTAACAGGTGTCGGAAAGAGTCATTGCAGGAGCCACAGTTACCGAATCTCCTGTATGAATTCCCATCGGATCAAAATTTTCAATGGAGCAGATGATGACCACGTTGTCATTTGCATCGCGCAAAAGTTCCAGCTCGTATTCCTTCCAGCCGAAAACACTTTGCTCTATCAGTACTTCGTGCGTAGGAGAAGCATGCAATCCCCGGTTGAGGGCAGCATCAAATTCTTCTTTTGTATTTACAAAGCCTCCGCCGGTACCTCCCAAGGTAAATGACGGACGAATTACCAATGGAAAGCCCACTTGCTGGGCGATTTCTTTTCCTTCGAGAAAAGAAGTGGCCGTTTTTCCTTTGCAAACGCCCATGCCAAGCGATAGCATTTTAAGGCGAAATTTCTCACGATCTTCAGTGGTGTGGATCGCCTCCACATTCACACCGATCATTTTCACTTTATACTTTTTCCAGAGACCGGATTTTTCACACTCCAATGCGAGATTAAGTGCGGTCTGGCCTCCCATGGTTGGAAGTACCGCATCAATCTTATGTTTCTTAAGGATCTCTTCAATCGATTTTTTCGTGAGCGGCTTTAGGTAAATATTGTCCGCAGTAACCTTATCCGTCATGATCGTAGCCGGATTGGAATTGATCAGCGTTACTTCGATCCCTTCTTCTTTCAGTGAACGGCTGGCTTGTGAACCTGAATAATCAAACTCACAGGCTTGTCCGATAATGATCGGGCCCGAACCTATGATGAGGACGTGCTTTATGGATTTGTCTTTGGGCATTGAAGGTTAAATTTTGAATTAGGATTTATAAATGGCCGGGTGCAAATTTATTCAATTCGGAACCTAAAAAGCGTTTTTTATATAGGAAAACAGCAAAAACATTTTCACATGTTGTTGACATCCTTGAAAAAGACGTAGAAAAGCATTCATGACAGAAGTGATTACATTTGTAACATGAGCCCGGTAACCCGATTACCCTTCTTTGTTTTGGTAGCCGCTTTTTCATTTACTCTGCAGGCCCAGACGGTATCAACTGATTTGTCGCTGGTTGTAAACCATATGAAGGAGTATGATCGGGGAAATAAGAATATTCATTCAGTTCATCTGCAGAAATCATATAACCCGGTTAAGGCATTTTTATTTTTGAACATGTATTTTTATCAAAAGGTTTTATCTGAACAAATTTCTTCCGGATGTGAATTTGAAGGAACATGCTCTGTTTTTAGTATTGCTGCCATTCGGGAATTTGGTTTTGTAAAAGGTATTTGTCTTTCTGCAGATCGTCTTACGCGTTGTAATGGTCAGGCCCAGGTAGAATCAGAAGGGTATTTAATCAATCATTTTAACGGAAAAACTATTGATGAACCGTCTATGTATCGCTTTAAGGAATAGCTGCTGTTTTTTTCTTCTCACTCTCCTTCTTTCCCTTCAGAACCAGGTATTCGGACAGAAACTATACTTTGATACTCTCGCGTTCTATAAACATTTGAAGGATGAGAACCTTTTAATGGAGCAGGTTGTCTTTGCTCATAAGCTTAGAAATATTCGATCAGATGATCAAATAGCAAAGGATAGTATGTCTTTGGATATTGCGGCAGTTTATTATAAGATGAATATGCCTGATTCATGTATTTTTAACCTGAAAGGAATATCATCTGTTTCCGGATTTTCAGAGAGAAAAAAGGAATTGTATTTTTCTTTATTGCTATTGTTTAAGGAAAGCAATATGGTTGAAGAAAATATTGGAAAACTTGACTCAAAAGCATTTAGGATTGATATGCAAACATCTTTTTCTATGCTGAAACGGCAAAAGCTTAGCCTTGCTCCAACAGAGGGAAATATTTCTCCTCAGATCATGGATCTGAAGAACAGGTATGTCAACACTCCGTATTCCTCACCTTTTCTTGCTGGTTCATTTTCTGCTATTTTACCCGGGGCCGGGAAATGGTATGTTGGTTATAAGCGACAAGCATTAACTGCATTTATTGCAAACACATTGTTTGCTGTGCAAGCGGTGGAGTCATATTCGAAAGCGGGAATATCAAGTCCTCAATTCATTATTACGGCCGGACTTTTCGGTATTTTCTATTCGGGAAATATCTGGGGGAGCATACTGGCTGCAAAAAAGAAAAAACGAGATCATCTGAAAGAAATAGATTATGAGATATTGGGTCATTATCATACTGAGTTTTCTAAGCTGTCTCGCTGAGGCGCAGAAAATGGATTTTGCTTTCACGGAAAAACTCCTGGACAAGGAGCTCGATTTTTTTATTTCCAAATCAGATTCAGAAAAAATAGCTTTGCTTATGGACAAAGCTGATTTATACAGTTCAGAGAAGGAATACATAAAGGCATTGTCGGAACTTGAACGGGCTGAACGATTTTCAGCTTTTGAAAATAGTCTGCTGAAGTATAAGAAAATGGTTAACTATTTTTTATCAAATCAATTCAGTAATTGTGCATCGGTTTTACTGTCTCCGGAAGAAATAAAACAAGTCGGTAAAGAGAAGGAATATTGGATGATGCGGTTTTTTTCTTTGAACGAAACGGAACAATGGAGCAGATGCAAAGAAGAGTTGCTGGATTATTGTTCATTCTGCGATAGTATTCAGGTCCGTGAAATACATTCACTGCAGGAGCGGTATGATTATATTAGTCCTGAAAAATGTAAACGACTTTCTTCATTTGTGCCGGGGTTAGGTATGGCAAGAGCAGGAAAGCCATTTAAAGGGGTAACTTCTTTTCTTTTGCAGGCCGGAATGGTAGCAGGAGTTGCCTATGGTTTTTATACGGGGTACTATATCGCAGGAGTGGTCTCCGGAGTTTTTCCCCTGATGAAATTTTACAAGGGAGGTAGCCGTTTGAGCGGCATTCTTGCTGACGAACGGAATGAAAAAGAAAGAAAAAAATTACAGAAAAAATATACAGAAGAAATAAAAACGGTTATTCTCCGCTAGGAAAACAACCGTTTTTGGAAGTAACGATGATAAGACTATTTAAATTCAAATCGCGCCAGTTTTGATTTTGCCGCCTTTAGAGGAATCATGCAGCAGTATATTCCGTAGTTTGCAGCAATAACAATTTGTTCGTTCTCACTTATTCTTACGGATGAGGCGGGCTGAATGATCATTTTATTTTCTTTGTTACTGAAGAGCGCTTTTTTGGTGTATTGTCCATCTTCGGAAAGCTCAACGAGGACGGCCGTGGACTTCCGGGGAGAGCCCATGGAATACAAGTCTTTTTTGGATTTTATTTTTTCGGGATCCAGATTTTTAGGGTTGTCATTGTAAACAAAATACATCTTACTGCCTTTTGTACTTAACATGTACGAACTGTAGATACCACGATCGTTGGTAGTATGCTGGTATTTTGGAATATTAGCGAGCCATTTGATGGAAGCATCCGGATTAATGTTTATGGCAATAATATTATTCCGTACATAGTGATAGGTATAGGTTGTCGTATGCGTTTTTGGGTCTGTATGCGAAGTAACATACATGTAGGACCACTCCGAAACAAGAATAGCGCCGCCATCGCTGCGTTTGATGAAATCATTGATACTGAAAGAGCTGGATATTCCTTTTCCTTTATCTGCTTTCCTTTTGCTGGTTATATCTGCAATAAAATCCTTATCCAGTTCTTTGATTCCAGTGGCTTCGGTTAATTTCGTGTTCTTGTTTATGCGCATAAAAAATATTCCTTTGATTCCATCTCCTTTAGACTCTACCTCTCCGTAAAAGCCTGAGCAAATCAGTTTATCATCATCGAGCCGGTAGGAGATGTCGGTAATATATTTTTTAGGCAATTTGATTTCGTATTCCGTTACCTGTCCTTTTCCGGCAGGATCAATAGCCAGTATCTCGTAATAGTATTTTGCTTCGTCGTTTTTCTTATCCTGTTTTTCCAGGAAGATCTTCGCCATCAGGTAAATTTTACCATCGTTACCAAGTATATACTCTTCCGCTTCAAAATTTTTGTCTTTGTATGGCAATTCGACGGAAAGACTGTTCAGTTCCTCAAGATTTTCATCAAAAATTTTAAAACCGAATTTTTCACCTGCATATCTTTCAAACGGAGGGTTATTTACTATAAGTATTTTTGTGGAATCCCTGGAGCTATAAACATTGAATGAGCCGCTGCGCCTTCTGCTTTTAGAGGAAATTTCAACAAGTTTTCTTAGGGAGCCGGTTAAGCTGCCATCGTCTTTTACCTCCTGCATGGAAATGGAATTTTTATCCGCTTTCCGGTCGTATTTTGTTACACAGATGTATGTTTTGTGCTTGAGCATGTAAATATCCTCAAAGGAGTAATCCTCGTCAATAATATTTCCAGCTACTTTGCTGTTTTTCTTACCAATCAGGAGACGTTCCCCTTTTACCTGCAGGTTGCTGAAATCGTATTTTAACATACTGACATTACCCTTGGGGCTTTGTTTGTATCCCAGGAGCAAATCACCTTTTCTGCCAACAATGTGGTTTGACGATTTTATATCAATCGGATTTTCTTTTCCCCAGAAAATATTTACTTCTTGAGCAATGGATTGAAGAGCAATTGTCAGTACCAGCAGAAAAGAAAATAGTTTTTTCATGTTAAAATGTAGTTTTATTTTTTAAGTACTTTTGAAAGGGATTGATTGAATCGACAGGCGCAAATCTAAGATAATTATAAACGCCCATTCTATGCAAATAATTACAGTACTATTTTTTTTTGTTCTAATATCCTGCCGGATGTTTTCGCAGGAGGGTAGCTCAATCAAGATAACGGTGTTTCAACCGGGAGGATTAAAAACCGAAGACACACTCAAGCCCCCACCCTCCACTAATCTTGTAAAATGGAATTACTGCGTGCTTTCGCGCGGAGTTTTTTTAATGAACTATGAATTTGTATTGAACAAAAAATTTACGGTAGAAGCAGGAGCGGGTCTTACTTACCGCGATTTCATTTATGAGAGTGTTAAGAATGAGTTTCTGCAGGAGTATAAAAAGCCAAAAATAAATTTTGCTGTTGAGGGTGCTATCCGGTTTTACGCTAAAGATCATTACCATTTTGAAGGAGTTTATTTATCTCCTGGAATCAGTTACCGTAAATATTCATTTGACAAACAGGAAGAACTGTACGGTAATGGCAATTATGCCGGTTACAGCTACACTTTCTATCCGGGGTACAGTTTTGTAGATATGCAGTTTAAATTCGGGTATCAATATGAAAGCTGGTGGATAGATGGCGTTACGACCGATTTCTACATTGGTTGCGCATACCGAAATGCTACTTCAAAATACTATGAGGTAGCTTCTTTAAATAATAACTCTACAGTAATTTCTCCTGTTACCAAGAAGGAATCGTTTCCTCAGATCTTGTTTGGCTTTAAGCTGGGAGTTATGCTCTAAGTTCATTGTTGGTGATTTTTAGCTAACTTGTTTGTAAGTATAATTCCCGGGGTATTAGGGATCTTATACCATGACCGTGAGCAGTTGTTCGAAATTGTTTTTATTTTTACAGCCGTTAATCTATAATCTATTAATTAATCTAACCCTATTAAACCATGATAAAAATAAAACAACTTACAGCAGGTGTTGCCTGCATTCTGTTTTTATCCCTGAGCGCAAACGCTCAGTTAAAAACACCGGCGCCAAGTCCTTCTCAAACATTGGATCAGGCGTTTGGACTTTCCAATATTAAAATCGAATACTCTCGCCCGGGCGTTAAGGGCCGGGTGATTTTTGGCGAACTCGTTCCTTTCGGAAAAGTATGGAGAACGGGCGCCAACGCTGCCACAAAAATTACTTTCGGAGAGGACGTTAAGATCGAAGGCATGCCTTTGGCAGCCGGAACGTATGCCCTGTATTCCATTCCTAATAAGGATAGCTGGGATATCATGTTTTACAAAGACATGAAGCTGGGCGGTGATGTGGCTAATTACAAACAGGAAAATGAGGTTCTGAGGGTAAAAGTGAAACCGGCTACATTGGCTTCCAAGATCGAAACATTTACCATGAATATTGCTGATATCGCATCTACTTCAGCAAATATTGAACTGACCTGGGAGCAAACACGTGTTGCTGTAAAAGTTACTACCGAGATAGATGCCACTGTTATGAAAAATATCGAGAACTCGGTAATTAAGGATAACCGGCCTTATGCTGCTGCAGCTACGTATTACTACGACAACGATAAGGATATGAAGCAAGCACTGGAATGGGCTGATAAGGCGCTTCAATCAAATCCAAAGGCATACTGGAACTTTTACCTGAAAGCAAAGATCCAGATGAAGATGAAGGATTATACAGGTGCCATTGCATCCGCAGAAAAGTCCAGAGCGCTGGCAGTGGAGGATAAGGACGATACGTATATTTTGAATAACGACAAGCTGATTGCTGAAGCAAAGAAAATAGGCGGAGCGCAGAAAATGTCAGAAGTGAAATAAAAATATTCTGAAAATTACAAAACCTCATCTCCGGATGGGGTTTTGTTTTTTTACCCGTTCCGTTTTTTGTTTAACTGACCGAAGCCTGGAGAGTATTTTCAAAATCCGGGCATTTTTCCCTGGCGTACATATTTTATCTTTGCATGTATGGAATGGTTCGTCTACATGCTGGAATGTTCTGATGGAAGCATTTACACGGGAAGTACTAATGATGTTAAAGTCCGTATAGCAAAACACAATTCCGGGAAAGGCGCCAAATATACCAGAGGAAGAATACCTGTTGTATTGAAAAAATGCTTTTCTTTTAAGAGTAAGTCGGAAGCTTTGAGCGCGGAATATTCTCTTAAGTTATTATCCAGAAAGCAAAAGCAGCAACTGATAAATGAATCCGGCAAGAGTGCAGTTGTAAAAAAGAGGAAACAGTAATTCTCTGGGAAATGTTCCGGGTATTTATTTCGTACTTAGTTTTTGTATTAAATACGACAGTCCCATCACCAGCAGGCATCCGATCATATTCAGCCACAGGAAAGCTGTGAGGTCGAAGAGCCAGGCAAATACCACAAAGCATTCAGCTAGCAGGGCAGCGATGAATACCGAAGTGCCTTTGATGTTTTTCAGGTAAAAAGCGGTGACAAATATTCCCAGTATGGTTCCATAGAAAAGAGACCCCAAAATATTCACTGCTTCTATAAGGTTACCTAGCTTTCCTGCATACAATGCAGCCACGATGCAAAAGACTCCCCAAAAAAAAGTAGCCCAGCGGGAAACTTTCAGGTATTCCTGACGGTCAGTGTCCTTGTGTACCAGGCGTTTGTAGAGATCCACCACGGTTGTTGAAGCCAGTGAGTTCAGCCCGCTTGCCATCGAACCCATGGAAGCCAGGAAGATAATGGCAATGAGCATTCCCGCCAGTCCCGCAGGCAAATGATGGGTGACAAAATTCAGGAAGATGTAATTGTTATCATTTGTATCGGCGCCTGGATTGTTTTTTCGGATCAGGTCTGTAACGGATTTTTTTATTTCGGCCGATTTTTGTTCAGCCTTCTTCAATCCGGCTTCCGCTTCATCCCGGGAAAGGGCGTTGTTGCTTTTCTTTGCTGCTACAAAACGTGCTGCCTGTATCCTTTTTTCCTCATTGACTGCAATGTATTCTGTTTGCAGTGCTTTAATCTCTTCTTTGTAAGCGCTGCGCTCCAGTTTTTCAATTTCCAGTGGATTAAAAAAAACAGGAGCCTGATGGAAAAGATAAAATGTAAAAACCAGCGTACCGATGAAAAGAATCAGGAATTGCATGGGGATCTTTACCATTCCGTTCATGATAAGCCCGAGCCGGCTTTGGGTGACTGAGCTTCCGGTAAGGTACCGCCCAACCTGCGACTGATCCGTGCCAAAATACGAGAGCTGAAGAAAAAATCCCCCTATTATTCCGGACCAGATATTGTACCGGTTGTTCAGGTCAAAAGTGGTGTCAATGGCATTGAATTTGCCCATTGTTCCCGCAAGGCTCAGTGCATCCCCGAAACCAACATTTGCCGGAAGCAAATGCACGATCATAAAAGCGGAGATAAAAAGTCCTGAAAAAATAATGATCATCTGGACCAGCTGGGTATGTGAAACCGCTTTTGTACCTCCGTAAACCGTGTAAAGCATCACCAGGCATCCTATAAATATGGTAGTGTAGGTGATGTCAATGCCCAGAATGGCGGTAAGAACGATGGAAGGCGCATAGATGCTGATACCATTGGAAACACCGCGCTGGAGAAGAAAGAGAAAAGCGGTGAGCGAACGGGTCTTCAGGTCAAAACGTTTTTCCAGGAATTCGTACGCGGTATAGACATGCAGTTTGTGGAAGATCGGCACAAAAGTTATACAAAGCACGATCATGGCCAGTGGCAACCCGAAATAGAATTGTACGAACCGTAATCCGTCGGTAAATCCCAGCCCGGGCGCAGACAGAAAAGTAATGGCGCTGGCCTGTGTAGCCATGACTGATAGCATAATATGATACCAGGGAAGTTGTTTGTTAGCGAGGAAGTAGCTTTCCAGGCTGCTGGTTTTACGGCTTTTCCAGACTCCGTAGCCTGCTATACCTACAAGCGTCACGATCAGGACGATCCAATCTGCCTGTCTCATTTGAAATAGTCAGTTATGAAATAATAGCATACGATCTGGATGATCAGGAACAGGATCACAGCCAGGTATACCAGGTTCCACCGCGGGCTATTTTCCAGGGAATATCTCATTTATTTATTTTGCGGCAATGAGATCAGGTTGACCAGTAACCGGTAAGCTCCCGGCACTCCGGCGGGCAGCTCCCGGAAGAAAACAAGGCCGGTGTAAATAAAATTTCCTTTTCCGTGTTTTCCAATGATCAGGCTTCCATCCAAAGGCTTTTCTCCTTTATCGTTCATCGAAAGAACGGTTTCGTAATTTTTATCGATCTCCTCGGCAAAATAAATCCCGCGTTCCTGTATCCATCCGTTAAAATCTTCCGGTGTTATTTTATTGGGAATGTTAAGGGCGGCGTGGTCCGGTTTGATAAATCTTACTTCTGCTGTTTCATCGGTTACCCGGTTGCGGCTTATGGTGAAGGGGTAGGGCCCCAGCGACCCTTTGATAGGTCCCACCCTGCTATTGGTATTGTATTGTACAATGAGATTTCCTCCTCCGGCTACGTAGTCCATGAGTTTTTTATGCTGCATTGCTAACCGGTCGTTTGTGTTAAAGGCACGTACCCCGGTAAGAATGGCTGAATACACCGACAGGTTTTCTTTTTCAACCATTTCGTTGGTGAGAACAGTAACATCGTATCCTGCCTGTGCCAGGCATGCGGCAACCTCATCTCCCGCACCGGGTATGTAGGCAATTTTTGTTTTCAATTTTTTCAGGTCAGCACGTATCAGGCTTATCTCGGCATCTGCCAGGCAGAACTGGAATGGAATGTGATCGTATTCGATCCGGGTGATACTTTTTCCATAAGGTTCGTCACCGATCCGCAGGGTCGCCATCAGTTTTGCCTGGTTTCCTGTTCCGGCAGACACAAATGCTTCCATTACTACTTCGTCGTTTTTCTTCTTCAGGAAAAATGCAGGAGAGGATTGTGTTATTACCCATCCTTCCGGGGCAGCAAGTTCCAAAAAACCGGAGAGGCTATCCGCGTTGGCTTTGAGGGTAAAAGTGATTTTCTTTTTTTCACCAGGAGCAGTAAAAAGCATGACTTTTTCCTGGCTTGTAACAGTGGCAGGCGGCAGTATCTCCAGCGGGCGGTACACTTCGCCTTTCACGGGGTCGGTTGATTTATAAATGAGATTCTTTCTGAACCTGAATTCAATTTTGTTCACGTCGAATGTAAATTCAACCTGTGTTGCAGGAATATTTTCGGGAATGCCTATTGTTTTTCTGTCTCTGACTGTGTACATACCGGGGATGTGTGGTTCGTTCAGCCAGTAGGGATTAGAAAATGGTAACCCGGAAGACATAATCTCTTTGTGCTTGAATGTATACAGTTTATTGTGCTGAAGCGGAAGGTTGATCGTGGAATCCGATCCGTTGAGCCAGGATATTTTTTTTAACGTAACGGAAGAATTATTTCTGGCAATTACCTGAGCCGTATATTCTGTTTTTTTACCGGGAATCCCGATGAAATCAGTGGCGGCTGCTTCAAACCAGAGACCGAGGCAGGAAATAATAATAAGTTCAGTTTCACTTAGCTTTTTTGCTTTCCAGTAGCTGATAGCCGGGTCGGTTTCCGGCAATGAGGAGATCAATGTATACAGGCCGGTCAATTCAGGAACTATGGTTTCCGGGTTCTGATAGTTGAAACTGCCGATGCACTTATTTATTCTTTCCTCTATTTTTTCACTTCCCTGGATACGTTTCCAGGAGTTATCGATCCCTTCGAAAGGATTGTGTTTTACAGAATCTCCTTTCAGGAATTTAAAATATTCAATGGTTTCCCCCCTTGTTTTAGTTGCTCCGAATCCCTGGCTCTTATGCATGGAGCGGCTGTCGGCAGCAATTTCGCCATACCCTTTTCCCAGCAATGGATTGAATGCTCCTACGTCTATTTTTACCTGATCGGGTGCAGTAGTGTTAGTTGTTCCGAAGTTGAAGGTGTTCCAGAAGATTCTCTTTGTTTTCCAGGGATGGACATAGGCCAGCTGTTCCCTGAAACGGCCGGGATCAGCCGCTGCTTCAAACGCTTCAATTGCAAGAATCGCAGAGGCGGTGTGATGACCATGCCCGCCCTCTCCCGTAGCCGGAAACCGGCAGATGATCACATCCGGCCGGAAATTCCGGATCGCCCAGACAACATCGGACAGAATGCTGTCTTTGTTCCAGAAAACAAATGTCTCCTCCGGATTCTTGGAATAACCAAAATCATTTGCCCGTGTAAAAAACTGTTCCGCTCCATCGGTTCTCCGGGCTGCAAGCAATTCCTGTGTACGGATTATACCCAGAAGCTCTCCCTGTTCTTTCCCTATGAGGTTTTGTCCGCCATCGCCCCGGGTTACCGAAAGGTATCCGGTACGGAACTTTTTTTCGCTGCTCAGCCACCCCAGCAACCGTGTGTTCTCGTCGTCCGGATGTGCGGCTATATACAGGACCGAACCCAGTGTATTTAATTTTTTGAGCGCCTGCATTATTTCGGCGGAGTTGAGCTGGGAATTGCCTTGTGCATCCAGCAATCGGGCTATAAACAGGCAAACGAAAAGGAGATGGAATTTTATTTTCATAGTATGCAAAAATAAGATTTCCTCATTTATGTGTTTGCCTGCGAGGGGACTGACTTCAGTGTTCATTGTTGCTACAGTAATCCGGAATAACTCCAGGCATTTAAATGATAAGGCAGGGAGTTGACAGTTTCGGAAAAAATTGAAGATCTGCTATGATCTGGAAGGTATTCAGGGACACATGCCCGATGGGGGATATATGCTTATTTCGGAGGCTGGTTTACCAGTAGCCAGTACAATCCAAGATCGGAAACGGCCTTTACAAAATTTTCAAATCCAACCGGTTTAACGATATAACTGTTCGCTCCCAATTTATATCCCTCCGTTATATCTTTATCTTGATTGGATGCGGTGAGCAGGACCACGGGAATTATTTTGGTCCGGTCATCGGATTTTATTCTTTTCAGAACTTCCAGCCCGCTTATAGTTGGCATCTTCAGGTCAAGCAGGATCACTTTCGGAACGTCGTTCATATTTCTTCCTGCATGTTTCCCGGTCGCGAAAATATAATCAAGAGCCTCTTCGCCGTTTTGAAAATGCAGTAACCCGTTGAGTATGCTGTTCTTTTTCATGGCCCGCAGAGTAAGTTCAATGTCATGAGCATTGTCCTCTATAAGAATGATGTCAACTTTCTGATTCATCCGGATGATGTATTAGTTTTTGGGTAATGTAAAATAGAACGTGGCCCCTTCGTTGGGTTTTCCTTCCGCCCATACTTTTCCCCCGTGTTTGGTGATGATACGCTGAACGATGGCCAGCCCGATGCCGGTGCCCTCAAATTCTTCGGGGCCGTGTAAACGCTGGAAAACACCGAACAGCTTGTCGGCATATTTCATGTTGAAGCCGGCTCCGTTGTCTTTTACAAAGTAGGTTACTTCCTTTTCCGATTCTGAGGATCCGATTTTTATTTCCGCCTTCTCCTTTTTTCCCGAGTACTTTACTGCGTTTGAGACCAGGTTTACCCAGACCTGGTGAAGCAACGCATAGTCGGCTTCTGCGGGATGCAGCTTGTTGACTTCTATCGCTACCGGATGGGAAGCTGGCTTGCCGATTTCCTGCAGCACTCCCTGTGTCATTTCATTTACATCAATCAGGGATTTTTCCACTTCCTTTCTGCCTAATCTTGAAAATGCCAGCAGGTCATCTATTAGTGTTCCCATTTTCTGTGCATTTTTCTGGATATTTCCTAATAGCCTTTTTGCTTCGTCGTTCAGCACCTCGTTAAAGTCCTCTTCAATTATACGGGCATACCCGCTCAACGCCCTGAGGGGAGCTCTCAGGTCATGTGAAACGGAATACGAAAAGGATTCTAATTCCTTGTTGGTAGTTTCCAGCTGCGCAACATTGGCCTGAAGGTCCGCATTCAGCTGCCTGATCTGTTCATCTGCCTTTTTCTGGAGAGTAATATCCCGCTCGGTGATTACGATAGATTTCTGGTGGTTGCCCAAGTCGGATATGACAGACGCAGAAAGCAAGACATCTACCATCTTCCCGTGTTTGGTTATGCGTTGGGTTCCAAGCGACTCTATTTTTTTTCCTTCCAGGATGCTGTTCATCATGCTTTCAATTTCAGGCTGCATGTATTCCGGAATGATGTTCCATATTTTCATTCTCAGCGCTTCTTCTTCGGAATAGCCATATATCTTTTCAGCACCTTCATTCCATGAAATTATTTTCCCTTCGTTATCATGCAGGTAGATAGCATCATTCGATTGCTTCACGACCGTTGCCAGGTAGTTCCTGATTTTTTCGACTTCCTTTTCCTCTGTGATATCCCGAGCGTTCACGAACCATTTTTTATCCTTGACAACTACCTTCCAATCCAGCCATTTAATAACCCTGTCCTTGCAGTAAATCCGGGTTTCGAATGAAAGAAGTTCTTTTTTCTGTTTGCTCAGATCCTGGATAAGCCCTCTGTCTTCGGTGCTTAAAAAGAATGTGAGTGACGTATCTATTACTTCTTCCATGGAGTAACCGAGACCTTCCGTAAAAGCGTTATTTATCTCCTCTATCTTCAATGTATCTCCATCTATGATCCCGATTATATCGGCGGAGTTATTGATCAGCAAAGCGCTTTTCTGAAGAGAAAGGTTTTTCTCTATCAGCTCTTTATTCTGCAACTGGATCTTCAGAAGCACTGCAACTTTTGCTTTTGCAATTTCCGGATCAAGGGGTTTGGAGAGGTAGTCGATGGCTCCTTCTTCATATCCTTTTACCATGGACTTCTGCTCTTTTTTCTCTGCAGAAGCAAAAATGATAGGAATGTCTTTTGTTTTCCGGTTGGATTTTAATATCTGAGCCACTTCAAACCCGTCCATATCCGGCATCTGAACATCCAGGATGATCAGGTCAACTTCTTTGTTAAGGGCAAGCGATAATGCATCTTTTCCATTGGTGGCTTTCATAAAGACCCTGTCCTGGCCCGAAAGCAGGCTTTCAAGAGCAAGGATATTGGCTGGTTTGTCATCCACAATTAAAATAGTGGGTTTGTTTGGCTTTTTCATTTGCTCTGGGTTAAGAGTGTATCAGGTTTTTCTGTATTTCTGACAAAGTCCAGATGTACTCAACAGCATTTGTTTCTATGGAGGCAGCAGGCATGGATGGGAACAATGCTTCATCGGGATTTTGGGCAATGGTGAGACCTCCGTATTTTTTGATAGCAACTATTCCAGCTGCCCCATCACTGTTGGCACCTGTAAGGATGATCCCTATCAGTTTATCCCGGTAAACCATGGCAGCAGATTCAAACAACACGTCGATGGATGGCCTGCTGAACCTTACAAATTCATCGGACGATAGGGAAAAGGTGTGATCATTTTCAATCAACAGGTGATAATCCGGAGGTGCGATATAGACAAGGCCTTTTTCAATTTTTTCTTTCTCATCGGCCTGCTTGATCTTTATTTTGCATTTGTGCTGCAGTACTTCTTCGAGCAGTTCTTTCTGGTCTCTGGCCCGGTGCTGGACTATAACGACGGGCAAAGGATAATCTGCCGGGAACTTTTCTAAAATGGCAGACAGCGCATAGAGCCCGCCCGCGGAGGTCCCGATCACAATTGCCTGGTATTTTTTATCTTGAAGCAAGTGCTATTCAGATTTCATGAATATTTTTTCTTTCCTGTCAATTTCCTCGAAAAATTTTCTCTTGTCAGAAAACAGCAGGGATTCTTTGTTTCCCAGGCCAATGAAGCCGAAAGGGCATAGGCTCTCGTAAAAAAGACGGATCACTTTGTTTTGCAGGTGTTGGTTAAAATAGATAAGCACATTGCGGCAGATTATCAGCTGAAACTCATTAAAAGATTTGTCTACCGCCAGGTTATGAGGTGAAAAAACAATATTTTGCCGCAAAGATTTATCAAACATTACGGAATTGTATTTTGACTTGTAATACTCGGAGAACGATCTCTTGCCGCCGGATTTCTGATAATTTGAAGTATAATCCTTCATGTTCGCCACGTTGTATATTCCTTCTTTCGCAAACTGAAGTGACTTCTGGTTTATATCCGTTGCATAAATGACGGAGCGGCTGAGCAGGTGTTCTTCCTTCAGGAGAATTGCGATGGAGTATACTTCCTCTCCCGTTGCACAGCCGGCAATCCATACTTTGATAAATGGATAGGTGGCCAGTCGTTTCATTACATTTTCGCGCAGGCTTTTATAAAAAACCGGATCCCGGAACATTTCCGTTACTGTAACCGAAATCTCCTGGACGAATTCTTCGAACATCTTTTCATCCCGTAAGATTATTTTTGCAAGTTGATCCAGCGATCCAATTTTCCGGTTATTGACAAAATGATCCACTCTTCTCCTCACAGATGCTTCGGCATAATCCGTAAAGTCATAGCCATAGGCGAAGCGTATGGATTCAAGGAGCTCTTTCAGGCTGTCGCGATCGATGCTCATGATGTTAGGGTATCCATCGGTTCATTTTTTCAACCAGCAATTTCAGGTTCAATGGTTTTGAAATATAGTCCCAGGCTCCTGCCTCGATGCATTTTTCTTCGTCTCCTTTCATGGCTCTTGCAGTAGCAGCTATGACAGGGATCTGCTTAAATTCATAATGCTGCTTCAATGCCGCCAGGGTTTCGTAACCGTCCATCACCGGCATCATCATATCCAGCAGAATGATATCGGGTTTTGGATTTTCATGGAGGTACTGGATCGTTTCCACTCCATTTTTTGCAACTGCAATTTTCATGCTCAGCGATTCCAGGTAGCTGCCAAGAGCAAATATGTTGCTCTCTTCGTCGTCTGCAATTAATACCAGTTTATGCGCTAGCTTCTCCATGGTTCTATTTGTACAGCCATACTCTCATCAGGGACAGCAGCTGTTCAATGTTGACTGGTTTTGCAATGTAATCCGACATTCCAGCCTCCAGGCATTTTTCCCGGTCTCCTTTCATGGCTTTTGCTGTCAATGCAATAATGGGAAGCTTGTTGAATTTATCGATGTTCCTGATCTCCCGGGTTGCTTCGTACCCATCCATTTCCGGCATCATAACATCCATAAGTACAATGTCAATGGAAGGGTTTTCCTTGAGGATTTTCAGGGCGATTTTTCCGTTTTCTGCGGTAAAAGACTGTACTCCTTCTTCTTCCAGTACATTGGTGAGGGAATATATATTACGGATATCATCATCCACCACCAGTACTTTTTTATTTTTCAGTATTTCGTCTGTTTTGTGGAGCTTACGAAGGAGGCTTTGCTTTTCTTTGGGCAGGCGGGATTCCACACGATGGAGGAATAATGTTGTTTCATCCAGCAAACGGGCCTGTGAATCTGCTGTTTTGAGTACTACTGTGCTGGCCAGTTTATTCAGACGGCTGCTTTCGTCTTTCGATAAATCTCTGCCTGTATAAATAATGATAGGAACTTTTTTCAACTGCTCATTCGTCTTTATTTTTTCAAGCAGCTCAAACCCGGACATATCCGGTAATCCCAGGTCAACGATCACACAGTCGTAATTTTCCCTGGTCATCATGGAGTACGATTCTTCGCCGGAATAGGCGGAGAAGCATTTTACGTCCCCGTTGCCGATCAGCTCACGAATGGCGTTATTCTGGTTTTCATTATCCTCCACGATCAGGAGCTTTTTCAGTTTCCTGTTTACAAAATCTTCGATCTTGTCAAAGGCTTTCCGCAGGTCGTCTTTTGAAATAGGCTTGCGCATGTAATCGAACGCGCCCAGTTCCATGCCTTCTTTTCTTCGGTCATATCCGGATATGATCTGTACGGGAACGTGCCTCAGATCGGGGTCACTCTTTAGCTGCCTGAGCACCTCGGCACCATCCATCACAGGGAGTTTCATGTCCAGGATGATGGCATCCGGTTTGTAATGTCTTGCATAGCTTAAGCCGGTATTTCCCTCTCGGGCGATAATACCTTTGTAGTTCCGCTCTTTCACAAAAGCCAGTATTACCTGTGAAAATTCCTCATCGTCCTCCATGATAAGAACCACTTTGTCGTTTTCGGTGATAGTGTTGCGGTCGTCCGCTGCGTCTCCTTCCAGTATGGTAAATTTTTCGATCGTATTATTTTTCGGAGTGCTTTCCGGCTTTCTCTCCTTCACTTCGATCTTCCGTTCGACAGGCGTCATGATGCCGGCATCAAATTTCAGCGGGAGGTATAAGGTGAAGGTGCTTCCTTTTCCCTCTTCACTGCGGAGATGGATCTCGCCTCCCAGTGCGTTGGCAAGCTCACGGCTGATGGAAAGGCCCAGGCCTGTTCCCCCGTATTTCCTTTTGGTGGATCCGTCCGCCTGCTGGAAGGCTTCAAATATAATTCCCAGTTTATCAGCAGGGATACCAATACCCGTATCGCTCACGGAGAATGAAAGAATATCTGTTATGCCGGCCAGTTTTTTGTTCTTGAAGACCACTTCCGGAGCAGCTTTATCCACAGACAGTGTTACTTTGCCTCCACGCCCTGTAAATTTGAAAGCATTGGACAACAGGTTCCTCAGTACCTGCTCCAGGCGCTGTTTGTCCGTCGTGATTTTAGTTCGCAGTGTATTTTCACCGGTATGGATATTGAAATCAATGGATTTATTTTTTGCTACTTCCGAGAACATGGACGAGATGTCGGTGTTAAGATCGCTTAGGGGAACTTCCGATATGTCCAGTTCCATTCTTCCGGATTCTACCTTTGACAGGTCGAGGATCTCATTGATAAGTGTAAGCAGGTCAGCGCCCGAGTTGTAAATATTTTTTGAGAACTCAACCTCTTTGTCTCCCAGCGTCTTGTTTTTATTTTCTGAAAGCAGCTGCGCTAATATAAGAATGCTGTTAAGCGGGGTACGGAGCTCGTGGGACATATTAGCTAAAAACTCCGATTTGTATTTGCTCGTAACTTCCAGCTCTCTTGCTTTGTTTTCAATGTCCATTTTAGCATTCTCCAGCTTCTCTTTTTGTTCTTCCAGCAAATTCGCCTTCTCTTCTAACTCCTCGTTGGTCTGCTGTAATTCTTCCTGCTGCGCTTTCAGCTCCGCTTCCGATTTTTCCAGCAATCCTGTTTTTTCCTGCAGCTCTTCGTTGGATTGCTTCAGTTCCTCTTGTTGCGCCGACAGCTCTTCAGCCTGGCGCTGGGTTTCTTCCAGCAGGTCTTTGAGCTTGGTCCTGGATTGAGCAGAGTTGAATACAATGCCTATGTTTTCAGAGACCATTTTTATGAATTGCAGGTCCAGTTCGGAGAATTCTCGGGAAGCACCTATCTCAATAACTCCTTTCAGCTGATTATCGTATTGGAACGGATAAACAATGATATTTTTAGGGGAAGAATTTCCAAGTCCTGAATTTATTTTTACGTAGTCATCAGGCACCTGGCTGAATACAATGTGTTTTTTTTCGAGTGCAGCCTGGCCCACCAGCCCCTGACCGAATTTAATGGTATTTGCATTTTCTTTCCGGTGATGAAATGCATAGCCTCCAGCCAGGCTTAAGCCTCCATTTTCGGCAATGTATACCGCACCGATCTGGGCATTCATGTACGCGGCAAGCTGCCCGATCATTTCCTGGGCCAGTTGGAGCTCTTCTTTTTCTCCCTGCATTTTACTGTTGAGTTCACCGATACCCGTGAGCAGCCAGTTCTTGCTGGAGGTTTCCAGCTCCGCTTTTTTCAGTGCTTTCAGGTTGCTGTTTATGATCATGTATACGCTTATAAGCACGATCATAATAACCAACAGCAGGCAGATAAAAACAATATTAAAATTTCGTGCATCTTCCTCGCTGGTAGCTTTTCTTTCTTCAAGTAATGTTTGTTCTATCTCTTCTGCCTTGGTTATTATTCTGCGTATGTCATCGCCTGCACGCTTTCCTTCACCCGAAGCAACCAGTTCTATGGCTTTTGCAGGATCTTTTTTTCTGGCTTCAATATGTCCTTCTGAGATTTCAAATTTTTCAATAATGGATTTTTCCAGGGCTTCTATATTTTTCTGCTGAACGGGGTTATCGTGTGTCAGTGCTTTTACTCTTTCAAGGTGTTCAAATATTTTTATCCGGGCATTCGTATAGGGGTCCAGGAAATCCTGATTGCCCGTAATTACATAACCACGTGTGCCTGTTTCCGCATCCGCCGCAAGGGTCATCATAGCGCGAAACTCGGTGATCACCTCGTGTGTATGATTTACCCATTCATTGGATTCGATAAACTGCTCGCTGTTCCTGAAGGAAAAAACGCTTACTGTCACAAGGATCAACGTGCAGGCAATGAATCCTGCGAGTATTTTTCTATTGAGTGTCATCTTGCATTATTTGTTTAAATGAATGATATATAATTTAGACTCTGATCTTGCAAGGTTTTCCGATCCGATATGTAAAACTATTTTGCAGCTTTATATTCCGACAATTTCCAGCGGAAAAAAATATTCGTGCTACTAAGAACAATTTAATTTAAGAGCTCTTACCGGCTCTGCTAAGTACTTGTAAATTCAACTTACCCAGCGGTATTAATCTCTACATGCTTTCTTTCTTGATGAAGAAAACATGCTATTTCTTACTCCGAACACATGGCATCCCTGGCAGGATGATTTGCTCTTTGCAGTATCATCAACTGAGCGCGTGATCTACGGAGAGACGTTCCGGCTCATTGACAATATGCCCGCTTTTTGAAGGTGTAAGAACTTATATCAAAAGTAATAATAATAGTTTGAAAATTATAGAAATCTTTTCATGTTGATTATGTTTTATTAGGTGCGAAAAGGTCTCCTATTTTATTGTGGAAACTGCATGCGGAAGAAGGCAGAGGCCATAAAATAGAGCCCAGAAAAAAACGTAGCTGTTTTTAACAAAGCTTTTAAGCAGTGAAGCCAAGTATTTCTTTCAGCTTTGCATAGCCGCTTTTGCTCAAAGGTATTTTTACTCCGCTTTTGAGCAGGGCGATGTGGCTGTCTTTTCCTGCAAGTTCAATGCGTGTGATTTGGCTAAGTTGTACGATGAATGAGCGATGCACGCGGGTAAATTGATCCGGGTTCAGGGATTGCTCAAAGTACTGCATGGTCTTTTTCTTAAGAAAGCAATCGCCGGAGATATTTATTTTAACGTAATCGTCGTATGCTTCAATAAAGTGTATATCCTGCAGAGGAATGATCCGGATGTTATTCCCTGATTTTACTACCACGCGGTGCTGCTCTTCTTTTCGTGGCAATGTCGACCCGATCAGCTCCTGTGTTTTACTTTTTGCAGCATCACTGGTCTGTGTTTCCATCCATTTATTTAACGCCTTGTCAAACCGTTCTTTGCTGAAAGGTTTGAGCAGGTAATCCACGGCATGAACTTCAAATGCTTTCACAGCATACTCATCAAAAGCGGTAGTAAATATTACGGAAGGCAGAGGTTCGTCCAGGAGCTCCAGCATCTCAAATCCATTGATCTTAGGCATTTGTATATCCAGGAAAATAAGATCCGGCCGGTGCTTTGCAATTGCCTTGATGCCTTCAAAGCCATTTCCGCATTCTTCCACAACGCTTATCGCCGTGAAGGATGAGAGATAATCTTTTACCACTGAAATGGCCAGAGGCTCATCGTCTATGATCACAGCTTTGATCATGTGTGCTGGGGGATTTTAACGGTGACACTGAAGATGTTTTCTTTTACCTGCGTTTGCAGCAGGTCATTACGTGCGAATAACAGGTACAGTCTGCGTTCTACGGAACTTAGTCCAAAGCCGGTTCCCTGCCGGGGCCTGGCCGTATCTTTATCAAACGGGTTTTCGATCGTGATCAGCAGCTGTCCGTTCAGGGATGTTGCAAGTATACGGATCGTAACATTTTCCGTGGTGTCGTATAATCCGAACTTGATCGCGTTCTCAACGAGTGGCTGGAGCAGGAGCGGGGGCAGGAGCATTCGCCGGCTGGCTTCATCGTGCTCCGCCTGAACTGCAAGCCGGTGACCAAACCTTACTTTTTCAATGTCCAGGTACAATTGCAGCTGCCTGAGCTCGGAAGCAAGGTCCACAAACTGCTGGTCGTCTTTTTTTACCGTACCTCTCAGAAAATCCGACAGCTGCTGTATCATGCGCCTGGCTTCTTCCGGCTTGGTAACGACCAGCGCGCTTATGGAATTCAGCGTGTTGAATAAAAAATGTGGCTGCAGCTGCTGGCGGAGCACGGCCAGTTCGGCGTCTTTTCCAAGCTTTTCCAGGTCCAGTTTACGTTTGTTCCCGTCTTCGTGCGCGTGCATGTAATACATCAGCTGGCGGAGCAATACAAAAGCCACCAGTATAATGAACGCAATCAAGAAGCGGAGGGGAAGGGTTTGCTGAAACACTAAAATGTAATAAGGATCATCTACATACAGGGAGGTGACAATGAAATTCAAAACCACGAGCGCTACGGCGGCCAGTCCTGCAGGCCATACAAGCGCCATATACCAGCCTTTTTCCCGGGAATGATAATAGCGGAGTATGAATGTGATATCGAAGCAGACAAAAGCCAGCAGGAAATTGCTGGCAAAGCTGTCGACCCAGGCCTTTTCATCCTCTATCCCGAAATGAGTGAGGAGCCAGGCATGGGCAATGGTCCAGAGAAAGAACCAGGCTGCAAATGCGATCCAGTATTTTTGATATGAGAACAGTTTATTCGGCAATTGTATTGGTTTTCAAAGATAAGAGCCTTGATTCAATATCGTAATGCTTTTGCTGTATATAATAGGTGTAGTCGCGGACGCTGTCTGCTTCTACGATTCCTGAATGCAGCTCGGCCCCGTCGTCCATGTTAATTCTTTCAAGTCCGGCAAGGCCTATGAATTTCCATTCCACTTTTTCTCCCAGGGCATTTGGAAACGAGTCCTCTCCCGCTTTTCCGAGAGAAGATGCTTTTTCATAAGCAACTTCTTCATCGGGTGCATGGATGAGCTTCCACTGTTCGTCAAACTGAGGTGTGTGATCACCCTCACCACTGATGATGCGGAAAACGATACGTGCAACAAACCAATTCATACGCTGATTTTTTTTAATTAATAGTTAGGTAATGAGTGAAAGTGTTTTCAAGGCTGTCAGCCACCCTGCCAGTGTGAGCGTATTGCGCACATGGTTCAGGCGCATCCACCGCAGTGCCATGGACGGAGCAGCCGTTTCGGCACGCATCAGCCGGATGGCTTCCGGAATGAAAAATGAAAAAGTTCCTGCCCGTTCAACCAGGATGAGGAAGGAAGTAGTGAGCCACCAGCCTTGTTCCGGCCCTTCCGATTGCCAGGCGGCTGCGAGGTTTGCCAGCGTGAGCAGGGTTAGGGGTACGGTGGTTACAAATCCCCAAAACCTTCTTCCCACATCCGTTTCGCGCATAGCCTGGCTGTTCACCCGGAGCCCGGACCCGGCCGATTGCATGAACCACTGCGGAAGAACGATTCGTTGTTCGTACAATCCTGCACCGTATGCAATGCCAAGATTCAGCACCAGCAACCACAACAATATCTCCGGAATGTAGGCTGACATGTTTTTTTATTTTTCTATTTTTTCGTTAGTAGCTGCTTATATCTATTCCGCCGAAAACGGAAGTTCCTTTGATGATTAGTATTTTACCTGATTCCGTGATTTTAGTATCGGGCCGACGGTCCTCAATGCCTCCCATGAACGTAACAGTTTCAGGGTGTATCTGCCAGTGAGGGGGAACGATCAGTCTCGTTCCGCCAAAAACCTGGTTCAGCTCCAGTTCCACTCTGCCGTTAATATCCGCCTGGCTAAAGTTTATCTCCGCGCCTCCGAACACGCAGGTGATCTCTCCTCCTTTAAAGTCCTTTGAAATGATGTTTTTTTTTGTGCTTCCGAATACCACCACTGCATCCAGCCTGTCTTCCGTGGAGCCGGGGGCATCGTAGAGTTTTGTTTCCTCCTCCCATTTGCCTTCGTTGTAATACCGGTTATACCTGTGCCGGCGCCAGTGCCGGTGCTTCCAATGCCTGTTCCTGCAACTGCGCGGACGGAAGATCATGAAGAGCCCGGCGATGACAATTACAATGGGCCATATAAAAGGCTTGATGTTGAAACCCGGAATAAGATCATCGGCAAGGAACAGCAGGCCGATGATAATAGGTATCAGCCAACCTATGCCGCGGAACAGGTGCCTGGCCCCTATGTATATTCCGATGGCGACGAGCAGCATTTTCCAGGTGAACAGCCAGGGAGGAAAAATGTATCCCATCTTCTGCATAAACCAAAGCGCCCCGACCCCGACCAATACAAACCCGCCAAGCACGCGGCCCGCAGCAGGACGGCGGTAGTTCTTCCATTCATCTGCTTTTTTCTGATCTTCTGTTTCCATGTTCATTTATTTTTTAACAAAGGTAGGGCGGAGGCACCGGGCGGACAAGGACAAATAGGCAAACAAACGGGTTTTGTCGGTGAACGAAGGTTTGGAATGTGTATAAAAAACTTGACCCGCCTTCCGGCCCAATATCCGGTTGTAAAGTACCGGACTTATTCTTTGTGCGGAGGAGGAGGAATCAAGATTTATCCTCTTTCTGAAATATTAATCCTGTATTTGCGTGTTTGGGTTCGCAGGGAATATCCGGAAAGGGGGTGTTCGTATTATGCAGTTGGTAAGTCATGTTATGTAGAAGTTCCTTTGACTGACGTAATTACAGGATTGAGATCAGGAAATCACTCGTTATGTCAGGAAATTGAGTTGTCGGATAGCGCGGACGTCCCGTCGTGTCAGGAAATTAAGTCTCGGGCTTGCGCGGAGCATGTTCCGGGTAGCGCGACGAAAGCTCGACTCAAAATAATCGTAGGTAGTATCCAGGAAACTAAATTTTCGTGGCACGCTAAGAATGCGTAATGCCGGGTGGTCGATTTTCCGTGCATTTCATAAGGTACTTTGTACGTATCACAGTGTATATCCCCTGGAAGACATTACTCCTGCCTGCTCCTGATACACGTGGTAAACCCGGAGTAAAGCAAAGTTCATGCATACCTTGTGATAGTTATCACCAGAGGAGCGTTTGCGTTTTGAACTGAAAAATTATTTTCAATTTATGTTCTGAGAGCCACCATGAGAATCAATTTTGGTTATGCTTATTTTAAGTATTTCTGCGCATTTGATCATTTCATTATGGGGCTGATTAAGTTGCATTAATAAACCCGATAGCCTGGTAATTATTTCATAAAGCGTTTGAGCAATCTGGATGGTGACCGGCGATTTTCGCATCATAAAAATACCAAGCATAGGCCCAAGGTCTGCAAAATCACGGCACAGAGAAATGCAGGATGCTGCTTTTTTTGATATTTCTTTTTGAGTTAATACGTATTCTATCTCCACGCATCGTTCGGCACAGGAGTCGATGCTTGAAAAAAGAGATTGAGTAAATATCTTTTCCGCCTTGCTGATCGCGCTTCTTATTTTATTGCGTTTTAGCTTTCTCATAGTGTGTATTAAATTTCTTGTGTTTAATTTTTTTGACATGAACAATTAAGTGTTGTGCTATTCCTTTGCGTCAGGCATTGGAATAACAGCATTAGAGGTTCACAATGAACCTTCTTTAATAACAGGATTGTTCAAAAAAATCAGGAAAGCTTTGGCGGTTGCCAGATGGTAAACACAATGGGGGATGGGAGAAATTCGCAGTAGGCTGTTTTTTGCACTGCAAAATCCTCCGGGCAGATTGTATCAAAAGAAGGTGTCAATGAGAAAAATACCGAACAGCAATGGCAGGAAGCCAGAGGATTACATCCGGTGCAATCGTTACCGGGATATTCATCATCGCAATCATTGGTATCCGTATTTGACGATGTAGAGCAGCAGGAATCGGGTTTCTCTGAATTCAGAAATTGCTTTGTGCATGGAATAACAGCCAATGCAAAAAAACAAAAAGACAATAGGATACTGTAATATTTCACAAAGCAAAGGTATAGAATTTTTTCAAAAAATTTTTCAGACGGATTCAAGCAAAAAGGTAAAAAACGGACGCGATTATTTACCCTGGATCAGTAGATAACTGCATTAGAAAATATTTTCATATTTCTATAAGTATTTACAAATAAATGGCTTAAGATGTACCCGTGAATCCTGAAACGTAAAAATTTCCGCTGCTCATGTTTGGAATCATATCATGACCGTTCTACTTTTGAGCATACAAAAAAATATTTGTGTTTATTCTTCAACCCAATACCCTATGAAAAAAAGTATACTCCTGAGTTTTTTTATCCTGCAGGCTTACTTTGAGATTCGTGCTCAAAGCAGCTGCCAGGTATCTATCAACGACAGTACATTTAACGACAGTATTGTCAGCCCCGCTCCTATAAGCACTTCCATAGTGGATCAGAGCATTTTCAGTTTTTATTTTAAAAATATCACTTCCGATACTATCCAGCTGAAGTGGAAAGTTGTACAGCGGTCAATCCCCGCCTCTTGGGATTATTCCATGTGTGACTATGCAACTTGCCGGGATATGTTTACAGACAGCGCCGAATATGTAATGTATGAAGCGGAACCGGCATTTAAATCTTACCTCCTTTTTCACATACTTCCGAAAGATCAGAGTACGGCTACTTTACGAATTTATGTATATGATAAAAATTATCCGTTGCAGGGAGATACAGTAACATGGATCATACATGGAGTAAATGCGTCTGGAATAAATGACATCAATGCTTCTTTGCGCTTTTCCGTGTTTCCCAATCCTGCTTCCGAATATGTAATAGTCGAAGGAGAAAATGTAAATATGAAAAATGTTCAGGTATTCTTACATAATATACTGGGAGAGGAGCTGAAACACGTAAAAAGTGAGTCTGACCAATTGAGGATTGATTTGTCTCCTTATGAGAATGGCATATATTTTTTAAAGATCGTAACGGAAGAAGGAATTGCTGCAAGGAAAATTAGTATCAGTAGATAATTTTATTGTTTGTTCTCCCTGAAAGGATAACAACAGTCGTAGTAACTTTATTTACAATAAAATTTCAAAGGAAGATCAGGCTCCGGTCTCTTGGGAGATAACCAAACGATGTTCTTCCGGTATTAATTCTTTTTTTACTGCTCTCTGCTTAACTCTTTTTCCGTACCATACGCAAAAACCTGTTACTGGAAGTGATGCGATAACGAGGCTGACAAAAAAAGCAAGGAACTTTCCGGGCAGACTCAGGATCCTGCCTGTGTGTATGTCGTAATTCATTGCCTTTAATTTTTCTCCTGTATTCTTCTCGTTAAAAGCAGTTGACCGCAGCAGTTTTCCGGAATACCGGTCGTATTGAAACTGCTTCCTGTTATAGTTAAGATGCTCGTTAGCATACACTGATATGTTGAGCGTGGCTTTTTTCTCCTTAGGAATATTCACTGAGAACAGCTTTGCACCGGGATTTTGCTTTGCTAAACTATCCAGCATACGATCTATTGGGAGCTGCTGGACAACTGCCTGAGTGGTATCTGAAAATACTGGTTTGGCTTTTTTGCTTTTACCACCATTAACGGCCCATTGCACGCTGTGGTCGAACCAGTCAAAGGACCAGGTTAAGCCTGTCAACGCAATGGTCAATGCAAAGAAGAAACTGTAAAAGCCAAGTACGTTGTGCAGATCGTAGTTCTTACGTTTCCACTTTGTATTTTCTTTCCATAGAAAAGCTATCCGTTGCTTAATGGCTGCGATGTTCTTAGGCCACCAGAGCACTATTCCTGTAATAAGCAGGATCACAAACAGGAGAACGGATGTTCCTACAATATACTGGCCCACATTTCTGTTCAGCAGTAAATTTCGGTGCAGCCGCAGCACAATATTGAAAAACTCAAACTCGGCATTTTCGTTTTCAATTATCCGTCCTGTATAAGGATCCAGGTACAGTACCCGGTAATATTCATAGTCACCGAAATACGTAAGCGCCTCGGGGTTTCTTTTCACAACCGGTCTGAATAGATAAGAGCGGTTTTCTTCAGCCGGGATCTCAATTTGCTGTATCGGATGATCTTTTCCGGCTTCCTGCGCCGCAATTTCCAGCAACATGGAAAGTGGCTTTTTAGAAATTCCGGCGGGAGCATTTACGTAAATTTTATCCCTGTAGAAAAAGGATTTTAATTCATCTTCAAAAACGTAAATGCAGCCTGTAAGAGCAATGATAAACACCACCAGCCCGGACCCAAGCCCGAGCCAGAGGTGTATCTGCCCAATCGTCTTTTTCAGCCGTTGACTTTTTTGCATTCAGTTTTCTTTGGCGTTGTAGAACATACCGGTTTGCTTTTAAAGTACATAGGCAATTTTGAACATGGCGTTTCTGGGAGTACCCGGATTAACGGTGGTGGCTCTTCCGCGCCCGATCCAGTATTTTACATCCGCCAGGTTATTCATATTAAACGCTAACTGGACTTTATTTATTTTGTAATAGATGCCTCCGTCAAAAACAGTATGGCCCGGTAAAATAAGATCTCCATACAGATTGAGGTTTGTAGTTTGTTCAGAAACAAATGAGGTTCCCACAGAAAGGCCCAGGCCATTTATTTTTTCTTTGGTAAAATTATACCTGATCCAAAGCCCTCCCATCTGGTCAGGCGTATATTCTTTGCCGGTACTGACCAGCTCAGGGTCGTCACTTTTGGTGATGATGGCGTTACTGTATGCATAATTGGCACTAACCAGGAGGTTAGGTAATATTTTTCCAATCATATCCACTTCCACTCCTTTGGATACTTCCTGTCCTCGTTGCTCCAGTAGGTCCGGGTTTGAAACATCCATGGCATTCACCAGTACGTTATTCAATTCTATCCGGTAAATGGCGGTATTGACGGTCAGTTTTTTATTAAACCATTCTGATTTTATTCCTCCTTCGATCATGTTACTGATCAGCGGATCAAAGGGACCTCCGTAAATAACAGGGTCGCCAATGACTCCGGCACTTTGAGGCTGAAAGCCTTCTACATATGTACCGTACAGATTTAAATTTTTCAATAAGCTGAAAACCAATCCTACCCTCGGGATATAGGCAGTTTGTTCAACTTTCTTTTCAGTGGTTTTCTTATAATTCAAAAAATCGGTATAAAATTCTTGTCTGAGCCCCAGCAGCATTTGCAGCTTACCAAATTTTATATGGTCCTGCACATATATACCGTTTGCATAGTACAGGGAAGCTGCCGTGGATGTCACTCTTGTAAAATAAGAACTTATATCCTGGGGTGTGTAATTGGGATTGGCCAAATCAAAGTAGGGCATATTGGGAACAGGGTTGCCGTTTTTATCAAGCAGATAATCTGATTTTTTCTTGGGATCGTACGTAGCAATTGCTCCTTTGTTGGCCGCATTTCTGAACCCGCCGGTCAATGCAGTGGACCAACCTCCAAAAGGAGTATGAAGCCTGACATGGTCATAGCCGGCAAGCAGTTTATGCTCTATGGGCCCTGTTTTGACTGTAATGTTCAGGTAAGACATGGAATTAAAACTTATATTTTTTGTTACTCCTCTTTGCAGCCGCATATCTAGTAATGCAGGCAGTTCGTTTCCGCTGGAATCCACACCGTAAATATTATTGAAGCGGTGTTCCAGGTAATCTCTTTCGTATTTATGGTTGATAAAAGAGGTGTTGAAAGTGATCTTTTCGGAAATCTTATGACTGATCGAAGACATCAGGGAGAGGCCCTGCTCTTTATTGAAGCTGTTGGAATACGTGGCGATTTGCGATATGGGTGTAGATTCAAGAGCCGCTTGTCCTTTCACTGTACCCAGAAGCGGTTGTCCCCTGTCTACTCTTGCGTTGATTGAATTATAAACCAGATCAACATCTATCCTGGTTTTATTATTGGGAACGAAAGATGCAGACGGAGCAATCAAACAGTTTTTGCTTTCCTGCAGATCCCTGAAGGAGCCTGCATCCTGGTAAGCCAGGTTAACACGGTATAAAAGTGTTTTGTCATTATCCATCGGGCCTGTTATATCTGCTTCTGTTCGGGCTGTATTAAAACTTCCCAGGGCAAAACTCATTCCCTGGCGCTGTTCAGCCAAAGGCTTTTTGGTAACCCTGTTTATGGTACCGCCGGGATCGGAATATCCGTACAGCGCAGAGTTAGCACCTTTAATTACTTCGATACGTTCCATATTGCTGATGAGCTCCGGGGTCCAGCCTTTGTTTATACGCATCCCGTTGATCATAACATTGCTCCCGGTTATAAAGCCCCGGATCATGTAATCTCCCGAGATCGATTCCTGGTTTATCCCGCTTACATTTTTGATTATATCCGTAATACGGAATGCCTGCTGGTCCTGTATGAGCTCTTTGGTTACATAGCTGACGGACTGTGGTATATCTTTTAAAGCAATTGGGGTCTTGGATGCCAGTGTGGAAATTTCATTTTTGTAGCTTTTATCTTTTGTTTCTGAAATCACCACTTCATTCAGGGTATAACTGTTTTCTTTTAGAACAATCTCCGGAACCAGCGTTGTTTCCCCGGCCTTTACTTCTACAGGAGTTTCTTTTGTTTCAAGTCCGATGAAAGAAGTGACCAGGATATAGTTACCGGGACTGATATTTTTTATTTCATATTCGCCCCGGCTGTTTGCAGATACGCCTTTGGAAGTACCTTTCAATCCTGCATTCACAAATTCGGCAGGCTGCCCGTCGGAGGTCTGTATGGTTCCCCGGATATTACCGGTTTGGGCAAGTGCACTAAGAGAAATGCAAGCGAAAAGGGATGTAAAGACTCGGTATTTCATAATAAATTAGGGGTTTTAATTGCGCGGCAAAAGTGCATGCAACGGGCAGGGTATACAATACCTAACAGTTTGTAATTTGCCTTACCTTAATGGGTAGGTGTGTATACCCTGTTTTGAGTAATATCCGGTGTTACCGTGATCCGCTATTCCTGCTTTCAAAGTATATGAAGTCACAGCCCGGATACCTTTTTTCGGTTTTAATTTTTTAAAATATTTTTCCTGCATGCGGCCATCCGAAATTGGTCAAAGATTGTACCTTCATCCTGGTATCGATACTATGTACAGCATCCGCGTTAAATTAAATTAATGACCATGAGCATGATCAACAGCACTTTTATACTTCGCCTGGCATCCGCTGTTATTCTTCTGATGCACAGCGTGCCGGGAATTTTTAACAACGGGATAAATGATTTTGGCAATCTTTATTTAAACCAGATTGGCTTTGCCCCGCTGGGGATACCCATTGCCTGGGCCATTAAATTATCACACATCGCATCGGCTTGCTGCCTGTTACTTGAAAAATATGTGAAATGGGCCTGCCTGGTTACGATCTTCGTATTAATAATGGGGATCATTATGGTTCATTTCAAGGAGGGTTGGTACGTGGTAGGAGCAGGACGAAACGGCGTAGAATTTAATTTTCTGTTCATAGCTGTATTGCTAACCCTCCTGTTTCCCAGCGGATGGAAAAAAGCAAGCCCGGACAGTAATTAATCTCCTACAGGTTTTCTAAAAGAAGCTGTAAAAAAATCAGGCAGTCAAAGCTATTACAACGACGGCCTTTGCTGAATGGTCCAGTTTAATCCGAGGTCTGTTACCACCTGGAAAAGATTATGGCTCCACACGGGTTTCAGAATGTAGCTTTTCACACCCAGCGCATAGCATTTTTTTAGGTCCGGCTCTTCTTCGGAGGAAGTTAGGACGGCCACCGGGATTGATCTCATAACCGGGTCGGATTTTATCTTTTGCAGCACTTCAATGCCCGATACTTTCGGCATTTTAAGATCGAGCAGCAGGAGCTTGGGAATATCCTGGATATTGCGCGAAGTATACTTGCCCGTGCAATAAATATAATCGAGAGCTTCAGCTCCGTCCTTCACGTGGTGCATTTTGTTGGTAAGCCCGCTTTTTTCCAGGGCGCGGATGGTGATGATCGCATCGTCCGGCCTGTCCTCTGCAAATAAAATTTCAGCGCCGTTGTTCATGATGATTTGGTTTTAGAGTTAATAGAACAGTTAAGCTAAATAATCCGCCTGTTCTATTTATTTTTTGAAAGGTAATAAAATAAGAAGGACTGTGAAAATTATAAATACAATCGCAAAGGTTAGCATATTTTATTTTCATTTTACCCTGTAAAAACACAATATGACCTGCATAAATCAGGAGTTGACCAATAAACACTTGAAGCATATTTTTATAAGGCCGGCAATTTTCTGGGGAATAAAAGAATGATAAGGACCTCTTAAGCTCAAGGGACATCCTGACTTTGTAATTGGAGGACCTGGACCAAAAAGCATTGAATGGGAAAAATAAAATTTTCAATGAGTTTTGTATTTTTTGATCCCTGTGTCTTGTCCGGAACAATTTCAAGAGATGTTATAATCCGGGAATACATAAAAATGGCGGATGAGTAACCCCGCTATGAAAAGGATCTGCATATATCGGATACATGCAAAAACTGACGGGGTTCTCATCCATATTGTATGTTAGTTTTCACGATGAGCAAATATTTTTGTCATTTCCATGACAATGCAGGTTTCGTCAAGCATCTCGCGGATCATTTTCAGATCATTTATGCTTAAAGCAAGCATGAAGGCCGGCAAGGCTGTAGGAATGCGTATTGTTTTCTGATCGGGGCAATCACCATCCTTATAGACTTCGTAATAATCGTTGATGGTTTCGTAAAATTCATGCAGCTGTTCTTGTGTCAGGGTAATGGCCACCGAACCAAATGCAAGCTGGAAGTATGCACACTTGCGGCATTGAACCACGTATCCATTCCGCGAATGATGAAAATTTTTAAAGCTGCACATGTGAAATGATTTTTAATTGTTCTTCAAGAGGTTTTTCTTTTTGTCTTTCTGATTTTTTAAATTTTCTTCCGTACCAGATATAAAATCCTGTAACCGGCAATGATGCTGCTATTAAGCTTCCGAAGAAGGCAAGCAGTTGGCCGGGTAATCCGAGTATACGGCCTACATGGATATCGTAATACATATCCCGCAGTGCCTGACCTCTGTTCAGATCTTCCGGTGTTTCTGTTTTTATGAGCGCGCCCGTGCGCTGGTCGTAAAACCGGGTAGTGCTTCCATAGTATGTTTTTGAGTTCGGGTTAAGGTAAACGGTATAGGATGCATGGGTGTTGTCAGGATAATAAATAGCAGCTGACCGGAATTTATTTTCTTCTTTTTGGTAATCCGAAAATATCTTATCGTCAATAGCCAATGCGGTCGTTAATGTGCTGTCGGAAACGGATTGTATTTCTGTTCATTCTTTATAAGGTTCGCCGCCTGTGGCTGTCCAGTAGATGTCTTTATCCATCCATTCAAAGCCCCAGGCAAGTCCGGTGATGGCAACAAAAATCAGTATCCAGGATATGTAAAAGCCAAGCACATTATGCAGATCATAATTCACACGTTTGAAGGAAGCTCCCCATTTGATTTTGAAGCTGCTTTTCTGCCTGCCCTTGCTCCGGGGCCACCATAACACCATACCTGAGATCAGCAGTACTATAAATACCAGTGTAGCATAATCCACGATGTAACCGCCCACATCTCCCAGCATCAGGCTGGTGTGCAACTCAACAATAACTCCGAAAAAGGTGTCGTTTTCAGTTACCTTTAGTATCTCTCCGGAATAAGGATTCAAATAAACCTGGTAATAGTATTTGGGATTTTCTCCATACGCATAAGCATACACCGATTTTCCTTTTTCTCTGTATTGAACGGAATTTATTTTCTTACCACGAAGGAGCTTTTCGGTATTTGTCTTTAAGACACTTGGCGGGAGATAGGCTTTATCCTGTACTTCTGCTGACTGATAGGATAAACATAGGCCTTGTATCTCTTCTTCAAAAACGTAAATGCAGCCTGTAAGAGCAACAATAAACACTACCAGCCCGGATGTAAGCCCGAGCCAAAGGTGTATTTGACCAATTATTTTTTTCACAGTGAACAGTTAAAATTTGACAGTTGTTTGCAAACGGAAATTGAAAGGCGATCCAACATCAAAGATCCATTCCTGAAATTCGGGGTACCACCACCCGTTACTTGCATATTTTATATTTGCAAGATTGTATGCATTTAATCCGATATTGAACCGGTCGGTCGTATAAGAAATGCCTGCGTCCAGTAAAGTATAAGCGGGTAAATACTTATTCCCTTCGTCGCTGTTCCAGCCCGGCCAGGTGCCGCTGCGCTTATCGGTATATTGTATTCCTGCGCCTAATCCTAACCCCCTTAATTTCCCTTTGCTTACCTGGTATTTTACCCAGGCGTTGGCTAAATTTTTAGCTGTTCCTGCATTTTGCAGACCCAGTAATGTTTCGTCGTCATCTTTGGTAATGCGGGCATTTACATACGAATAATTTGCATTCACGTATACGTTATCACTTATTTTTCCGGCAATGTCAAAATCAAAACCGGTGCTTTTGATTTGCCCGGTTTCCACATAAAATCCATCGTGCAGCTGATCGGCAATGCCGATATCATTTTTTATGATGTCGAACAGCGATGCAGTAATGGATAATTGCTTTTGAAACAGCAGGGTTTTTAAACCCAATTCATTATTGCTTCCTGTCAACGGAGATAACCTTCCTCCTCCAAACACGGCTCCGCGCTGGGAAAGGAAACATTCATCGTGCAGCGCGTAGACAGAAATATTTTTATCAAACAGGTAGGTAAGTCCCAGCCGTGGCGTAGCTTTTTTATCAGCTACTTCGTATTCCGGATCATCGGGTGGAGTATTCCAGTCCTGACCGGTAACGAGATATGTAAAGCGGCCGGCCAGAGTAAGAACCAGCTTATTAAATAATTTCAGATGGTCTTGAACATACAGAGCCTGCCATTTGTTTGTGGATAACCAGCTGCTTTCAGGACCCGTAAGCTGCAGACTGTCTTTAGGCAAATAGTATGCGGGACTGGCAATAATCAGCGGAAATTTATTTTCACCCCAGGTGCCTGCATAGGTACTTCCTTCACCGCCATTGCCATAGTCAACTCCAACTAAAATCTTGTGCTCCATATTTTTTCCGGTATTCAGTTTACCATCCAGGAACAGTTGCGTGTTGGTCAGCTCTCCCCACCAGTCACTTAATGAGTTTGCCCGGTTGATGGTATCTTTTGTTGGAGAAATTCCCTCTATATGAAATGTTGTTCCATCCCAATTCGTTGTCATATAGGCTGCCTGGGCGTTCAATGTCCAGTTTTCGTTCAATGCATGTTTAAGGTGTATCCTGTTGTAAACATCGGCTCCCCAGAACTTATCGTGGTTGGGATCATTGATAGCCATGGTAATCGGTAAAGCCCAGAGATTACCGTTAACAGAAATGGTGGAATGTGTATTTTCCTGTGCCTGTGCTTTTACATAATTAAATTCAAACGTAACACTGGTATTTTCATTCAACTCATACTTTAAAACAGGTGCCACAAAGACACGGCTGAATTCTCCAAACCGGTAATACTCGTTGTTTTTCTGAATGCCGGTGTTCAGGCGATAGGTTAATTTTCCTTCTTTTTTAAATTCTCCTCCCAGGTCAATGTTGGTGCGCATCATATTCCAGCTGCCTATTCCAAAACCTATTTCTGCAATATGCTGGTGTGTTGGTTGCTTGGTAACTGTATTAATCAAACCACCCGGTTCAGAATTTGCAAGCATGAACCCGGCGGGACCTTTGACAAATTCCAGCCGTTCAATCATTGCAGCATCTTCCTGGGCATTCCACCAGATAGGGCCGCCAACGCCGTTGCGGTAAGTTCCGTAAGTTGCATCGGTGCCGCGTATCTGCACAGTCATGTCCAGGCTACCGCCGTAGCTTTTTGTGATCCCGCTTGATATGCGATAGATCTCGCCTTTTGTAACCAGCCCCATGTCATTCAGTGTTTGTTTGGTTGCAACGGTAATGTTTTGCGGAATCTCAATCAGTTCTGCGTTGAGCCGCAAAGAGGCAGAAGGCTGTTCGGAGATATAGGATTTGAGGTTGGCACTTACCAGGATCTCGTTTAATACATTTTCATTTTCTGTAAGCTTTATTTCGGAAACCAGGGTGGTTTCATTCGATCTGACTTCCACCGGGATTTCTTTTTTTTCCAGGCCCAGGAAGGATGTTGCCAGAATGTAGGTGCCGGCTGTTACATCGTTAATTTCAAAGTTCCCGCTTTTATCCGTTGATACGCTTTTGCCGGAACCTTTCAGGCCTACATTCACAAACTCTGCGGATTGTCCATCGGAGGTTTTGACGGTACCTTTTATGTTGCCGGTTTGGGCCATTGCCGTTGCTGTTATTAAGAGGCAGAGAGATACCCTGATTGTGTTTTTCATAAGAATTGGTTTTTATTAATACATTTTTTTGCAATCAATACCCGCGTTGCATATAAGCGACTGAATTTCTTTGTCTTTTAATCCATGGCACTGTATGCGCAGGGCTTTATTCCGGTCATTCATATCTATGCTCCAGCGGTAAATCCCTTTGAGCTGACTGAGCGCCTCCTCAATTATTTCTTTTTGAGATTCGTTTTTGAGGTTGGTTCTAAACACAAAGAGTTTCATTGGATGCGCCTGTAAATCAGTATTCCTGTATTGAACAATGAGAAGTAAATGCTTCTTCCTTATTTTTTTTCTCTTGAGATTAACGGCGGCAAAAGTGTGGCAAACGGAAATGCTATACAATACCTAACAATTTGTAATTTGTTTACACCGGAAGAGGGGTAGGGAATCTACCTGAAAGGGCGAGTGGCTTTCTGAAAGGGCAGGAAATAAATTCGGCTTTCAGAAGGATAGCTGAATTTAGTTGATCAGACAATATTTTTTTTGAAAAAATATTTTTACAAGGACTGTAAAAACCGGATCAGTGCATTTCTGTCTGCCAGAGAAAGATTTTTCACATGTTCTTTTGAATGCTGTGCTTCACCTCCGTGCCACATAATAGCTTCCATTAAATTTCTGGCCCGGCCGTCGTGCAGGAAGTTTTGGTGTCCGTTCACTACCTGCGTAAGACCGATCCCCCAAAGCGGCGGTGTTCTCCATTCCTGCCCGTTTGCAGAAAACACGGGGCGGTTGTCTGCCAGGTCTGCTCCCATGTCGTGAAGCAGCAGGTCTGTATACGGAAAAATAGTTTGGTTGGATAATTCGGAAAAAGCAACGTTCACCTGGGTTTTCATCCGAGGTATGTGGCAGGACGCACACTGTGCCTGCCTGAAAATAAATTTTCCTCTAAGTACTTCGGGATCATCTGCATTTCTCCGTGCAGGCACTGCCAGCGTCCGCATGTAAAAAGTAACTGCATGCAGCAAACTGTCGGATACCTCGGCCTCGTCCTCCAGGTGATCGTATTGCACCTGGCCGAAAGAGCTTTCTTCCGGGAAAATAAAATTGGTCACTCCCATATCCTGGTTATACGCTCCTGCTGCCTGCTGGAGCAGGGAAGGGGCTTCGCATTTCCAGCCGAAGCGTCCGAGCGTGAGCATCTGCTTCTGGACATTCCATACATAATTTGGTTTACCCGAAATACCATCTCCGTTTACATCGTTTTCATCTGCGTTGGCAAGAATAGCGTGATCCGCAATTGCTTCCAGCAAACCCAAACCGAAAACAGGAGGCGCCACACGGGGCGATATCATCAGCCCGGGAGGCAGGGACGTGTACGGATTTACAAGGGTGTAAGCAGGGTATTGCAGGTTATAGCTTGTGTTATCCGAAAAAGAATAAGTCACATTGTTGTATGCCATGCTTACTCCTGCTTCGGGCTGGAAACCAAAGATTGCTTTTTGCTGGAGTTGCCCGCCGAAACCTACAGCAGGGTTAGGTCCTCCGTGCGGATCTGTTCCCGGCTGGCTCAGGCGGAAGAGCATGGAAACCATGGGTTCCCCTCCCGCAGGTGGCTTTCCGCGTCCGTCGGCAATGTGACAGGAAAAGCAGGAGTTACTGTTGAAAATAGAACCCAGTCCAGGACGAATTTGTGAAGGTGCCCCCACAAACTGCACTTCAAAAGCCGCATCGCCTGTGCCATGTATGGCTTCTTTGCCCGGGCTCAGGTTTGGAAAAGGATGTGAGAATGCTCCGCTCCCTTCGTCAAAAACGGTTTGCGAGCCGCCGCTCAGCCATTCGTTGTCGCCGGTTTCTTCCGGTGGACTGGGTTTCCGGCAGGACTCAGCAGCCAGGGCCAGAAGCACAGCTGTAAATGAAAGAAGTACAGTATGCTTTTTCATCTGCTAGTTTGCATAGGCTTGAACAAAAGGCATCAGGTTGTTTTCTATTTCCTCTTTCAGGTCGTTGATCGCATTGATTGCATTCTGAACCTGGGTAGGCTGTGCAGTAATGGCCTGTCCGAAAGGAACGGTGATGTTTTGCAGGGAAGCAATGGCAGCATTTATTTTTGTTTTCACCGATCCGTCGAGTGCAAGCTTGTGTTCACGCACAAGATCTTCCAGCCCTTTTCCGTCGCTCGTATATTTTCCCAGGTAAACATTCTGAACACTTTTAATGTTATTGGTAAAGTCGGTGATTGAATTGAAGGAGAAAGGTGATTCCTCGAGCGAGGGGTCGTTATTGATGAAGGGTTCGTATATTTTCCCGTTAGCTACTTCATCGCAGATGCCTGCCATGGCATTTACCAGCTCTTCAAAAGCTGCGCGCTTGGTTGTGTAAACGGAGCTGCCGCTTCCGGCTGTTGTAAAAACGCTGTGGTAGTTGCCTGCAGCGGAAGGATTCCAGCTGTCTGAGAGCTGAGCTGTAAGTGTTTTCAGATTCAGTGCAAGGGCTTTGAGATAATCGATCTCGCGTGCGGTAAATTGTGTGGCTGTTTTATTCCCGTTCTGTCCGAAAAGCAGATACTCGATGGGATGAAATCCTTTCAGTGCATCTTCCAGACTATCGATGTAGGCAGGAGTAAAAGCGGCAGTACTGGCAAGGACCGAGTCCAGGCGGGAAAATGCAACAGGCCAGGTGTCGATGCGGGGATCGATGTTGTTCGTAGATACAGGACCGAACAGGAACCCTTCGCTTTGTTCCCAGGCAGAGCGTGAATCGCGCCATGCCTGCTTGCAGGCGATCAGGCCAGGATCATCCTGTGCTCCCTGGAAAGTGAGTATGGACTGATACAGCAATCCCGTTTTTGAATTCAGGTCGTTGTAAGTAGCCTGGGCCAGATTAGACGAAAAGCCCGATAATATTTCTGTGGTTGTGCTCACCACCACGGGAGGATCATCCGTCTTGGTAGGTTCTTTTTTACACTGGTTGAATAAGACTGCCACCAGCAAAGCGGCAAGAGATAACGTTGTTGTTTTCATATACTAGGATTTTAGATAAATAGTGATTGCCTGGTTGGTTATTTCAGTTTTAAATTTCTTCAAGGGATTCAACGCGGGCTCTTTGGTTACATTGCCCAGCAGGTCAAATGTGCTGCCATGCACCGGGCACAATAGCCCGTTTTCGGTGGCGGTAAGTGCATTGTCCTGGTGCGTGCATTTCATAAGCAGAGCGATTGCATCTCCTGCCGGTTTTTTTACCAGCAGAATATCGTACTCCATCCGGTTATTACGAACAACAAGCACATTGCTTCCTGCAAAAGAAGAAAAGGGAACGCTCATGCTATCCCGATCCATTATTCCTTTATATACAGGCAGCGAGGCACAGCCGCCCAGGGCGGTTGAAAGGAAACCTGCACTCAGAGCACCTACGCAAAGCGCACAACCGGATTTTATGAAATTCCTTCGGTCCATCTTCAGAAACTGTAGCCGATGCCTAGGTTGAAAAAGCCGTTGGAGGTATAATAAGGCTGCGCTTGCGGAAAAGGATTTACGATGAGGGCAGGGTTGGGTTCACCGGTGGTACGGAAAACATAATCTGCTTTTACAATTACTCCTTTAAGGGGCTGGTAGGTTAATCCGCCTACCAGAAAACTTTTTATAAGCAGGTCGTTCGGTATCCCGTTTTCAGGAATCTTATTGTTCAGGTCCATGTATTCGTAGCGTGCGAAAAGTGTGCAGTTGCGCCGTGTGTCTTTGTTGAATAGCTTCAGCAGGTTATAGCCTATTTCCCCGTAACCGCCAAACAGCATGCCGGGCGTGTTATTTCCATAGGCAAGGTTTATTTTTTCAGCATCCGGGATCTGTACCAGAGCGCCCAATGCACGGATAGAAAACCCTTTGTTATAGTATTGCACGTTAGCTTCCGTGAGCATTACAGGAGTTCCGAATGCACCGTAGTTCAGCTGCAGGCTGTCCGCTTCACGCTTGCTTAGTCCTGCACTTCCTCCGTAATACCCGGAAACCTGCAACCGGATGTTTTCCAGGTAATAAAGGAGAGAACCGGTAACGGCAATGTTGGAGGCGGTTGCGTTGCTTCCTTCAAAGCGGCCTCCGCGGATCCCTTCTCCGTATTCGAAATTGGCTGAGGATAAGCCATTCACTACTCCTAAAGTATAATTCAGTCCGGCGAGCTTGTTGGATTTTCCGTATAAGCAAATTCCAAGCTCACGCCAGGTGGCAGGTATCACCCAGGTTTCTGTATAAGGGCGATCATTGCCATTGAAGGTGGTAGGCAAATGATTTTCATTGATTATACCGATCCGTGGAATGAATAATCCTGCGTTTAAATAAATGTCTTTGTTCAGGTTGAACTTGACGAATAACTGCTCAAAAGCGAGCTCACCGCCTTCTTCTCCTCCTTCTATCTTTGCGTCTTCTATTTCCAGTTCTGAGAAGAAAGCAATTTTGTCATTGAACTTATGACCCAGGAACATTACTCCCCGTGTAAGATTTGCTGCTGCTGTATTGTAGCGCAGATCGTACTGGTATTTGGCTTCGCCGTACCCGGAGATCACAGTTGATTTCTCAGAGGAGATCAGTCCTGCCTGAAGTGAATCTTCCTGGGTGAGGACTTGCCCATATACAGAAAGTGAACCCGATAAAGCCGCTGCAGATAAAAGAATGCTTCTTAAGAATGTCATGGCTTAATCGTTATTTAACAGTTCCTGCGCCTGGATCTGAAGGCAGGCCTTGGCGAGCAGTTCTTTCAGCTCATGCATTTCTGCATCGTCAAAAGCAAAAAAGGTCTGTGTGCCGTTGATGCCGAAGAGATATTTTTTATTTAAATGCGAATGTTTCCCGCAGCAGCTTTGCTTCATTTCCTGGAAAAAAGAATTGATTTTTTTGTATTCATCGGCGGAAGAAATCATAACGATCATATTTTTATAAGCCAGCTGGTATTGCTTTTTTGTTCCGCAATAAGAAACAACACCGGAGGATGTTTCTGAAATTATCTCAAGGTTGTTCATGTTCATTTTTATCAGGGTTTAAAAAACCGGGTTTGTAAATAGCCGAATAGATGCGGGTCATTCCTGTATCGGCTTTTATTCCGAGCAGTTGTACAGGATACATTTTCAATTCAATTCCCGGTGTGTCGTTTTTAAAGTACTTGTCTTTTTGTTCTTTTTGTAACACTGCCATGGTGCATTAAGAAGAATCACACAAAGTAATAGTGAAAAGGAAAATCAGCAATACCGCAAAGTGGGTATATTGAAATAATTCCGGACAAAATACTGTGAAGTAGGTAGTTAAACAGCTACGATGTAGCCATTTTGGGGTATTCGGGTGTAAAAATTTTAACTGTTGGAATAAGGTCCCATCAGGAGTGCGTGGGATCGTTTACGCATACTGAGCATTTCCGTTTTTAATTTTTTGATTGTTGTATTGAATAGACCTTTCAGGTATTCTCTATCACTAATTAAGGGGGGGGTGCATTTTACTTTGCTTTTGGTATTGTGAGAAAAAAATAGAAGTATGTATTTCGCGTGCGGAAAATTAATTGGGAATTTTCAAAACAAAAGCAGGTTTTTTCTTGAATACAAATACCGGAAGCTATATGAAACGTTACCTGATGACGGTGTCACAATTGAAAGGATCCGAACGTTGCCATGGCAAATTCCTTGGCAGGGCCTTATCTCTATTGTTCCTGTTAGTTCTCCCGACAGTGTTAAAAGCACAGGGTGAGAGTTCATCTATTAACGGAACCGTAAAGGATAAGAACGGCGTGGCCATTGAAATGGTGCAAATTGGAATCAAAGGAACCAATGAACTCGCTTTTACAGACAAAAAGGGTAATTATTTTATTGAGAACATAAAGCCGGGAAGTTATACGCTTGTCTTCATGTTTTTAGGTTATACAACACAGGAAAAAAATATCATTCTGAAACCGGGTGATTCTGCAGCACTGAATACTTTAATGGAACAGCAATCAAAAGCATTGAATGAAGTGGAAGTGCTTGGTAAAACCCAGGCTCAGGAGGTGCAGGAGCAGCCATTCTCGGTTACTGTAATTGATACACGGCCGCTTAAAATAAAAAACGCGGATGTGAACAAAGTGCTGAATACCACTACCGGCGTACGTATCCGGGAAGAGGGAGGTATGGGATCAGACTTTAGTTTTTCACTGAATGGGTTTTCAGGTAACCAGGTCAAATTTTTCATTGACGGAATCCCAATGGATAATTTTGGTTCTTCCTTAAGCCTGAATAATATTCCGATCAACCTGGTTGACAGAATTGAAGTTTATAAAGGAGTAGTGCCCGTATTTCTTGGATCTGATGCTTTGGGTGGGGCGGTGAATGTCGTAACAAGTCAGAAAGTGCAAAACTTTCTGGATGTCTCCTATTCCCTTGGTTCATTTAACCAGCACAGGGCGGCTGTGGTAGGTCGTTACATGCATCCGAAATCAGGCTTTACAATTAACGCCAGTTCCTTCCTGAACTATGCCGATAATAACTACCTGATAGACGTGAAAATCCCTGACCCGGTTACAGGGAAGGTAGGGGAGTACGAAAAAATAAGAAGGTTTCACGATGGCTATAGGTCGCAGGCCATGCAGCTGGAAACAGGGTTTTTAAATAAAAAATTCGCAGATAAAATTATGGTGGGTGTCATTTTTTCGGGCAATTACAAAGAAATACAGAACGGATTGAATATGACCCAGGTTGCAGGACAGGTATTTACCAGGGACAAAGTGATGATCCCGGTTTTCAAATATCAGAAAAGTGATATTATTCTCAAAGGATTAAGCCTGAACTCCTATTCAATCTATAATGACAACCAATCCCTTGTAGCCGACAGTAGTTCCAGGAAATATGACTGGCGCGGAAATTATAAAATAAAGCAGATAGATATGTCGGGCGAATTGTCCTGGGATAAAACGCTGTTCCGGTTTAATGACCGGTCCGCATTGAATACCAGTAATCTTACGTATCGGGTCAATGAAGAACATTCATTTTCCCTCTGTAATACCTATAGCTGGTACAGACGGGTAGGAGAGGATCCCTTAGCATATAATCCTATTCCTTTCAGCAAACCCAATACCCTTGAAAAAAATGTCACCGGCGTAGCCTACGGTATGGATCTGTTTCAGAAACGATGGTCAACTACTTTCTTTACGAAACTATTTAACATGGCTGCAAATGTTCAGGAGTATGACTGGACGGAAAATGGCCTTAAGCAAACACAAACAAAATACAGTTATCCCGGCTATGGAATGGCGACTGCATACTTTCTGCAGAGATGGATACAGGTGAAATTTTCTTTTGAGAGTACGTACCGTTTGCCTGAAACCTATGAAATGTTTGGCAATGGCCTGTTGCTTCAATCCAATTCAAAACTGGAACCGGAGCAAAGCAAGAACGTGAATGCCGGGTTTTTGCTGAAAAAGGATCTTGGAGAAAGACACCAACTATTTGCAGAGTGCAGCTACCTGTACAGAGCTCCGAAGAATCTGATAAGACTGGCTTCCTCTGTTATTACCGGCCAATATGAAAATATAGCTAAGACAAGTGTCTCCAGCTGGGAGGGTGCACTTAAATATATCTATCACAAAAAATGGAGTCTGGAAGTAAACGGCACCTATCAGAACCTGCTTAATACAAATCGCTACGAGGCAAACGGGATGGAGAGCCTCTTGTACCTGGACCGGCTTCCTAATATTCCTTTTTTGTTCGGAAATTTAAATATGGGGTATGTACAGGATGATCTTTTTCGTACAAAAAGCAAGCTGATGATCGATTGGTCATCCGCCTTTGTTGAAGCATTTTACCTGAAATGGCCCAGCCAGGGCAATAAGGCGAATAAATACGATATCCCCAGGCAATTATCCCACCAGGTTTCGGTATCCTGTGCTTCGGGAGACGGGCGGTATACTGTTTCTCTCGCCTGTACCAATTTATTTAACGCTAAGGTCTACGATAATTTCATGATGCAAAAACCCGGAAGAGCATTCAGTGTCAAGTTAAGTTATTTTATATCAACATCAGTTAAAACCAATAAAAATAAAAATGAAAACAGCAAAAATGAAAATTAATGGAATGATTGCCGTAGCCATAGGTTTTTCCGTGGCAATGACTTCGTGTAAAAAGAAAAAAGAGGAGCCACCTGTTCCCGAGGATCCGAACTTCAGCGGTTACGTGGTGGGGCTTCGTGCACAAACAGGCGCGACTACTGAAGCGGATTATATCCTTACCCATGCCGACCTTATGTCAGGCTCTATCTCCTCCGTAGGTAAAGGCATTGAGCAAACAGGCTGGTGCTATTACGGATCATTCGGAGGTAACTATTTCTCTTTTAATTATGACCTTAACGAATGTATCGGATATAAGCTCAATGGATCTGCGCTTGAAGAAACAGGCAGATTTGTTTTTGAAAGAATGGATTGCATGAATAAAACAGGAGACGACAATACTATTTTTACAGCTATCGGAGCTCCCTGGGGAGGAGGGTCATTTAACTGCCAGATCCAGATTGTGGATGTTAAGGATGTATCCATTCACAGGAATGTAAAAACCCCTATCTATGTTTCTCACGATTCAAGCGGGGCGCAAATGAATGCATGGCCTACACACAGCTATGTACAGAATGGTAAAATGTATATTTCTTTTTATCCGCTCAATGGAGTAACGTGGGATACGCCTAATACCGATACGGCCTATGTAAGTGTGTATTCTTATCCGGCGCTAACCTATCTTAAAACCTTTAAGGACACACGAACAGGACCGATTGGGTATTACGGCTCACAGCCTTCCATCCTGGAGGATGAAAATGGAAACCATTATACTATTTCCACCTCTTCTTACCTGGCAGGATTTACACAGTCAACAAAACCATCCGGTATTCTGAAGATAAATAAGGGCGAGGATAATTTTGATCCGAATTATTTTTTCGACATAGAAAGCCATGGATACAAATTACTAACTGCGGCTTATGCCGGAAATGGCCTGGCGGTAGGAAGGGTTTCAGTTCCTGCTGATGAGGTTATTGCAAATCATTGGCATGCTTTTTATTCTCCCGCTCCTTACTTCAGATTGGTGGTGCTGGATCTTGTAAAAAAGACAGTTACACCTGTAACAGGGGTACCAAATCATACCGGACAATACCAGACACCTTTTTATGTCAGCAACGGAAAAGTATATATGTCCATTAACAATATGACAGAAGCATATGTATATTCCATAGATCCGGTTACTGCTACAGGAACGAAAGGAGCTAAAATAGAGGGCAATGAGCTCCAGGCAATGTTCAAGGTCAACTGAATAATCCCGCATCAAATAATTTTTTAATTATCAATCCCGGTTTTAAAAAAGTAATTGGAAAAATACACCTCTGGCTCGGGTTAACCTCCGGGCTGGTGGTGTTTATTATTGCTGTTACGGGTTGCTTGTATGCATTCAAGGTAGAAATAGAAGACATTACCCAGCCTTATCGTTTTGTGGAACAGGCAGAAGGAAAAATGTTCTCTCCTTCCGAATTGAAGACCATTGCTGAAAAGGAATTGCCCGAAAAAAAAATCCACAGTGTGGGATACGGCAGCCCCGGAAGATCAGCACATTTATCCTTTTATAACGGCGACCCGGAGTATTATTATATAATGTATATCAACCCGTATACAGGTAAAGTCTTAAAAACAAAAGATATGGCCTGGGATTTTTTCAGCGTGGTTTTGGACGGGCATTTTTATTTATGGCTTCCGGATGAAATCGGTCAGCCGGTTGTTGCTTCTGCTACACTGATTTTTGTTGTGATGCTCATAACAGGCATAATAATGTGGTGGCCCCGAAGTAAAGCAGCACGCAAACAACGTTTTACAATAAAATGGAATGCACGCTGGAGAAGGAGAAATTATGACCTACATAATGTTTTGGGTTTTTATATGTCATGGATAGTAATTTTTATTGCGCTGACCGGTTTGGTGTGGGGATTTCAATGGTTCTCGGATGCATACTACTGGACAGCCTCGGGCGGTAAGGAAAAAAAGGAATATCAGGAGCCGATTTCAGATACAACGCTGCTGCAAGTAAGGCAGGATATTCCTGCGGTGGATGCAGTCTGGCATATTATGAAAAATGAATATGCCGGTGTTTCCTCCATTGAGGTGCATTTCCCGGAAGAAAAGACTTCTTCAATCGCTGCAAATGCAAACCCGGATAGGATGACATATTGGAAAATGGATTACAGGTATTTCGATCAATATACTTTAAAGGAACTACCGGTGGATCATATGTACGGCAGACTGGCAAGCACAAGTGCCGCAGATAAACTGATGAGGATGAATTACGATATACATGTCGGAGCTATTTTTGGCCTGCCCGGAAAATTTATGACATTCTTTGCCAGCCTCATTGCAGCATCGCTGCCCGTAACGGGATTTATGATCTGGAGGGGAAGAAGAAAATCAGCTAAGCAGGAATATCCAGACCTCGATTAATAATTATAATCATTTAATTTTTATTCAGTAGAATATTCTTACGGATAATTTCCGGAAGAGAATACTGATTTTTTCTCTTGTCACCCTAGATAAAAACATTCCGGAGATTTTATTTTATAAGTAAGTCTGAATTCTCTAGTCCTAAGATGGTAGTGCATCACTAATATAGGTGATGAAGGAAATTACAAACATTACGGTATTGCATCGCTATTCCATTACCCGCATTTTTGCATTCAGTAATTCATGGAATCGATTCAGTCTGGAAGTTTAAGATTAATGTGTGAGCTTTTAATGTGAAAATCTGTTTTTTACATCTGTTAAATCAAAAAAATAATTCATGAGTATTGATAATAAGATTGCAATCGGAAGCGGTCAGCGAGCAGCAGAGGAGATAGTGTTTACAGCCTTTATCAATAGTTATATACGGGAATTTCCCTGCCATAGTTTATTCAACACAATTCCCCGGCACGATCCTCCTCTCGCCGCGTACATGAAATCACTGCCCGGTAAGAAATGGATAAAGCTTGAATTGCTAAAAACAGGTATTGAAATTTATTGTCCGTTAAAATATTATTCCCTTACCGGAAGGCACCTGTTTGGCTTTCCGGTAGTATATCTCAGTATCCCCGGCAGGAAAGTAACCGAAATGGATGTATACAAATTTGCCGAACTGATCATTCTTGAAATTGAAGCACAACAAAATGAACTATCGGCTGTCCTGAAGGAAAATACCTTTCACTACCGTTTAAAAGATACCGTTCGCAATCTGTCAATTATCCTTAACCGGAAGAGCCTGATGAACGAAGGGCCTGAGAATTCATCTGCCCTTTTTTCTTCTTTTATTACTTCCGAGCAGGCTTTGTTGTTGGGACATAGCATGCACCCGCTGGCCAAAAACCGTTTAGGATTTACGGAAGATGATTTTTTTAATTACTCTCCTGAGTTCGGTAATGGTTTCCAGGTATTTTATTTTCTTGCTCATCCGGATATTGTAAAGGAAGATTCGGTATTGGATAAACCTCTGAGTGTTATATTGAGGGAGGAATTATACGCCGACCCGGCACTTTCCACTTTTTCAAAAGAACAGATTGCAAAACGGCCCGATTATAAATTAGTACCGGTACACCCCTGGCAAGCGATGTATATGGTACGTAACCCTTCAGTGAAAGACTGGATAAAAGAAGGGTTGCTGCTTGAATTAGGAACCGAAGGGAAATTCTTTTCAGCTACTGCTTCTGTACGGACGGTGTATAACGCTGCTGCAGATTTTATGTTTAAGTTCTCGCTCAATGTACAGGTTACCAATGCCGAAAGGATCAATCTCCCGAAAGAATTGTATGCCGGGACCGATATTACCCGGTTATTTAATTCGGGTTGGGGACAGGAACTCAGGCAGGAGTTCCCTGATTTTATTTTTATCACCGATCCTGCATTTATCACGCTACATAAGGATGGAGAGATCCTGAATGGGTTCAGTACACTTCTCAGGTATAATCCTTTCCACACCGGAAATGAAAATGTAACATTGGCAGCTTCACTGTGTCAGGACGAAGTGCTGCACATTCCTAACCGCCTCTCGGTAATTATAAAGACATACGCACTGCAGCAAGGTGTTTCTACAAGTGAAGCATCGGCAAGATGGTTCACTAAATACCTGAATGTATTGCTGGATCCTTTAATAAGGATGTATAATAAATACGGGCTGACTATTGAAGCACATCAGCAGAATATTATGGTGGGACTTGATGATCATGGATTTCCGGAAAAAATATATTTCAGGGATAACCAGGGATATTTTATCCGCAAAAGTTATAAAGAAATTGTGGAGCACTGCGTTCCTGGCTTTGGCGAAAAAAGCGGCTGTGTAATCCCTGATGAATCTATACCGGCAAAGTATGTGTATTATTTATTGGTGAATAACATACTTGGATTTGTCAATATACTTGGTCAATGCGGATTGACCGGTGAAATGGATCTGATCGTTCTGCTGCACACCCGGTTAAAACAGCTTGAACCTTTGGATGAAAGTGGCCTGGTGAATTACATGCTGTCCGCCAGGGACTGGGAAGTAAAAGCCAACCTGCGTATGCGTCTGGAGGATTTGAATGAAGACCGCATGCCAGTGGAACGGCCTGCTGTGTTTGTCAATTACTCCAATCCTTTATTGCTGGTTGAGCATTTCAGCACGGAGGTTATTTATCCGGACCCGGAGAGAATAATATTCAATAAATATTTTGAAACGAGGAAGTATGAGCTCTCCTTGCGCGGATTTAATTTTGAAAAGGATTTTGAAGTGATATACGATTGGGTGAACCGTGAGTATGCAAAAAAATACTGGCAGATGAGCGGCACCCGGCAATACCTGGAATCCTTCTATATAAAAAACACAGCTTCTGATTTTTCTTCTACATTCATCGGACTGCTGAACGGTGAGCATGCATTTTTAATTGAACCCTACTGGCCCATGCGGGAGCCGGTTGGACTTTATTACGATGCATGGAAGGGAGATTATGGTTTTCATATCATGATGAAGCCTCCTGATGGTTCCACAACCAGCTTATTAATTAATGCTTTCAGGGCAGCGCTGGAATACCTGTTCACACTGCCTAAAGTACAACGGGTGATCGGTGAGGCCGATAGCCGGAACTCGAGACTGGATGCGCTCACCAGGTTCGTAGGATACAGGTTGGATCGCATTATCGCCATGCCCGAGAAAAATGCCAATCTCACCATCTGTACGCGTGAAAGCTACGGTACCTTGTTTCCGGAAACAAAGGAAGCCGTTTTTAAAAATGCCGATGTCTTAGAAACAGTATAATTAATCTCAATCAAAAAACGTTTCATGAATGAAAAAATAACATATGATCTAATAGGGATCGGGATTGGTCCCTTTAACCTGGGAATGGCTGCCTTGTGCCAGCCGGTCTCTTCCCTGAACTGCCTGTTCTTTGATCAAAGCAGTGAATTTGACTGGCACCCGGGAATGATGATTGCCAACACTACTTTGCAGGTTCCTTTCCTGGCCGACCTGGTGTTGCCGGTTGATCCTACCAGTCCTTATACATTTGTAAACTACTTAAAAGAAATACAGCAATTATTTAAGTTTTGCATAAAAGAAGAAAACTTTCTAACTCGCAAAGAATACAATAATTACTGCAAGTGGGTTGCAGCACAGCTTACCTCCTGTCATTTTGGATACAAAGTAAAAACGGTAAATTATCATCCGGAAAGGTCCTGCTACGAAGTACAGGTGATCAGGCTAGCAGATAAGTCAGAAAAAATATTTTTTACCAAACGATTGGTGCTAGGTATGGGCACAAAACCATACGTACCGGAATTTGCCAAAGGATTATTATCTGAAAAAGTATTTCACAACAGCAATTACCTTTATAACAGGCAGTACGTGCTGAACCTCCCTTCGGTGACCGTTGTAGGTTCCGGGCAAAGTGCCGGTGAAGTATTTTACGATCTGTTACAGCAGACCGATAGTGCCCGGAATAAACTAAACTGGTTTACCCGTGCACAGCGCTTTTACCCCATGGAATATGCACGTCTGACGCACGAGTTCACTTCTCCGGATTACATCAATTATTTTTACGATTTGCCCGCTCATAAAAAAGATGCGGTACTTGCTGGCCAGGACATGTTATACAAGGGTATGAATGTAGGCCTGATCAATGCAATATACGATTTGTTGTTTTATAAAAATATGGGTAAGGAAGGTCCGAACGCTGTATTAACTACCAATTGCGAACTGCAGGATGTACTAAAAAAGGAGGATGATACTTTGTCGCTTACATTCTATCATCTTGAACAGGAAAAGTATTTTACCTATACCACCAACGCTCTTATCCTGGCCACCGGCTATAAAGCGGAAGTTCCTGCGTTGCTGCAAAACATTCACGATCGCATCCAATGGGATGAGAGAAAACGTTTCGCTGTAAACAGGAATTATTCTATCGATAAAATGCAGGGAGAGATATTTGTGTTGAACGCTGAATTGCATACACACGGATTTTTAGCCCCTGATCTGGGCATGGGCCCTTACCGCAATGCTCATATTATAAACGAGGTGCTAGGGTACGAGCACTACCGTCTTGAGGAAAAGATTGCCTTTCAGACTTTCGGAATTCCGGAAGATGCCGAAGAAACCGGCAAGAGCCCGAAAAGCGTAGTTGACAAGTTCATTTTAAACTGAAAAGGTGAGCTCCAAAACCAATATAAAGCCTTTTATCTACAGCATAGCATTGCTGGCCTCGCTGGCCGATTCATTGCTGGTCCCTTTTTATCCGCAATTTTTTAACAGTGTATATAAAGAGGATACTTTGTCTGTTACGGGTATCTATATTGCAGCCTGCCGTCTGGCTATGATGTGTTCTTTTCCTTTCTGGTCATGGCTTTCGAAAAAATACAATGTGATTAAAATACTTTCTGTAACCCAGATCCTGGCAGCTGCTGTTTGCATCAGCAGCGCATTTGCAGCCGATCTGAAAAGCTTTTTTGTCCTCACCCTCCTGGCTGAATTGCTGAAGAGCAGTTATCTTCTCCTATATCCTTACCTGATAAAGATTTCAGGCCATCGTAAGCGGAGTACGGTGATCTCCTACATTGCACTTATTTTAAATAGTGGTATTGTCATTTCTGCGGTAGCAGGAGGATATATTATTGAAAACATGAACCCCGCCCATGCTCTTATCGTGGTTGGGATACTCGATGTTTGTCAGTTTATAATTTGCTGCTATGTCTTATCGCTGAAAGGGTTTAAAGCCGCGGTGACAGAGCAGCATAAGGAAGCCGAAACACAACCCACGCAGGAATTCGGGTTAAGCACCAGGCGCGATTTCGTACTTATCTGTGCAATTACATGGGTGTTTTATTTTTCCATGGTTATCATCCGGCCTTATTTTACGCAGTTTATTATCGGCAGATCGGGTGAGGGATTTGGCTTGACCGAAGCAGGAATGATTTTTATTATTCCCAACATCCTGGCATTGTTCATGGTGCCGTTTACTGCATACGTAACCTCAGCACCACATATCAAAAGGAACCTTTTGCTTTCGGCAGGGTTCATCCTGGCCGGCATCATCTTTCAATTATTTTACACCACTACCGTCTTATTGATAGCCGGAAGGGTGATCTATAGCATAGGTATCTTTATTTCGGAAGTGAGCATTGATCTCATGGTATTCAGTTTGTGTTCTTCCGCAGATTTGTTCAGGTATTACAGTTATATCAGCGTTGTACAGAACATCGCTATTTTCAGCGCTCCGCTATGTGCCGGCTTGTTAATTACAACGTTTGGGCACGAAGCTCTTTTCTTCACGGCTCTGGCAGGCACCGCATTCGTTGTTTTTCTGCTTCTGTTATTGTGGAAGAAACAGGTTCTACGAGAGGATAAAGACCCAAACCTGAATGATGCTTCTATTTTACAAGTCACTAACTAAACGTATTCATGGATAAATCAAATTTAATTCTATCGGAAATACTTGCACAGAAAGTGTATAAAAGCGTTGCTGTACTGGATAAAGCCGTGTGGCAGAAAGTGAACCGGGCGCTGGTTTGTAAATCGCTGGCTGAGCTGATGCATGAGATGCTGATCACACCTAGCGTTACGGAAATAAAAAATGGTATCACCTTTTTTAAATTGGATACTGACGTACATTCCATAGCATATCATTTCAGAGCTGAGCATAAAAGCCTTGATTACTGGTACATACACCCGGGGTCAATCTGTAAAACAGAAAATGATAAGGAAGTAGGATTGAATGCTCTCGATTTTTTTACGGAGATGCAGCAGGCAATCGGTATAAAGCCGCATACACTTACCCGTTTTCTCGAAGAGATCCACCGTACACTTTATGCCGATTGCTACCTGGAGCACAAATCAAAATTAAATGCGGATGAGCTGGCTGATGCAGATTATCAGCAAATAGAACAACACATGACCGGTCATCCGTGGCTGATCATGAATAAAGGTCGTGTTGGTTTCGGGTATGATGATTATACCCGCAATGCGCCCGAATCGGGCAATGAAATAAAATTATTGTGGTTAGCCGTGGAGCGTTCTCATGCCGCTTTTAACAGTATGAAAGATGTATCTTATGAAGAGCTCATGCAGACAGAATTGGACGAAGAACTGGTGTGTGAGTTTCGTGAAATATTGAGTTTGCAGGCGCTGGATGCGGCCTCTTATTATTTTATGCCCGTGCATGAATGGCAATGGAACAACAAACTGGTGTTCCTGTTTGCTTCTGAAATTGCAGTTAAACACATTGTCCCGCTTGCTTTCGGTAACGATGCGTATTATGCGCAGCAATCCATCCGTACATTGTACAATAAAACATTACCCGGTAAACATTATGTGAAAACGGCATTGACTATTTTAAATACCACCTTGTATCGCGGACTTTCCCCCGCTAAATTGAAAATGGCTCCTGTTATGGCTGCGTGGGTGGAAAAGAAACTGGCCCACGATATTTTTCTTGAGCAAAACGGATTTAGCTTGTTGAAGGAAGTAGCCACCATGAGCTATTCACATCCTCACTTCAGCAAAATAACAGGTGGTCCTTACCAGTTCAACGAAATGCTGGGCGTTATATGGCGGGAGAGCATGACCGGACATTTAAAACCGGGGGAAAAAGCCTTAACAATGGCTGCTTTATTGTATACCGATGGCCGGGGGAAAGCGCTGGTGCAATCCTTCGTGGAAAAATCGGGACTGAGTACAGAAAGATGGATAGAAGCTTATTTGTCAGCCTATTTCAAACCTTTATTGCATTGTTTTTACAGGCACCAGATGTTTTTTGTACCTCATGGAGAAAATATAATTCTTGTTATGAAGGATTACGTTCCGGTCAGAGTAATACTGAAAGATTTTGTAGAAGAAGTACAGCTTGCGCCTGATACGTATAAGGCGACCCCTGAAGATATACGGAACATCCTGTATCCAATTCCAGAAGAAGATGTAACGCTGTTTATTTTTGTTGACATTTTTGTTGGGTTTTTCCGTTTTCTTTCCTCTCTGCTCTCCGTAAATTTAGGTTATCCGGAAGAAATTTTCTGGAAGCAGGTTGCGGCCGTCATTGTTCAGTATCAAAAGCAGTTCCCTGAAATGGAAGGTCTGTACAAAAGGTATGATCTTTTTTCTCCTGAATTCAAACGTTTCTGCTTAAACAGATTCAGACTGGTTACATTTGGCTATGATGAAAGCTCATCGGTTCCCGCCGAACCGCCTTATGCAGGAGTGCTCGGTAATCCGATAGCCGATTTTAAAAGAATAAAGGAACAGGAAGAAATAGCTGTCGAGGTATATAACTGACTCTTGTTCTAAATAAACCAATACTTACACGTTCTTTATCCGCTCCTCACCATTGCGAATATTCAGAGAGGGGGAATAGTCTCTCGGTCTTTTGTACTAAAAAATATTCTTAATCCGTGTGCAAGCTGTATTTGGTACAGTAGAAAAGGACCAGCAGAATCACCGAAAGGATAATTGAAAATCGAAGCGCACGGTTGAAATTAAATGACGGATTGATCTTAATTGTTTTGAACAGGATAACAAGCAGGAGAAATAACAGGACCAGGAGCACCATGTGCCCAACCCAGTGGTTTCCAAAGATCTGGGTAATAAATGCCTTTACGGGATGACATATTTCTTTAACTATAGTCACCAGGGTATTCAGAAGAATACAAACGATCAGGCTTGCCTGCAGACTTTGCTCCGGTAATTTTTTTTCTTCGCTCATTCCGTTTATTCTTTATTGATTCACCCGGAACCCCATACTTACAAAAACACCCATTACGGACATGGATAATCCCAGAACGATCAGTGAATATAGAACTTCCTTGCTTTCTTTTTGAAAACCTATATCGGAGGCAATGGTTGTAAAGCGTATCCTTATCTGCAGGAACAGGCTAATCAGGAACAAGGCTATGAACAGGTGTTCTTTCACTTCCATAAACAGGTGATGTGCCAGGGGAAACGCGCCGTTGAGGATGATCGGCTTGTCCTGCTGATAATAGTATACATAATACCATCCGCCCGTAAGAGCGGCAACAAGCGTGCTCAGGAATTCCCAAGAAGCATACCGTTTGAATTTAGCCGGTTCGGACTTTAACAGATGATGCAGCGAAATCATGGCGCAGATGGTACCTGCTACGCCAAACAAGACGTGGCTCACAATAAATACGATCTTCATCTGGTATTTTCTGCTCTTAAAGGTATGAATTGAAACGCAGATTAAAGATACATTTCATTTTCCATTTAATGAAACTTCTTTTGCTTCATTCTTGGAATCCTAAAAATGCAGTGGCTCCGGTACAACGGAAATAACAGTGCCGGAACCCGCTTGAACAAGCTTGTTTTACAACCCGGCCTGTCAATTAAAATAAAAATCACCGGGGGTTATTCCTGCCAGGAAGGAATTTACCAGTGTGCCATCCGGCTTGTACCGGTATATTTTCCCTTTCTGAACATAATCGATGGCATCCGCAACATATAGTATCCCGCTGGCCGGTTCAATTCCTATTCCGTAAAAATTTCTTATCCCGGCTGTAATGAACGGTGTGCCAGGCAAGCCGCCTGAAGTGATGGTCATCCGGTAAATATCCTTGTTCAGAAAATAAAGGGTGTCGTTTGTTCCGTTGATATCCAGCCTCCAGGGACTGTCAGTAATATCCGGAAACTGAAAGGACTGTTCAACCTGGAGTGTAAGCGGGTTTATGCGGTACAACGCCGCGTGAATATTATTTGCCTGGCTGCCTCCGCAGAGCACCCATAACTTTCCATTCTTATCTTCTTTGATCGAGTTGGAGCCGTAGCTCACCTGTATGCTGTCTTCCATTATATCTGTGGAAGTATTTACAACGTATACTTTATCTCTGTACTGGTTAGTCACAAATGCCTTGCCGTAAGCCAGCTCCAGTTCCTCAGTCCAACCGGGGCAGAGGATGCTTCCGCTGACAACATTGCTGCTCAGGTCAACGATCGAAATGCAACCTGCATTGTAATTTGTCACATACGCTTTACTTTTACTTACAGGAAGGAAATACCGCGGTGAGGGAAAACCGGTAATTGTTGCACTTGCAGCAAACGTCAGAGGGTTCACTACCACCACCTTTCCTGAATTGTTAACCACGACGTATGCTTTGCTGTTGAATAAGCACATGGACTGACAGACATCGCCTAATGAAACATTGTTAACGGGTTCGTATAGATCCTCTGTCACGATTCCTTTTGCAATATCGTAATAGCTGAGCTTGGCATTCCCGAACTGAAAGTTTCCCTCATTCGTAATGTAAACACCTCCGCTGCTCCCTATAGATATTTGCGGATCTATTTTTTCCTCCGGCTTATCCTTTTTGCAGGAAACCCCGAAGAGAATACATATAAACAACAGATAGATATATACTTTATTCATTGCTGATAATTATTTTTTGCACGGTGCTTCCATTGCTGGTTTCTATTTTCAGCAGGTAAATTCCCTCATTTAAATTCAAACAGGAAATTGCTACCGAATGCCAGCTGGGTAACTGGTTGTTCTTCCGGTCAAAGTAAACACTTTTTCCTGTCAGGTCTGTTATGCTTATTGTCGCATCGGATTGTGTATCCAGGTAATATTGAACGGTTGCCTTATCCTTCACCGGGTTCGGAAATACACGAAGATCTGTTACGGCAGAAAGATTATCCTGTATACCGGATGTGAAATCATGGATCACACCCACGGCATCCAGATCAAAACCGCCGGATGCAAAGGCTGTGTTCCAGGGATCGTTAATCTTATTTCCGTGCTGATCGTAACGGGCGTACAGGTTTTGGATGCAACCCACTACATCTATGATTTTTATACGAGTAATGTTATTTACGTCCAGCCCGCCCTGGTTTGCCAGCTCCTGCAGGTCGAACGGCGTGCCGTACAAGGCTTTATACTTGCCTGCAAGGTTATTGATCTTTGTTGCGTCTGTACTTCCGAAGCTTCCTACCTGCACCGTATCCTGCGTATAGGAAGTGCAGGGAAACCGGAAATAGTTTTCTCCGTCAGAGCTTACTTCAACGTATGCCAGTTCCAGGAAGGTATCGCTGAAACTGTTCTCAAATACGGCAAAATCCCATCCCGCACCGTTCCGGATCGGTTTTGCAAAGCTGAGGATGGCGGATCCTCCGTCGCCCAGGCTTACCACACCGTTGCTGCCTGCCATTCCCAATGCCAGGGAGCTGTCTCCTGCGGAAGCATATCCTAAACTGGTATTTGAAATATCCTGGTAGCCTCGTGTAACGGAGCACCCGGTGGCCCATCCTACAAAAACGGAGCTGTCCTTATGGATGGCAGTCGTGCCAATTTGCCCCGCAGGCGGGGCAAATTGTGCAAAACAACCGTATGCTGCCAGGTTCAATGAAATAAAAAGTATCCGGCGTTTCATTTTATTGCTTGATTAATTTTTTGTTGAAGTATTTGTTATCGCCAATGATGTTTACGAAATAAATCCCGCTGGCATAATCGCTCACGTCCAGGGAAATCAGATATGCTGCAGACTTTTCGGAATGGATGATCTTACCGTTCACATCTGTAACTGTTAATTGGATGTTCTTAACGTTGAGCTTCGCCAGGTCTACGGTTACGATATCCTGAGCCGGGTTAGGAAAAATTGAAAGCAGGGAATTATCTGCATTTACAGTGGGTGCGGATGAAAGGACATCGGAAGTAGTGAAATTATCCATGCAGAAAAAAGCAGGAGTATTCATTCCGAAACTGCCCACATCACTTGAAGAGAGGATAAATTTCAGGCTGTCCACATTGCCCAGTGTGCTAAGGTCCACCCATTGCCAGGTTTTAACAATATAATCCTGCACATTGTTTACAAAACGATAATCAGCCAGGTAGAATTCCACGCTGTCGTTGGTCATTGTGCCTCCCAGCCATTTGCGGATGGTGAGCTTGAACCAATCCGGGTCGTTTCCGGATGCACCGCCGAATTTTTTTCCGAATGAATCGCCGTCCCTCATGCTGATAGCGGCATAGGTTCCATTGGTCACATAAAATCCGCTTACTACTTTTCCGGAAGCCGGAGTATTCAATTTTATTTTTGATCCCTGCTGGCCTAAGATATAATTAGCAGAACCGTTGTATCCGATTGCGGTGCTTGCACTGTACATATTCGTATACCCTGCGGTGGTGCTGTCTTTCATATTGCTGTATGCCCAGCCGCCCGACCAGTATCCGCCGCTGAAGGAATTCGGGAAAACTGCGTTCCCACTGCTGAATTCCGCTCCGCCTGCAGAACCATTCCAGTAGGAATTGGGAGCAAGGGTTAAATTTTCAAATGTAGAGACCGTTTGCGCTTTCACCGATAAGCCGCTTTGAATCACTATCATTCCCGCCACTGCATACACTTTTAGTAATCGTTTTTTCATTGTTTGAATTTTAATTGTTGTTATTGGGTTTATTGAATTGAAATGAAACTCCTGCCTGGTAATTTCTCAATGGCATGGCGCGGTTAAGAAGTACCTGGTACTGCTCGTTAAAAAGGTTGTTCACCTGTGCAAATAAAGTCACGTTGTATTTGTTAAAAGAGATTTTATACGAAGCATGCAGCGCCGAGAGCCAATAAGGTTCCAGGTATTCGGAGTTGTCGGTAGAAGTATACCGGTAACCCGTGTACTTCTGATTCCAGCTCAGCGAAAACTCCCTGTAATCCACCGTTATTTTTCCAAAACCGCTGTACATGGGAACATAGATGAGCTGTTTACCCAGCGAAGCATCATTTTCTGTTTTTCCTTTTTCGTTGGTGGATACAACGTAATTTGTAACCAGGCTCAACCGGAGTTTAAATTTACCGGTAAGCAAAATTCCCAGCTCGCTGCGGGTTTCCATACCCCTGCTCCATACTTTCATGATGTTCTGGGGGCTCCAGTAACTTTGCCCGGGAAGCCAGAGAATCCAGTTGTCCATGTTCCTGTTAAACACAGTGGGTTCAAACGAGAAATTTATTTTCCTTCCGGCCGGGATCGGTTTTATCAAAACGCCTGCTTCTTCGCAGTACCCGCTTTCCGGCAGAAGATTTACATTGCCCCCGGGGTTCCAGTACAGGTCGTTGAAAGTGGGCAGGCGGTATACCTTGGATACATTTCCTTTGATAGAAAATCCTTTGCTGAGGATCCATTCGCTTCCTGCAGCGTATGTAAAAGGGACTAACGTGTTGGAAGTAATTTCCTGACGGGCGGATAAGGTTGCCCGGAATTGATCGGTCTTTGAATTGAAGCGGTAAGAAGCGAATAGAGCGAATCTGTTCTGCTGAGGGTTGCCGTCGTATCCATCTGCTGTTGCCCGGGCAAAGGTGTTGTTTACGCCGGTATTCAGAAAATGATTCCGGTGCAAACGTATTTTAGCTTCTCCCTCGGCAATAACTGTTTGCGACCGGTTAAATGCGCGGTAATCGTAGGCATAATCCGAATAAACAAGGGATTCGTCAAAATAAGCAATGCGGGCCATGCAGGTTGTTTTCGCACCAGATCTCTGCCATTCGGAGGTTATCCGGTAGCTCTCATCCTGCTGGTTTGACCTGTTAATTGTCTGTAGCATGATGGGAGGAATGTTACGGTCATTGTGCTGGTACCAGAAACGCACATTTATTTTTTGCAGGGTATTTATCCTGAAATAATTTTCTGCAAGCAGACCCGATTGCTGCAATTCTGCATTGCTTTGTTTTACTTTAGGTGATCCTGGAAGCTGGGTATTGTGGAATTCAAAGTTATTTTTGGCGGAGGCATTGAATAGTTTGATAGACGATATCCACCTTGACCTGCTGATCTCTGCCTGTACATTTTGTCCGTAGGTCATATAGCTTCCCAACGAGGCTTCGGCGGAAACGGTGATTCCCTTGCCGAACTCCGGATTACTGTTCAGATGAATGGTTCCTCCGACAGCTCCGCTTCCCCACAGGGTGCTGCTTCCTCCATACTGGATACTTACCTTATTGATAAAATTATTCGGCACGAGTGAGAGGTCCACCTGTCCGTTCATCGGGCTGTTCAGGTTAAATCCGTTCCACAAAATTGCAGTATGGGCTGCATTGCCTCCCCTAAAGGAACTTGTCGCCAGGCTTCCTAAGCCATAGGACTTGATAAACAACGGACTTTCGTTTTCCAGCAGGTTGGTAAGGCTGGCCGACCTGTACTGCCTGAAGGAAGCACTGTCGATGGTTTGAATTTTTGTACCGGCCGAAAAATTTTCAAGACGGCTGCCCGTAACTGTAATTTCCTTCAGCTGCAATGCCGAGTCTGCGGGTGTTTCCTGGGCAAAGCCGGCAAGCTCCGTTACCAGACATAAACTAAGACCAGTTAACCTTAAAGCATTCATTCGTTTCCAAATTTAACTTACCGTTCAACGAAAAATAATTCTTTACTGAATTTCAAAATGCTTTACGGGAAATGGAGAGGTAAGAAATGGATGCGCCTGCTGCATAAAAATGTGTTCCTGGAAAACACGGACGCATTATACCTGACCTGAGCTTCAGTTCGCGAAAGCAATGTCAATATTCGGTATAGGCAGGTCTCCTGACTTGTAACATTTTTACCGCCCTTCCCGTGCCGGTGATATATCGGCGCAGTGGATTTTTGATGGTAAAAATTTAAGGTTACTTACAGTTGCGCGACAGTTCGTGATTCTAACACGATTCCCTGTTAGTTTGCAGCTAAGCAAAACCTTTACCGGTTAATGAAGAAATAAAGAAAAAGAACTTCGGCGGCGAATATACAATTATTATAACAAACAGATTTTTTATAGATACGAAAGGATTTTAAAAGATAGTCTCCTTTTAAAGGAATATCGGTGAGGATCCATCGTTTCGCTATTTTTCTATCCTATTTTTATAGAAACTGTTCCCGAAAATGTTCTTCCATCCGAGGGCCAGATTCCGGGTCCGGGATAGAATTGAGGCCGTTTGGTAAAGTAATGTTCATCTAAAACATTATTCGCATTTACCTGCAACTTTATTTTGTTTGTTAACCGGATCGAAAAATTCAGGTCAAGCAACTCGTACGAAGGAACTAAACCAACAGCTCCGGTGGCAGAAGGCGTAACCGTGTTGAGTGCATCGGCGAAACTTTCGGAAGTGTAACTGTAAAGTGCTGAAAAGCTTATCATGGAATAATTTAAGGTAAGTCCGTTCCGGGTGATGCAGGTTGGAACACTTTCCACTTTATTGCCATCAATGTTCACATTGGTATTGCCGGATCTTATCACAGCACCTTTATATCTCGCATCCATCAAGGAGGTGGAAGTGAACAGGGATAAATGTAATTGTTTACCAATTGAAAAATCACTCTGTAGGAATAATTCTATTCCGCTGGTTTGTGAATTTCCAATATTGGTTCTGAAAATAATCAGGTTGCCTGCCGTATCGGTTTGCGCGATTGTTCCCAAACGATGGTTGTATTGGAGATAAAAGCCGGATACATCCCATGTTAGGAATTTCCATTTGCCTCTGCAACCAATTTCTGCGTTATAACCGTCCGCATCCTTCAGGTTTTTATCCGATACTTCATAAGCCGATGCAGGAATAATATCCTTGAAGATAACGGGGCGATACGCCTGGGTCCATCCTGTATAAAAATTGATATTGTCGTTTACGGTATATTGAGCTCCGGCGCCAAATAATGGAAAGTGATGTTTGATCCTGTTTGGTACTGCAGTGTCTGAGTAATACGTGATCACGCCTGTCATATTCGTTTCTCCAATTTCCATTCTTGAACCTGTGGTGACAGAGAATTTTTTGGTAAGCAGCCAGCGGTTTTCGGCAAACAGCGCAGTATTGTACGTATTGTAGTAAAGATCTCGGCCCCATCCGGGTATTGCCAGTGTCAGATCAAAATCGCTCCCTGTTGTTCCTTTTCCCTGCTGCCGGCGATGCAGGTTATTCTTCATATATTGTACTCCGGAGGCGAATGTGCTGGTTTGTTTAAGAAGTTTATAAGAATGCAGTACCCGTATTTCCGAGCTGTAGCTGCTGAAACGATCAATGTCCACCTGGCGGTTATTGTATTGGAGGGTTGCGGGTACAATGTTATCCGGAGTGGTTGCGGGTTTATCAAACAGCACACTGTTCCTGTCTCCAATTACGGAGGAAGTGGTGATTTGAATTTTTGTGAAAGGCGAAAGTTTCCAATGGATTGTCAGGGAAGGAATAAATATATTGGGATTGTAATAATTTCTTGCACGGGTAGACATCCGGGGATTGACGAGAAACATACTGTCGGTTAACGGACCTGGAATATGAGTGATGTAATTGGAGTGTGCTATATCCAGCTTAAAATTCAGATTATTTGTAGCATCGTAAAAAAGTGAGGCTCCCTCTGCATTGTACTGTGCATCGCCGTTCTTTCTATAGCCAGTTATCCATTTTTTGTTGGCCCAAACGGAATACCGGATCTTACCTGTTTTTCCGGAAGCTCCGTTGTAGGTACTGACTAATCCGTAAGAACCTGCTGTATTAATGCTTTCAAAAGAAAATGCTTTGGCAGTATCGGGTTGTTTGCTGATATAATTAAGCATACCGCCAAACTGAGCTCCGTATTGCAACGAGCCGGCGCCTCTTACCAATTCAATGCGCTCAACTGCTTCCATGGGTATATTGTAATGGCTGGCAGGATATCCGTACATATCCGAATTGGTCAGGATTCCGTCTTTCCGGATATTAAATTCCCAGCCACGGTGCGGGTCAAGTCCCCGTGTAGAGATGCTGATCTGGTTACCGGTTCCATCCATATCGTAAACAAAAACCCCGGGAATTTTAGCAAAAATTTGTCTCCCGTATTTCTCGGTGAGAGCAGCATTCTTTTGAGCCATTTCAATTACCTCATTCTTCTTTCCGGAATATATGTAAGTGCCTTGTACAGAATCAAGCCGCCGGATGTCATGGTTTACTTTTACAGCTTGTATGGTAACCGGATCAAGTGTGTGTGTGGTGTCTGTCAGAGTTTGAGAAAATGTTTCCAAAGCAATGCACCCACCGGTCAAAATCATCAGGAACTGCTTCATATCAGGGATTTATTGTATGAAAATAAAGTGTGAGTTAAAAACCTTATCAATTTCACAAAGTTACGTTTCACCATGTTATAAATGAAACCTTTTCCTCACCCATTCTTGGAATCTTAAAGAACGTATAGCCGGTTCTTTTCATTCATTTTTCCGGATTCTGAGTGGAGTGCGTTGCAGATTCCTAACAAAAGGATAAGACTATTTTTCAGGAGAATGAATGATCCCGGTCTTGAGTGCATACATTACCAGTTCGCATGAATTTTTCAATTTAAGCTTTTTTAAAATATTTTTCCGGTGGGAACTCACTGTGTGAACACTTAAGTTAAGCTGTTCGGAAATTTTACTATTTGTATTGCCTTCGGAAATTAATTTTATCACTTCAGTTTCGCGCAGGCTTAGATTGGCAGAAATGAGGTTTTCATTCTTTTCGGGATGTTTTTTAAGCAGGATATCCACTACTTTGCCGCACAGGAACCGCTCTTTTTTTGCAGTAGCATAAACCGCTTTCAGGAGTTCTTCTTTGTCGCACGATTTGAAGATATAGTTGTTTACTCCGTATTCAAGGACTTTCTGGATATCGGTTTTATTTTGATTGGTAGTGATGACAAGCACATTGGCTCCCGGATGACTTTTGTAAATTGTTTCTATATCCTCCAGGCTGAAAGTCCCCGGCAGATAGTAGTCAATAATCACCACATCCGGTTTGAGGTCCTGAACTTTTCGCTGGATGTCCTTGCCGGCTACAATCTCTCCTACTATTTTTACATCTTTTTTGGTGGCGAGTAAAGTCCTTATCCCTTCTCTTATCAATAAATTATTATCTGCAACGATAACTTTGATTTTATCCATGTTTTTCTGCAAGAATTACTATTTAGAATAATTCTAAACAAAAATAGGTTGTATAAATTGGCCGGAAATACCCACATCAAGGTAATTTATCACTCCCACTTAAAGGGTAGTGTGATAGGTGGGAGAAGTGGGGGGATTAGGATAGAATTGCTATGGGTTTCTTATGATCGTCCAGGGCTACAAAAGTAAAAATACCGGTTATAGCCTTTTCACGCCGGTCGGAATACATTTGCTCTGTAAAAATTTCTACCTGAACCTGCAGACTGGTATTTCCAACTTTTACAACTTTTCCTATCAGCTCAATGATAGTGCCTGCCGGAATGGGCTTTGTGAAATCAATTTTATCGGAAGAAACGGTAACCACCTTCATGCGGGTAAACCGTGTGGCGGTGATAAAAGCCACTTCGTCCATGGAATACAGCGCAGTACCTCCGAAAAGTGTATCGTAATGATTGGTGGTACCCGGGAATACCGCCTTGAATATATGGGTAGTGGAGTTTTTTATTTTTTCTTCCAGGTTCATAGGTGCTTATTTTATAACCAGTTTTTTATTTCATGATAACCGTAAGGGCAATGTCTGCATCCGTTGTTGCAGCAATACCCACGCTTCGTATGATAGGCTGCTGTGAAAACCCAATTTCCTTGTTCGTTGATGTAATAATCAATTCCTTGTACCAACTCCTTTCTGACCGGGTTTGAGCGGGTTTTGTCAGGTGCTTCCTTGTCTTTTAATATTTTGTCAGGGTTGTTCAAAAATACCAAGTAGTTTCTGGATTTTATTTTTAAGTTTTAAGTTGTGATATTCAGCTCCCAACGCTTTCATGCAGCCTGCACACAGGCAATCGCTGTATAGCTCCCGGATGTAATCTCTTTCTGTTTCATTTAATTTTACGGAGGTGCACTGACACAACAGGATGCTTCCTAATTTACATTCGAATTTCAGGCTGCACCGGGGGCATGTTTTTTCTTCGTGCTTGTACATGGCTGACCGTGTTTATAAAAAGGCGGGTAAATGAATATTTCTCATTTACCCGCCTTTAAAGTTTAATACGTAACGGGATCCTTTACGGCTTTTCGCAATTGTTTTGCGGCGGCTACCATTTCCACCAATGCCTTTTTGGTTTCTTCCCAGTGGCGTGTTTTTAATCCGCAATCCGGGTTTACCCAAAGCTGTTCGGCAGGAATAACTGCTTTTGCTTTTTCCAGCAAATGTATCATCTCTGCTTTGGAAGGCACCCTGGGCGAGTGGATGTCATATACACCAGGACCTATTTCATTTGGATATTTAAAATCCGAAAAGGCATCCAGCAATTCCATTTGTGAACGGGAACATTCAATAGTAATGACATCTGCATCCATGTCTGCAATGTTGGAAATGATATCATTAAATTCAGAATAGCACATGTGGGTATGGATCTGAGTTTCATCCTGTACCCCGCTGGCCGAGATACGGAATGCTCTTACTGCCCATTGCAGGTAGGTTTGCCAATCTGCTTTTCTTAGGGGCAATCCCTCACGGATAGCAGGCTCATCTATCTGGATAATCTTTATTCCGGCTTTTTCCAGGTCAACTGCTTCATCGCGGATAGCCAGCGCTATCTGCGTGCAGGTTTCCCAGCGGGGCTGATCGTTACGGACAAAAGACCACTGCAGGATGGTAACCGGGCCGGTGAGCATTCCTTTTACCAGGCGTTCGGTGAGAGATTGCGCAAAAGCGGACCATTCAACCGTCATAGGCGCAGACCGGTACACATCCCCGTATATCACCGGAGGTTTTACGCATCGGCTTCCATAGCTTTGAACCCATCCGTTTTGTGTAAACACGAATCCGTGTAATTGCTCTCCGAAGTATTCTACCATATCGTTTCGTTCAAATTCTCCATGCACCAGCACATCGATGCCGGTCTCTTCCTGCCAGCGGATTGCTTTTTCTGTTTCCTGTTTTATCAGGTCATGGTATTGCTGCTGAGCCAGTTCTCCTTTTTTGAATTTGGCTCTCCAGCTTCGTACTTCGCTTGTCTGAGGAAATGAACCAATCGTTGTAGTCGGAAACAAAGGCAGGTTCAGGGTTTTCTGTTGTTTTATCCTGCGTACAGAAAAAACATTTTTCCGTTTTGTATCCGGCTCTCTGATAGCTTTGACCCGTTCTTTTACGTTCGTATTATGAATGAGCTTTGAAGTTTTACGGCTTTCAAATGCAGCTTGATTGAGTTTGAATTTTTCCGCAACTGCTTTCTCTTTGGATCCAACGGCCAGTTGTTTAAGCAGCACCACTTCGTCAATTTTCTGTTTGGCAAAAGCAAGCCATTGCTTTATTTCAGGCTTTACTGCTTCTTCATTTGTTTCCAGGTCCAGGTCGCAAGGCGAATGAATTAAAGAGCAGGAAGAAGCGATCATCACCCGATCCGGGCCTATCTTCTCAACGGCTTTGCTGATCAATGCAAGCGAACTCCTGAAATCATTTCTCCAGATGTTCCTGCCATCGACAACACCGAGGGATAAATGCATGTTGGTCGGGAGGCTGCCTGTATCCAATATGTCTTTTAATTGAGAAGGACATCTTACCAGGTCCAGGTGCAGGGTATGGACCGGAAGGGAAAGAGCGGTTGCCAGGTTTTCGCCGTAACAGTCAAAGTAATTGGCAAGTATGGTTTTAAGGTACGGGAATTGTTTTTTGATTTCCGAGTACGCATAGACAAAAGCATCTCTTTCCTTCTGACTCAGGTCCAATGCCAGGTAAGGTTCGTCAAACTGCACCCATTCCACACCGGCCTTTTCCAGCTTGAGCAGGATATCTATATAAACCGGCATTAACCTTCTGATCAAATCGATCCGGTGGAAGTCTGCTTCCTTTTCTTTACCTAAGAGCAAAAAAGAAACAGGACCTATGATAACCGGCTTTGTTATTGTTTCTGCGCTTTTTGCTTCACTGAATTCATTGAGAAGCTTGGTGGAGAACAAAGTAAACTGCTGGTCTTTGCGGAATTCGGGAACGATATAATGGTAATTGGTGTCAAACCATTTTGTCATTTCCATCGCTGTTATATCCAGCCCGTCTTTCTGATATCCCCGTGCCATCGCGAAATAGAGATCCATTTCCGAATTTTTTTTATTGAGGATCACTTCGTAATAACGTTCGGGAATTGCCCCTACGGTCAGGGTCATATCCAGTACCTGGTCGTAGAATGAAAAATCATTGGAAGGGATCAGGTCGATGCCTGCCTGTTTCTGCAGCTGCCAGTTTTGCAGGCGCAGCGTTTTCCCTGTTTGCTGAAGATCTTTTTGAGTTGTTTTGCCTGACCAATACTGCTCGCAGGCTTTTTTGAGTTCTCTGTTGCCACCGATTCGCGGGTAGCCAAGATTGTTTGTTAGCATTGCGTTGAGTTTTTAAGTGATTAATAACTTCAGTTAAAAGCTCTTTTGCTGAACCTCACAATACTTTGTAAAATGGAATTTAAGAAAGGAAGGAATGTGCCGGGAGATAATTACAGAGAGTATAAACTCGGAATATGTTTTCTGTAAAAACACATCGTACCTGACCTAAGCTTCAGTTCGCGAAAGCATTGTCAATTCGGTGAAGGCAGGTCTCCTGACTTGTAACATTTTACCATCCTTCCCATACCGACACATCGGCACAGTGGATTTTTAGCGGTAAAACGGTGTGTGTTACTTACAGTTGCGCGACAGTTCGTGACTTTAACACGATTCCCTATTAATCTACAATTAAGTAAAACCTTTTCCGGTTGATGAAGAAATAAAGTAAAGAACTTAAAACCAAATGTACAATAAATTCGCCAAGCCGGTTTGTTTTTTTTAACCGGTGCCGGATCTTTGCAGGGAAAGCCGTATTTGTTTCAGGATCTTGACAGAAATTTCAACACAACAACGTACGTTAAACAGGCGGCTGACTGAGTACCATCCAGTATAATCCAAGGCTTTTTATAGCTTGAAAAAAATTATCGCTCTCCACAGGCTTTACAATATAGCTATTGGCTCCCAGTGCATAACATTTCCGTATGTCCGGATCCTCCTTGGAGGAGGTAAGTATTACCACCGGGATAGATTTGGTAGCCGGATCGGATTTTACTTTTTCGAGTACTTCTATTCCCGATACTTTGGGCATCTTAAGATCAAGCAGCAATAATCTCGGACGCTGGTGACTATCCCGTGAAGCATACGCACCTGTGCAATACATAAAATCAAGAGCTTCCGCCCCGTCTTTTACATGATGGATTTTGTTGGTGAGCCCGCTTTTTGATAAGGCACGGATAGTGAATGTTGCATCGTCAATATTATCATCCGCAAATAAAATTTCAATATCGTTGAGTTCCATGTTTTTTTAGTTAAGTATTAATGGCGGGGAGGCTGAAATAAAAGCATGCTCCTTTGTCGGGTTCCGATTCCGCCCATACGGATCCTTTGTGCCGGTGTACTATTTTTTCCACAATGGCCAGACCAACACCTGTTCCCTCAAACTCTTCTTCCGAATGTAAGCGGGAAAAAACACCAAAAAGCTTATTATAATATTCCATACTGAACCCGGCTCCGTTGTCTTTTACAAAGTATACCACAAAGTTATCTTTTTCATAGGCGCCTATTTCAATTTTTATTTCCGGTTTTTTTCTGGAATATTTAATGGCGTTGGATAGCAGGTTGATCCACACCTGCTTCACGAGAGCCTGATCTCCCAGGGCAGGCGGAAGGTCATTGATAATAAATTCCAGCCTATTTTCATCTTCCGGAAATAATAAGTCGCTTTTTGCAAAGTTAACAAGAGCATTCATATTAATCTCCGAAACAGTTAATCCTTTTCGGCCCAATTTTGAAAATGCAAGCAGGTCATCGATCAGATGCCCCATTTTTTTTGAATTATTCGCAATAGAGGCGAGTATTTTTTTTCCATCCTCATCCATTCTTTCACCATGATCTTCCTCCAGAATTTTCGAATAGGTGTTAATAGCCCTGATCGGCGCGCGCAGGTCATGAGAGACGGAATAGGAAAATGACTCCAGGTCTTTATTTGCTTCTTCCAACTGATTGTTAGAGTCCTGAATTGCCTGTTCCATTTTTTTTCTTTCCGTGATATCGTAAACCACATTGATCGCACATTTTACTCCTTTCAGCATGACGGTTTCCACGGATGAAAGGATTTCCATGATCCGTCCTGACCGGTGACGGATGGTCAGCTCGAAATTTCTTGCCGAACCGTTTTTTTTGATCTGCTCCAGTATTTTTTCCCTTTTCCCGATTTGTATCACCAGTCCTACATCCAGCGAGGTACGTCCGAGCAATTCTTCTCTTTTGTATCCTGTCAGTTGGGTAAATGTATTGTTTACATCCAGGTAAACCGAGTCGGAAAGGCGTGTAATGGTAACTCCTGCAGCACTTGCCTGGAATGCTTTTTGAAATTTTTCTTCACTTTCTTTCAATTCCTGTACATTACTTTCCAATTCCGCAGTCCGTTCGGCAACTTTCCGCTCAAGCTCTTCGTTCAGTTTCAGGATTTCGGCTTCGGCAGATTTTCGTTTGGTGATATCTATTGACAGTATAAAAATACCTTCGGGTACAGGCTGCATGCTTAGTTGAAAATCTCCCTTTGTGCCGTCAGGAAAAATGAACTCTGTTTCAAGGTGCTCCGTTATCCGTTCCTGCATGCACCGCTGCATTACCTTGAACAGAGCGGTGTGCTCAATGCCCGGATATTTCTCCATAAGCGTATGTCCCAGCAGTTCTTCCCGGGTATATCTGCTGTATTTAAGCAGGGCATCGTTTACATAGGTATACTTCCAGTTGAAATCATGGATCTGAATGCCTTCAAGCATGTTGTCAAGTGTATTCCTGAACCGGTTTTCGGTGGCAACTAATCTCTCTTCCGTTTTTACCTGATGGGTAATATCACGCGAGATTTTAGAGATTCCCGTAATGTTTCCAAGGGAATCCTTTATAGGAGAGATGCTGAGCGAAACAGTAATAAGCTTCCCGTCTTTTCTCTTTCTTTCCGTTTTATAATTGCTTACATATTCCCCGTTCTTGATTTTTTTCGTTATCTCCCTTTCCTCCTCCTGGAGATGCGGAGGGATAAGGATGGAAATATGCTTGCCTGTAATTTCTTCTGAAGAATATCCGAAGGTTTTTGCCGCAGTGTGATTCCAACTGGTAATTATGCCGTCGAGAGTTTTGCTGATAATAGCATAGCCGGAATTATTGACAATGGATGCAAATAAATTCTGCTCTCCTTCGGTTTTTTTCATTTTCAGCCGGAATTATTTTCTGTTCCCCTCTTCATTATTTATTCTTAGAAAGTCTGACAAAGGTTTTGTATCCCCCGGCGTCTGATATATTAAGAATGTAAATTCCGCTGTTCAGGCCCGTCTGATCCGTGTAGCTATAGGTATTGCTGCCCTCATTGCAGTCCAGCACTTCCTGCTTGATGATCTTACCATCAGAACTTGACAATTGAAAGGTAAGTATTCCTGCGGTCTGGCACTCCAGGTCCACCGTAAAGTTACTTGAAAACGGATTCGGGTATGCTCTGACTATTTCAAAGCTTTTATCGGCAATATTATTTTTAAAATTAAATGCAACAGGTTTGAATGTTTCCGACTTGCCATCGTAATCGGTCTGCTTCAGCCGGTAATAGGATGTTCCGGAAACAGGATCCGGATCGGTAGTAAAATAACTTTTTTTAGACGAACTGTTCCCGGCTCCTTTTACGGTAGCAATTGCCACAAAACTGACTCGGTCTGTACTTCTTTCAACGGTAAAAAAATCGTTATTCATTTCCGTTGCCGTGGCCCATTCTATCCGGGAGCTACCGTCTTTCATAATCACTTCAAAACTCAGGAGATCGATCGGGAGCGGGTTGACGCCGTTCTTGGTGGCAAGTACGTATTCATTCCTTCCTGTTTGCCCGGTTTTTCGCAAGGTATTGCTGGTTGTATTCAGTGTTGCCGTCAGGTCTGACCACGATGCAGTAGTATTATCCGTACGATTAAGCAAACCGAGGTAGGACTCGTCTGTTATACCCGGATGTCCTCCATAGTGGTAGACTGTACGGTAAGTTTCGCCGGTAGAATTAATAACAAACACGCCCCAGTAATTTACTTTGCTTGCGCTTACATATCCGGCCACGGAAGGCGCGGTGCTGGGGGCAGTATCAATTCTGTAAATGAATATCCCTGCTGGAGTGGTGCTGAAATTATCCACGTAAATAGAATCGCCCAGGATTGTATCTTTCAGGGAAAGTGATGTTCCGCCATACGTGTATTTACTCGAAGTGCCTACAGGTGCTCCTGACAAAGTGATGGTTGTATTTGAGCTTGTGCCGTCTCTCCCTGCATCAGCTAAGTCAGTAACAGTGGATCCGGTGGTTTCATCCATTCTCCAGTAGCTTGCCAGCCCGGTCTCCGTGCCCTTGAGTTTTTTGCACATCATATTCCGTACCTGTGTTTGGGAAAGAGCAATGGTCCATATTGAAACTTCGTCAATATGCCCGTTAAACCTTCGGTAACTATTTCCTGAATAGGCCCATTGACCTAGGAACAGGTCGAAATATCCTACAATTTTATTAATATCTCCGGTAAATACGGTGGTGCCTTCAAGAACACCATTCACATACAATTTTAGGGTGCTTCCATTGTATACCCCGGCCACGTGGTACCATGTTCCTACCGAGGGATTGGTGGTACCCTGCACATAGGATCTTATTCCAGCCTTATTTTGTACTGCAAATTCAAACAGAGAATTACCACTGTTATGTTCCAGCCAGAATTGTCCTACATCGCCGTTTGTTTTGTTACTATTCAATGCCACTATGGCTGCATATGCGCCGGCTGTTGTTTTATTGGACCATTTCACCCAGGCCGTAACGGTCATTTTATCTCCCTTATCTAGCTCCAGGTCATCATCGCTGAAGGATACACCGGAGGAAGTACCATTAAACGAAAGGCATCTTCCGGAATTAAGAGCAACGTGAGTAGAACTGGTCTTCTCAAGAACCAGGAATAAACCAAGAGAGGCTACAGCAACTGCCGAAGAAACAAGCACGATCTTGGTTACAGGTTTCATTTTTTGCTTGGTGCTGCGGTTTAATTTCATTTTCATAAATTTTTTAAGCCTGTTTTAGTTCATGTCATCAGACTCCATGAGCAGTGGGATGGAACAGGATGTCGTCTGTTGTTATCTCTTTGCCACCCGAAAGCAATGCGGCTCTTTCAATGGTGGATTTAAGCTCTCTTACGTTTCCGGGCCAGGAGTAATCCAGCAGTGCTTTCATCGCTTCTTTCGTAAGCACAACCTGTTCCATGTGGTTAGCCGAGCAAAACTCTTTCAGGAAATGCTTTGCAAGTAAAATAACATCGTCTCCTCGTTTATTAAGCTCGGGCAGTTGAATTAAAAATCCCTGCAGGCGGTAAAAAAGGTCCTGCCTGAACCTTCCTTCTTTTACCTCATTTGAAAGATCCCTGTTTGTGGCCGCAATTATCCGGATATCCAGTTTGATGCTTTTATTGCTCCCCACCCTGGTTACTTCTTTCATTTCCAGAACTCTCAGTAACCTGCTTTGCAGATCCAGCTTCATTTCCCCGATCTCATCCAGAAAAATGCTGCCTTCATTTGCTTCTTCAAATTTTCCGATCCGCTTTTCACCCGCGTCGGTAAAAGCGCCTTTCTCATGCCCGAATAATTCACTTTCGATCAGTTCTTCGGGAATAGCAGCCATGTTCACTGTAACGAATGGTTTCTTTTTTCTTGGGGAGTTGTAATGGAGCGCCTTAGCTACCAGCTCTTTTCCAGTTCCGCTTTGCCCGGTGATAAGCACGGTCATATTTGTATTTTCCACCTTCTGAATCCATTTGATGGTCTGCAGGATGGCAGGGCTATTACCTATGATGTGGGAGTATTTGTTCCGGTCAATTATCTGCTCTTTCAGTTTTTCGTATTCCTTTTTAAAATACAACGTGGCAATAATATTCTTCAGGGAATTGGCAAGATCGATAACGGAATTGTCTTTTTTAATGATGTAATCATGAGCACCGTTTTTATAAGCAGCTACAACAATTTCCAGCTCTTCCTGTCCGGACATGACAATTACCGGTATGTTTTCATTGTAGATTTTTATTTTTTTCATTAGATCCAGTCCGTTCATATCCGGTAAGTTATAATCCACCGATATAATATCCGGATGAGCCGAGAGGCTATTCAGTCCTTCCTTGGCTGAAAGAGAATGACTGATTTCAATGTCAGGAATTTGCAGGACAAGAGAGTTTTTTATAATTCCGGCAAAAACAGGGTCGTCCTCAATTAATAATAATTTGATCATATTATTTTTTTTCGATTCAGTGGGAATTTCCTTTTCAAATTTAAATCTATTCGTCGGTGTTTAGCAGCAATCGTAAATTTTTTTCTTTTTCTATTATAAAATATAATTCTTTATAAAGTATTTTAATTCCGGTAGTGTTTACGGAGTTCACAACCATATTGTTTTCGTTATCCATGGAAATATATTCCCGGTAAGGTTTTTAAAATAACAAGATGGTTTTGCGAGGATTGTTGCCGGTGTAATCCGGAAATAACTGTAACCTTGAGGAAAGTGGAGAATGGAATTTATTCCGTATCGAAAAATAAAAGGAGCAATATTTTTGATATTGCTCCTTTGGCGGAGGTCGGGAGCGGATTTGAACCGCTGTAGGAGCTTTTGCAGAGCTCTGCCTAACCGCTCGGCCACCCGACCTTTTGAATTACCTACCCCTAAAATGATGGGGTCAATAAGGAGGGCAAATTTACAATCTATTCGGAAATGACAATACTTACTTTGTCTACTTCCCCGGGAATGGGTGGGTTCAGCTTGGTAATTTTTACTTTGATGGAAAATGTTTGCGGAAATCGTTTTTTGAGTCTATCCAGGATCCTTTTTGCAACGTGTTCGATCAGCTTTGAGCGTGTAGCCATCTCCTTTTGTACAATACCTGATACAGTTACATAATCGATGGTATCGTTTAGCTTATCGGACCTGGAAGGCTTGCTCAGATCAGCATCTATAGTAACATCCACAATGTAATTTCCGCCTATCAGAGCCTCTTCTTTCATGCACCCGTGGTAGGCATAGAGTTTTATTCCTTCAACAAGAATTATTGCCATAAGGGTTGCAAAAGTAAAAATCTATTCATACGTGAATCGTGGAAAAACAGGAAAGTCGATCTGTTTTGATGATCTTTTCGGTGAAATGAATTCTTTTACGTCAAATATTGATTTTATTGACCAGGTTAGTTGTCATCAGAACATAAACCCGTATTTCTGCTTTTTGAAACGATCGGTATCGTATTTATGCTTTTTGTCCCGGCCAATATCTGTGCTCCAGGCAAGCATGAGCTCGTGTGAGCCGGCCTGAAACCGGCGCAAGGGAGAAGTAACGAAATCGTAGGAATAGCTGATGTGAAAATCTTCTTTGAATGTTGCCCCTACATGCAAAGCAATAGCATCTCCCATCCGGATGGATATTCCACCGAACACCTTCTGCATATAATGAAGGCGTAAATTGTAATCAATCACCATCGGATTCGCCTCGGCATATAATACAAGAAGGGAATTCTCCCATATCCAGTCCGGTTGTCCGGACCAATTGTATCCTACGGTTCCATAAACGTGAGGTACCATATGGATCTTTGTTTTATGCACAGGATCATCGGCGGAATAGTAGTTAATGGTGGGCTCGAGCATATTCAAGAGACTCATTCCAATGTGAAACCTGTCGTTGTAAAACAAAAGACCTGCAGTTGCGTTGTTCACTTTTTTCTTTTGAGATGTGGTAAGATCAATGGTGTTATCCAACGGAACACGCAGGTTCAGCTTTGTGCCGTCCACCAGATAGGTAAGCATGTTATACGAAAGACCTGCTGATAACTCCACATCGTCAAATTTTACATGGTAAGAATAGGCAAATGACAGATCCGACCGTTTAGTGGGCCCGGTTTTATCATTGAGGTAGTTAATGCCTAAACCCATGGTTCCTTTTACCAAACGGCTATTCACCGAAAATCCTTGCGTTACCGGAGCGTCGTCAAACCCCAACCATTGCATCCGGTAATGCAAACGGGCATCTATAAAGCGTTTTGTACCCGTAACGGCGGGGTTAAGGAAAATATTGTTGGGTTTAAACTGGGTGTAATAAGGCAGTTGCTGTGAGACGCAGGTGAAAAGCATAAAATAAAATACGGCTGCCAGACAAGGCCGTATAGCCGCCATGCTCATAGTTTTTAATGTATATCCCTTCATTCCCGTCATCTTATAATGGTTACAGCACCTTCCTTTTTCCCTTTTCCGTTCCCCAGGGTAAATACTACATAATAAGTAGCGCAGGGCAACGGGGTTCCGTCAACTTTCCCGTTCCAGTCATTCGCATATTGTGCCTGCTGAAAAACAAGCTTGCCGTTCCGGTTAAATACTTCGATCTTATTGTCCGGGAATCGTTCGATATTCCCGATGAATAAAACATCGTTTACATCGTCGCCATTTGGTGTGAAAGCGTTGTATATTTCTACATAATCACTTGGTATAACATCCAGCTCCATGCAGTCATAGTTTGCACATCCGTTCGCATCCACACCGATCAGGCAATAAGTGGTAGACGTTCCGGGATCGGCCATGGGTGCACCGATGTTTTGATTGCTGAGGTTATAGTTTGGAGACCAAAAATATTTCACTGCACCGCTTGCCTGCAGGTGGGTGCTTGTGCCCGAAATAATAGTCTGGTCCGGACCGGCACTCACAAGAGGCAAAGGAAGAACAGCAACTGTGATAGCTGAAGAAACAGCGGTATTTCCTAACGAATCCTTTACAGTAAGGGTGTAGGGAGTTGTTGCGGAGGGAGATGCTTTTGGATTGGCGATAGTTGTAACAGACAGGCCGGTTGCCGGTTGCCAGGAGTAGGTGTACGGCGGAACTCCTCCTGTAGCCGAAGGATTGCCTCCGATTTTTACAGAATCATACCTGCAAACCGAGATATTGCTTCCTGCATGAGCAGTTAGTGTTTGAGCGCCACAGTGAAAGATCAAGAATGAATAATTTAGAGCCAGGCAAAAAGAAAAGAAGATTGATCTTCTGTTCCTCTGCAGGTAAACCGTAAGGATGCCGCTTTTAGCTTCTGGTTTAGTTAGACTGTTCATCTCTCTCTTTTATTGCATTCAAAATACTTGTTACGATGGATAAAACTGCGCTGAAAAAAAGTGCATGCCAGAATCCGCCTACCTTAAATCCATCTATCAGGTGATCCGCCAATAAGATAATAAGGGTATTTATCACAATCAGGAATAAACCAAAGGTAAAAAGTACCATGGGTAAAGAAAATAAGATCAAAATGGGTTTAACCACGGCATTCAGGCAGCCCAGTACTGCGGCAACAATTACGGCAGTAATAAAACCATCCAGATAAACCCCGGGTAAACAATAACAGGTAATAAGCACTGCCAATGTGGAGATGATCAGGCGGATTAAAAAATTCATAGCGGCAAATATAGAATTCTAAACGCTGAAGATTCGTTAAAAACACAAGAAAAAATTTGCAGCGTCAGCCGTTTTTTACATCGAAAATTGCCCGGATGGAAATCTATCCTTCAAAGTTCAGGGAAAAAAGCCAGGTATTTGTCAGGATCTTTTCAATGGGAGAAGTATAGGTAGTTGGTACAGGCTCATGAAACAATCTGTTTTTCAAACCAGTTGAAAATTTTATTTCTGTGGAAAGTTTAAAATAGGTCAGGTAAAAATCAAATCCAAATCCTGCTTCCAGGCTCAAATCTTTGTTGGTTAGCTTCACCAGGTCCGGGTTTTTGGTTTTTGCCTGCGAAGCAAGATCCACACTGAATTTTCCGCCTACCAGCAGGTAAGCGGACGTGTTGTTCAGCCTTTCAGAACGAATCTTTAGATTGATAGGAAAATCAAGTAGTGTAGATTCAATTTTTTTCGTTTCAATGTAAAACGAGTCGGCTTTTACAGCATTGGAAGGATGTATCCGGTATTCAATGGTCCTGCCTTGAAAAGAGAGCGCCGGAAGAAAACGAAAGGTTACGTACTCGTGCAGGCGTAAGTCCGAAACAATACCAAGATTAAATCCCCAGTCAGGAAGGACTTCCGTGCTCAGAACAGAATCCGGTTTTGTTGCTGCATCTGCCGGATAAAGCAAAAAATTTGCTTTGTTCACGGCCAGGGAGAATCCAAAATGCAGTTTTTCCTTGTCGTAAGATGGAAGGTTGAGCTGCTTGACCCGCTGAGCGAATGATGGTATGGAGAGAATAAGTCCTAAAAAACCGCTAATGGCTATGTTTTTGACGTTTTTCTTCATATTGACTACTACAGGAACGCAATAATACCATAATTATTTCTTAGCAAGGTAGATCGTTACAATGCCAAAAGTCTGGGGAAAAGCTTTAGCCTGTGCAAATCCTGAGCCAAGCAGGATCTTTCTAAAGTTCTCACCGTAAGGGAACCCGCTTACGGATTTAAAGAGGTAGGTATAGGCAACGGGATTCTTTGAAATAATCCTTCCTAAAAGCGGACAAATATTTTTGAGGTAAAAATTATACAGTTGCTTCATGGGGAAACTCTCAGGTATTGAAAATTCCAGTATCGCGAGTGTTCCTCCTTTTTTGAGTGTTCTGCATATTTCAGAAAGCCCTTTTTCCAGGTTCTCAAAATTGCGTACGCCAAAGCCTACGGTTGCCGCGTCAAAATGATTGTCAGGAAAGGGTATATTTTCAGAATCAGCTTGCAATAATTCAATACAACCGGCTAATTTCTTATGCTCGATTTTTTTTCTGCCGATTACCAGCATTTCTTCTGCAATATCAATACCGGTAATTTTTTCAGGGTTAACCGAAGCTGCTTCAATGGCAAAATCGGCTGTACCGGTTGCTATGTCCAGGATCAGGCGGGGTTTACTTTGTGCAATGAAAGAGATCGCCTTTTTTCTCCAGCGGTTGTGAATGCCGAATGAGAGAAGCTGGTTCAAAAGGTCATAACGGAACGCAATGTCGTTGAACATTTTTTCAACCTGCTCCTTTTTTCCCTGATGCGAATCTGAGTACGGTGTAACGAGCATTTTTGTTTTCCCTTTTCCGAGATGGAGAGCCGGAAGAAGCTCTTATTTTGCAAGCAATGCAATGCTTTCCTGTAAAAACAATTCTTTATCAATGGGAACAACTCCTACTTTTTCGCAGACCAGACCCCCGGCAATATTGGCAAGTTCTACCATGAGGACAGGATCGAGTTTAAGCGCAAGCCCGAGAGAGGCAATTCCTATGACCGTATCTCCGGCTCCTGAAACATCTGCAACGTTGCGGATGTGGGCAGGAACAATGTGTTTTATTTTTTTTGTGGCTATGAACATTCCTTTTTCCGAAAGTGTTATAAGAATATTCTCCATGCCTTGTCTTATTCTCAGCTCATCTGCTACTTTGGAAAGAATGTCCTTTTCAACCAGGTTAAAGTCGGTCTTTATACCCTCTTTTAACTCTTTCAGGTTAGGTTTGAATAAGGTGATGTTTTTATAAAACTGAAAGTTTTTCTTTTTGGGGTCTACTGCAACCGGTATTTTCTTTTTGCTTGCTTCGATAACAACTTTTAAAATTAAGGAAGGAGTAATGACGCCCTTGTCGTAATCTTCAAAAACAATGACATCTACTGCCCCGCTTTTGATGAGAAAAGAGATTTTCTCTATCATTTTCTCCGTTTCCTGTTCCGTGACTTCCGATTCCTGCTCTTCGTCCACCCGCAGCAAATGGTGATTATTTCCTATGACCCTTGTTTTTACGGTAGTAGTGCGTTTTTGAACCTGAAAAATTGCCTGTGTGCTTAGTTGCTGTTTCTCCATCAGGTCCACAAATTCCCTTCCGTACATATCATCGCCTATTACAGAGCAGAGAATGGGAGTAGCGCCCATGGCCTGTATATTGAGAGCAACGTTGGCTGCACCTCCAAGCCGGGTTTCTTTTTTTTGTATGCTAACCACGGGAACAGGAGCCTCGGGCGACATGCGGTTCACATTTCCCCAGATGTACGCATCTACCATGGCATCGCCAATGATCAGCACCCGGACGTTATTGAAAGAATCAAATATTTTTTGAAGGTCCTTTTTGGTCATCTTACTTCAAATCCGCAAGGGCGTTCTTAATTCTTTTCATCGCTTCGATCAGCTTATCTTCCGATGCAGCGTATGAAATACGGATGTGATTGTCATCCCCGAATGCATCTCCGGGAACCAACGCTACGTGTCCTTTATCCAGGAGATACATGCATAAGTCAGTAGAATTTTTTATTCCGCCTTTTCGGATGTAATGGGAGATGTCCGCAAAAAAATAAAATGCTCCGTCCGGACAGTTTGTTTTTATTCCCGGGATTTCTTTTAAAAGTTTATATACAATGTCCCTTCTTTTTTTGAATGCATCGCGCATGGGCTGAATGGCTGCGACCGGCATTTCAGCGGCAGCCTGCATGGCCTTTTGCCCAATGGAGCAGGTGGCCGACGTGAACTGCCCCTGCATCTTGTCACAAGCCTGCGCGATCTCCTTTGCAGCACCGATATACCCCACGCGCCAGCCCGTCATGGCAAATGCTTTGGATGCACCGTTCACCACGATGGTGCGTGCTTTTATTTCCGGAAACTGGGCAATGGATTCATGCTTTCCTGAAAAATTTATGTGCTCGTATATTTCATCTGAAATGACGTACATTTCTTTGTGAGGAATAATAACATCTGCAATGGCTTTTAATTCTTCTCTGGAGTAAACGCTTCCTGTGGGGTTACAGGGCGACGAAAAAATAATTGCCTTTGTTTTGGGTGTGATGGCATTTTGTATCTGCCGGGCAGAAATCTTGAAATTATTTTCAACTGTTGTATTTATAACAACAGGTTTCCCTCCTGCAAGTTTTACCAGCTCCAGGTAAGTTACCCAATAGGGAGCAGGTACCAGCACCTCATCGCCCGGATTCACAATGCACAGCATTACGTTTGCAATGGATTGTTTTGCTCCCGTGGAGACTACGATCTGATCAGGGGCAAAATCCAGGTTGTTATCGCGTTTGAATTTCTTTGCAACAGCTTGCCTCAATTCCAGGTAGCCGGATACGGGCGTGTAGTGAGAGAAATTTTCATCAATGGCCTTTTTTGCCGCAAGTTTTACCGGATCCGGTGTATTGAAGTCGGGTTCACCCAGGCTTAAGCTTATTATATCAATTCCTTTTTCTTTCAATTCACGGGCAATGCGTGCCATTCCTATGGTTTGCGGCTCCGTAATGTTGTTGATACGCTCAGATAGTTGCATAATTTTTTTGTATTGAATGGCTGCGAATGTACAAATTATCATAAGATGCCTTGGGCAGACCAGGCAAAGTATCTTCTCATAAATTTTCTACATTTACACCTGATTATTTGTATTTGAACAGAAGCCTCCAAAAGAGGTTATTTGGTAAAAGTACAAACCAACCAAGATCTTTCCTATGGAACTACCACTTCAGATTCTTCTTCTTGTTTTTCCCTCCGTTATTATTCTCGTGGTGACGTATCTTATCCTGCGGAATTCTACGGAGACGATGAAAAACTTTTTTCACGAAGAAATAAAACACAGACGGGAAGAAATAAAAGCGGCCAATAACAACATTGTTGCGCCCATGCGGATTCAGGCATACGAACGCATGATTCTTTTTTTAGAAAGAATTTCCCCTGATAACCTGGTTCTCAGGCTTCACCAGGCCGATATGAATTCCCGTATGTTTCATGCCGAGCTTATCAGGGCTCTGCGTGCGGAGTTCGAACATAATCTTTCCCAGCAATTGTTTTTGAGCATTGGTGCCTGGAAGATGATTTCCACTGCAAAGGAAGAAACAGCAAAGCTTATTAACCTCACCGCCGAATCGCTTCCGATCACAGCAACCGGGCTGGAGTTCGGGCAGGCGATAATCAACAATGCATCTAAAATGCCAAAAACCCCCACGGAGGTGGCAGCAGAATATTTGAAGCAGGAGTTTGCAGAAAACTTCTGAAAATGTCTTTCTAATTTCCAGTAAAAAAATGAGCGAAGAGAAAAAATATTGTACGGACTCAGGAATTGAGATTAAGAGAATTTACCTCACCCCCAACCCCTCTCCCCAAGGAGAGGGGAGAAGGGGAGAGGAGCCTGGGCGATTTCCATTCACACGTGGTGTTCAGCCCGATATGTACCGGGGTAAACTCTGGACTATGCGTCAATACGCCGGGTTTTCAACCGCCGAAGAATCCAACAAGCGTTATAAGTATTTACTGGCTAACGGGACCACCGGTTTATCCGTTGCATTTGATTTGCCCACACAGATAGGATATGATTCTGATCATGAGCTCGCGGAGGGAGAAGTGGGGAAATCAGGAGTAGCCATAGATTCTTTGCAGGATATAGAAACGTTGTTTGATGGCATCAAGCTGGAAAGTATTACCACGTCCATGACGATTAATTCTACCGCTTCTATCCTGCTGGCCATGTATATCGCGCTTGCAAAAAAACAGGGAGCCGATATTAAAAAGGTTTCTGGTACTATTCAAAATGATCTTCTAAAAGAATATGCTGCACGCGGAACCTATATTTATCCGCCCAAAGCTTCGATGCGCATCATTACCGATATTTTTGAATATTGTGAAAAGGAAGTTCCGAAATGGAACACTATTTCTATTTCGGGGTATCATATTCGCGAAGCCGGATCAACGGCCGTGCAGGAGCTTGCATTTACACTTGCAAACGGAAAGGCGTACCTGAAGGCTGCGCTGGAACGAAAGCTGGACATCAATATTTTCTCCAAAAGACTTTCTTTTTTCTTCAATGCGCATAATAATTTGTTTGAAGAAGTGGCTAAATTCCGGGCCGCGCGAAGGATGTGGGCGAGGATCACGAAAGAACTAGGTGCTACGGATGAGCGGGCCATGATGCTCCGGTTTCATACCCAAACAGGCGGAAGTACGCTCACCGCCCAGCAGCCGCAAAACAATGTTGTCAGAGTGACTGTGCAGGCTTTAGCGGCGGTACTTGGGGGAACCCAATCACTCCATACAAACGGATACGATGAGGCGTTAAGTCTACCTACCGAGGAGGCTGCCCGTATTGCTTTGCGTACCCAGCAGATCATTGCCTATGAAAGCGGTGCTTCGGAAACGGTTGATCCGCTTGGAGGTTCCTATTTTGTGGAAACGCTTACGGATGAAGTGGAAGAGAAAGCCTGGGAGTACATCAAGCGTATCGATGCCATGGGCGGTTCGGTTGCTGCCATTGAACAGGGGTATATGCAAAACGAGATCGCGCGTTCTTCCTATGAATACCAGGATAATATTGAAAAGGGCAAAAAAGTAATTGTAGGTGTGAATAAATTTACGATTGAAGAAAAACCACAAGGAGACCTATTTTCTATTGATGATTCCATACGAAGCTTACAGGTTGAAAAACTGAGAAAACTGAAAAAAAACAGAGACAACGTAAAAGTTCAGAAGGCGCTTTCTGAGCTTGAAACGGCTGCACGGGGAACCGGTAATCTTATGCCGCATATTTTGCAGGCTGTTGAAAATTACACAACGCTTGGGGAGATTGCAGATAAGATGAGAAAGGTTTTTGGGGAATATAAATAACCCTCTTCTAGGTGATTTTTTTCCTCACTTTTGATTTTATGATTTCTTCCACCGGCCGGTTCTCGATTTTGCTTTCCAGCCACGAAATAATATCAAAGTAAATAAACGCCCGCTTTTCGTACCGGGAGCTTTGAAGTTTTTCCATTTCTTCCTTAAATTCTGAGAAAGCAACGGTAAGTCTTTTATGCGTGTTGTATTGTTTTGAGTTTTTAAGAAACCCAAGGATTAAATCCTGGTAGTGCTGTAATGTTCCTTTTTTCAGGAGGAAACGGTACGTGGATTTAATGCTGTATTCTATCAGTTCCTGGTCACCCATTTCAAAATAACTGATGAGCCGGATAATACGGGCAAAGGAATGCAGATCTTCACGCAAAGCCGTTTCTTTTTCGTTTATGATCTTATTCAGCCATTTAACGGCCATCCGGAAATTACTCGCTCCAAAATAAAGGCAGGCAATTTTATACCAGAAGATGAGAACGGTATGTTTGTCCAGCTTGGGAATAAAGGCGTTGAGTTCATTTTCCAGTTTCTTTACAATCAGCACCCCTGCTGTGAATTCACCAAGCATGAAATGCCGGTTTATTTCATGGATGTAAATTGTTTTAAACAGGTTGAGATTGATGTTTTCCGTTTTCTGAAATTTTGTGTCTCGCTTAAGCAGGATCAATTTCCGGTGAGTAGTACGAAATTCATCGTAGAAGTAGAGTTTATTCTGTGCTACCAGCAAATTGTTTAATGCACGGATGTACATTTCGGGTTTCCTGTAAATCATTTCTGGCTGCAATTCAAAGAGCGTCACCCATTTCTTTGCAAATGCATACCCGCTGCGAAAATCCTGAATGAAAAAATAATAACCGGTGAAAGAATAGTAGAGGTATAGTTTTTCGTGGAAAGAGATTTTTTTCTCATCGTATTTAGGCAAGCTGGATTCAAAAAACTTTCTTGTATTTTCAAAGTCAAGGTTATTCCGGATAAATCCCATGCGGTGGTAAAGGGAATTGAGCTTCAGGGAAAGGTTCGAGAACGTGTTGATATTCTGTACACTCCTGGCTGTTTTGTCCGTGTCGTTTATGATTGCGGTTACACGTGTTTCATTGCCTTCGTGTACGGTTTGCATCAGGGCCAGTTTTTCCAGGTCCAGTATTTCAAGCAGGAGGATATGGGTATCGTTCGCAATGGCCGAGCGTTTGGCTTTTTCCAGCATTCGTAAGCACTCGCCGTACAGGCATTTATTGTAAAGAATACGGGCATACTCCAGGAGTGAAGTTACTTTCATCTCATGTGATTTGGCGGCGGACAAGGCAAGGCATTTCATGATTTGCAGGTACAAATGGGCCTTCAGGTTGGGCATTTGCCTGCGATCCAGCGATTTTTCCTTGGCGAGTATCCTGCCTTCATCGTATACTTTTTGTTTTTCGAGCCTGTTGAAAATGCGGATAATCTTTTTTTCTTCCTCACTGCCGGCACGGTTTGCAAAAAGTTTAAAGGATCGCTTTTCGCTTTTAGAAAGAGATTTAACAAGCTTGAAAAGGCTCTTAGAATGTGGTTTGGGCATCGTAGCAAATATAGCAATTATATTTTCAAGGATGATTCCTTTTCATCTTTATTACATAGACAAAATGCATCGCGTTCAGGGAAATGCAGGCTGGGTTTCATGAGTTTTGGACATAATACTATCATCCCATTTTGTTTTTCGCTTGTCTCCTATTAGAGCTACTTTTACATGCATGAGTAAAAGAAATATCCAGATTTTTGATACCACTCTTCGCGACGGAGAGCAAGTACCGGGCTGCCAGCTGAATGCCAATGAGAAAATCATCGTTGCCAAAGCACTGGAAGAATTGGGAGTAGATATTATAGAGGCAGGATTTCCGATCTCAAGTCCCGGAGATTTTAAATCCGTAGAGGAAATATCCAAAGCGGTGAGCAGGCCCGTTATATGTGCGCTTACCCGTGCGGTAAAGGGGGATATAGACAGCGCAGCCGATGCACTCAAGTTTGCCAAAAAACCGCGTATTCATACCGGGATCGGAAGTTCGGATATCCATATCCAGCATAAATTCAAGAGCTCGAGGGAAAAGGTGCTGCAGCAGGGAGTGGATGCGGTGAAGTATGCCAAGAATTACGTGGAGGACATCGAGTTTTACGCGGAAGATGCTGGACGTGCAGATAATGTGTTCCTTGCTCAAATGGTAGAAGCGGTAATAGCAGCCGGAGCAACGGTAGTGAATATTCCGGATACAACCGGCTATTGTTTACCTTGGGAATATGGAAATAAAATAAAATACCTGGTGGATCATGTGAAGAATATTGATAAAGCTGTTATTTCTGTTCATTGCCATAATGACCTGGGGCTTGCAACGGCCAATTCCATTGCCGGTATTACTAACGGGGCCGGTCAGATCGAATGCACCATTAACGGAATAGGCGAAAGAGCAGGCAACACATCGCTTGAGGAGTGCGTGATGATTATCAAAAGCCATCATAATCTCAATCTTACCACCGGAATTGATTCCACCAAAATATTTGGCATCAGCAAACTTATTTCCAAACTTATGCGCATGCCGGTGCAGCCCAATAAGGCGATTGTAGGAGCTAACGCGTTTGCACATTCCTCCGGGATTCACCAGGATGGATTTTTAAAACATAGAGATACGTATGAATGCATCAACCCGGCAGATGTGGGAGTGGATGCATCTTCCATCGTGCTTACAGCGCGTAGTGGAAGAGCGGCTTTGCATTTCAGGTTTTCGCAGGTGGGAATTAACCTTTCTTCGGAAGAATTGGACGCCATTTATCCGGTGTTCCTTACGGAAGCAGATAAACGGAAACTGATCACCGATGATAACCTGGTAGAGATATACGAGAAAAGTGATTTTGCGCCCTCAAAGGTATAACTATGGGAAAAACATTGTTTGATAAGGTATGGAGCGAACATGTGGTGACATCACCCGATGCTGACATGGACGTCATTTATATTGACAGGCATTTCATTCACGAGGTAACGTCCCCGCAGGCTTTTTCAGGAATAGAAAAAAGAGGGTTGAAGCTTTTTCGTACCGGGAACACGGTTGCTACAGCCGATCATAATGTTCCGACGATCAACCAGCATCTTCCTATCAAAGAGAAATTATCACGGGAGCAGGTAGAAAAACTGACCGAAAATTGCCATAAGCACGGAGTGGAGCTTTTCGGATTGGGTCATGAGCTGCAGGGGATTGTTCATGTGATCGGACCGGAACTGGGTCTGACCCTCCCCGGCATGACCATTGTGTGCGGAGACAGCCATACTTCTACACACGGGGCTTTCGGTTGTATTGCTTTTGGAATCGGCACAAGCGAAGTGGAACAGGTGTTTGCTTCGCAGTGCATTATTCAGTCCAGACCGAAGACCATGCGTATTGTTATTGACGGAAAAGCAGGGAAAGGAGTAACCGCCAAGGATGTTATTCTTTACATCATTGCAAAGATCTCTTCCAGCGGCGCCACCGGGTATTTTTTGGAATATGCGGGTGAAGCTGTCAGAAACATGAGCATGGAGGAACGGATGACCATGTGTAACATGAGCATTGAAATGGGAGCGCGGGGCGGAATGATTGCACCGGATCAGAAAACATTCGATTATATCAGAGGAAAAAAATATTCGCCGAAGAATTTTAACGCTGCTGTGGATTATTGGAAAACGCTTTATTCAGATACGGATGCAAAATTTGATAAGGAGCTTTTTGTCGATGCTTCAGACATTGAGCCCATGGTCACTTTTGGAACCAATCCCGGAATGGGAGTAAAAATATCCGGAGTGGTTCCCACTGACAAATCGTCTGCCAAAGCACTTCATTACATGGGTTTTACAGAAGGTGAAAAAATGATCGGTAAAAAGATAGATTATGTTTTTATAGGCAGCTGCACCAATTCCCGCATCGAGGATCTGAGAGCCGCTGCACAGTTGGTAAAAGGGAAACAGAAAGCGAAAGAAGTGAATGTATGGGTGGTTCCGGGTTCTCAGGCTGTGGCAAAACAGGCTATTGCCGAAGGATTGGACAAGGTATTTATGGATGCCGGATTTGAGTTTCGCCAGGCCGGTTGTTCGGCTTGCCTGGGGATGAACGAGGATAAGATACCCGAAGGCAAGTATTGTGTCTCTACTTCCAACAGGAATTTTGAGGGAAGGCAGGGACAGGGAGCAAGAACGATTCTTGCCAGCCCGCTTACGGCTGCTGCTTCGGCCATTAAAGGATGTATAACGGACGTAAGAGAGCTTCTTAATTGATATGGAAAAATTTGTAAAACTCACATCGACTGCAGTTCCGCTTCCCGTAGAGAATATTGATACGGACCAGATCATTCCTGCCCGTTTTCTGAAAGCGGTGTCTCGTGAAGGATTTGGAAAGAACCTTTTTTTCGATTGGCGGTACGACGATAAAGGAAACCCGAAAAAGGATTTTGTATTGAATGATTCCCGGTTTAGTGGAAACATTCTGATAGCAGGAAAAAATTTTGGCTGTGGCTCAAGCAGGGAGCATGCCGCATGGGCATTGGGCGATTATGGGTTTAAGGTCGTTGTCTCTAGCTTTTTTGCAGATATTTTCAGAAATAACGCGTTGAACAATGGATTGCTTCCTGTACAGGTAAGCGATAAATTTCTTTCTGACGTTTTTTCATCCCTTGAGAAGAATAATAAGCAGACATTCTCGGTGGACCTTGCATCTCAGAAAATATCCATTGATAGAACGGATTTTTTTGAAAAATTCGAGGTAAACGGATACAGGAAAACGTGCCTTTTGAATGGGTTTGATACAGTGGATTATTTGGTTAGCCAGAAGAAGGAAATAGAGAAATACGAGGTGAAAAGTAAATTCAATCAACTTATAAAATAATATCATGTCTAAGAAAAAGATCGCTGTATTGTCCGGAGATGGCATAGGCCCCGAAGTAGTTGCCGAAGCAATAAAGGTTTTACGTGCATTGGAAAGGCATTCCTCGGTAAGGTTTGAGTTTTCCGAAGCGTTGGTAGGAGCAAAGGCAATTCATGCTACCGGAAATCCATTGCCGGACGAAACACTGAACATTTGCATATCCTCCGATGCTATTTTATTCGGCGCCATTGGTTCTCCGGAATTCGACAAAGATCCGAATGCAAAAGTCAGACCGGAGCAGGGTCTTTTGAAGCTAAGAAAAGAGCTTGGCCTTTTTGCCAATATACGACCGGTAAGCACGTTCAGGGCCATTCAGCATCTTTCTCCGCTGAAAACAGAAATAATAAACAATGTGGATTTTGTTGTATTTCGTGAGTTAACCGGTGGAATTTATTTCGGAAAAAAGGAAATTAAGGAAGGAGGTAAAACTGCAACTGACCTTTGCGAGTACACAGAAGCCGAAATCATCCGGATAGCCAGGCTGGCATTTGAATCTGCCAGGACCCGGAAAAGAAAAGTGACGCTCGTGGATAAAGCAAATGTGTTGGAGACTTCCCGCTTATGGAGAAAAACGGTAAAAGAGCTTTCAAAATCCTATCCCGATGTGGAATTGGAAAATATGTATGTGGATAATGCAGCCATGAAAATTATCCAGAACCCTTCATCGTTTGATGTAATCCTTACTGAAAACATGTTTGGAGATATTCTTACGGACGAAGCATCTGTTATTTCCGGTTCGCTTGGTTTAATGCCATCCGCTTCTATCGGGACTGGAGTTTCACTTTTTGAGCCCATACATGGTTCTTACCCGGAAGGTGCAGGAAAAGGTATCGCAAACCCGATTGGAGCTATTCTCTCCGCAGCCATGATGTTGGAATATGCTTTTGGCATGACCGAAGAAAGTAGTCTGATTAAAAAGGCGGTCAACTCATCTCTCAATGGAGGGGTTGTTACCAAAGATCTGAATTTCCAGAATTTTTATTTTACCTCAGAAGTTGGGGATACTGTCGCCTCCATGATCCGGCAGGAAGTGATTGAACTGGTGTAAGTAGCAGTACTTTTTGTCCAATTTAAGGCTTTTTGGAGCTGCTGTCTTTCACAATTACAAATATCTCCTCATTATCCTTTTTCATCTGGTATTTTTCCCGGGCAAACTTTTCCAGGTTGGCAGGGTTGGTAAGCAGCTCATTCATATCTTTTTTGCTCTTTTCAATTTCAGTTTGGTAGTAATTGCGTTCGGTTCTGAGCTGCTGTAGTTTGGTCCTAAGTTGGTACTGGGAAAGCAGGTCGTTCTTATCAAAAAAGATCACCCACATCACCACCACAATCGTGGAGATAAAATATTTATTCAAAATCAGCGGAATAAGCGTTTTGAAAAATGGTTTTCTTTTCTTTCCCATTACAGATATTAATGGTTCCTATGTAAAAATAGCCCGGAAGGCAATCATATCCATAGGGTTTCGTTGTACTTTTAAACAAAATAGTTAACAAGGTGAGGAATCCGATTTTATATTCGCTTATCATTTGTTCGTTTGGGTTTATGTCGGATAATTTCAAATTGAAGCAACAGGAATTTCCAAGGGTAAAAGCTGCCTACATGGAAAAAGAAAAGGTTGTCAGGGAGCTTTTTACTTCCAAAGGAATTGATCTAGGTTCAGCAACTATTTTTATCCGGGCTTTCAAAAAAGAATCCCAACTGGAGGTATGGGCAAAAAGCCCTCAGATGGAATCTTTCCGTCTTATTCAAACCTATCCTATTTGTGCATCTTCGGGAACAGTTGGTCCCAAAAGAAAGCAAGGCGATGGACAGGTCCCCGAAGGTTTTTATGAAATAGACCGGTTCAACCCCTCCAGTAATTTTTACTTGTCCCTGGGGATAAGCTATCCCAATACTTCAGATAAGATCCTGGGGCAGAAAGGTAACCTAGGTGGAGATATTTTTATTCATGGTAATTGCGTAACAATAGGCTGTATGCCGCTTACAGATGATAAAATAAAAGAGGTGTATGTAATGGCGGTGGAAACAAAATCAAGCGGGCAGCAAAGGATTCCGGTTCATATTTTTCCGTGCAGGATGAACAACCCTGAAATGCAAAGCCTGGAAGCTCAATTTTTAAAAGATTCAACGCTGATCCATTTTTGGAAAAATCTTCAAAAAGGTTACTTGTTTTTTGAAGAAAAGCACACTCTCCCAGCTGTCACCGTACTCTCATCCGGTTTATATTCATTCGAATAGCACCGCAACTACCTCACACACCGATTTTTGAACAATTTGTCATTTTAAGCAACCTTTATTTCAGGGCGTAGTATAAAAGGGAAGTGTTGGTCGAATAAATCATAGGCTTTATCTAAAAGAGGTGAACAGAGAATGAAATCAGACAATATGAATAAGCCATTCAATGTAACTAAACATGATATGTTCAAAAGTTGGGAAGAAGCCGGCTTTTGCAGCAAATAACTTTGGTAATTATGCCGGTTGATTCTTTGTTATGAAACAGGTATATAACTACATAATTTTAGCTTTTTCCTTTTCAGCTTTTTGCGCTGATTCCCTTGCTCAGGGAGCAAAAGACTATTTTAAAGATAAGGATGGTTTTTTCTTTTTCATTGGTATAGATGTTCCCAAACAATACGTAAATCTTGTTTGGGACGAAGTAAGCAGTAAGCCCATTAAAAGCTATATCCTGGAGCGGAGCACGGATGGAAAAGTTTTTACCCCGGTTGTTATACAGAGCGCTATCGATAGACCCAGGGATATCCGGGAGATGTCAGACCTGGAGCAGGAAGCTCTTCAACCTTTAAACACTGTTTTATATAGCACGGAGTCAGAAGGGAAAGGCAGATTTGTGTTCAACGAATTAATACCGAAGGACCTGGTGACCAGGAATTATGTTCTAAAGAATGTAGTTACCAACCGGATCTCCTGGAGCGATAAGCCACTGCTTGAATCCTTTCTTGCCAGGCTGCGTCATGAACAGCCTCTTGTTTACCGCATTAAGTTCATTTATCCGGACGGCAGTATTGAGTACAGTGGACACCGCTCGTTATCTGATTATTTATACTTTATTTTAAAAAGAGGTTTGGCGAAGGCCGGTGAGGATAATTCCAGTATGAAGCCGGCATCTCCCAAAACTTCTCCGCGACCTCTGTCTAAAAGTGATCCGGCGTTGCCTTTGATTGTCTGTCCTGCAGTAAATGGGCCTCCGGGATGTGCGCTCGCAACCGGGAACATAAATGTGCTCAATGGAACGTGCTGCAATTACACAGAACGTGAATATATGGAAGAACAGCCCGGAGGCCCGCCGGATATACCCTGCAGTCAAAGTAACAGCGGATTAGGTTATTGCACGCCCCTCATTCTGGATTGTCCTCCTTCCTCGTCTGATAAATGCTGTGCCGGTAACGGTTGTGGACATTATGCGGTATGCGCGTGCAAGCCTTGGGAATGCTGTGTGTACTCCCAATCGCCTGTTTGGTACGTAACTGTATCCAATACATTAACTCCTCCTACAGCTAATTTTGCTGCCGGAAATGTGTGTTTGGGACAAACAACTACTTTTACCAGCTCTTCATCCGCAAGTGCAAACAGCGGGCCCATTACAACTTATACCTGGGATTTTGGAGACGGAAATACTTCTGCATTTCCCAATCCTACACATACGTATACGGCAACCGGAACTTATTCTGTAGTACTGACAGTTAGTACTAGCTACAGTTGTACTTCTTCTCTTACGAAAATTACAACGGTATATCCTCAGCCAGCAGCAAATTTCAGTGTGACAACGGTTTGCCTGGGCAGTGCAACCCAGTTCACAGATCAGTCAACGGGAGGAGCTACTTCCTGGAACTGGAGCTTTGGAGATGCCGGCAATTCCACCCAGCAAAATCCTTCGCACACTTATGCTTCATCCGGTACCTTTACGGCAACCCTGACTTCTACCGGACCGGGAGGCTGCAACTCTTCTATTCCCCGCATTGTAACGGTACATCCTCAGCCTGTTGCTAATTTTAATGTAACCACAGTATGCCTGGGTAATACCACCCAGTTTACCGATCAGTCTACCGGTGGAGCTACTCAGTGGAATTGGAATTTTGGGGATGGTGGCACTTCTGCTTCCCAAAATCCCACGCATACCTATACAACGGCCGGAACTTACACGGTAATCCTGAATGCTTCGGCTACCGGGGGATGCAATTCCAATAGTAACCATGTAGCGACGGTCTACGCTCAGCCAGTTGCCAACTTCAGCGTAACCACGGTTTGCCTGGGCAATGCAACGCAATTTACAGATCAGTCCACGGGAGGAGCGACTCAATGGAGCTGGAATTTCGGGGATGGAGGCACCTCCATCCAGCAAAATCCGGCCCATACCTACACAGCGTACGGAACGTATACTGCCAGCTTAACTTCAACCGCTACAGGCGGCTGCAATGCTGCAATCCCCAAAATTGTAACTGTATATGCCCAGCCTCTTGCGAATTTTAGCGCGCCTGATGTTTGCCTTGGTGCTCCGACACAGTTTACTGATCAGACAAGCGGAGGGGGAACAATATGGAATTGGAATTTTGGTGATGGTGGAACATCTGCTCAGCAAAGCCCTTCGCATACGTATACTGTGTCCGGAACGTATACGGTAGTACTGAATGCTTCTGCGGCCGGTGGCTGTAATTCGAACTCCACGAAGGTAATAACCGTCTATCCGCAACCGGTTGCAAACTTCTCTGTTACCTCGGTATGCCTGGGTCTTTCAACGCAATTTTCCGATCAATCAACCGGGGGTGGAACCCAGTGGAACTGGAATTTTGGTGATGGCACTACATCCACTCAGCAAAATCCTTCTCATACATATACCGCCTCGGGAGTATATACAGCCACGCTGACTTCTACGGGAGCGGGGGGATGCAATTCTGTTATTACAAAGCAGGTAACCGTATTTGCTTTGGCTGTGGCAAAATTTACACCGGCAAATATTTGCCTTAACACAAATCCCGCTGTTTTTACAGATCAATCAACCGGAGCAGTTCAATGGACCTGGAATTTTGGAGATGGTACGCCTAATTCCTCATTGCAAAATCCAACGCACATTTACGGAGCTCCGGGCACTTATTCCATTTCTTTATATGTACAAAGTGCGGGCGGATGTAAAGATTCAATTGTGCATACCATTGACGTAAATCCTGTACCTGATGCAATTTTTACATCCAATGTAGTATGCTTTAATAACCCTACTCAATTCACAGATCAATCTATTGGAGTTCCGGTGCAATGGCATTGGGATTTTGGAGATGGCAATTCAAGTACATCTCAAAATCCATTGCATACATACAGCTCCCCGGGTACTTTTACCGTTACATTGGTAGTTACGAATTCTTTAGGATGTTCGGATACGCTGCCGCTTACATCGATTATTCATCCGGTACCCAAGGTAAAATTTACAGCACCTACAGTCTGTATCGGAAGTCCAATTTGCTTTGGAGATATGACGACTATTTCTTCGGGAGCGCTTTCAGCATGGAACTGGAATTTCGGTGATCCGGGTTCGGGCCTCAATAATATTTCCAATATTCAGAATCCTTGTCATTTGTACACTTCGGTAGGAACGTACGATGTACTGCTTACGGTTACCTCCAACAACAATTGTCAGGGTTCGATCACCCAGCCGGTGAACGTTACTCTGCCTCCGGTTGCTTCTTTCACTTCAAGTAACGCATGTCTGAATAATCAAACGTCCTTTACCGACGCTTCCACCGGTGCGGTGCAGTGGAACTGGAATTTTGGCGACGGAAGCACATCCACCTCTCAAAACCCATCGCACGTTTATCTGGGTTATGGAAATTATATCGTCACACTGGTTGCTTCTGCCGGAGGAATATGTACAGATACGATAACGGATACCGTTACCGTGAACCCTTTGCCTATTGTCAATTTTAAAGCAGACAGTGTTTGTCTGGGAAAACTTACAACATTTACGGATGCCTCATTCATACCTTCCGGAAATATCAGTGCATGGGGCTGGGATTTTGGAGATCCTGCCTCGGGGATAAATAATACTTCCAATCTTCAGAACCCTACGCATTTATTCTCATCTTCCGGAACGTATTCTGTTACCCTCAATGTTACGTCTGTTAGTGGGTGTGTTGGCAGCAAAGTGTTCGCGGCTGATGTATTTCCTGGTCCCACAGCTGATTTTTCTTTCAGTCCTGGCTCTCCCATTAACCTTACCGATGAAATCGTGTTTTCGGATCTTTCCGCCGGTTCTCCTGTTAAATGGTGGTGGAATTTTGGAGACAAGGATACCTCTGTATTGAAAAATCCGGAACATCGTTACCGGGATATGGGTACATATACTGTTACCCTTATTGTCACCAATCAAAATGGATGCCTGGATACTATTTTAAGACCTTTGGAAATTCAGCAATTTGCTTTTTATATTCCGAATGCATTTACACCGGGTACAAATGGAGTAAATGATTTTTTCTTCGGGAAGGGAGTAGGGATTGTAGAGTATGAAATGCAGATATACGACCGATGGGGAAATCTGATTTTCTTTTGTAAGGTAAACGATTTACCTCAAACACCGCCATGTATGTGGGATGGAAAAGTGGAAGCAGGACGTTCCAATGAAATTGTGCAGGAAGATGTGTATGTGTGGAAAGTGAGACTCGTGGATATTTATGGGGAACCGCATAAATACATCGGTACGGTTACGGTTGTAAAATAGGATCCGGAGCCGATTAACAGTATATTTTCACGGTCGGACAATAAAAATCAAATTGAATTTTTTTTGCGATCATTTCCTTACCGAATCAGGTGCAAAGTCCTTTTATAAATGTTTTCGTCAATTCGCAGGATCAGGTAATAAACTCCTTCACTTGCTTCAACACCGGCGTCGGTCCTTCCATCCCAGCTGTTTTTACGCATCGTACTTGAAAACATAAGTGTACCCCACCGGTCATAGATATGGAGGGAATATTTTTCACCCGGACAAACTCCGGGTATGTAAAATACATCGTTTGCCCCATCTGCGTTTGGCGAAAATACGTTTGGAATAACTTTTTCCTCAAAGCAGGGATTGGAGAAAACTAAAATGGAATCGGTTCCGATGCAGCCAAAGGAATCATAAACACGGAATGTGTATGTAACGGTATCACCTGTTCCTATGATCAATACGGATGAACACGTAGTGCAATTAATGCCTGTATCCGGACTGAAGTGGAATGTGTAAGGCGGATTACCTCCCGAGTAGTTTGCAGATACGGAAATGATACTGTCGGCCGGAACGGTTACTATGTAAGGCGGGCCTGCCAAAGGAGGATTGCCGCTAAGCGATACATTTAATACATTCTGGACAACAACAGGGCCAGTCATGTTTGTAGCTGTGTCCACGCATGCAGTTCCATTAGGCAGCACATACTGCAGAATAAGGTGAGGAGAAAATGACCCGGGGTTGGTATAGGTATGGCAGGTATCTCCGGACAAACAATTTCCAACTGTTCCGTCTCCAAAATCCCATATATAATTGGATGTATTCGTCGCTGAGGAATTCAAACAGGCTGTAAGCGGATTACATCCCGCAGCAGGTGTTATTGTAAAACTGCCCTTTGCAAACGGAACCGAAATAATGCTGTCGAGCCTGAAAGTATCCATGCACCCACCTGCATTGGTAACTATTAATTGAACACTGTAGACTCCCCCGGTCTGGTAGGTATGTGTGGGGTTTTGAATGGTAGCGCTTCCGCCGTCTCCAAAATCCCAATTCCAGGAAGTAATGTATCCTGTGGACAGATCGTTGAAGAGCACTTGCATATTTCCGCAATAAACAGTGTCCACGTTCCAGCTGAAGCTGGCACTGGGCTTAAGTATCCGGATCTTTTTTGTCAGGGTGCTGTCGCATCCGTTAACATCGGTAACGGTAAGTGAAACGGTATAATATCCATCGCTGGAATATGCATGTGTGGTGATCGGGACAGAGAGTATGGCAGAGTTTCCATCCCCAAAATTCCAGTGATATGTTCCTCCTACCACATTGGTTGCCGACGCATCATAAGTCAGGATATCAGACTTGCAGGCAAAGGTATCCACGGTAAAAGAGGGAATGGGGAAAGTTGGTTTTACGTACCCGTTCTTAACAATCGTTTTCACACATCCATTTGTATCACTAACTGTCATGGTGATATTAAAAATGCCGGTGAGAGTGTAAGTATGGGTAACGGCGCTATTGGCAGTTGACACGACAGGGGATCCATCTCCGAAATTCCAGGTCCATTTGGTTAATGTGGAAGCTGATATGCTGGTATCCGTAAATATTACGGTCAGCGGTTTGCATCCTGTGAGTGTATCTGCATAAAAATAAGGAAGAGGCCCTAAAGACGTCAGTGTGTCGATCAATGTGTCTTTACACCCATTTACATCAGTGATGATAAATGTTAGGGGATAGTATCCCGGCTTGTTGTAAATCCATGATGCGGTATCGGAAGAAGAAGTATCAAGCATACTTGAAGGATCACCTAAATCCCAATAAAAGGAAACAGCATCCTGTGAAATACTGGTAAGATCAACGGTAAATGGATAACATCCTTTTTTAGTGGTAACTGAGTAGCTGGCTATTGGTTCTGCAATAGTAAAGCTTGCAGTAATGGAATCGGAGCATCCGGTCGCATAATTGTAAGCCGTAAGTTTTACAACGAACGGTCCTCTTGAAGGATAGGTATGAGTCGGAGCAATCGTGTTTATCGTATCCTTTGTACCATCCCCGAAATTCCAGACAAGGGAATCTGCACCGTGGGAACTGCTTGTAAACTGAACAGTATAGTAATTGGTACAGCTTAAGGCGTAGCTGAAAATTGCCTTCGGAGGCAGTATCACCAAATTTTGAATCAATGAAGTATCGGGACATCCTTTGTTAAATGCAATCAATAATGCCTGATAGCTTCCCGTATCCGGATAAACATGTTGGGGATTTTGCTGGTTAGTATTAAATTGTCCGTCGCCGAAAACCCATTTCCACCCCGTGGCATTTATGGAGGAGTCATTGAACTGCACAGGCTTTCCATAGCAAACCGTATCCTGCAATATCCCAAACTTAGCTGTAGGCTTAAGCCCGGTTCGTATACAGTTCAGGCATGAAATTGTGTCAGCGCATCCATGCAAGGTTTGTACAATTAAGGAGGGAGAAAATGAACCATTTGCAGTATAGCTATGACTGAGAGGAGGAGCTGTTATAGCTGTATTTCCGTCTCCAAAATTCCATATGTAATTTTGGATTGGATCAACAGAACTGGTGCTTGTGCTTGCAAAATTTATGGTAAGTGGAACGCATCCGCTGTCAGGCGGATGTAAAAAACCGGCTACCGGCCGGACAATTTTAATAAAAGAATTCTTTATCAAGGTATCTGTACATGGACCATTTGGGTTGGAAACAATGAGCATCACACTGTAGGTGCCGGCTGCGGTATACGTGTGCGAAGGATTCTGTAGTGTTGAAGCCGGGTTTCCGTCTCCGAAATTCCAGGTGTAATTTGTTCCGCCGGTTGACGTATTCGTAAAGTTCACGGTGAACGGGACGGAACAGGCGGTGATGGTATCGGCAGTAAAGCCTGCGACCGGGGTTTGGTTAACTGTTACAGTTCCTTTCACAGTATCCTTACACCCGTTTACGTCGGAAGAAATAAGTGTAACAGTATACGTACCTCCGGTTGAATAGGTATGAATCGGGCTGATCAGATTCGAGGTACCCGCGTCACCAAAGTTCCAATTTGCAGTTGTTGCTGAAGGTATGGAAGTATTTGTGAATTTGATGGTATCACCGCTGCATATCGTGTTGGGAGCGGCGGTATAATTCGCAGCAATCTTTTGTATAATAACATTCTTAGATTTTACCAGCGAATCGATGCACCCATTTTGGTTCAGGTACAGGGTCACGTTGTATGTCCCGGATGCAGTGTATGTGTGGGTAGGATTGATTGCCATGGATGTGCCGCCATCCCCGAAATTCCATGCATAAGTTGTAACACCAGTAGATACGGAGTTATTGGTGAATAGTACGCTGAGCGGTGCTGTACAGGCAAATGAGGGCGTTGTAGTGAAAGATAAAATAGGTTTCTGCAGCACTACAATATTACTGACAATGCTTCCGGAACATCCGTTCGTATCGGTTACTGTGACACTGACCGGGTAATTTCCTGGGCCAGAATAGGAGTGTGTAACGGCAGGGACATTCACTAAAGACGAAAAGCCATCTCCAAAATCCCAGGCCCATGTTTTTATGGCAGGTCCTCCGGGAGAAATAATGCTGGCATCAGTAAAAGTTACGGTTTGCCCGATACAGGCAGTATCGTTGCTCATGGTAAAGCCGGCAACGGGCTTATTGTAAACCAGGATATAATTTGTTTTTATTTCAGTATCAGTGGAAGTTCCTTTGGTAATTGTTAACGTAACGGTGTATAGTCCGGGGACCACATAGAAGCAGGAAGGATTCTGAATCGTGGAAGAGGGGGATCCGTTTCCAAAATTCCAGCTCCATGCAGTAGGGCCTCCTGAGGAAATATCCGTAAAATTGACCTGCAGGGGCGCACATCCTGCAGTCGGATTTGCTATGAAATTCGCATTTAATTGAGCGGAAACATTAAAAGAGATACAATAAGCTGTAACGATGGTAATAAACCCTTTTGGGATGAGAGTAAGTTTTATGATGAACTTGTAAAAAGAATTCAATAGGAGCTGATTAGATTCACAAATATAAGGTTATGTTTTGAATATTGAAAATCCATCAAAGCCTTATTTGTCAGCAAACAGTTGTTAGTTTTTTTCTGCAGATTAAAATGCATTATCCAGGTTTAGCCTCTGTTTATGTTTTTAAGTCCTGCTATCGGCAGATAATCGTATACGCGTATCTTTGACCTCATTTATGTGTGGGATTACGGGAATAGTTCATTTTAATTCATCGCGAAGCGTAGATGAATCGTTGCTGAAAAGAATGACAGTAACGTTGTCCCATCGTGGTCCGGATGGAGAAGGATTTTACTGTAAAAATAACCTGGGTCTTGGTCACAGGAGGTTATCCATTATAGATCTGTCAACAGGAGACCAACCCATGTTTAATGAAAATAAAAGTATTGTAATCATTTTTAACGGAGAGATATACAATTACATAGAACTCAGAGACGAGCTGAAAAAATGCGGCTGTCAATTTTTAACCGGTTCCGATACCGAAGTTATTATCCGGGCATATGAAAAGTGGGGGACGGACTGCCAGCATAAATTGAATGGTATGTGGGCATTTGCATTGTGGGATGAAAACAAAAAGCAGCTTTTTATTTCCAGGGATAGAATTGGAGAAAAGCCCCTGTTTTATTCGACGTATGATAACACTTTTATTTTCGGTTCGGAAATAAAAAGCATTCTTGCCTATAATTGTCCCCGGGTAGCAAATCTGGAGATGACAGAGCTATATTTAACACTGGGATATATTCCGGCTCCTTACACTTTTTATAAAGATATTTTCAAATTACAGGCAGGTCATTATTTAATCGTTTCACAAAATTCTGTTCAGGAAAAAAAATATTGGGATCTGCCCGAGATTGATGAAAACAATATGATCTCGGATAAAAGACAGGTATATGAAACTTTTGAAAGCCTCTTGAAAGATTCCGTTAGCATCCGAATGAGAAGCGATGTTCCGTATGGAGCCTTTTTAAGTGGCGGCTTGGATTCTGCCAGCATTGTGGCACTGATGAGTGAGATCAGCAAGGAACCTGTTAAGACCTTTACAATTGGTTCGAGTGAAAAAATGTTCGATGAACGGAAGCTAGCAGCTGAAGTGGCGGAAAAATTCAAAACGGATCATCAAGAATATATGGTTGAACAAGATGATTTTGAAGCAGCTATCCAGAAAGTCATGTATCATTTTGATGAACCGTTTGGAGATTCATCGGCCTTGCCTACCGGTGAAGTATCCAAAATAGCAGTACAAAAGGTGAAAATGGTGCTGACAGGTGATGGAGGAGATGAGGTGCTATCAGGATACAATTCAAACCTGCTTGAAAAATTTGCGGAGCAGTACGGGTATATTCCCGGTTTTTTACGGGCCACATTGCCCCGAGTTGTTTCTGTTACCGGAAATGTATTAGGGGGAGATAATAGATACAGGTTGATGCAGGTTTCAAAGGCATTGTCCTTTTCAAACGAATCTTTTAGTGATCGTCTCATGGCTAAATCCTGGTGTAAACCTGAGTTGGCAGCTCAATTAATAGCACATCCGGATAAACAACTAAAGCTTAGGGATTATCTGAGTGATTTTTTTTCAAAATACAATGTAAAGCATCCTTTTTATCAGCTTATGTTTTTTCAATTCAAAGTTTTGCTTCCGGATGATTTTCTTGCTAAAGTTGACAGGATGAGTATGGCATCATCGCTTGAGACCAGGGTTCCTTTTCTGGACTACCGTTTGGTGGAATACATGACAAAGGTTCAAAGGGATGTCAAGATGGAAGGTTATCAGCGAAAAAGCATACTTCGAAATACGATTGGAAAAAGATTGCCGCCTTCCTTGTTGCGTGCTCCCAAAAGAGGGTTCAGCATTCCGCTCAGGGAATGGTTTAAAGACAAGGCATTTGAATCTAAACTGCAATCACTTTACACTTCGGACTTTGGATTGGATAAAAAACTACTTAGGAAAATAGCGAAAGACAATAATTCAGGAGATGCAGATAATGGAAATTTGCTTTGGATGTTGTTCCTTCTGAAAAATTGGATGAAAAAGAATGCGAATAATTAAATTTTGATCCAGGTTGGTTTATGCTTTTTTCCTCCTCTCAAGAAAAAGAGCAAATATCAATCCAAATAAAAAGCCTCCAATCCCCCCGGCTGTTGTAGCAACAGATAATTTTGGACTATTAGGCTTACCTCTTACCGAAAAATCGCTGATAACCTGAATATTATCCATTAAAATCATCTCTTTATTTAATTCTAATTCTTTTTGAAAAAATAGAACACCTTCCCTATATATGTTGATGGGATCTATTGGTTGTCCGAAAACAAACCCGGATTGATTTCCCCTGGGTAATAAGTTAACTGAAACGGCGTTTTTCAGGCTATCCAGTTGTTTTATCTCAGTCTTTAGTTTTTCACGCATCATTATATTGTCCTGTTTTTTTATTTCTTTTCTTTTTAATGCGTAGGGATTATTCTCGAGATAATTTACTAAAGCTTTTTGAAGTGTGTCAAAAATAATGTTGCTGTAAGCAAATACTTTAATTTTAAATGGACGACCCAATACTATGGTATCTTTATCTTTGTATTTTTCCTTTAATTTTTCGTCATAATTATAAAACTCAATGCGCTTAATTTCTTTTGCTGTAACTGAATCTATTTTTAGTTTTTTTGCTAATAAATTTGGTGTATCATCCTCCACAATCAATTCAAGTTCTTGAATAATATCCGCGCAATAATCATTAGTCAATACATGGGATGATAATATGAGGGTAGATACATATGTCGGTTTCACTATAAAAAACAGGCCAATGCCTATTGCTAATCCAAGCAATGAAAAACACAGGACCATAATCCATCTTTTCAATACAAGTAAAAAAAGGCCTACTGTGAATTTCCATAAATTTGAGATGGAATCTTTAAGAGCCCGGTAGATTACCCGCAAGTCAATTTCATCATTTTTTTCCGGCTCGCTTTGCATATGCCCCTTCTGCTTTAAGGCAAAAATACATTAAAGTTTTAAACCTCAAGTATTCTGTATATTAATATATTTGCCATTAACATTTTTTTATTTACTAGATGGTATGTTAGATTTAAATGGGAAAAGTATTTTAATAACCGGTGGAACAGGTTCACTTGGAAAGCAGCTTACTAAAACCATTTTAGAACGTTGGCCGAGCGTAAAACGTTTGGTAATATTTTCCAGGGATGAACAAAAGCAATTCCAAATGTCCTTGGATTTTCCGGAAGCTAAATTTTCTGCAATACGTTATTTTATTGGTGATATCCGGGATTACGACCGTTTGGTAAGTGCATTTGAAGGGGTTAATATTGTTATTCATACAGCGGCAATGAAAATTGTACCCATTGCAGAGTATAATCCAATGGAATGCGTTAAGACAAATATTATTGGTGTTGAGAATATTATTAACGCATGTTTTGCAACTGGAGTTGAAAATGTTGTTGCTTTATCAACAGATAAAGCAGCGGCTCCCATTAGTTTGTACGGAGCCACTAAATTGTGTTCAGACAAACTATTTGTTGCAGCCAACAATATAAAAGGATCACGGAAAATTAAATTCTCCGTTGTAAGATATGGAAATGTAATGGGTTCCAATGGATCGGTTATTCCCTTTTTTTTAAAGAAAAAAAAGGAAGGGATTTTGCCTATTACGGATATTAATATGACAAGATTTAATATTTCGTTAAATGAAGGAGTGGATTTGGTATTGCATGCACTGGAAGCAGCGTGGGGGGGCGAGATTTTTGTCCCAAAAATCCCTTCTTATAGGATTACAGAAGTTGCAAAAGCAGTTGCTCCCAATTGCAAATTAGAAATAGTTGGAATCAGACCAGGTGAGAAAATTCACGAGGAAATGATCACCACGTCTGATTCATTTTCAACATACGATCTGGGTAAGTATTATGCAATCCTGCCACAAGTTCCAAGTTTCAACGTTGAAGAATACGTAAAGCATTTTGAGGCCAAGCCTGTTGAAATTGGTTTTGAATATAATTCGGGAGATAACGATGATTGGGTGGATGCAATACAACTACGGAAACTGATTAAAGAACATATCGATCCTGAATTCACAATCTGATAATATGTATTTAGTTTCATATGTCAAGCAGGATGTAGTACATGTCGGTATTGTTATTCTGGCTGCAACTCTTAAATCGAATTTTCTTACTCCGTATATAGCTATTTCGATTTTTTGAAGATAATTTTTCTGAATTGTAGTATGACCAATCGCATACAATAATTTACTTTTTAATTATGAAAAAAACAGAACAAATAGATTTCTGGCAGGGCCAGTTCGGAAAGGAGTATAATGTGCGTAATAGCTTTTCTCAGGATGAATGGGACCAGTTTTATCTTATCAATTGGGGAATCACCAAAATTGACATGAATCGTAAATGCATTGGTAGTTTGCCAAAGGATAGTAGGATTTTGGAAATAGGATCGAATATTGGAATGCAATTGGCAGGATTACAGCGTATGGGATTTACGAATTTGTATGGAATCGAGCTGCAAAAGGATGCAGTTGAATTGTCAAAAAAGAATACCAGCAACGTTAATATTATTCAGGGTTCAGCTTTTGATGTCCCGTTCAAGGATGAGTATTTTGATATTGTTTTTACATCGGGAGTATTGATACATATTGCACCAAAGGACCTTCCTGTGGTAATGGATGAAATGATGCGATGCTCGTCAAAGTATATATGGGGATTTGAATATTTTAGCAATGAGACTAAAGATATTGAATATAGGGGTAATACAGGATTTCTGTGGAAAGCTGATTATGCTAAACTATTTCTTGATCGTTTCAGTACACTGTCTTTGTTAAAAAAGGATTTTTATAAGTATGTAAATAATGAAAATGTAGATTGTATGTATTTGTTAAAAAAATAATGATATTCCTATGGAAATTCGGTATTGTACCAAATGTTTATTTCCTGAAACTAAACCTGATCTTCATTTTAACACAAGTGGGGTTTGTAGTGCATGTCTCGCAGCGGAAGAAAAGGATAAAGGGATAGACTGGAAGGAAAGAGAAAAACAGTTCTTCGAAATAACTGATTATTATAGAAAGAAACCAGATGAAATAGGATGGGATTGTATTATCCCTGTAAGTGGAGGAAAAGACAGTACTTACCAAGCATATTTTATGAAAGAAGTATGTCATATGAATCCACTGTGTGTGTGTTTTGAAACTACAAATGTGACGGAAATTGGACAAAAAAATTTGGATAATATTTCAAGAATGGGAATGGATGTGATCCATTTTAAAAAGAATCATAGCGCGTATAAAGAAATGGTCATAGAAGGATTTAAACGTGTAGGAGATGAAATGTGGCCGAATCACATCGGTATTTTTACAATACCGGTGATGGTTGCAGTTAAATTTAATATTCCGTTAATCGTATGGGGTGAAAATTCGCAGCAGGAATATGGGGGACCAAACCTTGAATCTGTCAAAAGTAGAACTCTTAACAGGCGATGGCTTGAAGAGTTTGGTGGGTTGTTAGGAAACAGGATTCAGGACATGATCGGGGTGAATGGAATTACCAAGAAAGATCTGACTCCTTATTTTTATCCAAGTGATGAGGATATTGAAAGAGTCGGTGTCACCGGTTTATTTTTAGGACATTACTTTTTTTGGGATGCCCGCAGACAGCTGGAGGTAGTAAAAAAATATGGTTTTTCTGTCAAAGAAGAGGGACCGATTGAAGGTACTTACACCAATTACGAAAATTTGGATGAGAAACTGGTGGGATTGCATGATTATCTGAAATTTGTGAAATACGGATTTGGCAGGGCCACAGATCATGCCTGCATTGATATAAGGAACAAACGATTGACTAGAGAAGAAGGTTTGAAGCTGGTAAAGCAATACGATGGGAAATATCCTCACTATGCCGTTGGAGAGTTTATTAAATATTCGGGATTAACTCAGCAGGAAATAGATGATGTTATTGATTCATTCACAAATTCAGTTTTGTTTGCTCAGGATCAAAAGGGTAAGTTTATTAAGGACTCTCATGGAAATTTAAAAAGGAATTTTGAAGTGCATTAGATATGGTGGCAATTATTGATTACGGAATGGGGAATATAGCCTCCGTTCAAAAAGCGCTCACCTTTTTGAATATTCAAAGCACTGTTACATCGGATTTTAAGGAAATCGAGAAATCCAAATCTATTATATTGCCTGGCGTAGGTTCCTTTCTTCAGGGCATGAAAAACCTCCGTGCTAAAAACCTGGATCAATTTTTAACAGAACAAGTTCTGCAAAAAAGAAAAAAATTTTTGGGGATATGCCTGGGTATGCAATTACTTGCTGATAGAGGCAAAGAGCCTCATGCAAATCCTGGCTTGGGATGGATAAAAGGTAGTGTTATAAAAATTGAGAACATTCCTTTCCGGATTCCACATATGGGATGGAATAGTATTGACGTAAAAATAGATTCATATTACAAGGAGATACCGCGTAGGGATTTTTATTTTATACATAGTTTTCATTTTGTTCCGGAAGATAAACATGTTATAGCAGCTACTACCAATTATGGAATTAATATAGTAGCAAGCATCCAGCAGGATAATATATTTGCTACTCAGTTCCACCCTGAAAAGAGTCAGGAGGCTGGTTTAAGTGTGCTAAAAACATTTTTCAGGAATGCTTAAGGTTAGAATTATTCCTATTCTTACTTTTAACGGATTTGGTCTTGTGAAAACCAAAAACTTTTCCAATCCCAGAATGGTTGGGAATCCGGTACAAGCTGCACGGGTTTATAACAGTCGTGGTGTCGATGAATTAGTTTTCCTTGATATTTTCGCTACTGAGCAAAAACGTAAGATCAATTTTAAACTGGTTGGAGAAGTTATTAAGGAATGCTATATGCCAGTTGCTATAGGAGGAGGCATTGGCACTATTGACGATATTAATAGTCTTCTGAAAATTGGAGCCGATAAAGTAGTTATTAAGACAAAAGCATTGACAGATATTGCTTTTATCAAGGAAGCAGTGGCTTTTTTTGGCAGCCAGTGTATAACAATAGCTGTAGATGTGAAAAAAGAGGGGAATGTTTACAAAATATATAATAAGCTTGGCTTGGATTTGACACTGGATGATTTTACTAAAAAAATGGAAGATTGTGAGGTAGGAGAGTTTGTTTTAACGAGTGTTGATAACGATGGGTTAATGAACGGATTTGATATAGAGCTTGTGGATTGCTTCATGTCTGCGACTAAAATACCTGTAATAGCAGCTGGTGGAGGCGGGGAAATGATCCATTACAAGAACCTATTTACAAAAACAAAAGTGGAAGCAGTAGGATCCGCCAGTATTTTTCATTTTACACAATTTACTCCGATGGATATAAAAAATGAATTATTGAAACACAATATTCCTGTGCGGGTATGAATTTTTATGGATACTTTTTTTAAAAATATCGGTATAATTATACAGGCGCGTATGGGAAGTACACGTTTGCCGTCAAAAATCATGCTTCCGGTTAACGGTCATCCTATATTTCAATCACAGATTAATCGCCTCAAAGATCTTAGTCATCCGTTATATATTGCCACCACCACGCAGCTAGCTGACACGGTTGTTTTAGAGTTTGCAGAAAAGAACAATATACAATGCTTTAGAGGGGATGAGACTAATGTATTAAGCAGGTATTACGAATGTGCCAGAAAATTTGAACTTGACCTTGTGGTCCGCTTAACATCCGATTGTCCATTAATCGATCCTTTATTGGTAGAAAAGGGTATCAGGCAATATTTGGAAATGGGCGACAAAAAAATTTTTCTTTCTAATGCAATTAGCCGGTCGTATCCCAGAGGATTTGATTTCGAAATATTTTCTTATTACCTTCTCGAAGATGCGTATCGAAATGCTGTAGATATCTCCGACAAGGAGCATGTCACCCCTTATATATGGAAAAATAAAAGCGGAAATGTTAGGGTAGAACAGATAATCCGAACATCCGACGCAAGTCAGTATCGATTAACTTTAGATACACAGGAGGATTTTGCTCTGTTGAGAATACTTATTGAAGAGCATCGCGCCGACGCTCTTAGCGGAGAGGAAATTATCAAATTGATGCATGCCCACCCGGAGCTGGCTATAATTAACCAGCATATAGAACAAAAAAAGGATTGAGAAAGAATATTTTATTCAGAACAGAGGTGTCTCCTTCAATAGGGATGGGGCATTTGGTAAGAAGCCTGGCACTTGCACAAATGTTAAAACCCTATTTTGATATTCAGTTTCTATTAAATGAATATAATTCGGAAATAGCTAATATTATTATTTCAGAAGGGTTAGAATGCTTTTATATAGACGATCAGTACACGGAGGATAGATTTATTTCTAATACGGACATTGTTATACTGGATGGTTATGGTTTTAAATCAGATTACCAAAAAGGGATTAAACAGAACGGTAAAAAATTGGTATGCATTGATGATATTCATGCTTTTCACTTTTATGCAGATATAATTATAAATGTATCGGATTCGGTTTCCAAGGATGATTATTCTGCTGAACCATATACGCGTTATTTATTAGGTGGTCAATATGCCTTGTTGCGGAATATTTTTTTGGCAAGTGGTCGGAAACCAGGTAGGACTATTGGGTTTATTAACGAGGTGTTCATCAGCATGGGGGGGGCAGATACTAATAACATTTCATTGAAAGTATTAAGTGTTTTACTTCAAATAAGCTCAATTGAAAAAATTCACGTGGTAATTGGAGCTGTCAATACTCACGCTCAGTGTTTGGAAAACTATATTAATACCAACCCCAGCTCCAAAACAGTAACCTTACATAAAAATGTTGACGCCCGAAAGCTAAATTCTTTAATTACCAATTGCCAATTGGCAATTTGTCCCGGGAGCGGCATAAGTTTGGAGGTTGCTTCCATTGGATTAGGTATTGTTTCCGGTTATACCGCCAACAATCAACTGGGAATTCTTAATGGCTTGGTAAAACGAGGCTGTGTCATAGATATTGGGGATTTTAATAAGCTTTCTCCCGATGAAATTAAATATAGTATTGAGGAATATATCAGCAATCTGGATGTTGTCAACGAAATGGTTAAAAATCAAAAGAGATTAATAGACGGGCTTTCTTCGGAGAGATTTATATCTATTTTTAGAGAATTATGTTAATGAAAATTGAATTTAGAAAAGCATGCCTGGAAGACGCTCAAATTTATTATAAATGGGCCAATGAAGAATTGGTCCGGAAGAATTCATATACGCAGCAGGAAATTAATTTTGAGCAGCATATGAATTGGTTTAAAAAAAAATTGTCCTCTCCAGATTGTTTATTTTATTTTTTTTTTACCGGGGATTGCCCTGTTGGACAGGTTCGGATTGAAAATAACCCTGCCGAAGCTGTAATCGGAATTTCTATTGATCCTCAATATAGAGGGAAAAGATTAGGCGCCTTGTTGCTGGATATGGCTTGCGATGACTATTTCTTTAAATTTCCAGATGCAAAAATAACTGCTTATATCAAAGAAAGTAATCTGGCTTCTTATAAAATATTCAAAGATGCTAAATTTGCAGATGAACCATCTGTTATTGTAAACGGTATCAGAAGTTTTAAATTAAACAGAACTAAAAAATGAAAGATTTTATCATCGGAGATTCTGCAGTTGGAATCAATCATAAACCTTTTATTATCGCTGAAATGAGTGGCAATCATAATCAGTCATTGGATAGGGCGAAAGAAATTATTAAAGCAGCAGCAGATGCTGGAGCACATGCCATTAAACTGCAAACTTATACTGCGGATACAATGACCATCGATCATAAAGGAGGACTTTTTGATATTACAGATAAAACTTCTCTATGGTATGGTAGAAACTTGTATGATCTGTATAAGGAAGCCCATACGCCATGGGAATGGCATGAACCATTATTTAACTACGCAAGAAAATTAGGGATAGTTTGTTTTAGTACACCATTTGATGAAACTGCAGTAGATTTTTTAGAGACTTTATATGTACCTTGCTATAAAATAGCTTCTTTTGAAAATACCGATCACCCTTTACTGAAGAAAGTAGCATGTACGGGTAAACCCGTAATAATGAGCACGGGAATTGCGGATATCGGTGAAATCCGGGAGTCGGTGGAGGTTCTGAGGCAAAATGGTTGCAATCAAATAGTATTGCTTAAATGTACAAGCACATATCCCGCCACACCTGAAAATACTAATTTGATAACCATATCTGAGCTGCAGAAAATATTCCCTGACTGCGTGATTGGCTTAAGTGATCATACCCTTGGTATAGGTGCAGGTATTGCATCGGTAGCACTGGGTGCAAGAGTAATAGAAAAGCATTTTACATTGCGTAGGGAAGATGGAGGCGTGGATAGTACATTTAGTATGGAACCGGTAGAAATGAAATCATTGGTAGTAGAAAGTGAAAGAGCTTTTTTAGCTTTGGGAAAGATACAATTAGCAGTTCAAAAAGCAGAAGAGAAAAGTAGAGTATTTAAAAGATCCATTTATGTCATTAAAGATATAGAGGCTGGTGAAGTATTTACAAAAGAGAATATTAGATCTATTCGACCTGGAGATGGGTTAATTCCCAGATATTACAATGAAATACTGGGCAGGAAGAGTAAGATTAGCCTGAAACGGGGTTCACCAATGAAGATGGAGTATGTAAATTAGCTTTATTGCTATTAATTTTTAATTGGTATCCTTCACGTAATGTTTAATAAAATAAAATATTTTAATTATGTTTATTTTTCTGGAAAAATCAATATCAATTTTATACCAGAAAAGAGTGTTCCCTTTGCTTTGTTAAAAGTTATCGGTAAATCAGTGGTATTTACTTTTAGCTTAATAAAAAGCATATTAAAAAATAGAAAGTCTTTTTCATCCGGAAAGAAAATAATATTTTTTGTGATGAGTAGTAATAATTTTACATCGATAAATCCGGTGTATGCTAGATTGTCCAAAGAAGATGCAAATATATTTGGCGATAGAATGTTTAATAAAGATGTTATCTTGTTTGTTCCTACCGTAATATCTGCTTGTATTGCCATATTTTTTTTCCCTTTTTTTCTTTATCATTATTTAACGTCTAATTCGATTGACAAAAAAAGAACAAGACAAGGGATCAATGATATTATTTTATCTTATCCTTTTTATTATGTATCTTATTTTTGGTTTCGAATGGTTAAACCCCTGGGTATTGTAATATCTAATGATCACGTATATTCTACCAGAATACTTATTCATTGGGCTAATAAGTTTGGAGTAAAGTCATTTTACATTCAACACGCGTCTGTAACGAAAGATTTTCCTGTTCTGGAGATGTCCCACGCATTTCTGGAAGGCGAAGATGCTAAGGGAAAGTATGTTCAGGCAGGTTCGGAACAATCTAAAATTGAACTTATCGGAATCCCTAAACTGGATCATCTCTTCAAGAGGATTAATTATAACAAAAGTATAAAGGTGATTGGTGTTGCTTCTAATAGCCTGGAACCGAAAAATGCAGTTCTAGAATTGATACTTTTTTTAAATAAAAATTATCCGGAAATACCGCTGATTTACCGACCTCACCGATTTCAATATACGGAAACATCGTATAAACAGGATTTTCAAAATCTTATAAAGAAAATTCCATCGAATGTAATAATCTCCGATCCATTTGATGAATTAGTTGCTGATTTTCTAACCAAAATTGACTGTTTGATAGCAGGAGAGTCCGGAATTCATCTCGAAGCTGTTTTACTGAATATTACATCCATTTATTTTTTTCATAAAACAGAATATTTTGATGATTATGGATTTGTCAAAAATGGATTGAGCCATCTTGCAAAGGATTTCGTGGAGCTGAAAAATATCATTGATGAAATAAAAGCCAAGAGACCTGCCGTCCGCCATAAAGCAAAAAGATATTGTTTTACAGTTGATTCTGAATACGACGGAAGATCTACAGATTTGGCAGTTGGTTTACTAAAACAAAAAATATCAAACAAAATCGGAATTGCATGAATTCAAGCAAATTGGTTGTCTGGAATCCTCAATTATTTAAGGAGCATTATGAAACTTCAATAAGCAATAATAGTATCCTATCGGCTTTGGAGAAACGCAAATTTGACTTCCTTGTTAAAGAATTAAAACTGAAAACTACGGATGTCATATTGGATGTAGGATGCGGTTATGGTAGATTTTCTAAATTAATCAGGGACGATGTCGGACAGATTGTTGGGATTGATATTAATCCGGAAAATATTTCATATGCTAAGGAATATGTTGGTTCTAAGTTTCAGGGTATGGTTGTTGACCTGTCAGCAGGTGTTCTGCCGTTTGAGAATAAGTCAGTTGATAAAATTGTAATTGATAATGTACTTATGTTTTTTAATAAGGATATTCAGTCTGAACTGTTGAAGGAAATAAGACGTATTCTTAAGGAGAATGGTGTAGTTGCGTTTAATACCGAAAATTCAAGTTATATCCTTGGATTATTGTCTTATATTTTCTCGTCGCTTTACAGAACGAAGGCGAAGCTGCAAGGCAAAATTTCCCCTGTGCATAATAAATTTCCTCTTGATTTTTATGAAAGAAAATTAAATGAGTTGGGATTTACGCACATTGTTTCCATTGGAGATACTTTTTATCGTAAAATGGGGATAGGAGGGATAGAGATATTTCCAGGATTTCTTCATCCCTACATTAAAAAACTAGACCAGAAATATTTCAACACAGTAAGGAAGGAAGGAATGGCTAGTTTTACGATAGCTGCTTCCTTATAATTAAAATGAAAAAAAAAATATTTTTTACTTTAAGTAGATATCTGACTTTTGTATTAAAGTTTATTCAGGCATTATATATTGCCAAGTACCTAGGGCCCTCGGGACTGGCCATTTATGGCTTTGCACAGCTGGTTGCGTTATATATTTCCTTTTTGCATTTCGGTATACCGCTTTCAATTCATACGATGTTGTCTGTTTCTAAAAAGGAAGACTCCATCAAAACACAAACATATATAAGTGATGCTTTTTCCTTTTTATTATTGGCAGCTATTGTGTTTTGTATTGTCGGCGGATTGATCACCTTTATATTGCCGAATCTGTTTGAGAAATTTCAATTTGCTAAATACGGAGTGTTGTCAGTGGTGATTGGTGTGAATTTGATTATCGTTCAGTTTTTTGCTAATGTATATCAAGTTTATGGACAATATATTCGAATAGCGTTGAATGAACTGATTTCAGTTGTCATACTTTTTTGTGTTGTATTTCTATATAGAAATAGCCCAGACAATTTATTGCAAAACATTTTAACAATGAGCGCGCTGACTATTTTTGTGAATTTACTTTTTTTTCTATATAAACCTCCTTTCAAAATAATTTTTTCTCTTCGTACTGATGTTTTACACACATTAATGAAGTTGGGGCTGCCAATGCTTGTGTCCACCGTGGGTTTTTATTTAATTACTTTTTCTGTAAGGACCATATCCAATTATAAATATACTCTCTATGAAATCGGACTTTTTACATTTGCATTGAATATTGCCAATGCGATAATGATGGGATTAAATGCTATAGGCTGGACTTATTATTCTACTATTCTGGCAAATACATGTGAGGGCATAAGTAGTGCATATAAGTATGTTCAAAAAGTGAATAGAATATTTAATTTTGTTTTGTGTGCCACGGTTTTTTCTGGAATATTATGTTTTCCTTTGCTTTTTTATTTTATGCCCGCATACAAGGAATTTCATAACGGTATCTGTATTCTATTGATATCCCAGATATTTATGTCTATGTCCTTTGGATATAGTTCGTTATTGGTAGCTCAAAAGGAGCAAAATTCAATGGCCGTTATCAGCTTTATTACGCTTGCTTTTGCAATTGCAGTGAGTATTTTGGTTTGTATTTTGAATCTTCCGTTTTTATATCAAACCGTAGTGATTTTGGCATCTATGTTTTTTTATTCTTTACAAATTTGCTACAGGGGAGCCAAGGTGTGTGAAGAAGGATTTGTGAAAATTTTTTTTGGAGAAGTACTTAACTTCAAAATAGTCATTCCTGTTTTACTTTGGTTGTTTTGTATTTTAGCAGACATTGGATTTTCAGGAAGATTGGGTGCGACTTTAATTTTCTTTTTAATTAGCCATCGGGATATCGGCTATTGTATATCATTGCTGAAGGACTTTAAAAAGGAAAATTAATGAAATCGGATAGGATAAAGTTAGTACAGCATAGGTTCTTGGTAGTTTATACTATTGTGCTTTTCTTATGTTTTTCA
>Ga0315912_10000122_pt1 | contig 180639 bp, 150 predicted proteins | sample VfabasoilMG_FD_204469 | JGI IMG/M metagenome (GOLD analysis project Ga0315912, IMG submission 204469) | Garden soil microbial communities collected in Santa Monica, California, United States - V. faba soil | ecosystem: Environmental > Terrestrial > Soil > Garden | place: USA: California...
TCGCGATACGACGATCGCATATAGAGCGCCATGGCAATGACGTAATAGACGACAACGTGGGCCGGGAGATCCCGCTCACGGACAGTGGTGCGCTTGGTGTCGGCCAACACTTGGCGGACCTTCTCGAAAGGGAAGAACTTGGCGATTACGCCGAGACTGATGTAATCGGTGATACGGCTGCCGGCGGGTAAAGTTGCAACGGTACGGGCCATTCCTGGGGCCTCCCGCCCCAAACAGAATAGCAAAGAAATATTGTTAAATGAACAGTATTGGGGTTAGCTTCAGCTCAAACTTACGGGCCATGTGGCTCCATATCCGCCGCCATGGGCGGACCAAGCGGGCCGAACTCGGCCAATACTCTGCCCGGAAAAGGCGATTCCGGTGCGCCGCGTTTCGTGACCGCTCTCAGCAGCAAAGCGCCTAGGGGCTTCGCGCAGAGCAGGACCGCAGCGGCAGCCGCATTTCGCAGCACTTTTGACCCTATATGATAAGCTCTTCTTTTTAAAGGTGCGCGTAACTCGATCTGTGCCTGATTTTCCCCAATCCAAAACCGCGCCCAACCATCTGCACCAGGCGCACCATCAGTTGATCGCGAACGCTTTTGATGCCGGAGCGGAACCATCCGGTTGGGCAGCCAGATTTTACCGCGAATTGCTCTTTCGCAACCTCCGCCTCGCCATTCCGAAGGGGTCTTCCGTGATCGAAATCGGATGCGGAAGTGGCGAACTACTGGCACATCTCTCAGACTGCGAGGTCACGGGGATCGACATATCGGCCAAACAGATCGAGGCGGCCGGAAGGCGAATTCCTGCCGGAAGATTTCACTGTATGGCGGCCGAAAACCTCGACTTTGGTGAGAAATACGATTTCATTATTATTTCGGATTCCGTTAACCTTTTTGCGGACGTCCAATTGGTTTTTGAACGGCTCCACACGGTCGCCAAACCCAACACGCGCCTGATTCTAAACTTTCACAACACGCTTTGGCGGCCGATCTTGACGCTGGCTCGATCTCTCGGTCTGGCGACGCCGACACCGTCTTATAGCTGGCTAAACCGGTATGATCTGGAAAATCTGTTGTGGCTGGCAAACTGGCAGGTCGTTCGCCGCGATGCCCGCATCCTTTTCCCACTGCCCGTTCCGCTGTTGGACACTCTCTTTAATCGATGGCTAGCCCCGTTCTTTACGTGGTTTTGCTTGGCCTATTTTCTGGTAGCGCGCCGCCCCGTGCCGCGCCAGACCGAAGGTTCGAGCGTTTCCGTCGTAGTGCCTGCCCGTAATGAAGCCGGGAACATCGAGTCCATCGTCCGCCGAATGCCTTCGTTCAACGGTCCGATGGAACTGATTTTCATCGAAGGACATTCCAAAGACAGCACGTGGGCCGAGATCCTCCGCGTCAAGGAAGCGAACCCTGAATTGGAAATAGTTGCGATGCGGCAGTCCGGAAAGGGAAAGGGCAACGCTGTGCGGGATGCATTCGCCGCCGCCACCAAGGATATCCTGATTATTCTCGATGCCGATCAGACAGTCCCTCCGGAAGACCTTCCCCGCTTTGTGGACGCGCTGACTACCGGTCATTGCGAATTCGCAAACGGTGTGAGATTGGTCTACCCAATGGAAGATCAGTCGATGCAATTTTTGAACATGTGCGCGAACTACGCATTCGGGCATATTTTTGCGTGGCTGATGGCGCAGCGCGTAAAGGATACGCTCTGCGGGACGAAATGCCTTTACCGCGCTGACTACGAAGTTATCGCCGCGAATCGATCCTATTTCGGTGAGTTCGATCCGTTCGGTGATTTCGACTTGTTATTCGGCGCCAGTAAGCTGAATCTGAAGATCGCCGATATTCCCGTTCGTTACCGCGAACGCACTTATGGTTCGACGAATATTCAGCGCTGGCGGCACGGCGTAATGTTACTTCGAATGGTACTGGTCGCGGCACGGAAACTGAGGTTTGTTGGATGAGCGTGATTAGGGAGGCGATGTTCCCCCTTTCCGGGGAATGGCGGAATTGGGAAGTCCGCTTAATCGGTTTTCTTACCCTGCTCTATGTGATCGTGCAAGTTCATGCGATTCATTCGGATGGGTTTAGAGCGCAAGACTTCTTTACGCACAAAACCTGGATCCACCAGGCCGCTTCGGAGGGCGCCAAATTTCTCACCGCCTATGGGGCGAATCGCACGAATCCTCCCCTCTATCATTACCTTGGCGGACTCTTGTTAAGGCTCATCCCAGACTATTTCTTGGTCGCATTGGCTTACTGCAATCTGGCGCTCAGCCTCATTGGCGCCGTGGCCACATATCAAATCGTATGTTCACTTATCGTGGATCGCTGGCTCCGTACCGCAGCTTTTGGAGCGTTCATACTGCTTCCTTGCTTCGTAATTCAATCGGTCGCCATCGCTGCCGATGCCCTTACGACGCCTGCGTTTTTAGTCTTCGTATGGGGCATGATCCTGATCGCTCGCGCGAAGCAGCACCAGGTGTTCGTGGCCGGCTGTGTCCTTGCCTCGGTGGCCCTTTTGATAGGTGTAATGGTGAAGTTCACCTTCCTTTCAGAAGTTTTGGTCGCGTTGGTATTTACTGCGCTGATCGGCTCTCGTGGGATTTTGACGAAGCGGCAAGTCGCCATCGCCCTTGCTGCTGTCGTTCTGCCCGCCGCGATTACCGGTTGGTGGCAGTTAGGTCTATACAAGACACAGTCAAAATATAATCTCGGTATCGTCACGGAGCCGGGTTTGGGGCAGATTCTGGAGCGGATGAACAACGCGCCGATGAATTTGCGAAGCGTGGCATTTCCGCGTGCGATCGACATTAAGTTACTCGACGCCCCGCAATATAACGAGGTTGAGAACGGTCAATGGACTCTGCTCCAGCCGAACAAATTCAGTTTTCCCGGACTCTTGCACATGGGAGCGTTTTCCGATCTCTTGAACGCTTACCAATTCGATCCTTATCACACCTATTTCGGACTCCGGACGCCATTTGCGCAAGCGGCGATGGCGGTGGCCGTGAAGTCGGGATTATGGATAACTATACTTAGTGTGATCGGGATAAGGTTCCTTACGTTTGTCTCTGTTCGCTCAATCCTGAGAAACTCGGAGTTAGATCCGGTGCTGCTCGCCGTGGTATTGGCGGCGTTAGCGTGGTATTTGAATATCGCGCTCTTTCTTCCGCTGGTTGGCTCGCCTTACGGCGGCGGTTATTGGCACCCTAGATTGGTAACGCCTGCCATCATTCTGTTTATTATTTCCGGATTTTACTGGATCCAGCGGCAAACGTTTTTCGGTGGGAAAATCGGCCCGGTTCTGCTTGGTTTGGTCCTGCTGCAGACGGGCCTCCACGCCAGCTTTCTATGGCCGCGTCCCGGTAATGTGTCTGACTATATCGACTCCAATCGGGACCTCCCGCGCAACCCGCCCGCATTTGGTGTCGAGTACCTGATGTCCTACGGGCTGGAGGGGCGGCCAGATGCCCCGTTCTTCTGGCTGGGCGACCAGATGGCCTTTGTGATTCGGCGGAATGACCCCGAAATCCCGGTCCAATCGTATGTACTCTCCTTTACCGTCAGTCCCGGCCCGGCGAACCCCGATCCGGCACGGCGCGTCGCGATCCACCTTCCCGATGGGAGTACGAAAGAGTATTCGTTCGTGGTCCCCGAAACGATAAGCGTTCCATTGAAACTGGGACAGGGACGGAGCATGGTTTCGGTCGAGATTCTCGAACCGGCGGAGCGAGTGGTCGTCCGGCCGGCGGATGCTCGCAACTTCATGGTTAATGTTTCCGGCATTAAATGGCAGGATCAGGCATCGATTTCTATGTCCCACCGTCCGCCATTTCTATATGTCCATGGAAATGTCGGAGTGGAGGGCACCCCCGATTCATTCCGGTACGTGCTCAAAGACTCCATGGAGATCTGGGTGGAGAGCAGGGATGTTAGCCTCCCGCAGACTGATTGCGAGCTGGGATTGCAAGTTATCTCACCTGCGCCTCAATCGGGCAAGGGCGAAATCGCCGTAATCGCGGATGGTCCTGCGGCCGCCCCCCAAACGTTTGCCCTCAATCGGGAGGAGACGGAACTTCGAATTCCCGTGAAGATCAAACCCGGCGTTAGCAAGTTCACATTGCGGCAAAATGGTACGGCGGCTGGCGGGAGTCCACTGTACGTTCGCCGCATCCGTCTGTCGCTTCTGTCAGAAAAAGAACGGTCGGCCGTTGAACCCATACAGGACGGCGGACCTTTTCCGCGCAAGCCCATCATGACGGTCTCCAATCCACAGGGTGAAGATCATGGAGCCGGCCAGTCAACGTGGTATTGGATTGGCGCGCCGGCTACGATCGCAATCGAGAAGCGGGATCGGCCAGATGTGAAGACCGGATATCGATTGCAATTCCGCCTGGATGCAGGCCCCGGCCACGCGCCGCCTCACCGGTCTGTCGTACTCGAACTCCCCTCGGGAGGAACAGTTCCGATTGAGTTTGACGGCTCCAAAAACGCCGATATCCCCATTACACTGGAGATGGGAAAACAGCAGTTCCGCCTCGCCTTGCGAGACCCAGCTAAACAGACCGTACCCTTTCCATCCGACCCGCGGACTCTTCTGCTCCGGTTGGCTGATGTGAAACTCGTCGAGCCTTCGGTGGGCGCTAAACCATAGCTTCGGGGAAACAGATGGTACTAACGACACGAACCAAGATTTTCGGCGCCCGTATCCTTTACGGGTTGGTGTCGTGTCTGCGGCGACTGACTGGATCGAAGTCTGACACGGTTCTCGTCAAGCGCGGCGGCCTCACATGGCTCCTGACGCTCACCGAGGGCATCGACTTTTCGATCTACATCTTCGGGGCTTTCGAACGTGCCACTGGTGACGCGCTGCGCGCCGTCGCCAAACCCGGTGACGTAGTCCTGGATGTGGGTGCCAATATTGGAGCGCACACGCTGCCATTGGCGCTCGCAGTCGGCGGCACCGGTCGCATTTACTCCTTCGAGCCAACCAACTTTGCCTTCGAAAAACTCCGGGACAACCTGCGGCACAACCCCGAAATCCTCGGGAGAGTTACCGCGGAGCAGGCTTTCCTGGTCGCTGAGCGGGAATCGGCGGTGCCCGATAGCGTCTATTCGAGTTGGCCCCTTACACCGGCCGAGAATCGCCATGAAAAACACCTCGGACTCTCCCAATCGACCGCTGGCGCGTATTCCATAACCCTTGACGACTACGTCGAGTCGCGCGGATTGCAGCAGGTGGATTTGGTAAAACTTGACGTCGATGGAAATGAACTAACCGTCCTCCTCGGCGGCCGAAAGACACTCTCCCGGCATCTGCCCCCGATTCTGATGGAAGTTTCTCCTTACGTGCACGGCGAGCATGATCATTCGTTCGGCGAGTTGATTCAAGTCCTTATCGATTGCGGCTACCGGCAAGTTGAACTGCCTTCAGGAAAACGAGTGCCGTTGAAAGCCAAGACGCTCGAAGAAATGGTTCCCGACGGCGCCGGAATCAATTGCTTCATCCTTGCCGATGGCGGCGGGCGGTAACATGCTCACCAGCCTGTTGTTCCGCCTCTACTCGGTTGTCAAGAACTCTGGATTTCTCGAAACCGGTCTCGGCCGGTGGTGCTTTGGATCCGCATATTTCCTGTATAAACGCCTCTGGGAGGATCCATTTGCGGCGCTGATCAAGTCTCATCCCGAACTCTTTCGCGGTGGTGATGTCCTGGATGTAGGTGCGAATATCGGTTACACAGCGTCGCTCTTTGTCCGGGCTGTCGATGCAGGACGGGTTGTCCATGCATTCGAACCGGAGCCGAGAAATGCGGATGCATTGGACCGGCTGGCGGGGCGCACCGGAGGTACCGGACGCATCCTTCCCATTCATGCTGCGGTCGGTGCCCAATCCGGGACGATTTCGCTTTGTATTAACGAAGATCATCCTGGTGATCATCGAATTCTGACTTCTGGTTTTGAAAATACATCGCGCGGAATGCCGCGGCTCGACGTCGCGATGATAAGCCTGGATGAATATCTCAGCGGCTTGCGGCCACGCCCTCCGATTGCCTTTGTAAAGGTCGATGTCCAGGGTTTCGAATTGGCGGTATGCCGGGGAATGGAGCAGCTCATTGAAGCAAATCCAAATATCACCCTTGCCTTCGAGTACATGCCGCAAGCGATGAGCGAACTCGGGTATTTCGCTGAGGATTTGCTGGGTTGGATCCGGCAACGCGGGTTCTATATCTATTTGGTGAAGTCCGGAGGGAATCTGCAACCGGTCACCGGAGATCTGTCGGTCGGAAAACGCGGCTATGAAGACATCGTCTGCCGGCGGGAGCCTATCGAATAATCGTCTTGGATCATTGGCCCGCCAATGTCCAGGTACTTCCTGCGATCCACCCGGTGTTGTTGTTAATGTTATCCTTCACCCAGACATAGAATGTCTTGTTCCCGGATGCATAAGCCCCTTGCCGCGTCAGATTCAGATTGAGCACCACATCCGAACCAACTGCGGTAACCGAAGAAGCCGCCCCGTTGATCCCGCATTGGCCGTTTTGGAGGGAACCCGCCGCCCCCGGCAGGATGGGTCCCATAACCGCCGTCAATGTGTCGTTGTAAAGGTAGATTCCATCGCTTGCCCGGTCGTAGAAGCCGTGACAACTGTATGCCGGAATCGAAGTATCGCTATTCACCAGGAAGTATATTTTGTTGATATCGGAGTATCCGTTGTCGTCGCGGGCGGTAACGGCAAAAGTCTCCGAAGCCGTGGCCGCCGTGGCAGGCGACACTCCGGCCAAAGTCGGTGCGGCCGGCGTCGGGTTAGGTATTGCCCAAGTACTCCCGGCGATCCAGCCTGTGTTGTTGTTCGCGTTATCCTTCACCCAGATGTAGAGCGTCTTATTCCCCGGCGCATAACTGCCTTGCCGCGTCACACTCAGATTAAGAACGACGTCGGAACCAGCCGCGCTAACCGACGAAGTCGCGGCGTTAATTCCGCATTGGCTGTTTTGCAGCGTTCCCGCCGCTCCCGGTGTGATGGGTCCCGCAACCGCTGTGAGGCCGTCGTTGTAAAGATAGAGTCCGTTGCCTGCCCGGTCGTAGAAGCCGTGACAACTGTTCGCCGGAATCGATGCATCGCTATTCACCAGGAAGTACACTTTGTTGACATCGGCAAACCCGTTGCCGTCGCGGGCGATCACAGCGAAGGTTTGTGAGGCGGCGGTCGCCGTGGCAGGGGACACTCCTGCCAGTGTCGGTGCTACCGGTAACGGGCTTGGCACTGCCCAGGTGCTTCCGGTAATCCAGCCGGTGTTGTTGTTGAGGTTATCCGTGACCCAGAAGTAAGTCGTCTTGCTTCCGAAAACGTAGGTTCCTTGGCGTGTCACGTTCAAATTCAGAACCAATTCGGAACCGGATCCAGTCACCGACGAAGGGCCGCCGTTGATCGCGCACTGTCCGTTCTGGAGCGTCCCGGCCGCTCCCGGCGTGATAGGGCCCATTACCGCCGTGAGGGCGTCGTTGTAGAGGAATAGCCCATTGCTTGCCCGGTCGTAGAAGCCGTGACAACTGTCCGCCGGAACGGAAGGGTCCGTGTTCACCAGAAAGTAAATCTTGTTGATATCGGTATAGCCGTTGCCGTCACGGGCGATCACAGTGAAGGTCTGCGAGGCGGTTGTCGCCGCGGTAGGGGACACGCCTGCCAACGTCGGCGCGACCGGCGTCGGGCTGTGCATTGTCCAATTGCTCCCGGCGATCCAGCCGGTGTTGTTATTGCCGTTGTCCTTTACCCAGAGGTATAAAGTCCTGTTCCCAACCGCATAGCTGCCTTGGAGCGTCAAATTCAAGTTGAGCACCAATTCTGCACCGGACGCCGAAACTGACGAAGCGGCGGCGCCAATCGCGCATTGTCCGTTCTGGAGCGTCCCGGCCGTTCCCGGTGTGAGGGGTCCCATAACCGCCGTGAGTGCATCGTTGTAAAGGTAGAGCCCGTTGCCTTCCCGATCATAGAAGCCGTGGCAGCTATTCGCCGGAATCGAGGTATCCGTATTCACGAGGAAGTAGATTTTGTTGATATCGGCAAAGCCGTTGCCGTCGCGCGCGGTTACAGCAAAGGTCTGCGAGGCGGTGGTCGTCGTGCCCGGTGACGCGCCGGACAGAGTCGGTGCGACCGGCGTCAACATTGCGATCGACCAGCTACTCCCTATGATCCAGCCAGTGTTATTGTTGGCGTTGTCCTTTAACCAAACGTAAAGGGTCTTGCTCCCGGTGGCGTAGCTGCCTTGCCGGGAAACGTTTAGGTTTAGGATCAGGTCAGTGCCGAACTCTAGCGCCGCCGATGCGCCGGAATTAATCAAACATTGGCCGTTTTGGAGCGTTCCTGCCGCTCCTGGCATCATGGGGCCCATAATCTCCGTGAGTGCGTCGTTGTAAAGGTAGAGTCCGTTGCGCGTTCGGTCATAGAAGCCGTGACAACTGTTCGCTGTAATCGCGGTATCCGTACTCACAAGAAAATAGACCTTGTTAATATCGGCAGAACCGTTGCCGTCGCGTGCTGTTACGGTGAACGTTTGGGCGAGTACCGTTGCCGCTGTCGGTGATACCCCGGTCAGGACGGGTGGGAGCGGAGTCGACGGAGTCCAATTGCCGGCACCCAGCCAGCCGGATGTGAGTCCGCCGCTGTCTGTAACGTTCACGTAGATGTTCCGAATGCCCGAAAAGGACTGCCTGAAGGTCAGCGGCAGTACCATCGAGACCGTCGTGCCGGATCCCCTCAAAGAGAGGCCAACGCCGCTCAGGGTGCAACTGTCGTTCGCAACCGAGGTATTTGACCCCGGAACAATCGGCTGCCAGGTGTTGTCCGAATCTCGGAATAATTGAAAAATATTTTGTGCCCGATTGAATCCGATGAAGCAACCCGCCGCTGCGCTTAACGAACTGTTCATGAGAAAGAATCCACTCGCGACATCGGCATGCCCGTCGGTGTCAGCGAAGAGGACAGTGAAGTTCTGTTGTGCTCCAGCGCCGCTATTCGGTGTGATGGACGCCAATGTTGGCGCTGAGGTCTGGCTGACCGTCCAGCTTCCGTATTCTACCCAACCCGAACTAAGTCCTGTTCTGTCGATCGCTCGCAGGTAGATCGATTTTGCTCCCGAAAACTCATTGGCGAAGGTCGTGAAGAGCGTGATCGTCATCGTATTGCCTGAGCCGGCTGCCTTCAACCCGGATCCCAACAAATTGCAATAGTTATTGCCGACTGGAAATGGAGAACCTGGAGCGATCGGCAGCCACGTTTGGTCCGCGTGCCGGAAGAGTAGAGCCGTATTCGATAAAAGGTCATAGCGCACGTGGCATCCCCCCGTGCTGACGGGCGACGTATTCAACAGGAACTCGACGGAAGTTAAGTCGCCGAATCCGTTTCCGTCATAAACAATGGCCGTAAAGGCCTGCGATCCTCCTGATCCCGAAGACGGCGATAAAGACGCCACCGTTGGCGCTTCGGCGGCTACAGGCACCCACGAGCCTCCGCTTTGCCAGCCCGTTGATAATCCCCCGCTGTCGGCCGCATATGTGTACGTCGATCGGGCGCCTACGACGCTCGGTTTGAAAGCAACTGGAACGGTGAGCGTTACCTGTGTGCCCGATTCAATTACCGAGGCCCCCGCTCCATTTATAGAGCAATTGGCGTTCTCAACGGTTCCCGTAATCCCAGGTGTCACCGGAAGGTACGAGGAATCAGAATCGCGGAATAGAACAATGGTATTCGTGCTTCGTCTCCATTCGTAGTAGCAGCCATTCCCCGTGCTCGAAGTAGTGTTAAATAACACACCCGCGGCGGCAATATCTGAAGCCCCGTTTGTATCGGAAAAGACCGCCGAGAACACTTGCGCAAGTCCGGTTCCGGATGAAGGCGTAATTGCTCCGACGGACGGCGCTGATGGCGCCGGCACATTCCACGTACCGATTTGCGGCCAACCGGCCCCCAGTCCGGCCGTGTCGTTGGCGTTTGCGAATATGAGTTTGTTTCCACCAAACCCTTGGGAAAACGTGATCGGGAGTGAAATCGTCAGAGCATTCTGGTTCGTGGTGACACTTACGCCGGAACCATGGACCGTGCATACGCCGTTGTCGACAGTCGTGCCCGCGCCGGGACTGATCGAAAGCCAGGTGGCGCCGGCATCTTTATAAAGCGATATGAGATTCGTCCCGCGGTCGTAGTAGACATAGCACCCGTTCACGAAGGTATAGCTGGCGTTTAATAGGAATCCCGCATTGAGGATCGAAGCATGGCCATTCGCGTGAGAAAGCTTGAGGCTGAATGTCCCTGTCAGTCCGCTTCCGGCTTCAGGGGTTACGGTGAGCGGACCGGGTCCGAAGCGAAGTCGGGTCGCGAAGCCTCCAAACGTTCCAGGGTTGCTACTCTGGATAGCCGATTGCACAGGGAAATTGGACGAAAGCGTCGAACCCCCGATCACCAGTGTGCTGCCGGCGGCCGCTGCGGCTAGGGCGCTGTCCGATCCCGATCCGCCAATGTAGCTTACATACAAGGGGACCGTAGAAGTCGTCGGAAATATCGCCCAAAATGCATCGTATTCTCCGGACCTTGAAGTCTGCAGCGCTGCGGAAACGGGAAAATTGTTCGATGTCGTGTACCCGGCCAATCCGACAAATCCCGAACCCGAGGAAATGGCTGTGGCCGCATCCAGCCCCGCCCCGCCAATGTAGGTCGACCACTCCAGTGATCCAGCCACTGTAAACACTGAGACAAACGCATCGGAAATTCCACCACCGTAGGCTGATTGGTTCCCCGCCGATACACCGGGAAAATCCGCCGACGGCGTTACCCCGGCGATCCAGGTTCGTCCGAGCGGATCAACCGTAATGCCGTAGCCGCTCTCCTCGGTAATCGCGGATCCTGCCGAACCACCAAGGTATGTCGATAGACTCATTCCCGTTGCCGCCGAATTGAGCCGTGTGTAAAACGCGTCCATCGACCCGCGCAGGCTCAGATACGGCGCCGCTAATACCGGAAAATTGGACGAAGCCGTCGCCCCGGTGACATGGATGACGTCACCCGGTCCGACCGCAACCCCGCGGATCCGATCGTCCGCCCCACCTCCGAAGTAGGTGCTGGAGAGCAACGTCCCGGCCGGTGAAAGGCGCGCCACAAATCCGTCAACTCCTCCCCCGGATACCGTACGGAACGCCGCTTGTGTCGGAAAATCGGAAGAAGCCGTCTCTCCGCCCACAACGGCATTTCCACTGGAATCCAGTGCCAACGCCATCGCTGCGTCATTGGAAGACCCGCCGAGGTAAGTGCTGTATGTCAATTGATTACCCGCCGCGGTCAACTGAGTCACAAACGCATCCCGCCCTCCGGCCAAGACCCCCCTTGCCGCCGCGTACACAGGAAAGTTTGTGGAACTCGTCAAGCCCGCAACCGTAATTGCACCCGCGCCATTAACGGCAATTGCCTGCACGCGATCTTCTCCCAAGCCGCCGAGGTACGTCGCAAAAACTAATTGTCCCGCCGTCCCGATCTTCGCGACGAACCCATCGATCCGTCCACCGCTCGACGACTGGTAACTGCCTAGCTGAGGGAAGTCGGATGACTCCGTCCAGCCGCCAAGGTATAGATTTCCCACGGCGTCGGTAGCGACTGCGGTCACCGTATCGAACAGACCCCCTCCCATATACGAACTGAACACCAACTCGGGATCTATCGTTAGGGGGAGTGCCGGGTCGACATTCGCCAATTCAAACCGCACACACTGGCCTTTCACCCGGAATTTTGACGGTACCGGCAGCCTCTTTCCGCCGGAGTCCGTCTGCCAGCTCTCCAACCCTTTCTCTTCCCACTCCCAGCCATCCCCTGCGTCTACGTGCAACGACTTCCCATCGTCACTAGCCCGAATCGCTGCCCCCTCCACACAATACCCGGCCAGATCTGTCCTCACGCCCGCCGCCATTTGAAACTCCGATTTTAACCGCCCATCCTTGACCCGAATCAAAATATCGATCCCAGGAAATGCTCCCGGCGCCCGAAGCGCGTCCCGCCCGTTCGCCGTCCGCCGCTCCTCGCCCAGAAACGTCACCTGCGCCGACGCCCTCCCTTCGCCCTCCCACCGCAGTCGGGAGCCCGGAAACCGGATCGCCACGCGTCGCCCTTGCCGCAATAACTGCACACCTCCGGAATCGAATGATGCCCGGTAGCCCGAGGCCATCGCCCAATAATTCCCCCTCTCGTGCCCAGGCACGAATCCGGTAGCCAGCCGTTCCGTCAACGCGTCAGCCGACGCATTCAAAACAAGACCGGAAAGCATCACAATTGTCGATAGGCGCCGAAAGAGGGAAACAAAAACGTCCACACTTACCCTTTCGGCCACAACCCCAAAACAGTTGATCCCGGAAGTTTCCGATGTCTGTTTGATCGATCTTCCAGGGAATCTTCTGTAATTAGGAGAAATCCTATGCGAAAAGATGATCGTCTTGGCCTGCCTCTCGGCGAGTTCTGCCGACCTGTTCGTTGACGACGACTACTACAGTCCGTGTGCGTTGTGTTCGTGCAAGAAACGTTGTAATGTTTGTTCTGGTCGGTTACCTATATCAACCACCCAAGGAGAGTCTATATGCGTGCGTGCCTTCGAACGTTGGCGTTTCAATGTCTTTGGGCAGGTTCAACCCTGCTACACGGCCAGGGTAGTGCTTGTCGAGATCTGCCCAATTACACGGCCTTACAATCGGCGCTAAAAACTGTTGTCGTACAGCCAGGACAGCCCAACGGCGGCCTTGACAACAATATGTGGGCCAGCATCGTTAACCGCGATGGAGAGGTCTGTGGGGTCGTGTTTTCCGGCAATGAGCGAGGCGACCAATGGCCTGGCAGCCGCGTCATTTCGGCGCAAAAGGCTAATACAGCCAATGCGTTCAGTCTGCCTGGGGGAAGCGCCGGCATTCTCCCCGGTCTGGCACTTTCCACCGCCAACCTTTTCACAGCTGTTCAACCGGGCGGGAGCCTTTATGGTCTACAGCACAGCAATTCAGTGGATACGGCGGTGGCATATGACGGCAATTCGAGCAACAACGGTCGGACGAATGATCCTATGGTCGGCCGGAAAATAGGCGGAGTGAATGTTTTCGGGGGCGGATTGGCCTTATATGATACGAGCGGGAAAATTGTTGGCGGGCTTGGCGTTAGCGGCGACACATCCTGTACAGATCATGTTGTCGCCTGGAAGGTGCGGCATCTGTTGAATCTTGACAGCGTGCCCACTGGAGTCGCTTCAGGTGGAACTGACAACATGATTCAAGATATCGCCCTGGTTGGGGGACATCCCGTGAGCGCAAGCGGGTTCGGACATCCCACATGCTTGAACAATCCTGACCCTGCACTGTTGCAGACCGCCTGTCCAAAGGGTCCAGCCTCGCCACTCGTGGGCTGTGCCTCAGCTGTTGTGACGCCATAAGCTCCGTCTCGAATGTGGGCGGACACCCTCCGGCATCCGCCCACCCAAACTCCCCAATGCTATATTTCGACACAGGCTTATGCGCCTGTTCCTGACCTGCCTGCTAACCGCCGCCTGTACCCTCGCCGCGGATCCCCCACCCCTCGAACCGCAGGTCACCGGCATCTTCCCCCGCGGCCTGTCCCGTTCCAGTGAAGCCGTCATAAACATCCGCGGCCGTAACCTCCAAAACCTCATCAAAGCCACCATCTCCGGCCGCGGAATCACCGCCGAAATCCTCGAATCCTCCGCCTACCGTGCCAAACTCAAAGTGCGCGCCACCGAACAAGCCGAACCCGGCCGCCACGACCTCCGCCTCTTCGCTCCGCAAGGCTCCACGCTCAACTGGCTCGACATCTCCACCCGCCCCGAATCCAACGAATCCGAACCCAACAACGACCTGGCCAAAGCCACCCCTCTGCCAGTCCCCGCGCTCGTCAACGGCGTCATCACCGCCGCCGACTACGACTGCTTCAAATTCACCGCCGCCGCCGGCCAAACTATCACTTTTGACCTCCTCGCCACCCGCAACGGCTCTTCCCTTGACGGCACTCTCGAACTCCTCGATTCCCGCGGCCAAACCATCGAATTCAGCGACGACTACTACGCCTTCAAGGACCCCCACATCGTCCACCAATTCAAAACCGCCGGCGACTACTACCTCCGCATCAGCGGCACCGGCGAATCCGGTTCCGAAACCGCCGACTACCGTCTAATTGCCGGTCCCATGCCCCACGCCGACCTCGCACTCCCCGGCGGCGGCGCCCGCGGTACCACGGTCGAATTCGATCTACAAGGGGTTAACCTCGAATCGGTGTCCAAAGTTACGCTGGGCCCCGGCCTGGCCGAAGCGAAGGTCCTCAACACGGCCTTTAACCGGGCTCGCATCGCTCTCACCATTCCCGATAACACCCCGCTTGGCCCACAAGCCCTCCACATCGAAGGCGCCACCCTTCCCGTCCCCTTCGTCGTCTCCGCCATGCGCGAAATCACTGTCGCTCCCGGCTCCGCCCGCCGCCGCGCCGATCCCCTCCCCGTCGAACTGGGAACCATCGTCAACGGCGTCATCGACACCCCCCGCGCCGCGGACCATTTCACGATCCGCACAGAAGGCCCCCAGAACATCGTCCTTTCCGTCGAATCCATGAACCTCGGCTTCCTCCTCGATCCCCTCATCGCCGTCTACAACGAATCCGGCAAGCGCATCGCCTGGCAGGACGATCCCACCACCAACACGGGCAAGGAACCCGCCAACCTCGATCCCCATCTCGCGCTCCATCTCCCCGCCGCCGGCCGCTACACCGTCGCCATCCGCGACTCCCAGTTCCGCGGGGACGCCACCTTTCTCTACCGTCTCACCCTCAAGAAGGCCGAACCCGACTTCACCCTCCGCGTCGTCGGCGCCCACGCCACTCTCTACCGCGGCCAGCCCAACATCGTCAACGTCCGCGTCCGCCGGCTCGAAGGCTGGAACACGCCCGTCGAAGTCTGGGCCGAAGGTCTCCCGAAAGGAGTCACCGCGCCCCGCCTGATCGCCGAACCCAAAAACACGTCATACACCGGCACTTGCGGCGAAATCCATTACCTCGACGGCACCAATGTAGCCATCCCCATCACCGTCGCTCCCAACGCCGATCTCGATCTCAGCAAGATCACCTTCAAGGCCCGCGGCGTCATGAACGGCAAATCTATCGAACACCAAGCCCGCAGCCGCTATTGGAAATCCCGCATCAAAATTAACGGCGACGCCGAGGAGCCCCCGCTCTTCGCCACCATCGCCGACCTCCCCGGTGTAGTCTTCCAAACCCCCGAACGCGCCCCCGTCGGCAAAGCAACAATTATCCTCACCCGCCTCGACGAAAGCCCCGAAGCCATGATCATCTCCGCCCTCGGCGTCGAACCGGTCACGGTCCCTGCAGGCACCACCCGTGCCGAAGTCGTCTTCACAACCCCCGGCGAGATCGTGTTGAATGGTTCTATCGGGAACCGCAATATCGGGCAATCCCAGCCAATCCGCGTCGAAAACCGGAAATGAGAATCGCCCTCCTCACCCTCAGCGTCAGCCTCCTCGGAGCTCCGGCGGTATATCCGCCCGAAATCCAGTTGTTCGGCACAGGCGCCGCCCAAACCGTTATCGCCGATGGCGCCGCATGCACGCTCCGCATCGCCGATCCAGCCATCGCCGAACTCTCCGCGGGCCGCGTCGTCGCGAAGGCCAAAGGCGCCACATGGCTCACCGCCAAATGTGACTCCGGATTAACCACCGTCCCCGTCGTCGTCCGGGCCGCCGGAGCCCTGCTCAAGAAAAGTTTCGTCAATGACGTCGCGCCCATTTTCACCATGGCCGGCTGCTCCGGCGCCAACTGCCACGGCTCCATTCGCGGCCAGCGCGGTTTCAAGCTCTCACTCTTTGGCTACGAACCGGAATCGGACTTCACCGCCATTCGCGCCCGGGTCGATAACACCGCGCCCGAGAAAAGTCTCATCCTCGCCAAAGCCACCGCCCAAACCGCCCACGGCGGCGGCTTCCGTTTTTCCCCCGATTCACTCGAGTACCGCACCATCATCGATTGGGTCCGCGGAGGCGCCCCGTATGACTCGGCCGAAACTCCGCGCATGTCCGACCTCCGCGCCTTCCCGCGTGAACGCATCCTCGCCGGTGCAAACGCCGCCCAGCAACTCGTCGCAGTCGCTTATTACTCCGATGGCTCCGTCCGCGATGTCACGCAACTGGTCCAATACAGCTCCAATAATCCGGACGTCGTGCAAGTCAACGCGAAGGGAGAAGCCAAGGCGCTCCAGCCCGGTGAAACCGCCATTATGGTCCGCACCATGGGCCGCGCCGTCTCCGCCCGTATCCTCGTCGCCGAATCGAAAGCTGCCACCGCGTACCCACGAGTTCCTCGCAACAACTTCATTGACGAACACGTCTTCGCCAAGCTCCAAAAGCTCAACATCCAGCCGTCGGAACTCTCCACGGACGCCGAATTCCTTCGCCGTGTCTACCTCGACACCATCGGCAAGCTCCCAACCGAAGAAGAAGCCCGAGCCTTCTTTAACCTGAAAACTCCCAACAAACGAACCCAGGCTATCGACTGGCTCCTCCAGCAGCCCGAGTTCGCCGAACTCTGGGCCCTCAAGTTCACCGAACTCACCCGCGCCGGCACCCGCGAAGCCGGAGCCAAGGGCGGCCGCATCGTTTACGAATGGTTCCGCCGCTCGCTCGCCGAAAACAAGCCCTATGACAAGCTGGTCACGGAACTCCTCCTCAGCCAGGGTGCGCATCTCTTCGGCAAGGGCCCGTCATCCTTCTACAACATCTCCTTCGATTCCAACGCAGCCGACCACGCCACAAACATCAGCCAGATCTTCCTCGGCCTCCGCATCGAATGTGCCAAGTGCCACAACCATCCTTGGGAAAAATGGACCCAGGATGACTTCTATGGCTTCGCCGCCTTCTTCGCCCGTGTCGCCGTGAAAGAGGTCTACGAAAACGACGAAAACGCCACCGTCTACAACGAGGAAGGAACCGTCAACCACCCGAAAACGAAGAAAGCGGTAACGCCCAAATATCTCGACGGACCGATGGAGGCCGACGAGCAGGATAAGGACATCCGCGAATCCCTCGCCCATTGGATGACCCGCCCCGACAACCCGTTCTTCGCCCGCGCCTTCGTCAACCGCGTCTGGAAGCACTACCTCGGCCGCGGTCTCGTCGAAGAGGTCGACGATTTCCGCGTAACGAACCCGCCGACGAACCCAGCCCTCCTCGACGCCCTGGCCGCCGATTTCGTCCGCAACAAATACGACATCCGCCGCCTCGTTCGCACCATCCTCAGCTCGCGCACCTACCAGCTTAGCGCCCAGCCCAACGCCACCAACAAAACCGACACCATCAACTACTCGCGTTTCGCCTTGCGCCGCCTGATGGCTGAGACCCTCGCGGACTCAATTGCCCAGGTCACCGCCGTTCCCGACAAATTCGCCGGATATCCTCCCGGCACGCGCGCCATGCAGGTCTATTCGGGCGGCAACTACATGCTCTCCACCTTCGGCCGCCTCAATCGGGACATTATCTGTGAGCGCGATACCCAGCCCGACATCTCGCAGACTATGCATCTCATCAGCGGCGACACCATTCAGAAGAAACTCAACGCCTCTGACAATGTCATCGCCCGCTGGATGACCGGTGACGTCGTCGATTCCGTTTTCCTCCGCACCTTAACGCGTTTCCCCTCACCGGCCGAAAGGGAAGCGCTCACCAAAGCGCTAGCCGAAGGCGACAGAAGGGCCGTGCTCCAGGACGCTCTTTGGGCCATCCTGAACTCCAAGGAGTTTCTCTACAATCACTAACATGCTGGACAGACGGTCATTCCTGAGAATGGGCTCCATCGCGGCCTTCGGCTCGCTGAGTTGGAGCGACGTCCTGCGCCTCCGCGCCGCTTCGCCCAAACGCGATCTGTCCATCATCCACCTCTTCCTGGCCGGCGGTCTCAGCCATCTCGACACCTTCGACATGAAGCCGAAGAATGGCCCCTTCAAGCCAATCGCCACCACCGTCCCGGGCTTCTATGTCTGTGAGCACTTGCCGCTCACCGCCCAGCGCGCCCACAAATACACCGTCATCCGCTCCATGACCCATAAGCAGTCCGCGCACGGCGCCGCGCAAACGCTGTGGCTCAGCGGTCATGATGCGCTGCCCACCGTTCTCGCGCCGGCCATGGGCTCCGTCGTCGTCAAGGAGTTGGGACAGCGCAACGAACTCCCCGGCTACGTCTTCGTCCCCCAACCGCGCGGCAACAACGCGCGCGCCGGTTTCCTCGGTCCCCGCTACAATCCGTTCTCGGCCGGTGAAGTCAACGTCGCCAAATATAGCGTCCGCGACATGGACCTCCCCATGGGTGTCGACTGGTCCCGTGTCGAACGCCGGCGAAGCCTCCAAGCCCTGGTTGACGAAAAGATCCGCGCCTACGATACCACCGGCACCTTCGACACCCTGGACTCCTACTACCAATCGGCCTTCCACCTCATGAAATCGCCCCTGGCAAAGAAGGCCTTCGACGTCGCCCAGGAGCCCGCCGCCATTCGCGACCGCTACGGCCGCACCAGCATGGGCCAGGGCTGCCTCCTCGCCCGCCGTCTCGTGGAAGCCGGTGTCCGCTTTGTCACCGTCTCCCGCGGCGACAACGCCTGGGACCATCACGGCAATATCTTTCCCACGCTGTCCAATGACTTTCTACCAGAACTCGATAAGGCCTTCGCCACCCTGCTCGATGACCTCTCGGACCGCGGCATGTTGGATTCAACGCTAATCATCGTGAGCGGCGAATTCGGTCGCACCGCCGAGATCAACGTGAACGCCGGCCGTGACCACTGGCCGAACTGCTACTCGCTGGTCCTAGCGGGCGGAGGTGTCCCCGGCGGTCAGATTTGGGGCGCCAGCGACGCCGAAGGTATGTACGTCAAAGACAAGCCCGTGGAGATCCCGGACCTCGCGGCCACCATCTTCCACAAACTGGGCATCGATTCCACCAAGGAGTACGTCAGCAACATCGGCCGCCCCTTCAAAATCGCCGACGGCAAGCCCCTGGAGTTCCTTCTCTAGGCCAGCTAATCTGGAGAGGGAAGGAGATCTGGCCATGGCTCCACTAGACTGGTCACAATGTCCAGCCGTTGAAAGCATACCTGGCAAAGTTAGCGGCGCCTGGGTGTTCAAAGACACCCGTATGCCTGTTTCGATAGTGTTCGAGAACCTGGAAGCCGGCCTCACGGTAGAAGAAGTGATGGACGAATTCGCCGTCACCCGCGAACAAATAAATGCCGTCCTGCATTTCGCAGCGAAGAGCCTCCGCGAAGGGGTCTCCGAACTGCCGCGCGAATCGTTTGCCCGTTAATGCTCATTCTTTTTGATCACGGGACCCCTCGAAGCATTGCCCGTTCGCTCGCCGGCCATACGGTGATCGAAGCAATCGCAAGAGGATGGGATCGGCTGGTCAACGGCGATCTGCTTAAGGCTGCTGAGGCCAACGGTTTTGATGTCTTGCTAACGACGGACAAAAACATGAAGTACCAGCAGAACCTAAAGGACCGGCGGATTGCGATCGTAGTGCTCGGTAATTCCAACCGGCCTGTTGTTCAACGTCATATCGACCGCGTGATCGCGGCAATCAACTCCGCCACTCCGGGAAGCTATTTCGAAGTAGAAATCCCGTATGAATAGTACACGGACGCATACTCGCTAATAAGCCTTGAAGGGCGTCGCTCTCGAACGAAATCTGGTTGCTCACTACCGGTCGCATTTCGTGCACTCCCTAGCCATAACCCGCAAGGAACTCGAAATCTCCGGCCTCAGAGCGGAGCCCTATCCGCCGGAGCGGCCCCCACCAGGATGCGTCAGCATGAATCCAATTCTGCGGCGGGTAATTGCAGCATAGGTACGACCGTCGGCCGGATTAAGAAGAAGGAACCGGGGGCGCTTCGCGAAGAGTGTTGGAGCCAATTGGTCGAGTTCGATCCGCACTTCGTGCCGTCCCCAATTCGCAAGGTCGATGACGTCAAACCGTCGCCGCATTCCCCTCCTGCCCCAGTCCGAACTCGGTCCGCAGCCATGCGCGGGCAAACATCCATTCGCGCTTCACAGTTCTCGGCGAAATTCCCATCACCTCGGCGCACTCCTCCACCGACATTCCGCCGAAAAAGCGCAGCTCAACCACTTTGCTCGCGCGGTCGTCGGTCTTCGCCAGCCGCGTCAGCGCGTCGTCCAACTGCACAATCTGGCTGCTGCGTCCCGGCGTGAAAACAATCCCTTCATTCAACGGCAGAACTTCGATCCCCCCGCCGCGCTTGCCAGCGATGTGCTTCCGCGCATGGTCCACCAGAATCTGCCGCATCACGCGCGAGGCCACGGCATAAAAATGCGCCCGGTCCTGCCAGTTGGAAACTTTCAGGTTCATCAGTTTCATGTACGCTTCATTCACCAGCGCCGTCGTCTGCAGCGTGTGGTCCCCTTTTTCCCGCCGCATATAGCGCGCGGCAATCACTCGCAGTTCCCCGTGAACAGCATCGATCAACTGCGTTTGCGCGTCCGCATCCCCCGCCTGAAATCGGTGCAGCAGCTCCGTGATGTCGGCAGGATCGCCCATTTCTCCCGGTAACTAATAACTCTACACTGGAGAGAATCATGCGGCCACTAACTTGTCTCTTTCTCGTTTCCCTCGCCCTTTCGGCGGGCACACCAACCATTGATGAGTTGCTGCAATTCAAAACCGCGCGCGGTGCCACCATTTCGCCCGACGGCAAATTCGTCGCCTACACCGTCAGTGAAACCGACTGGGAGCAGGACGCCTTCCTCTCACACCTCTGGCTTGCCGAAACCTCCTCTGGCCGCACCTGGCAATTGACGCGCGGCAAGAAGTCGGCCGGATCGCCGGTCTGGTCGCCGGATAGCCAGTGGATCGGTTTCACCAGCGACCGCGAGGGCGGAAAGAACCAGATCTTCGCCATGCACCCCAACGGCGGCGAAGCCGTCCAGCTCACAAAATCGGAAACCGCTGTCCAGAGCTTCGAGTGGTCGCCCGACGGAAAGCAGATAGCCTTCACCGCCGGCGACAAGCGCGGCGAAGAGCGCAAGAAGCACCTTGGCGATTTCGAAGTGGTTCGCCGCGACTATGCCCACTCTCACCTCTGGATCATCGATGTCGCCGAAGCCATGCGCGCCCCCGTCACCGGCAAGCAACGGACGAAGGGTGCCGACTATTCTCTGGGCGGCTTCTCTTGGTCGCCCGACGGCACACGAATAGCCTTCAGCGCCACTCGCAATCCGGATCTCGTGCAAGGCGAGACGTCAGACATCTACGTCCTTACGCTCGACGGTGACCGGGTACAGAAAATTGTCGATCAGCCCGGGCCCGATCGCGGCCCAATCTGGTCCCCGGACGGCAAGTCGATTGCCTTCGGCTCCGCCATGGCCAATCCCAAGTTCTTTCACGCCAATATGCGCATCGCCGTGGTGGGAGCGGATGGCGGTCCGGTCCGCTCGATCAGCGATTATTTTGACGAATCGCCCTCCCTCGTCGACTGGAAGCCCGACGGCGTCTACTTCGTCGGGCTCATGAAGACCCGCATCAACGTCACCAGGGCAGACCCCGCCACGGGCCGCCTCACCCTAATCTCAACGACTCCCGCGGGCTTCGACTTCTCCCTGACCAAAGACGGGCGAATGGCGGCGATGACCATCTCCACCGCCGAGCATCTCGGCGAAGTCCATGTCACCGAAGTAGCCAAGTGGGCGCCGCGCAAGCTTTCCGACATGACTGCGCAAGTGAAAGAGTGGACGTTGCCCTCGAGCGAAGTCATCTCGTGGGCCAGCCGCGACGGCGCCACCATCGAAGGGGTTCTCTCTAAACCCGCCGGTTTCGATCCCGCCCGGAAGTACCCGCTCCTGTGCGTCATTCACGGCGGACCCACCGGCATCGACATGCCGCAAATGGTCACCGGCTCCCGCTACTATCCCACCGACATCTGGGCCGCGCGCGGCGCCCTCATCCTCCGCGTGAACTACCGCGGCAGCGCCGGCTACGGCGAGAAGTTCCGCCAGTTGAACGTGCGCAATCTCGGCGTCGGAGACGCGTGGGATGTCGAAAGCGGTGTCGACCACCTGATCGCCAAAGGCTGGGTGGACGACAAGAAAGTCGGTGTAATGGGCTGGAGCCAGGGCGGATACATCTCCGCCTTCCTGACGGCCAGTTCGACGAAATTCGCCGCCGTTTCTGTCGGCGCCGGTATCTCCAACTGGGCGACGTATTACTACAACACCGACATCACGCCCTTCACCCGACATTACCTCGGCGCCGGCCCCGCCGCCGATCCAGCCATCTATCAGAAAACATCGCCGATGACCTATATCCAGAAGGCCAAGACGCCGACGCTGATCCAGCACGGCGAACTCGACCGCCGTGTGCCGATTGCAAATGGTTATGAGCTGCGCCAAGGCCTCGAAGATCGCGGGGTGCCGGTGGAAATGATCGTCTACAAAGGCTTCGGCCACGGCATCACCAGGCCGAAGTCCATGCGAGCCGTCATGCAGCACAACCTCGCCTGGTTCAACCACTACATCTGGGGGGATGAGCGGCCGGACTTCGTAAAGCCGGTTCTGCCAAAGGAGTAAACTGAAGGTCCCGGAATGAGTTGGTATTACGCGGTGAACGGGCAGCAGGCGGGGCCGGTCGAGGATCCCGAGCTGCAACGATTGGTGGCCGTGGGCGCCGTGAACGCGGCGACACTTGTCTGGCGGCAGGGCATGGAGGCGTGGGCGCCCTTCGGCAGCATCGTCGCCTGTTCCCATTGCCGCCGTTCCTTTTTCACAGACCAGGTCATACTGCTGGCCGGCGGGCAGATATGCGCTGAATGCAAGCCCGTCCTGCTCCAGCGCATTCGCGAAGGACTCTCGCCCCTCATCGCCTCCAAGCCATACGCCGGTTTCTGGATCCGGGCTATCGCCCGCATGATCGACAACACGATCACCTCCATCGCCGCCTATATCTTCCAGATCCCGCTGCTCATCGTCATCGCGAGCATGGGCCGGCAGGGGCAGCCGAATATTTCGGCCGTCCTGGGAACCGCCGCCGTCGCTGTTGTTCTAAGCCTGGCCGCGGCCGCCTACTACGAAGCGTGGTTCCTGGTGAACAAAGGCGCCACGCCGGGCAAGATGATCCTCGGCCTCAAGGTGATCCGCGCGCGCGGCGGCAAGTTCACCTGGGGCCTTGCCATCGGCCGATACTTCGCCTACACAATGAGCGGGCTGCTGCTCTACTTCGGGTACTTCATGGCCGCCTGGGATGAAGAGAAGCGGGCGCTGCATGACCGCATCTGCGATACGCGCGTGGTGACCGGGGGCTGATGCATGGGATATGTGGTGTGCGGCGCCTGCTCCATGCGGATCCCGCCGTCCAACTGGAACCAGGAATTTCCTGTGCCGTGCCCGGCCTGCGCGAGGGAGGTCACCGTGACGGTGTTCCCGGTAGCGCTCCAGCCGCCGAAGCCAGTCCTGCCGGAGCGCGTGGTAACGGGCCAGGAAGCAAGCTGTTACAACCACGCAGCCAATCGCGCCTTGGCGGCCTGCGACTCGTGCGGCCGGTTCCTCTGCGCGTTGTGCGACATCGAATCCGGCGCCGGGCACGTTTGCCCGGCTTGTTTCGACCGTCAGGAAACCCCGACGCTGCATGAACGCGTCAACTACGATTCCATTGCCCTGGCTCTGGTGACGCTGCCGATGCTGCTCTGCTGGCTGCCGATCATAACAACGCCGGCCGCGCTGTTCTTCGCCTTCAAATTCTGGAACGCGCCTTCGCCGGTAATGCCGCGCAGCCGTTGGCGGCTTCGGCTGACCGTGGTGATAGCGGTTCTGCAAGTTGTGCTGGTAACTTGGGCTCTTTTCCTGATCGGGAAGCAAACTGGAGGGAGGCTGCCAGCCGAATGAGACGGCTTCTGATTCCCCGTGAATGGAGTCCGCTCCGCTACGCCGAACTGTGGCAGGAAGAAGAATCCCTTCTTTATGTGCACTCTTCGCGTTTCTCCGACCGTTACGCGCGCTATCGTTTTCGCGACATTCAGGGCTTTGTGCTCACGGAGTTTCCGTTGTGGAGTCCCGGGCGTGCGGCGTGGCTCGGCACGTCGTTGTTTTTTACGGTGATCCTCCTGCTTTTGCCGCGCGGCGCCTGGAAGCTCTGGGCGCTGTTCCCGGGCATTTTCTTCGTTTGGGCGGTAGTGTATCTCGTGCGCGGGCCGCGCTGCCGCCTGGTGCTGCATACCGCCGTCACCACCATTACTCTGGAAGCCGTACGGACCATGGCGCAAGCCCGAATTGTGTTACCGGAGCTGCGCCGGCTTACAGAAAGCGTGCAGGGGCATTTGGCCAACGACGGCCTTACTGTCACCGCCATGCCGGGCTCCATCGAGCCACCCGCTCCCACACAGAACATGCCGCTATTGCTGCATGTGTTTTTCGGACTGCTCGTTCTGCATGCCCTGTTGCTGGCGGGCTTCTACTACGCGGCGAAGATGGACGATGGACTCGCGTTGTCGGCCTCCATATTGTTGGCCGAGCTTTTGATGGGAGTCATCGCGGTGCTGCGTTGGCGTACCGCCGGTCCGGTGGTGACACTCATCAGCGCGCTGATCGTTATCATGACCGTCGCGGATGGGGCTGTGCTGGGCTACTCGGCGGCGAAATCGGTGGGCGGATTCTTTGAAGTGATCACCCGAGGCGGCGTGAGGCCGGAGAACATCGAGTGGCTCTGGCTGAAGGAGCAGACGGTGGGGCGCGCAGCCTGGCACGCGGTGGCGGGCCTGTTGGGCTGGATTCTGCTGTTGACCATGAAAAAGGATTCCGTGTGAGCCAGACGCTGACGCGCCAGCGCTGTTGGACGCATGCGCAGCGGGAAGCGGTGAGCCGCTGCCCGTCGTGCAAGCGCTTCTACTGCCGGGAGTGCGTAACGGAACACGACGGGCGCCTGCTGTGCGTGCAGTGCCTGTCGGCCGGGACGGCGGCGCAGGCTCGCCCGGCGGGAACGCGCTGGCTGTTGTGGACAGCGGCGGCGGTGCTGGGAATTGTAATGGCGTTTCTGATCTTCTACACCACCGGGTATGTGCTGCAGCAGGTGCCGCCGGCCTGGTCCGGTAAAGTGGAGGCGGAATGAAGCCGAGCGGTGTGTGGATCCTGGAAGAGGCCACCGGCCTGCTGCGCGCGCTGCCCGCGCGCAGTTGGATACTTTGGCTTGCCGGGACGCTGCCATTCACATGGGTACTCATCGACTTCCTGATGCAGATGAGCCGCAGCGCGTTCGGGGCCGAACAAATTGTTGGGAAAAGCCTTCTGCTCACCGTGCTTTATGTGGTGAAACACGTCGCGCAGGGGCTGTTCAGCCATGATTGCCTGCAAGTGCTGCGCGGAGAGCATGTGGCGATGCCGCCGGCCGCCGCGATTGCGCGGTTAGCGTTGGTGCAAGCGGCGTGGCAGCCGTTGCGTTTCCCCGGTTTGACGCTGGCGAGCATTGCCGTTATTCCATTCCCGTGGGTTGCGGCATTTCTGCGCAATGTCGGGCTTTCCGCGGTCGAGCGCGAGCGGGGGTTCACGGGCGAAGCGTGGCGGCTGGGGCGCGGCGATACGCGCGCCCATTCGCTGGCGCTGGTGATCCTCACCCTGTGCTGGTTGCTGCTATTCATCAACCTGTTTGTGATGTGGTTTCTGGTGCCGATGCTGCTGAAAGCCTTTTTTGGCGTGGAAACCGAGCTTACGCGGTTGGCCGACCGGATCATGAATGCGACGACTGTTCTGGCGACGACGATCGTGACGTTTGCCGCTCTGGAGCCAGTGGCGGCGGCGCTTGCGGCGGTTCGCGCGTTCTATGTGAAAGCGCAGCGCGGCGGCGAGGACCTGCGCGGAGCGTTGCGGCGATTGGGCGCGTGCTTGCTCGTGGGTGTTTTCCTGTTCGCGCCGGTACAGGCGCAGGAATCGCCGATCGACAGCGCGCGGCTGGACCAGCAGATCGACGACGTGCTGCGCGATCCCGAGTTCTCGTGGAAGATGGGCAAGGCGGCGGTCCCTGAAGCCGATCGCACCTGGCTACGAGACATGTTTTCGGCAATCGGCCGGTGGGTGCAGTGGCTCTATGACATTTACAAGCGGCTATTTCCCGATAGCATGCCGTCCGGGGATTTCGGTGATCCGAAATGGAGTGTCGATGCCCGGCTGCTGCAGTGGGCAATGATCGGCGCGGCGGTGCTGGCGGTGGGGTGTGTCGTCATGATTCTGCTTTCCCGCCGGAAGGAGAGAGCGAAAGCTCCCGCCGCAACCGCGGTTGTTGCGGCCACGGTGAATCTGGAGGACGAGAACGTCTCGGCCGCGCAGTTGGTGGAAGACGAGTGGCTGCGAATGGCGGACCAGTGCGCGGCGGAGGGCGAGTTCCGGCTGGCGATGCGCGCAGTGCATTTAGCGGGTTTGCGCTACCTGGGTGAAAAAGGCCTGGTGACGCTGCAGCCCGCGAAAACGGGCATGGAATACGGCCGGGAGTTAGCCAGGCGGCTGCGGGACGTGCCGGCGGCGCTGGAAGGTTTCGGAAGCGGCCTGCGGCAGTATGAGGGCGTCTGGTACGGGTTTGGGGCGGCGGAACCGGCAACGTATCAAACGCTGCGGGGCACCTGGGAGGAGATGCGGCGCAATGCGTAAAGCGGCTCCATTCCTGATGCTCGCGGCGTTTGTGGCGCTGCTGGTGCCGCGGATGATGCTCTCGATTGCGCAGGGCGATGTGTACCCGGAGTGGTCGACGATGCGGTCGGACCCGCTGGGGACGAAGGTATTGTTTCTGGCGCTCCAGCGGACGGGGGGGCTGGCTGTGGAGCGGAATTATGAGCCTTGGCGCCAAGCCACGCCGCGGAAGGCGCAGTACGTGATGATGGGCGCGTCGCCATCGGTTCTGGCGGATGCGAAGGATCTGGCGAAGCTGGTTTCGGCGGGCGGAACGGTGCTGCTGGCGCTGCCGGCGGGGTCGTCGAAGTTCGCGTCGCGAACGGAGCGGGTAGGGTTCGTCAGCGCGTCGCGAACGGAAATCTCACTGCGGAGCGAAGAGTGGAAGTGCCTGGACGGGACATGGGAACGATGCAAGCTGGCGAGCAAGGGCGCGGTGCGGGTATTGGCGGATGGGTCGCCGCTGCGGAACGGCGAGCTGCACGATGCGCGGCAAACGGAGTTGGTGGCGCGGCTGTTCGGCGGCGGTTTGCCCGTTGTGTTCAACGAGTCTCATTTGGGCGTGGTAGATACCGGGGGGGTGGGTGTATTGTTGCAGCGCTACCGGCTGTTTCCCGCGATTGGAATGCTGCTGGCGGCGGCGCTGCTGTTTGTCTGGCGGAGTTCGGTGTCGATGCTACCCGAAAAGGAGCCGGTATCGGCGGCGATGGCGCCGCAGCCGGCCGCGTCGCTGCGAACTCTTTTGGCGCAACGGGTTCCGCGGCCAAAGCTGCTGGGGACGATGGTGGAGGAGTGGAAGCGGGCGCTGCCGCTGCTACCGACTTGGCACCATGGGCGAGTTGACGAAATGGAAGCAGCGTTGGAACGAGTTCGTGAAGTGAAAGACGTGAAGCAGGGATACGCGGAGTTGCAGGCAGCGGTGCGGCTGAGAAAGGGATCGGCATGACATTGGAACAGATGCAGCAGGCGCTGGCGGTGGTCCGCGCGGAGATACACCAAGTGGTGATTGGCCAGGAGCAGGCGGTGGATCACGCGCTCATTGCCATTCTCTGCGGTCAGCACGCGCTGCTGGAAGGCGTGCCGGGCGTGGCGAAAACGCTGCTGGCGCGAACGCTGGCGGTGGTGATGGGCGGGAGTTTCCAGCGCATTCAGTTCACGCCGGACCTGATGCCGGCCGATATCACCGGCACGAGCATCTTCAACTTGCAGAAGAACGAGTTCACGTTTGCGCCGGGGCCGATTTTCGCCGATTACGTACTGGCCGATGAGATCAACCGGGCGCCGGCGAAGACGCAGTCGGCGCTGCTGGAAGCGATGCAGGAGCGGCAGGTGACGATGGACCGGCAGACGTACGCGTTGCCGGCTGGGTTCACGGTGTTCGCGACGCAGAATCCGATCGAGTTCGAGGGAACGTACCCGCTGGCGGAGGCGCAGAAGGACCGGTTCATGTTGAAGATTCGAATGCCGCTACCGGCGCGGGAGGCGGAGATGGAACTCGCGAACCGGATGTTGAGCGGCGATGCGCCGGAGAAGCGGCTGGCGAGCGGAACGGTTCGAGCGCTGCTATCGGGCGAATGGCTGGCCGCGTTGCGGGTGGGGCTGGATCAAGTCCGGATGCGCGAGGAATTGGTGGGTTATGTGCTCGATGTTGTGCGGCGGACGCGGCAGGAGGAAAGCGTTCTTGTTGGCGCGGGGCCGAGGGCGACGCAGGCATTACTGGCGGCGGCGCGCGCGAACGCGGCATTGGCATTGCGCGATTTCGTGACGCCTGACGATGTGAAGGCCATGGCGCCGCCGGTGTTGGAGCACCGGCTGATATTGCGGCCGGAGTTCGAAGTGGAAGGGTTAACGGTGGAAGAAGCGGTGAAGAAGATTTTAGGGAGCGTTCCGGTTCCGGTATGATCCGGCCGGCGCCAGCGCTGATTTGGCTCGTGGGGCTCGTTTGGGCGCCATTGGGAGTAGCGGTGGCGGTGTGGCCTGAGGCGCATCCAGTGCTGTGGTTGTCATTGTTCCTGTTGGCGGTGGTGTGCGCGGTGGACGTGTGGTACGGGCGGTCGCGAATGGACGGGATGGGGGCGTATACGGACGACGACGGGCAGATGGCGCAGGCGCGGGAGTCGGGATTGGCGGTACGGTTGCGGAAGCCGGCTGGATTGGCGGGCCGGGGAATGGCGGGGTTGGCGCTGCCGCCGTCGTTTGATTGTGAGGCGGAGGAAGTGGCGCTGGCATTGGCGCCGGGGCAGACGGAGTACGAGCTGAGTTGGCGAATGACACCGAAGGAGCGGGGGCGATACCGGCTGGCGCATTTGTTTGTTTCGCTGCGGTCGCCGCTGGGGTTGTGGGAGTGCGGACGGGCGCTGGCGCTGGGACTGGAAGTGAAAGTTTTCCCGGATGCGGGGAAGTATGGGGCGCTGCTGGCGAGGGATCGAGGCCAGATGGGCGTGCGGCTGTTGCGGCAGGTTGGGAAGGGCCGGGAGTTCGAGAAGCTGCGCGAGTATGTCGCGGGCGATGGGTATGACGAGATTCACTGGAAGGCGACGGCGCGGCGGCGGGTGCCGATCACGAAGGTTTTCCAGACGGAGAAGATGCAGGAGATCTACGCCGTGATCGACGTGAGCCGGCTGATGGCGCGGCGGTTCGGCGACAGTTCGGCGTTGGACGAGTATTTGCGGGTGGCGCTGCTGCTAGGGACGGCCGCGGAGCAGCGCGGAGACCGGTTTGGGGTGATTCTGTTTCACCGGGAAGTGTCACGATTCTTGCGGGCGCGGAATGGCAAGGCGCACTATGCGGCTTGCCGGGCGGCGATGTTCGATGCGCAACCGGAGCCGGTGCCGGCGGACTTTTTCGAGCTGTCGGCGTTTTTGCGGTCGCGGGTGCCGAAGCGGTCGCTGTTGTTTGTGTTGACGGCGTTGGACGAGCCGTCGGCGGCGTCGAGCCTGGATCGGGCGGCGACGCTGATGGGGCGACGTCATCTGCCGTACGTGGTGATGCTGCAGCCGGGCGGCGTGGCGCCGGTGATGGAGGGTTCGGGCGAGGATCTGTATGCGAGTCTGGCCGGGCATCTGCAGTGGCGCGCGTTGCGGGAGTTGGAGCTTTCGCTGCGGACACATGGGGTGCGATTCCACATGGTGCAGCCGGGCGCGCTGGCGGCCAAGGTACTGAGTCTCTACGATGAAGTGAAACAGAGGCAATTGCTGTGATCCTGGATATGCGCCGGTTTCTGGAGTCCGCCAAGCCTGTCTGGCAGGAGTTGGAGAAGGCGTTGGACCACTTGGAGAACGACCCGGATCCGGACTGGGACCTGGCGAAGACGGAGAAGTTCTACCGGCTTTACCAGCAGACTTCGGCGCATTTGGCGGAGGTCCGGCATCTGACTGCGGAGCGCGAACTGCGCGGGTATCTGGAGCAGCTTGTGGCGCGGAGCTACGCGCGGATTTATGTGCGGGGAAAGGAGCGGAGCCGGGGACGGTGGTGGCAATGGTTTACGGCGGCGTTTCCGGCGGCGGTGCGGCGGCACGCGAAGGCGCTGGCGTTGAGCGTTGGACTGTTTCTGCTGGGCTGCGCGTTCGGCGCGGCGGCGCTAAAGATCGACCCGACGGCGAAGACGGCGCTGCTGCCGTTCGGGCACGGGCAGATCAAGCCGAGCGATCGCGTGAAGCGGGAAATGGAAGAACGGGGCAAGCGGATTTCGCAGGCTCGCGGGCGTTTTTCGGCCGATCTGATGACGCACAATACGCGAGTGGCGTTTTTCACGCTGGGGCTGGGGATGACGTTCGGGCTTGGGACGATCGTGCTGCTGTTCTACAACGGCGTGATTCTGGGCGCGGTGGCGTTCGATTATGTCGTCGATGGGCAGGCGGTGTTTCTGATGGGTTGGCTGCTGCCGCATGGGTCCGTTGAAATTCCGGCGATCCTGCTGGCGGGGCAGGCTGGATTGGTGTTGGGCCATGCCTTGATTGGATGGGGCAACCGGCTGCCGAGGAGGCTGCGGCTGCGGGCAGTACTGCCGGACCTGGTGACGATGGCGGGCGGCATCGCGGTGCTGCTGGTGTGGGCGGGGATCATTGAGTCTTTCTTCTCGCAGTATCACGAGCCGGTGATTCCGTATGCGCTGAAGATCGGTTTTGGGGCGGTGGAGATGGCGGCGTTGGCGCTGTTCCTGATGCGAGGCGGAGCGAATGAAAGCGCTTTATAACGAAGCCGAGTTGGAACTGCGAACGCCGGAAGGGATGGACTTCACGCTGCCTCTGGCCGGGCCGGTGTCGCGACTTCTGGCGATGTGCGTGGATCTCGCCGTCATCATAGTTGCGGGGATGGTGATACAGAAGGTTTTGGGGCTGGTGGCGCTTATCAGCCAGGACGCGGCACAGGGGATCACGACGGTGTTGTATTTCGTGGTGTCGATGCTTTACGGCATTCTGGCGGAGTGGTTGTGGCAGGGGCAGACGGTGGGGAAGCGGATTCTGGGGATTCGCGTGATGGATCGCGACGGGCTGCCGATTCATGTGTCGCAGATCGTGGTGCGGAATCTGCTGCGTCCGGTGGATATGCTGCCGGCGTTTTATTTGCTGGGTGGGCTGGTGGCGTTGGGGACGCAGTACGGGCAGCGAATTGGAGACCTGGCGGCGAATACGGTGGTGGTGCGGACGCGGCAGTTGGAGATTCCGAATTGGGAGAAACTGCTGGCGGGGAAGTTCAACTCGATGTGGGAGCATCCGCACCTGGCGGCGCGGCTGCGGCAGCGGGTGACGCCGGCGTTGGCGGGGGTGGCGTTGGATGCGCTGTTGCGGCGGGAGGAGTTGGAGGATGCGGCGCGGGTCGAGCTGTTTCGGGAGCTGGCGGCGGTGTTCCGCGGGCTGGTGGAGTTTCCGGCGGAGGCGGTAGAGTCGCTGTCCGATGAGCAGTATGTGCGGAACACGGTGGAGATCTTGTTCCGAAGCCGGTGAGACCTGGATTTTGGGTCGGTTTTTGGGTTTCCGGGCGGGTTTTCTGGGTTATTTGCTGGGTTATTCCAATCGTTAAGTCTTTTGTTTGCAACGTTTGCTGGGTTGTTCCCAACACTGCTACCCCCCTGTACCCTTGAAGCCAGTTCACCAATGAGATAAGTCAATGGTGAACCAGCCACGCTGGTGAGAGTGCCAAACACCCCCTGCGAGCGAATCGCCTGGGGGGGACGCGCGCCTCACCAGTGTGGGCCGTGAAGCACATCCCGTAGGGAGTTCGCGCGCAAAGCGCCAGTACAGGGCCGATGAAGCGTCACGGTGGCTGGGAAGGAGGTTCAATGGAAACAGCATTCCGTTTGTTCGCCGGCATCGACTGGGCCAGCGAGGAACACAGGATTAGCATTCTCGATGCGAATCGCAACGAGCTTGAAAACAAGGCATACAAGCATAGCGGCACCGGCCTGAGCCAACTCGCCGACCGCCTGACGACACTTTCCGGCAGCGACGTTTCCACTGTCGCCGTCGGCATCGAGACCCCACATGGAGCGGTGGTGGAAACATTGGTTGAGCGCGGGTTCGCCGTCTTCTCTTTAAATCCTAAACAAATGGATCGTTTTCGGGACCGGCATTCGGTTTCGGGAGCCAAGGACGACAAAAGGGATGCCTATGTGATCGCAGAGGCGCTGGCGACCGACAGGAAGAAGTTCCACCGCGTCCAGCTCAGCGGGCCACAAATCATCCGGCTCCGTCAACTCTGCCGCAGCGACGAAGACGTCAAGCAGAACCAGGTCCAAATCGGCAACCAACTCCGTGACCTGCTGAACCGCTACTTCCCTCAGATGCTCGCACTCTGTCCGGCTGTCGACGAGCCATGGTTTTGGGATCTACTGGAAAAGGCTCCACTCCCGGAACAGGCAGCGAGACTTTCGGCTTCGAAAATCCAACGGATTCTTTCCGCCCATCGAATCCACCGAATCGATGGAAAACAAGTAGGGGAAACACTGCAGGTTCCAGCTCTTCATCTGGCACCTGGGGGAGCCGATGCGGCCAGCGAGCACATGCTACTTTTACTGCCACAACTACGGCTCTATCATCAACTCCGAAAACAGATTGAGTCCCGAATCGATTCCGTACTGGATGAAATGGGCAGCAATGAGCAGATAGCCGGGCACCGTGACGTCAACCTCCTACGATCCTTGCCGGGCGTCGGTCGGTGTGTCGCCGCCACGGTGCTTGCCGAAGCCTCACAGGCTCTCGCAGAAAGAGATTATCACGCGCTGCGAAGCTATGCCGGAGTCGCACCCATCACGCGGCGCAGCGGAAAGCGAAAGTCGATCATCATGCGGCATGCCTGCAATGAAAGACTCCGGAATGCCTTCTATCACTGGTCGCGTGTAAGCACCCAGCACGATTCTCGCAGCAAACTGCACTATGCCAACCTACGCGCCAAGGGGCACACACATGGCCGCGCTCTGCGCGGTATCGCCGATCGACTGCTTTCGGTCCTCATCGCTATGCTTCGAACCGGCACGGCCTATGATCCAGCTCGCCGCGGTCAGGCTGTTACCGCAGCCTGACTTTCGCTACACTCGCTATCGCACGGGCAGAGGATAGGGCAACGCAGGGATGCGACCCGAGCGCTGACCCATGTGCGGACTGGCCGGGGCGGCTACTCCGCCCCGCCGCCCCAGTCCGCCCGAATGCGCTAAATCCCAGGGGGCTTGGGGGAAGATCCCCCATTCAAACGAACGTCACCCTTCGATAGAAAAAGTCTTGACGAACGGTAGGGAGTCCCCCCCCGGCGAACCCACGGTGCATTTCGGTCGAGTTCTTTATTACGGTTTGCCAATAGCTGATCGGGACAATAGCGACGGATGTGATAATGACCAAAATTAACGAAACGAAAAGGAGGCGTACTTCCGACCATTGAAAGACACGGCCGCCGTGTGCAAGCAGTACGCACATCCCGCCAACCACAAGCGCCATACTGCCGGGAGTGTTGGAGGCGATGGTAAGCACGGACATCAAGACGGTAACCGCTGCCCAACTGCGTTTCCTCGTGTTGAGCATAAGATGCAAAGCCGCCAAGGCAAGGGCCTGCAAAGCCAGAGAGAAGACGTGCGGACTTTCGCCGTATCCGTAAAGCACCTGCACTCGGCGACCGCCTATATGTCCACCCATGTCCGGAAATACACCGGGCACGAAGTACCCGGAACTGGAGATCAGGGTATAGAGTAGCGCTGCGAGAAGGGCGACGCGCCAGCATTCGGATAGGGCGCGCCCAAAAAGGTAAACGGCTCCTGCGCCCACCGAGTATGCAACAGCGGCCGTCGCATGATACGCCACGGCCGGGGGCAGGTTTCCGACAAGACTTACAAACGCCACCAAATAGTGAAAGGCAGGAACGTAAACATGTTCGATAGGCATTCCGCCATGCCAGTATGGCCACCAGCTTACTCGGAAGTGTTCCTGCACCAGGACTCGGGCGAACGCGATGAATGAACCTTCGATCGAAGAAAAGTGGTTGCCGTATTCGAAAGATAAAAACTCACGCAACATCCAAATGTTCACAGCCACCATTGCGACCGCGATCGCCACGTCCCGGACTCGACTGTTCGCAAACATCATTCGAGTATAATCTTCGAGGTTGGCGGGAGTCCGGGGGTAAAGTCCGTCGAGCGGATCTCCCACGCCCCTCACTCCACCCGGTAAATCAAAATCGAATACCCCGCCCGCGAATGAACCGGCATCGCCCGAAACACCGCCAGGAAATCCTCATGCCCCTTCGGCAGCATCAACCCGGTCAAGTAATTGACACTTATCGCGTAATACCCCGGCGTCGGCACATACGGCTCCACCTTATCGCCCTCCTTAGGAATCCGCATCGACTGCAAACTCCCCGCCGCCATGTAGTACCACGGGCTATCGTAGCCAAATAGGAAAGCCCGAATCCGCTCTCCCTGCATTCGCTCCACTACCCTACCCAACTCGCGATAATTCTGCCCCCAGTCCACATTGCTGTCGGCAAGGTGATGCCAGCAGCCGCGGGAGCCGCCGGCAAACTCATTGCAGTACGACAGGCTGTTCGGATGCACGATAGCAAGTTCAATCACGGCCCATCCGCAAATCGCCGCAACCGCAATCTGTCCCCGCCGGCTCGATAGAAGCCACTCAACCAGCCATCCGCCAGCGAGAATCAGGAATGGAATCGAAGGCAAAATATGCCGGACTCCTATGTGAAAATTCGAGAAAACGGCCGCCAGGAAAAAGAGGCCGGCGAAGCCCGCCACGAACAAACCGTCAAAGCGCCGGCGCCAGGCCATCACTGCCATCACCACTCCGCCGCCGAACAGCATCAGCATCGGAATCGGTTCTTTATAAACGAACGCAATCGGAAAATACTCGGGGACCCACCCGCTTATCTTCTGCCCGTTCAAATACCCTAGGAATCCTTCCCCGTGCAGCGCCCCGTGAATGTAGACGAGCCCCTTAATGAACTGCGGCGGCCACGGCAACGCTACCAGCAAATCGGCAATCCATGACAGCGGCCATCGGAGCCCTGCGCCCTTTACCTGTTCCAACAGCGTGCCGGTAACAGGCTCTGGCATCGCTCCGCCGCTAAGCAAAATGCCGAGATACGGCAACACGGCCAGCATCGACAAATGGACGATCCGCCGGACCTTCGCTAAGCCAATGGCCACCGCAATCGGCAACAAAATCACCAGCGTAAATTTCGTTAGCAGCCCCAAAACAACCGCGGCGGTTACGAGACCGAAATTCCGGACCGTCGGTTCCATTAGAAATCGCCAGGTCCGATATCCAAACCAAAGTGCAAGACAAGCCGCGGGCACATCGGACTTGATGAGCGCGCCATGACCGAGGATCGTCGGCTCAACACTGCACAAGCCGGCCAGCACTAGCGCGGTTCTCGCGGAAAACAGCTCTGTGCCCCAACGCCACACGATCCAAACGATTAGAAGCGGAAACACCAGAAATGGCAGCCGCGTACGTGTCAACGCGCGCCTCCCCCGGTTCGTACCCAACTGCTCAGACCCGATTTGATAGGCGTCCCGTTCGGCAAAGCCAAGCGTATGTGCTGCGGGGCGAACTCGAAGCACCTTCGGAATCCAACCCGAGATGATCCGTGTCAATGGAGGCGTATCGGCCGGCTGCAGAGAGTCGTCCCCGGTCCAGTAGTTATACGCCGCCGCAAAATGCGACGTCTCATCCACAGTAAGGCCAACATACCGTACTTCGTACAGAAGCAGCCCCAGCATCAAGCCAAGCACAATGGATATCCCGGCATACCGGGAGCTAGCAAGTTCTCGAATTCTGCGGTTGGATCTCAGGGCCGTCAGCATATTCACATTCAGACTCGGTCCTCTCTCAGTCCGAATCAGCGGTCGCACAAAAAGTCAATGCCGAGCCCAGATCTGCGCCGCCCTTCGGACTTCAATTCTCGCGAGGCCGCCATGAACGCATCCTGCTACTCTCCGGCCTGATACCGCATGCGCTTTTACCATCATATCGACGGCAATCGAAGCCTCTCAATCAGAGCCCCGAATCGAGGCTCCCGCCGCAGGCCATCGAACTCGGGATCGCCAATAGCAATGATTCGCATTACTCGTTCCTGGTAAGCCCGTTCCAGGTAGTCCAGCCCCGCTTCCGTGCGCCCGAGTCCGGCGCAACACAAGGCGAAATCATAAGGTGACACATAGTTGCTTCGCGCCTGCTTAGTCATGTCACGCAGGATGGCCTCGGCCCCGGCTCGATCCCCCGCCCTCGCCCGGCCAAAACACAATTCCGCCTGCCACATCGGACGTCGGTTCGCGAGGATCGAAGCCGTCTCCAGTTCCGCCACTGCCCCTCCCACATCCCCGGAAAAGAGCAGCGCCCGTCCAAGCTGCCAACGGGCTATTGCGGAATCCTGCTCCAGTTCAACCGCCCGCCGTCCTTCCGTAACCGCCCGCTCATGGTCCCGTGCAGCAAGGTAAATATGGGGAAGGTACGCGTTGATCGCCGGCGAAAGAGGATCCAAGCTCCGGGCCAGTTCGACTTGTTCGACGGCTTCTTCAAGCCGGCCCAGCGTCACTAGCAACTGTGCATAGAATTGATGGGCCGTGGAGTAATTGGGATTGAGCGCAATGGCACGCTTGAATTCCGTCTCCGACGAGGGCCAATCGTAGTCATAGTCCTTCAGAACCTCGGCGAGCGAAGTATGGGCCTCCGCCAAGCCATCGTCCAGTTCGATGGCTCGTTCGGCCGCACGCCTGGCCGCACCGAAAGCGGAGTCGGATGACGTGAGCCCCCAAATTCCTAGCAGGATGTACGCATCGGCCATACCCGCATGCGCAAGGGCACAATCCGGATCGATCTCCAACGCCCGTCGAAACTCTTCAACGCTCCGATACAGCTCCCGCTCCGTTCGCTTGTTCCACAAATATCGCCCCTTAAAGTAGCTCACGTGAGCGGCGGACTCCTTTGACCTTCTACGGATCCCCACCGCTCCCCGCACAGCGGGTTGAATCGCAGCTCCCACAGCTTCCGTAATCGACTCGCAGGTTGATGGCAGAGCCTCTTCGCTGCACTGATACTGCCCTCGCCAAAGGACTCGATCCAATTGAATATCTATCAGGCGAACACCAATTCTCAAATGTTCGGCGCGCATGAGCGAACCTTCTACAAAAACGTTAACTCGCAGGTCTTCCCCTATCGCCGCCACGGACTTCCCCGCTGCTGCGGCAATCTTCGCCGATGTCCGCGAAACGACTCGCACCCCCTTCATAGCGCCGAGTCCTGTTGTCAGCAGGTCGCTTATGCCGTCTGCTAAATAGCCAAGTGCCGGATCCCCCGTCAGGTTGTCAAACGGCAGCACTGCGATCGACAAATTCCCGCAATCCGCGCCCGCGGCACCGCCCGAAACCGGCGCAACAAACCGGTACCCGCGTTTCGCCAGCGTTTCAATGAACCTCGGGTTTCGCCCGCTATCTCCAAGCACCGTCCGAATCTGGCTGACCGATTTGTTGATCGCGCTGTCAGAATCGACGAACCGGCCGTTCGGCCAAAGAGTCCGCTTCAGCTCCTCTCGCGTGACAACCTCCCCTGGAGTGCGCAGGAGCGCACTCAGAATGGAATAGGCCTGATCGCTCAACTTTCGCTTGATGCCCCATTTCCACAATTCTCCTGTTCGAGTATCGAGTTCAAATACTCCAAAACGAAGTCTCGACCCGCCTTTCCCGCCTGCTGGCAGCATAGCAGGCAGTGTAACAAAGAGGGGAAAGGTATCGGGATGGATATTTTCTTGGAAACCTCAATTTTGCAGTCACTTGGAAAGTAAGGTATAGGGCAGCAAGTTGGAAGGAACGACAGGCGAACCGCCGTGTACACTACTTCGGAACGAGGGAAATCGACTACCGCAACAGGAGACGAACGAATGACACACAATACTTCCACACCGAAGCAGCTAACTGTAACTGTTGACGCCAGGCCCCAGCCCATCGCGTTGCCCCTGTCGAAGACGGCCATTCTCGTTGTGGATATGCAAAACGACTTTGGTTCCAACGGAGGTCTTTTCCACCGCGCCGGAATCGATCTTTCCGGCATTCGTGCCACCATCCCGCCCATCGCAAGGCTGCTCAAATGTGGTCGATCCGTCGGCCTCCCGATCATCTTCATCAAAATCGGGTTTCGGCCTGATCTCTCCGACCTCTATCAACCGGGCCCAATTCGCGACCGCTGGCTAGCCTACGGTATCGGCGCACCCGCTCAGAGTCCGGACGGCAAGGAGAGCAGAGTCGGAATTCGCGACACCTGGAACACCGATGTAGTCGATGAACTCAAACCCCTTCCCGGCGATATCGAGGTTTATAAGCACGGCTACAGCGGATTCCACGGAACCGAACTGGACGCCGTTCTCAGCGGGCTCGGAGCCAAGTATCTGATCGTGACCGGCTGCACGACTAGCGTTTGCGTGGAGAGTACAATTCGCGACGCCCATTCCCGCGACTATTACTGCGTTCTCCTCGAAGACTGCACGGCGGAACCAATCGGAGGTGGTGCAAAGGGCTATCTTGGGGCGTCCGGCGCCGGGGAAGCCGCAGGTGGATCGAACTATCAGGCGACCATGGTTCTGATGCAAACCATAGTCGGGTGGGTATCGAATTCGGAATCCGTCGTCGCTGCCTTCGCTGGCATTCACGCGCATGTTATGGAAGATTGACGGAAAATGGCGTTGCCAATCCCACAAAACCAACATTAAGAATCCTTAGTTCCGGTTTTTTGAAATTTTTATTTTCCTTTAAATCAATATCTTACAAATTTTCTTCCGCAAAACCCTTGGTCCCCACCCGGTAGAATGAAAGTAGGATTAGAAGCCCCGGCCCCCTCCCGCATCTGGGAGGGACCAGCCGGGGCTTCTTCATTCCTGAACTTCGAAAGGGAACCAAACATGATCTCCAAAGAACGCAAGGCCGAAATCGCCCGCGAAAACGGCGCCAAGTCAAAAGGTCCGGTCAGTGAAGACGGCAAGCGGAACTCCTCCCGCAACGCCATTAAGCACGGCGATCGCGCGCGCACTCAAACTCGTCGTGCCCCCGCACTCGGCCTGCCTGGCCAACGAAGAGCGTCAGGGCTTCTACAAACTCCTCGACAACCTGATCGCCAAGTACCGCCCCGCCGACGAGGCCGAACAACTAATCGTCCGCGAAATCGCCGACTTCCAGTGGAAAGCCAACCGCAATAAACAACTGGAAACCGCCATATATAACCGCGAACTCATGCGCCAGGCTCCGCGCACCCCCGGCACCATGCCCGAACTCCGCGACCTCGAAATCGCCGTCGCAGCCCAGGAAGCCCTCACCGGCAACAAAACCATTGCCGAACTGCGCAAGGACACCCAGGTCTGCCTCATGGCCATCGCCCGCCTCCAACGCCGTTTGAAGGATATGCAGAAAACCTGGCCCGCCGCCGCGCCCGTCCCGCCAACCTTCGAACGCGACGACAAGGAACTCGACGCGCCGGCACAGGAAACGGCCAGCGAACGAACCGACCGCAAGTTCGATGTCAACGGACCCGTAACCCCCAATGTTATCAGCCTCTACCGCGACATTTTCCGCAACAGCGGCCTAGAACTTGTGGGCCGCGAGGTCGCCAAACCGGAAGCCGCATAACCGCCATGTTCAACACACTTTTTCATCACCTTCTCGAACACACGCCGGATGGCGAAGGGGAAGTGTGTCCAAAAATTGAAATACCAACCGTCTCCGAATGGGCCAAACAGTCCCTCGGATTCGAACCCGACGCAATCCAGCAAACAGTCCTCGACCACGAGGCGCACAGGCTCATCCTCTGCTGCGCCCGCCAATGGGGCAAGACCACCATCATCGCGATCAAAGCCCTCCACACGGCCATCTTCCATCCCGGCACCGAGATCGTCGTCATCTCGAAGTCCCTCAAACAAGCCGGCGTGTTGCTCAACACGGTCCGCCAGTCGGCCGCCATTCTCGGCCTTCCGCGCAAACGAGTCCTCGGCCACGAGAACTCGCTCCACTTACCCAACGGCAGCAAAATCTACGCCGTCGCTAACTCGGAAAAGAGCAGCCGCGGCTACACCGCCAACATCGTCATCGTTGACGAAGCCGCCCTCATCCCGGACGATGTCATCGGCTCGGTCAAACCCGCGCTGACCCGCACCAACGGGAAGTTCTGGCTGCTCTCAACCCCGCACGGGCAAACCGGCCTTTTCTACCACGTCTGGCACGAAAAGACGCTAACCGACTGGTTCAAAGTCAAAGCGACAATCGAGGACGCCCCCTACGCCACCCCCGAATTCATCGCCGAGCAGAAGCGCCTCTTTCCCTTCAACTTCCGCCAGGACTTCTAATGCGAATTTCTCCCGGCCAAGGGCGCCCTGCTCAGTCGCGAATGGGTCGAAAGCATGCTCGACCCAACCATCAACCATATCCCGTTTCCTCGTCTCTACAGGGAGCACCAATGACACCTCCAGCCCTTTCCTGGCACCTCGGCCTCGACCTCGGGCAGCGCCGCGACCACTCCGCGCTCGCCACTCTCTCTTGCGAGGAGTCCCGGCTTGTCATACGGGACATCGAGCGCTTTCCACTAGGCACCAGCTACCTCTTTTACTCCGAAGCAATCCGCGAGCGCCTCCACCACATCGGCGCCCTCGCCGCGGTGCTCACCGTCGACGCCGGCGGTCCCGGAGCGCCTGTTGTCGAGAATCTAGACCGAGCCAATCTCGGCATCGAGATCGACCCCATCGTCATCACCTCCGGCCGCCAGGCCGGCCGCGGCACCGTGCCAAGAAAAATGCTCCTGGGAAACCTCATAAGGCTCATCGATTGCAAACGCCTCGTCACCCACAAGGCGCTAGAAAACTGGCCCATCCTCGTAGCCGAGATGCTCGACTTAAACGCGTCGACATCCCATCCAAACAAAACATCAAACCACGACGACATGGTCATTGCACTAGCTCTGGCCGCCTGGCAAGCCACTAGACGCGACGTCGAACTTCACCCGCGCCGCCAACCCAGCCCAAACCGCTGGAACCCGGCCTCAACACTCTTCTAATCCGCGTTCATCCGTGTCCATCTGTGGCTAATTCTGAACCGCGGCGCCGGTCTTGGGAACCAACCCCATCGCAAGCCAACCGCACTAGCTCTTTGCCTCGAAAATACTCTTCCCCTACCCGATTAATTCGGTGGCGGGATAGATTCTTCTGGCGTGTTTTTGCGTTTTGTTTTAGGCCGTACCTGTGAAGGACTTCCGGCCACTCGATCTGTGACAACTGAATATACCTGTTTCCGGGTTTGGCGAGCCCGAAATCCGAGGGCGCCCCGGCAGACTTTGGCCGGGCACTCCCGGCGGATTACTTTTGGCGGCGGAGCGGATGCCTGCTTCTCTTTGGCCGGGGAGCAGGCATCCGCCTGGTTCATGCGGGAGATCATCTCTTCCACCAGCTTCTCGTCGGCTCCGAGATGCCGCAGCCGTTTGGCGTGGTGCCGTATCAGCTTGGCCCTCTCGGTGGCGTGCATGACCGCGGGATCGGGCTCCTGGTAGGCGCGATGATCCTTCAACATCGCGTAAACCAGTTCCAGCAGGCTGTGCGCAATGGCGATGTTCGCTTTCGCCTCTCCGAGCCTTCCCTGCCATCGATGAAACTTGCGTTGGAAAATCGAATCTTTCTTGCGCGCCGCCGCCCAGCCGGCCTGGACAAGCGCCGCCAGCAGGAACTTGTTCCCAACCTTGATCCGACTGCTTTTCTTCTTCCCGGCCGACCGGTTGTTTCCCGGACAGATACCCGCCCAATTCGACAAATGCTTCGCCGACGGGAATTGATTCATATCCGGACCAATCTCGGCGAGGATGCTGGCCGCCGTCATCGCCTTCACGCCAGGAATGGTCTGCAGCAGCTCGTACTGCGCCTTCCATGGTTCCAGCTTCTCTTCGATCTTGCTTTCCAGTTCCTCCATCTGCTTATCGATCAGCACCGCGTGGTCCACGCTCTGACTAATGAGCCACCGGTAGTGATCGTTCATCTGATGCCCGCGTAAGGCTTCGGTAAGCTCCGGAATCCGCTGCCGCAGCCGGCGCTGACTGAGTTCGGCAATCTGTTCGACCGAAATCGCTTCGCCCGCAAGCAGAACACTGACCATGGCCTGACCGGAAACACCGAACATGTCACTGACGATGTTGCCGATCTTGACGTTGGTGACCTCCAGCACTTTCTGGATCCGGTTCTTCTCCGCCGCCAGATTGCTCAGCAACTTCTTTCTTCGCCGCGTCAGATCCCGCAACTCCACCACACCGCGCGGCGGCAGAAAACTCCCTTTCAGCAGTCCGTGACGATGCAGATGTGCCAGATGCTCGGCATCACGAAAGTCCGTCTTGTTTCCCCGCTCCGGCTTCTGTTTCTTCGCACAGACCAGAACGATCTCGACCCTCCCTTCCAGAACATTCTTTATTGGAATCCAATAGGATCCCGTGCTTTCCATCGCCACGCTGGTGCAGCCCTCCTGGAGGAGCCACTCCCGGAGTTCTTCCAGTGCCGGCACGGTCGTTTGAAACGTTCGTGTCTGCACTTCTCCGTCCTGGTCGGCGGGACCCGTAATGATAGCTACTGCTATCTCTCGTTTGCCGATGTCGATGCCAGCGCACCGTTCTAATACCGCCGGGATCTCAATCACTTCGCCACTCCTTTACCTGCGAATCGAGCAGCCGGCGTATCGCATTACACTTTGCCTCTCGGGCCGTATAACGGCTCCAATCCGGGGTCCTTATCCGCCAGCCGGACCAGGTTGACAAACGGGGTGTTCATCCTCCAGGAAGAACGACGGTCTTCGCTCGTCCGCTCGGCCATTCTATCCACTCAACACCCCAATTTTCATTTACAGGGGTGGCCCCGCCAGAACGGCCATATAGGTTCTCAACTGAATATAGAAAACAAAGGCCCGTCTCCCCTGGCAGAGGAGACGGGCCACAGCCGGTTAGAACATGACGCGAACCATCAACTGCACAATACGCGGATCGCGAACGGCAGTAACGGCTCCGAATCCGGTCGGGTTAATCCAGCGATTGTTCGCGCTGTCAAACGTCGGCAAATTGCTCGGCGTGGTGCTCTGCAAATTGGCGTAGTTGGCAGTGCGCTGAAGATCGCTGAACTGCGTATGGTTGAACACGTTGAACGCGTCGATGCGGAACTGCATCTGGGCCGCTTCCTGAATCCGGAACGACTTCTGCAGCGACAAGTTGAAGTTGTTGATCCCAGGCAGAATGAAGTACCGGTTCGGCGCTTCCATTCCAATCTGGGCCAACGGATTCGCCCGGCTCCCGGCCGTCGGCGGCAGGAACGCCGCCGGATTCAGCTTATGGTACGGGTCGTTGGTAAATCCGCTCGCCGGGTCGCCAACCAGCCGGATCCGGGCGCCTTCGGTGAAGGAACCCGTCAACGTCTCATTGGCAACGCCCGGAATGCTGAAACCGATGGTCTGCGGCAATCCGGTCTGATACTGATAAACGCCGGAAAGCTGCCATCCGCCCGTCACATGTTTCATCGCGTTCGATGTCACCGGGTTGGGGATTTCGTAGACCGCGTTCACGGCCAGATTGTGCGCCCGATGGAAATCGGCAAGCGCATAATTCGCCTTCCGGTTGTTGCTGTCGATACGGGTGAAGTCGCCGTCGGCGCTCGCCGTCGTCAACGCTCGGCTCCAGGTATACGAAGTACCGAAGAACAGCCCGCTGGCGTACCGCCGGTTCAACGAAATCTGCATCGAGTTGTAGTTGGCCGACGCATCCGCCTTGTAATACGTGATGTCGCCGAAACCCATGTAGGGCCGCAGGAAATCGCGATTGGTGATGCCGGCATTCTGCGCCAGGAACGTCGTCCCGTACGGGATGGCGTTGATGTTGATCTGGGCCTGCAGGTGCCGCGACATCGATCCAACATAGCTGGTATCCAGGATAAAATCGCCAGGCAGACGGCTCTGCAGCCCGAAATTGAAGCTGTACACCGTCGGCACCTCGCCGTTCGGGTCGAACGACCGCAGGCTCGGAACCGCCGCCAGCGGCACGCCCGAGTTCAACTGGCTCACAATTCCGTAATTCACCTGCGCCGGAACTGCGTTCGGTGGATTGTTCGTCATGGCAAACGGGCGGTTGCCCTGGTAGCGGTCATAGTAAAGGCCGCCGCCGGTGCGAATGACAAACCGCTGTTGGCCGGTGATGTCGTACGCCAGGCCGAACCGCGGTCCGTAGTGGATCCCGCGATCCTTCATAAGGTACTTGCTCACGCCGTCCTTGCCGCCGACCACCACGCCGTTCAGCAGGTTGCCGCTGTTCGGCACCACGCGGCCAACCGCATACGCCGGTAGCGTGTTGCCAGTCGCACGGTCCACCGCGATCGCAGCCCCGTTGGCGTCCGTTCCCGGATAATACAGCCGGACCGCTTCGGCAGCCTTATAGTTCTCGGGCCGGAACCCGGAAGCCAGCCCCGTCGATTCATACTGCGGCTGGATCCACGCAAACCGCATCCCGTAGTCCAGCGTCAGCCGCCGGTTCACCTTCCACGTGTCCTGTATGTACCACTCCACGTTGAAGTAGCGATACTTGCCCATGTAGTAGCGGTTGTTCTGTTGGAACGTGTTGAACACGCCTGCCGCCATGTTCGAGAACCCGTAGCCGGTATCGTACGGGTTCAGATAGACGCCCGTCGACGTCTGCGACGTGTCGCCGAAATCGTAGTTGCCGTTCGGATTGCCGTCCGGGCTCTGATCCTTCATGCTCCGCTGAATGTAAGCCCCGATCTTGAGCAGATGGCTGCCCTTCACCTTGCTGAAGTTATCGATAAAGTCCCAGGTCTCGTTGTAGTTCACGAAAGGGGACCGCCCGGTGCCATAGGAGTTGCTATTGGAAATCCGCGATCCGGCATACCCGAAAGCGGCAACGTAGTCGTCTTGCACCGCATCCGGATAGAGCACCGGCAGCGTAGCGCCCGTCGTTGCGCGAGTCAGCGGACCGGGGCCGGCGGCCGGTTGAATCAGGATGTCGTTCCGCCCGCGCCCGAACGTGAACTCGTTCGTCGCCGTCGGCGAAATCAGCCACGTAAAACCAAGTCCCAGGCTCTTCCCCGGACGGGCGTCCGTGATCGGAATCGACGGAAGATTCGAGCCCAGAACAAACGACCCGTAGGGCGTCGTGGTCGAGTTCTTGTTGTTAATGTAATGGCCCCAGATTCGGAACTTTTCTGACGGAGTCGCGTCGATCCGGATCAGATCCTCTCGCCGCGGTTTGCTCGTCGAAATCTGCGACTCCAAGTTGTAGTCTCGAGTCACGTTCTTGTCCGAAGTCGGCATTGGCAGCAGCTTCATCAGCGCCAGCCCCGGCTGATAGAGCCGGTTCGCCGGAATGATGTTGTTCGCAAAGCAGCCCGCCAGATTGCCCGCATGACACGGCTGGTTCAAAGTCGGGTCTTTGACGTAGATCTTGTTCCCGCTCCGGTCGATCGATTGCGAGAAGTTGCCCTGCCGTTCCAGCTCCGTCGGCACCGTTACGCGCCGTACGGCTTCGGGCTGCAACTGATCCTGAAACTCCTGGCTCCAGAAGAAGAACAGCCGGTTCCGGTTCTTGTTGAAGCCGGTGCCGGGTATGATCACCGGGCCGCCAATCGTGTAACCGGGGTTGTTAAACCGGTACAGTTTCTTGGTTCGCCCATCCCGGTTGCTCAGCCAGTCGTTGGCGTTCAGGCTGTCATGGCGGCGATAGTAGTAGCCGCTTCCATGGAAGCCGCTCGTGCCGCTCTTGGTCACCACGCTGATCTGGGCGCCCGACGACCTTCCGAACTCCGCCTGGTAGCTGCCCGTCAGTATCTTGTACTCTTGCACCGAGTCCAGGCTGATCGTGGCCAACTGGTCGCCATTATTCCCGGTATCCACGTTGCTGATACCGTTCAACGTCAACTGGTTCTGGTTCATGCGGGCGCCGTTGGCCGATATCGCGCCCAATCCAGCCGTTCCAGCCGTCTGGAAGTTACCCGTCGTAACTACGCCCGGCGCCATCGCCACCAGCGCCAGATAACTCCGGCCGTTCACGGCGATATTCTCCAACTGCTTGGACTGGAGCACTTCGGATCGCTCCGCGCTCTCCGTCTTCAACACCACGGTCTGCGCCGTGACTTCCACAACCTGATCGATCTGCCCGACCTCGAGGCTGATCGAACCCAACGTCAGCCGGTCATTGGCCTGCAGCGTGATGTTACCGCGCCGCAAGGCTTTAAACCCTTTCGCCTTTATCTCCAGAACATACTCGCCCGGCTGCAGCGTCGTAAACACAAACCGGCCGGTCTCGTCTGTCTCGGTCGCTTGCGTTACTTTGCGGCCCTGTTCCGTCACGGTTACTGGGACGGCCGCAATGGAAGCGCCCGTCGGATCGATGACGCTACCGGTCAACGATCCTGTTGTTGTTTGAGCAACGCCGACGGCCGAAGCCAGGGCGAGCGTCGCTAATAGATTCATCCACCGAACGCATGCTGGGGTGTTCCCGCGATGGCTAGGCGCGGAAGCGGTCCTCAGCACATCTAGGTGCTTTGGTTCATGCATTGACAACCCTCTTGATCCCCAAGAAGGGGGAATTGAATGGAGGGATTATATAGAACCGACTTACCCCCTGACAACAAGCCAAAATTAAGATCCAGTCGCCTAACCGCTTATCTACAAAATTCAAACATGAGAACTATCTCCCCCATCCGCCACTCTTTCTTTTGAGGACGTCATTTTGCCACTGACACGGTTCAACGGATTAGACGGTTCCAGCCGCTTGGCGCTTCGCCGCCTGGCGTATAACTGGCGCGACTCCCCCGCGCGCCCCCAGATCACCGCCCACGACGCTCTCGCCTGGCACAAGCACATCCAGCAATGGGTCGAAGACCGCCGCATGCCGCTGCTGATCCGCCGTCCGCGCTACGGCCGCGGGCGAGAGATTCTTCACCCCTCCGGCCGCATACTTATCCCCACTGACGACTCGCCGGCCATGTACCTGCTATCCCTGGCCATGGAACATCGCAGCCCCCGCGCCGGAGCATTGCAGGAAGCCCTCGAGTCCGGCCGCCTTCCGGTAGCCTCCACGTTGACGGACGACGAGCGGGCGGTGGCCCGCTACACCGGCACTCTGGCCGGGATCGACGTAGCGAACCTCGACGATCTGGGCTATTCAATATGCCATATCGCGCAAGTGGGCCTCCGCCGCATCCCGCTTCACGAACGAACCGAAGTCGAACTGATGGCCCACAGCCTGTTCTTCCTCAGCCCGGTGAACATGTTTGTGATCCCCCGCGAATTCGAAGGCCTTGGCGGCCTCCCCGAGTTCGTCGACGAGATGGACGACACCCGCACCTTCGCCGCCAACGCCGTCTAACCCGCTACTGCAGGCGCATCCGCAGGGTCCGAGGCGCGCACCCGACATCAGCCCGAGCCCCACCGCAAACGCCGCCAACGCTGCCACCCAGACGGCTCCGGCCGGTCCAGGACATCGCCGGCAAGGGCTACTGCAACCGCATCCGCAGGGTCCGCAGCGCGCGCATCGACTCGGTCGAGACGGCCGGGTCAGGGTCCTTCGAGAGTGCCTCCAGCGGCTCCAGAGAGTCCTTCCCGCCGCCGGCGCTCAGGATATCGGCCAGCGCCATCTTCTCGGCCCGGGTCCCGTTCAGCGCCGCATGGTGGAGCGGATGGCGGACCGCCGGCTCCGGCGCCAGCGCCTTCAGGTAGCCCCGCGCCACGCCCTGCCATGCCTTGCTATTCAGGGTGTTGATCAGATACTGCAACGGGCTCAGTTCGCTGATCTCCCGCTGGCCCATCGCCACCATGGCGTATGCCTGGGACAGCCGGGGCCTCGTCTTTCGCTCGCTCTCCCAAACAGCCTGGATCCGCGGCAAGTCTTCGGCCTTGCCAAGCCGTCCTAAGCCCTCCGCCGCGCCCGCCCGCATGCCCTCATCGGAATCGGAGAGGTACTGGTCAAAGACCGGCCGGTTAGCTTCGTCGGGCAACATGGCAATGGCCTCCAGCGCCGCCCGGCGCACCTTGTCGCTCTTGGTCCGCTCCCACGCCTCGCGCAGCGGGGCATTGGCGTCCTTGTTGCCCAACACGGAGACGGCTTGGATAGCCGCCAACTGGACCTTCTCGTCCGGGTCGCGCAGCATGTAAAAGATCTTCGGCGCCACGTCCGTGTTGCCGATCTTCTCCAGCGCCGTCAGGGCTTCGTACATCACTTCCGAATTCTTGGTCAACAGCGCCGCCAGCAACTGGTCGCAGGCGGCGCGGCCGCGCAGGACGCCGAGCGCTCGGGCCGCGGCGGCACGCGCCTCCATGGAAGGCGATTCCGCCGTTACCTTCCCCAGCGCCGCGACGATCTCGGGACGTGCCGAGACGTAGTCCGGCACTACGATGTCTTCCGATCCCAGCAACGGCTTGAACTTGCCCGTCCAGCCGCCCTTGTAATAGCCCGGTACGTAGAAGTTAACGATGCCTGTCGCGGCGATCTTCTGGACTTCCCCATCTCCATCGGCCAGTGCCGCGGTCAGGGGCTCCAGCGTGAGCTGCCCGCCAATCGCGACCAGCGAATCGACCGCTGCCCGCCGCACACTGGCGTCCGAATCGGTCAGGTAGGGCTTCAGCCGCTCTACACCGGCGCTGCCGGCCTTGGCATAAGAACGGGCGGCCTTTACCCGCTGCTTCGTATCCTCAGTAGCCGGTTCCTGGGCTCCCAGCACCGTCACCATCATTGCGGACAGGAACGCCGTTCGCATCCAAGTGGCTTGCATACAATCAGGGACGCTTCCCGTCCCTGAAAAGTTGGGGCAATTTAACGAACGATTTCCAGCTCGACCCTGTTAGGAATCAGGCCGATTTCGTGGCCCATGTCCAGCAGCTTCTGGGCAGCCTTCGGGATGATTTCACCGCAATCGACGGTGTAGTGGTTTACATACATCCCGACGAACTTGTTGGCCAGCTCCGGCTCCATATCGCGGGCGAATTGCATGGCGTATTCCAGGGCGGCCGGGTGGTTGTCCAGCGAGAACTGGATGCTATCGCGCATCATCCGGCATGCCTCTGTCCGGTGCTCCGGGCTCAGGTCGCGCCGCAGAACGTTGCAGCCGAGCGGCAACGGCATATCGTAGGTCTTCTTCCACCATTTTCCGAGGTCGAGGATGTTGTGGAAACCGGTCTTGGAGTAGGTAAGCTGGGCCTCATGGATGACCAGGCCGACATCAGCCGCTCCGTCCTTGACCGCATCCAGGATCTTGTCGAAAGGCACCTCCACGGCGATGAAGTCCGGCTGGAGGATGTTCAGGGTCAGGAACGCGGTGGTGAGCCGTCCTGGAATGGCGATTCGCTTGCCTTTGAGGTCGTCGGGGCTCATCGGGTGGAGCGCGACCAGCATGGGACCGTAGCCGTCACCGACGCTGGAGCCGGAGGCCATCACGTAGTACTTGTCGGCCACGTAAGGATAGGCGTGGTAGGAGATCGCGGTCAGCTCGTACTCCCCGTTCATTGCCCGGCGGTTGAGCGATTGAATATCTTCCAATTGGTGCCGAAAATTCAGCAGTTTTGAGCGGACTTTACGCGTGGCCAGTCCGTAGAACATATAGGCGTCGTCGGAGTCCGGACTGTGCGCGCAAACAATTTCCTTGAGGTCCATACTGAGGGTTCTCCCAATATAGCAAAGCGCCCGTCAGAAACCCCTAGAAATGGGTGCGAAAAACGGCTAAACCTGGGACAGCATGACCAACGCGGGGTGAATATTTTCCAGGGCGCCGGCCAACTCATCAATGGAAGGTTGGAGGGAGTCCATATCGCCGGAACGACCCTTCTTTTCCAGTTCGAACGCTGCCTGATAGACGCCTTCGGCCCCGAAATTGGAGACGGAGCCCTTCAAACTGTGGGCGGCCCGCTGCAAGGCTTCGGCATCGCGGGTGATGGCGGCGTTGCGGATCTCGCCCATCAGGACAGGATACTCATCCAGGAAAAGGCCGGCTACTTCGCGCAGCAATTCCTCGTCTCCGCCAAGGCGTTCGAGGGCGACCGCACAATCGAGTTTTGCCAGCTCACTGGACGCGTTCATTCTCAATTCTCCCCTTCGGACTATGCAAGGATTGGCCCATTATACCACAAGCGCAACCCAGTAGTTGTAGTACCATCAGTAACTACAACCTCTTATCGGCCCTTTGGAGTCCGACTTTAATTCTTTCCTGAGCGAGGTTCGGTTTGTTCTTCAGACTGTTCGATCAATCGGTCCACGGCCATGGAGTATATTACGAGTTTCCCATGACGATCGGTTTGGAAGGCGATGCGGGATCCGTTGGGCGCCAGGACCGAACGGGACAGGCGTGCGTCGGAGCAGCGGTGTTCGCACAGAGTCAGTTCGCGCTTGACGGCTCGGACCAGGAGCAGAAGATGGGGCGAGGCTACACTGCTGCTGGCACCGAGGAACACCGAGGCGTCGGCGTTTCGCTGGAAGTGAACGTACTGGGAGGTCTTGGCGACAAGGCCATCCTGACCGGTTTCGGGTGTAATCTCCCGTATTTCCGTGAGCTTACCGGTACCTGGCTTGAGGAGGTAAATCAGCGTTGCGCCGCCGGCGGCCCATAGGGAGGAGAGCACCTCGCCATCGGCTGTCTTCAAGGGCGCCGGCTTCTTTGCGCCGGGCGGGAGGAGCCAGAGTTTACCACCGCTAATGTAGGAGATCGCCGATTGGCGGGGGCGGATGCAGAGAGTTCCGATGTCGCCATCGCGCTCTTCTAGGACCGACGAGGTCCGGCCGGCAATGGCAATACGGGTTCGGGCGCCATTTGAGGAGGACACGACGACGGTGGCGCCGTCTTCGCCGATGGCAATGCGCGGGCTCTGCGACCAGGCTTCGGGGAGTTCGTGGACGAGGCGATCCCGGGCTCCGATCAACTGGAGGACTTTGCGGCCATCGATGTACATGATGCCGCGGTCGGCGGGCAAGAGGGTGAAGGAGTTGGTATTGAGGGCGGCGGCTTCGGTGAGCTGGCGCAGCTTGTTCGGCTTTACATCGAAGCGGTAGATCTGGGGCGTGCCACTGGCGTCGGAGGCAAAGACGAGGGCGTCCCCCTTTCGAGTAAATGCCCGGTTGGAGGCCAATGGCAGCCAGGAATTATGGGCCAGATCGGTGACACGCAGGATCTCGAATTCGGTGGCGGCGTCGAGGAACTTTTTCGCCTCTCCCGGACTCTCCTGGCCCCGGGCGGCCCAAGCGGAGGGCGCGGCGCCAGCGGCCAGGAACACACGCCTCGTCCAACGGCTTTCGGGGGACGGGGCCTCATCCATACCCACACTCTAGCATGGCCCCATCGCGCTATTCCGCAGCCGCCGTGTTACTTATTTGTGGCCGGTCTGATAGTGGTTGCCCAAGAGGTCAAACCCGAAATCACCGTTCAAATCCCGCCAAACGGAGTGGACGTGATTGTTGCCGTTCTGGGTGTTGTCGTACTCGACGAGGAACGTCGGAGCCTGTACACGGTAGTAGTGGCCCTCGCCGCGTTCGACGCCGCCGGTCCAGGCGAAGTTCAGGTTCGTTCCGGCCTTCTTGATCTGGTCGCGGCGGGCGGCGGCGCCCTGGTCGGGCACGTTGTTGGCGTACTCGTCGAGGAGGTTTTGGAGGAGCACGCGCTGCTTGGCGGTCATCTTCGCGGCGGAGAGGCCGGAGGGCTGACCTTCGAGAGCGGCTTTGCGCGAGGCCATGGTGATGATGTCCTTCAGCGCCACTGTATTGACGATGGCCACTTTCTGCTGTTCGGGGGTGAGGGATTTGACGAGTTCGCGGCCGAGGTCCTCTTCGTGCCCGAGGACGCGGAGGCCTTTGCGGGCTCCGTCCTTGACTTCGGCTGGGTTCGTTCCAAAGAACATGGGGCTGGAGGCGACTTTGTTGTCGACGATGGTGAAGTTCATCGCAACGTGGTGGCCTTCAAAGCGGAAGCCCCAGGTACCGGTCTCCGAGGGCTCGCCGAAGATGGAGAAAAAGTAGTTTTCGGGATCGCGGCGGCCGGGCGGGGTGTTCTTTTCCTGGATTTTGAGGATTTCCTCCAGGCTCATGATGCTGGTCGTCTTGATGAAGCCCTGCTGGCTAAGGCTGGAGTTCAACAGGGCGAGCGCGAGGGGGCGCTGCTCGTGGGTCATCAGCTTATAGCTGAGGCCCTTGCGTTCGCGGGGGATGAAGTGCCAATTGAGGCGTTCTTCATCGTTGAAGCCGAAGACGAGTTTCGCCTTCTGATCGGCACTCAAGGTATTCAGGAGGGCATTGGCGGCGTTGGACATCACCAATGGCGTATGGGAGCGGTGCGCGGCGGCGAGAAGGAGAAGCGCGCCTACGGAGGCGGCGAAGATGCGGATACGTGCTGGTGACATGGCGTGTTCCTTATCGAACCGCGGTCCCCGGGGATTACATAGCGAGACCGGCGGTCTCAAGCATTGTATTAGAACGGAAGGTCTTTTTGCACGGGCGTATTGCCCAAAACGAGCGACCGCGCCAAATATTTGTACGGGTTCACAGGAGCGCCGCCCTGACGGACCTCATAGTGGAGGTGCGGAGAGGTGACGCGGCCCGTTCCGCCGGAGCGGCCGATGACCTGAGAACGGCGAACGTCCTGGCCGGGGATCACTTCGAAAGCGCTCAAATGGGCGTAGTAAGTTTCGACACCACCGCCGTGATCGATGACGACGAGCTTGCCATACGCGCCCGACCATTCGGCAGATTTCACGATGCCATCAGCGGTGCAGCGGATGGGCGTGCCGGTGCTGGCGGAAATATCGACGCCGGAATGGAACGAGCTACCGCCGGTGAACGGATCGGACCGGGAGCCGAAGCTGGAGAGGAGACGGCCGGGTACGGGCCACACGCTGGGCACGATATTGGTCTGCCAAGTACGGGTAATGCGGTTTTTGCTGGCCGAGTAGAGGTGGGCAGTGCGGAGCAAGTCGAAGCGTTCGAGGGACTGTTGGTAGGTGGGAACGAGGCGGCTTTCGTTGGAAATCGACGCCGGGCCGGCCAAACGCTCTTTTATGCCGTAAGCGGAAGTGACTTCCGAGGCGAGCATCTGGAGCGTGGCCAACTGCTCTTTGGTCTGCTCGTTAGTACGAGAGAGCGCCTGGTACTTCTGCTGAAGGGTAGAGACTTCGTCCCTAAGATTATTTAATTTGGCGACTTTCCACGCCATTCTCGCGTAGCTTGTAAGGAAGCCCGCCACCGTGACACCACCAACTATGGCTAGTGCCAGGACCGTATACAGGATCGTGTGGGAAACATGCATCCGTCGCAAACGACCATGGACGGAGTGGGCTAAGACAAGTACGAAATAGGGCTGATTCATCGGCTCTCTCAACGACCTGGCAGCTACTCGTGAGCCGCGTGCCTGAAATCCGATCAGACAGGGGGAGGTCGGCTCGGTGGTTCATTTCCGTCTCATCAGTGTGGCGGAATGACTACGTTAGCAGCAAAAAGCGAGCCGTGTCAAGCCAAAATGGCGCATAGGCGAACAGATGACGAAGATACCGCGTGTCTAAAGAGACACGGGCCATCCACGTCCTTTTGGTTCGCCCGGGCCGGCAAATGCCGGCGGCAGGTAGTCATAAGTATGGTGCATCCACTGGCTTAAGCGTTTCAGTAAATCCAGCTTCGCCTGTGCGTGGGCTGGGTCATCGACTATATTGTTGAACTCGTCCGGATCGTTTTTGAGGTCGTACATCTCGAGGATTGGCCGGGCAGGCTGGAGGAGGCGGAGGTGATGTTGGGCTAGGGCGCCTTGTTTGCCGAGCTTCTGGTAGGCGCTCCAAGTGGGGCTGTTCTCCAGATCCCAAGCCGGGCGGTAGGGGAAATGCGGGGCAGCGTTGAAGATGAGTTTATAGCGGGCGGTACGGACGGAGCGAATGGGATCGAAGTTGTCGTGCCAGTTCCGTTCGGAGAAGACGGCTTCCCTGCCCTGGTAGGCGGCGCCGCGCAGAAGGGGAAGAATGGACTGGCCTTGCATCTTTTTTGGGACAGCGGCGCCGGCGATATCGACCCAGGTGGCGGGGAGATCGACGTGAGAGATCAGATGGTCTTCGACGGTTCCGGGGCGGGTTACGCCGGGCCATTTGACGATCAGTGGGACGTTAATTCCCGGGTCGTAGCAGGTCCCTTTGGCTCCTGGGAACGGCATGCCGTTGTCTCCAGTAAAGAAGACGACGGTATTGGCGGCCAGGCCGCGGGATTCGAGGAGTGCGAGGAGCTGGCCACATTCGGCGTCCATGCGGGAGATGAAGTCGTGGTAGTGGACGAGGTCGGTGCGGATTTCCGGGGAATCGGGCAGGAAGCGGGGGAGGCGGACTTTGGCAGGGTCGTGGGGCGGATTCACGGCACCGGGGACGTAGGGGCGGTGGGGATCGGTGAAACCGATATGGAGGAAGAATGGCTGGTTGGCCGGGAGCTTGTCGAAGAACGTCTCAAATTTCGTGTTTTTGTTGGCGGTGAAGAAATCGAAGCGGGCGTTAAACTCGTCGCCCTGGTGCACCTTTCGAAATGCGCCGGTGAAGTAACCCCTGGCTTTGAGCTGTTCGAGAAAGGACGGTTCCCATGGAGGCATGGGAGTGTGGAGCCGGGAGGTGGAGGTGGTATGGGGAGCGCAGCCGGTGAAGAGGGCGGAGCGGTTGGGGCTGCATTGGGGGGAAGCGACGAAGCAGTTGGCGAAGCGGACGCCCTGGCCGGCGAGGCGATCGAGATTGGGCGTGCGGACATGGGAGTTGCCGTAGCAGCCGAGGTCGGCGGCGGTGTGATCGTCAGAGATGAGAAAGACGATGTTGGGGGGCTTGGGCGCGGAGGGCTGGGCACTGAGGGCGAGGCCGCTGGAGGAGAAGGCGCGGCGGGAGATCTGCATAGGCCAATAGTGTATATCCTGAGTTGGATGGAGATTTCATTCCGGGGCAAGACGGCCGTGGTGACCGGCGGCACACATGGGATTGGGCGCGCGATGGCGCAGTGTTTACACGATTGCGGCGCAAAAGTGTACGTTTTCGATATCGATGAAGCGCCGCTTGATTTTCCGGCCGAGCGGGTGCAGTGTGACGTTACTTCGCGGGAGAGTCTAAAGAGAGCGTTCGATATCTCCGGGCCGCCGGAGATCCTGATGATTAATGCGGGGACCGGCATAGTCCGGCCGCTGCAGGACACGACTCGCGAGGTGTGGGACAAGACGATGGCCTTGAACCTGACCGCCGCATTCGAAACGTTGCAGTTGGGGGCGGAGCGGTTGAAGTCGGCTGGAATGGCGGGGGCCATTGTGCTGACGGCGTCGACCAATTCTTACGACGGAGAAGAGAGTCTGATTGCGTATAACGCTACGAAGGCGGGCGTATTGGGGATTCTGCATACGGCGGCCAATGAGCTCGGGCCGTATGGGATCCGGGTGAATGCGGTGAATCCGGGATTGATCCGGACGAGATTGACGCAGACGGCGTTTGACACGCCGGCGGTTATAAAAGACTATTTCCGGGCGATTCCGATGGGCCGCGGCGGGGAACCGGCGGAGGTTGCCAAGGCGGCGGTGTTCCTCGCCAGCGACTGGGCTAGTTTTATTACGGGAGCGACGCTGCTGGTGGATGGCGGGCAGATGTGCTGCAAGTTTGGCCCTTGGAAAGACGCCGAGGCGGAGTTCGCCGATGGGAAATGGCGGCGGCGCGATGCCGGGATTCGCGGCTAAGACCGTTCCGTCCTATCAAGCAACTGTGATGAGCGCGACGCCTGGCGGGAGCCGCGCTTGTCCCATCACTTCATACCCTCGAGCGCGCGATACACGGCGCCTAGAACGTTTCGGCTGCGGGCCTGCTCGAATGGACCACTGATCCATCGGTTCGGGGTGTAACCGAACGACAGGCGTGCATCTAAATCGACAAACGACATCGAGCCACCGTTGCCGGCCCACCAGGCAGCGCGGGTCCGTTGCGGTACTTCGGGGAAATGGACTGTCTCCATGGAGAAGCCCATGCCCCATTTACATGGAACGTCGATCACCAGGTCGGCGCCGTCGGACTGCTGTTCGAGTAAGCGCGCCCGTCCCTCATCGGAGATCAGGCTGCGTCCGTTTGCACCACCGGCAGCCAGAATCGATTGCATCACTGCAATGGCCTTCGCGCTTCCATGGCCATTCATTGCGGGCAATTCGGCTCTGCGCCACTCTACCGTCCAGGTATCCTGCGGCGTAGGGTGCGGGTTGTAGAGTGCAAGATCGTGAAGGCGGTTGCCATTCGCAGCATCTTGCGGAGCGCCCTGTATCAGCAGAGAGACCCGCTCATCGGCCTCCTTGGGGGTACCGATGTAGTAGAGTTCGCCGACGCCGAGCGGTTTCGCGATCTCATCGGACAGGAACCTGCCGATGGTCACGCCCGTCACCCGTCGAATGACCTCTCCAACCAGATGGCCTTGCGTGTAGCCGTGGTAACCGCTGGTCCGCCCCGGTTCCCACAATGGCGCCTGCCGGGCCAGCAAGGTTGTTCCCTTTTCCCAATCGTACAGGTCGCGAAACGTCATTGGTTCGGCCCAGCCGCAGAGACCCGCGGTGTGCCCCAGAAGCTGCCGCACGAGGATTCCACTCTTGCCCGCGGCCGCGAACTCGGGCCAATACTTTGCTACCGGTGCGTCAAGATCGATCTCGCCACGATCCGCCAATACCAACGCGCAGAGCGCCGTGACTGTTTTAGTCGAAGAGTAACCTTGCACGATTGTGTCCGCCTCGAATGGGCGTGAAAACGTTCCATCGAAGTAGCCGCCCCAAAGATCGACAACCACCTCGCCGTCGATGCATACGGCGACGGAGGCGCCGATGTCCTGGCCTGTATCGAGGTTGTTGCGAAAGGCGTCCCGCACCTGCTCGAACTGGCGAGCACAGAAGCCGTGGATTTCGACCTTTGGGTGAAGGACCGTGATATTCTCCATCCCGTTCATCGGGCTGTACGTTGAATGAGTACTTGTCATAGCATTCTCCCTTTCCTAAGCTGCATCCGGGTTCATGGTCCGGAAGTTCTTTTCGCCTACTTCCAACGCTTGCGGCGTCCGCTTCCACTCTTTGGACACGGCGGCGACTAAGAGCGCCCCGACGATGGCGTATGGCACGCAAGTGATGAGGCCGGGGTCATAGGAGCGATTGGCAATCGCCTCGACGACGTGATGGAGCTCGGTGACTCCAAATGCGCCCAAGCCTCCCAAAATGGCAAGCTGCGGCCGGCCGCCGAGAATAAGGCCGTAGAACAGCAGGGACACCATTGTCCAAATGATCGTGATCAGCAGAACACTGGCATGGTCCGCATAGGACGGATCAAAGAGGCCGTAGTAAGAAGCCACGGACTGACGGATGGAATAGAACTCATCTATTCCAGTTAGGAGTTGCTCGATCATGTGCAGGGGACCCACAACGATCGAGGCTAAGAAGAGCTGGCGTGAACGTTTCATATTTTCCTCACGGGTGTTCTAGTCTTTGAATTCGACGGTCTAGTGAACGGGCGAAGGTGGAAATCGCACTGATGTCGATTGAGGCCAGCGAATCGACCTCCACTGCAGTGAGCTCGAACCCTTGTTCGCGGATCTCAAGAAGAACCGAGTTCGCATCAGCCGCAAAGCGCCGCAGCAGGGCCGGGTCGGTGACCAGTTTTCCAATGACGATTTCTACTGTCCGTTGCATCTCGCACTCTTAAATGGCACGGCGCTATCCATTCGCGGCAACGGGCTGCAAGTCCGCAGAAACACAACCGTTGCTGTTTTTGGCCCGGTTTTTTCAGACCATGAAAAATTGTCCGTTTGTGGACAATTGGCCACAAATGGACAATGGGCGCGCGCTATGCTCGACAATGTATGGGCTTCGAGCACATGCCCGACGCAACGTTCCGCCGCGGCCTCGCAGGAGCGCTACTTTCACGGAGCGCTTTAACCCCGGTCGCGAGCGCCGCACGCATTTTGGTGCCATGCGAGCAGATCGGCGTCAGCATTCAGTTGGACTCAGACGAAGTACACGTGCTTAGGGCCGGAACGGGAGCAGCCGCCGGCTGGCGCGAGCAGGTGTGGCCACGCAGCGAGTACCCCGACGGCCTCTGGTCATCGCCAGGCCGAATCCTTCATTTCAACGATTTGGAAAGTGCGTTCGATGGGAATCTGGCGTTCGTACGGAGTCTCCGTGAATCAGGCATGCGATCACTACTTATCACCGGGCCTAACGACGAACAGTGCCCGCCAAGTTCATTGTGGCTTGCGTCGAAAGAGGTGTCGGCGTACTCGGAGAGCCACCCAACGGCGGCGATGCTGCTCGGTGGCTTGCTGGGCCTTGCGATTCGATCGGAGTGGTCGTCCCAATTGGAGCAGAAACGAAGCGCGAAGTGGCGTGAGTTGGAGAAACTACTCCCTGCTATTGCGGATACTCTGGATGTCCATACTCTCTTTCCGGAATTGTCCCGCCTGATTCAGGAAGTGATTCCTCATGTCACTGTGAGCCTGGCGCTGCTGACTGCCGACCGCTCCGGAGTACAGATTCGCGTTGCATCCAACTATGACGTTGGCGAACTTCCGATTTATCGATTTACGAGCGAAGCGGAGAGGATAGGCGCCAATTGGAATGGGTTCCTTGCATACGATTGCGTCGTAATGGAAGAAGGGGTTGTCCGAGCGAGGAGTACCCCGGCGGCGCGCGAACCGGAATATTTTGAGTTGCGGCCTGGTCCGGTTTGGACGCGAATGTTGACCAAATTCGGCGTTCGTGCTCTCCTCAGAGTGCCGGTCCGCGTTAAGGGAGAGGCTGTCGGCGCGATTTCGTTCGGCGCAGCTGAACCCTTCGCCTTCACGGAAGACGATGTGGCCCTGGCAGCCCGTATCGCCGACCACGTTGCTCTTGCATTGGCGCACGAACAACTGGCGGAAGAAGCGCGCCGCTTAGCGCAGGCGGAGGAGCGAGCCTCGGCGCTAGACCGTCAGGTAAGTGTGCTGGTCCAGGAACTTGAGCAGCGGAGCTTCCATCGGGCATTGGGAGAATCGATGCCGTGGAAACGCGTGCTCGAAAACGCTACGCGGGTCGCGAACGCGGAGACGACCGTGTTGATCACCGGAGAATCTGGAACGGGCAAAGAAGTCGTGGCCCGCTACATCCATCGGGGATCGCGCCGGGCGAACGGCCCTTTCGTCGCGCTGAACTGCGCGGCACTGCCCGAGGCGCTCGTGGAATCTGAACTGTTCGGCTACGAGCGAGGCGCTTTTACGGGCGCTCTGGCCTCGAAACCGGGGAAAATTGAACAGGCTGCCGGCGGGGTGCTTTTTCTCGACGAGGTGGGGGAGATGCCGCTTGTCATGCAGGCTAAATTCCTCCGTGTCCTTCAAGAGCGCGAATTTCAACGGCTGGGCGGCACCCGGACGATCAAAGCCGATGTCCGCGTCGTTGCCGCGACTAACCGCAACCCGCGCATCGCCGTGGAGCGCGGAACGTTGCGGGAAGACCTCTACTACCGGCTCAACGTTTTTGAGATTTTGCTGCCCCCATTGCGGCAGCGTCCGGGCGACATCCTCTTGCTGGCCGAGGCGTTTTTGCAGGAGCTGGCTACAACGGTGGGGCGCCCTGCCGCCGGCATCTCCGCGGATGCCCGTGATCAATTGACCGGCTATCATTGGCCGGGTAACGTCCGGGAACTTCGAAACGCGATGGAGCGTGCCATGATCCTGTGCGACGGCGGTCTGGTGACGGCTGAACACCTGCCGATTCGCACCGTGACCCCGCCCGCAGATGCGCCGCCGGTCGAGCAAGCGAATTCGCAAGATCGATTTCCTTCGGGGGGAGTAAACCTTGCCGCCATGGAGCGGGACTGGATCGCCCGAGCCCTCGCTGAGGCCAAGAATAATAAGTCGGCCGCAGCCAAGCTCCTCGGGATTCCCCGTGGCCAGTTGTACTCGTTGCTTCGCCGGCACGATATGACAGATGCCCGACGGTGAAACCTTTGCGGTTCAGCTTCATGTGCACAATCTGTCGCGATGAGCGGGTTGCGATTCTCTGCGCCCTTGGTCCGGCCAAAAGAGGTCCAGCGAGTTTGGCCTCCATGGCCGGTTGGGCAACGGGTGGGAGCGGGGAACCGACTTCTACTATGAGAAGCACTGCAGCCGCTCTTGGGCGGCAAACCCGCATGGCCCGCCCGCAGTACGATTGCGGATCTTGCGCGCCGGAGCGCTCGATAGCACGCCGAACCACGTCCGTGTGACAGACTGAGTGATTCGCCCACCTGATTCGCTGGAGCCTGTATTTGGGTCTCGCTGCATCGCATTCAAGCCGCAGGTGACCAGACTTTCGCCGCGAGTTTTTCATGCCAGACCAGTATGCAGATCCGATGCTTAGAGATGTGCGAGCGGTAATCTTCGACCTCGATGGAACCGTGCTCGACCGGCGTCACAGCTTTGAGGGCTTTGTTCGCAATCAGTGGGAACGGTTTGGAGACGACCTGAAGGCGGTTGATCGAGTGCGGTACGTTCAGCTTCTTATTGAGCGTGATGGTGACGGGTATACTCCACGCGATGAGCTGTTCGCGGGAATGGTAGTGGAGTTCGCACTTCCGCCCAAGCTGGCTGCGACGTTGCTGAGCGACTACCGCGCCGGATTTCCTTCTGCCTGCGTGCTATTTCCTGATGCCGCATCGACGTTATCATCCCTTCGGGCAGCAGGCCGGAAGCTGGGGCTCATCACAAACGGGTCCGTTCGCATGCAGAGTGCCAAGCTAGCCTGCCTGGGGCTCGCGCCCATGTTTGACGCCGTCCTGATTTCCGACGCCGAGGGCATCAGCAAACCAAGGCGCGAGATTTTTGACCGCGCTATGGAGCGCCTCAACGTAAGGCCATCGCATGCGGTCTATGTCGGTGACCACCCAGACATCGACGTGGCGGGCGCACGATCAGCCGGCATGCGGGCCGTGTGGCGACGAGGCGCCGGTATTTCCCGTGCGGTCGAGGCCGATGCTGTCATCGACGAACTCGCCGACCTTCTTAAGCTGCTCGGCTAACTCCCGGGGGTGCGGCAGCAGAGCCTCCCGCATTCCTCATGCCGGCGTGACCGTCCCGCTTTCCTCTCCCATATCCGGTAAGGTGAAGAGAGGAGGAAGCAGCTATGTCCATCGATTTATCCCCGGAGATCGAACGTGGATTGACCGTGTTGGCCAGCCAGCGCGGACTTTCCGTTAACGACTACCTGAAATCCCTTCTTGCCAAGGAAGCAAGATTCTTGCCTTCCCAGCCAACAGGCGAAGAGACTGCCGACGCATTCATCGCCTGGGCGGACAGTTTCCCCGATACACCCGTGCTGTCCGATGAAGCTATGAGTCGTGCCAGCATGTACCCCGACCGCTGGTAGATGAACACCCTGCTGCGGAGCATCCAAAAGCAACAGCCGGCTTGCCGCGTTGCGCGACCTACAAGGTCCATTCCGCCGGCAGGCCAAACGGTGGTACGGGGCCTAACCCTGCAGCGCCCGTTTCATCGGCGCTGTTTCGGCATCGGCCGGGCCCTTTGTGTAGTAACTCATCGCCGCCGCCAAATGCGGCTGCCATTGGGGGCTGACCAGCGGTATGTCTTCCATAAGCGCGGCCGGGAATTTGTAGTAGTGGACCTCGTTTGCTTTCGGAATTACGTGCCGGAGCGTTTCGGCCACATACTGGCGGCGGCCGTTGACGGTCCTGGCCCGTTCGAAGACTTCGATGAACGTCTTCTCTGATTGCGGGACATCGTCGATGTGCATCGACCGGATTCCCTTGCCCATCTCCGCCCAGACGCGGAATTGGCCCATCCAGCCGACGGCCTGTTGCAGGATCAGGAGCCGGGTCCGCGCCTCGGCCGCTGCCTGCCACGCATAGTGCATGGCATTTACTGCGCTAACCGAGTGAATCCCCGTAATAATTCCGCCGCCGGCCGTCCGCATCGTCAGTTCCGCAGAGGCCAAATGCACGGCGTCCCAGACCGAGGCCGGCGTCAGTCCTTTTGCCATGCGAGCGGCGACTTCGTCGCAAGCCTTGACCGGGGGATTGTCGCGAATTGCTGTCAATACTGCCATGGTGCCGTCGACTTCCGCCGGTCCATCCGTCCAGGAGTGTACCGGCCGCCGCGCATTGACGCCGTATGTCTGATCCTCCAGCGCGAAGCCGTTGACCTTCGTCTCTTTGCCGAAGTCCAATAGACCCAACACCAGCGATCGCAGCACCGTCTCGGCATGCTGCCAGCCGATCGTCTGCAGTGTCCTGCAGGCATTCGACAGGAAGATCGCTTTGTGCCCGATGTTGCGATAATCTCTGACGCCGTAGCGCCAAAGCAGTTCAAAAACTTCCGCCGCTCCGCGCGTGCGGGCCAGTACCGCCACGGCTCGTTCCGCGCGCTCCTCGTCCCAGGCCTCCATTGCGGCGGTTAACTCGCCGGCCGCGCGGTCGGGCGAAGGTAGGGCCCCCGCCAGCACCGTCATCGAATAGTCCTTGCCCTTCGCATCCCGTTCCTGCGACGCTTTGAACTGATCCAGCGCGAAGAACAGGGGCAGGGCGCGCAATGCGGGCGGAGCTTCGAGACTCAACAGGTGCGCTGAATGCATGATGAAAAGGCAATGCAGCGCGAAACCCGGCGGCCGTGGATTTACGTTCCTTACCCCGGCCAGATAGAGCGCCGCCATTATCTGCCGGTACGGGACTCCGGTGCGCAGTTGCTCAAGCAACATTGCGGGGCAGGTTTCCCGCGCGGTGTCCTCGATCAGCCGTACCAGGGGTTCCATCTCCGCGTCGAAACGTACGATGGCCGGCGCCACTTGCGCCTCCGCTTTTGGAACAAACGGTAGCGCCGCCGCCAATGCCGCCCGCCGCGAAATGTTCATTTCATACTCCTTTCCCTCTGCATACTACTCTCTATTGAGCCCATGCGGAGAGCTTGTATCTCGCTCTCAATGACGTATGGTGAAACGAAGGGTTTATTTGTGGCCACTAACAGGCTCCTCTCGTCATCGCGAACTGTCGAAGCAGAATGGATCGAAGACCGGTTGGCCCCGTTCGGCTCCTGCGTGACCGCGATCGTGCCCAGCGGATTCGAGGCGTACGTGCGGTTATTCCATCCCGCGCGAGAATGGAAAAGGGGGCACGTTCGGTGGGCCGATGTGGCGGCGAAATCAGGCCGGACGATACATCGCCTTGCGCAGTTTCACGCGATTCATCGGCCGCAAACAGGTGATCCGGAGCATATTGAAGGTCCGTGGAGCGGGAAGCTACCTCAGGACCTGCTGCAGGCGTTCACACGACCGGGCCGCAGTCCTGCTTCTTCTGCCTTTGGGAAGGGTACGATCTTGGATCTTCCGGGCCAGAAGTCTTACGAGCAGCAGTCGCGTCAGAGGCTCGCGTCCGTCTTCCGCACCGCGATTATCTGTTGTTCGAGGGACCGCTCGAAAGCGCTAAAGAAATCGGTGACTATCTTTATTTCACATCGCCGAACCTGTTCTGGCCCGAGGACCGCGGCTGGTGCGTGGCGTCCGAGATCGACCTGTTCTGCACGCTCGTAGGCGGGACTAATGGGCTGGTTGAAAGCATCTTGGCAAACTCTGCGCTTGAGGCTTGGCGGGTGCTCCCTGACGACCCGATAAGCTATTACAGCGACGAGATCAACATCTGAAAGTTGCCCCGAAGCGCAAAGTTGTTAACTCCGCGCGTGCAACTGGGGGATTTTCCGCGCCTATAGTTGGAAGAGCTGTTATGCGCGCGCCACTTGCCCTTTTATTTGCCGGAGGAATACTGATTGCCCAGGCCACTCGGGACTTGGGCGTGGAGATGGACGCGGCGCCGCTGCCGGACAAGCGGGAGCGGTGGGCGGTGGTGATTGGAGTCTCCTCCTACAAGTACGTTCCGCCGGCGGGGCAGTTGAAGTTTGCGCATCGGGATGCCGAGGATTTCGCGCAGTTTCTGCGGTCGCCGCAAGGCGGGTCCATTCCGGCTCATCATGTGCGGCTGTTGACGGACGAGCGGGCTACAGCGGGCGGGATACGGGCGGCGCTGGCTCATTGGCTGCCGCAGTCGGCCGGTGCGAATGACATTGTTTATCTGTTTCTGGCGGGTCATGCAGTGCGCGGGGACCAAAACGATGGGTACTTTGTGGCGCATGACTCCGATCCGCAGAATCTTCATGCCACGGCGATCGGGTTTGCGGAGATCAATGCCGCGATCGGGCCGCGGCTCCGGGCCAATACAGTGATTCTGATTGCGGATGCGTGCCATGCGGGGGGGATTGGATGGGCGAGCGATGCGGCGGTGCCGCCGGATATGCAGGGGGCGCTGGAGTCGTTGGGCGGGGCCGATCGAACGGTGTTGAAGCTGCTGGCTTCGCGGTCGCGGGAGCAGTCGTTTGAAGATCAGCGGTGGGGAGGCGGGCATGGGGTGTTTACGTTTAGTTTGTTGAACGGGCTGCGAGGCGCGGCGGAGCGAACGCCGGATGGGGTTGTGCGGGCTGGAGAGCTGTTGGACTACGTTTCGCGCGTGGTTCCGGAGCAGACGGGCGCGCGGCAGAATCCGCGATTTTCGGGCAATTTTGAGGGATCGCTGGCGATGGCGATGGTGCCGATACAGCGTGCGGTTAAGCAGTATGAGCCGGCGGTGTTGACGCTTCGCGGGACGCCCGGCACGGCCGTGTATGCGGGTAACCGATTTGTGGGGACCATACGGCCTACGGGCGAGTTGGTGGTGGAAGGTTTGCGGCCGGGGACGTGGCCGCTGTCGTTGGAAGAGCCAGGTTTTCCGGCGTTTGAACAGGAGATCGCGCTGCCGGTTGGAAAGACTTCGCTCGATATGCACACGGCGACGGAATTTGCGTTGGGGCGGCTGGACCGGCTGGCGCGGGGGGACGATGTGAAGCCGGCTTGGGAGTTTTTTCAACGGCAGGCGTGGACAGAACGGCAGAGGCCGATGGCTGGGGCGCGGATGGCGCAGACGCTGGAGGATCGCGGGCAGGCTTGCGTGTCGGATTATGTGCAGTCGAACACGATTGCTTTGAAGGCGCGGATGTTTGTTAGCGCGGCCGAGGCGTTCCGATTGCTGAAGACTTTGCGGCCCGGGGATCAGTCGTTGGAGGCGCGGGCGCTGTTCTGCCAGGCGCGGTCGGAGATTGCTACCGGGCGGTTCGCAGAGGCTGAAGGGAATTTGCGACGGTCGTTGCAGATCGATTCCACTTTTGCGTGTTCGTATAACGCGCTGGGGGTGTCGCTACAGAGGCAGGGACGCGTTCCGGAAGCGCGGGCTGCGTTTGAGCAGGCTCGCAAGTTGACCCCGAATTGGGCGCTGCCGCCGCTGCAGATCGCGCAGCTCTTGCTGGCGGCAAATGAGCCGGGAAAAGCCCGGCCGTTCTTGGAAGAAGCAACTCGGCTGTTTCCGAAGGCGGTGGGTTTGCAGTGGACACTGGCTCGGGTGAACCGTGTGTTGAAGCGGCCGGAGGCGTTTTTGGCGGCGGCCCAAGCGGCGATCGCGATTAACCCGAATTACGCGCCGATCTATGCGGAGTTGGGGGCGTTCCACGAAGCCAACGGGGAGACGGGCAAGGCGGCGGCGGCCTATGACACGTATTTGACGCTGGCTCCGAATTTCGCCGATAGCAATGCGATTCGGGAGCGGGCGCAGCAACTTCGGCGGCCGGCGCCTAGTTTGCGGCGGCAGTAGATGGCGTTTATCGTGTGCATTTCTCGCGGGTGAATTGCCATCCGGCGGCGCGGCAGCGAAGCAGGGCTGTGTCCCAGCAGGCTGTACCGTCGACTGGTACGGCTTTGCCATCCCATACGCAGCCATCAGGTTGGGGGACGGGTTTTTCGGCCACGATTCGCACGAGGCGCTCGCTGACGCCCTTGGCGCTCCAGTCGGGGCGAGCCCACTCGTCTTCGTATTTCAGGATTCTGAGGCCTGGAAATATGGAGAGGAGTTCGTTGTCGGTTAAGGTGGTCCCGACGGGCCAGACGCGCTTGGTGTCGATGTGGCGGTCCTCGACGACGACAATGCCGCCGGGGCGCAGGGCGCTTGGGATTTTTGGCGCGATGGCTTTTGTGGGTTCGTAGGTTAGGACGATGAGGTCCCACTTTTCCTGGCCGAAGTCGAAAGCTTCGATGGTGTTTACTTCCGCGTTGATTTTGAGGCCGAGGCGGGCGGCTTCGGCCTTTGCCTGGGTCACTCCTTCGTCTGCCGAGTCGAAGCCGGTAACGTCCCAGCCGAGTTTCGCCAGATAGATGGAGTTGCGGCCCTGGCCCATTCCGACGTCGAGTGCGCGACCGGGTTTGCGGTCCTTTACGGCCGCCACGAGGAGTGCATTGGGCTGGCGGGTGAAGACCGTTGAGCCCGAGCGGTAGAGGTCGTTGTATTGTTCCGGTTGGGCGAGGGCGCAGGTGCATATTGCGGCCGCTACCGTTAGAAATCTCATGACTAAGAGTTTAGTTGAGGGGGTAATTTGAGGAGTTCTTGCCGCAGCGGCTTCGAGCCCAGAGCCCGGCGACGAGCTTCCGCTCTATTCCGCGATGCGATCGTACTCTGAATGGGTACCATTCCAGAACCACAGAAATCCGCCCACGGTTTCGACCGCGAGCGCGCGATGATGCAGCCCTACTCGCGCAGACCAAAGCTCATCGAGCTTCTTGAACTGCAGCGACGGATGCCGTGGGTTGCGTTTGAGGAGTTCGAACGCCTTGTCTGCCGTCCGCTGAGTCTCAGCAGGGAGGCGCCGGTAGCATGCCCAGAAGTCCGGCGAAGCGCGATGGTTCACAACTCCGTCGAGCGGCCCGCACGGTCATCGGCAAGGGCCTGATCGACCAGTCGCCGCAGTTTGCCGTTCTTAGAATCGTCTTCAATCTGGCGGTCCCAGACGCCGGAGTCATAGCGTTCAAACCATTCACGCAGCTCTTTCAGCTCGGCTGTGTCCAATTCGGTGATTCGTTGTTCGAGTTGTTCTACGCGGCTCATCGCTGCCTCCTTTCAAGAATACCGCCCTCACGGGGCTGTGGAACGGACGCGGCGCGGGGAGCTGGGGCGAAGTGACGCTGCGTATTGACATAGTGTCTATATAACACTATTATGGTGTCATTAGAACACTTAAGGAGACTACAAACCATGCTAGGACTCAGCTATCGAAAAGCCAACCCGACCGATTACGTTTTTCACTTTTCGCAAGGAAAGCTGGCGCGGGAGGGGGCGGGACTTTCCTTCTTTTACTTCCAGCCTTCGTCGACGCTGCTTTCGGTGCCCATGGCGAGCGCGAATCTGCCGTTTGTTTTCAATGAGCCGACATCGGACTTCCAGACTTTGACCGTGCAGGGGCAGATGACCTACCGGATCGCCGATCCGAAGAAGGCGGCGGCGATGCTGGATTTCACGGTGGATGGACGGGGGCGCTACCTGAGCGACCAGTATCAGCAGCTTCCGGAGCGGCTGGTTTACGGGCTGCAGACGCTGTTCCGTGCCGAGGTGCAGAAACTGCCGCTGCGGCAGGCGCTGGTGCATGGGGAGGAGTTGACGGCCGAGGTGCTGCACCGGTTTAAGGAGAGCGCCGAGGTGACGCAGTTGGGCATTGAGATTTTGAATTTGGCGGTCCTTTCGCTTCGGCCGACGCCGGAGATGGCCAAGGCGCTGGAAGCCGAGGCGCGGGAGGCGTTGAACCGGGATGCCGATGATGCGCTTTACACGCGCCGGAACGCGGCGATTGAGCAGGAACGCCGGATCAAAGACAACGAGCTGCAGACGGAGTTGATGGTGCAGACCAAGAAACGGGAGTTGCAGGAACGGGAACTGCAGGCGCAGATTTCATTGGAACGGCAGCGGGCAGAGTTGACTGACCAGAAGACGGAGAACGAGAAGAAGGAGGCCGATAGCCGGGCCTATTCGTTACAGGCGGTGATTACTCCCGTGCAGGGGCTGGATTGGCGGACGCTGATGATGCTCAATCCGCAGGGCGGCGATTCGCGGAACACGATTGCGATGGCGTTCCAGGAGCTGGCCACCAATGCGCAGAAGATTGGCGAGTTGAACATATCGCCAGATCTGTTGCAGAGCCTGACCGAGGGCGGCAAGCGCCGGGGGTGACGCCATGTTCGAGAAAGTGGTGCTGGTGACGCGGAAGACGCGGCTGGACGAGTTGATCGAACGGTTCAATACGCGGGCGCAGGCGAAGTTCTATTTGGAACATGCGGGCGGCGATTTTGGCACTTATGTCGCCGAGCATGAGGCCTACCAGAGGTCGCTGGAGGTTACGCGGCGGGCGATCGAGATTGGGCTGAAGGTGCAGATCATGGATCGGGCCCTCGTCCCCACTTATGTCTTCTCTGAGACGGACATTGTGGTCACGCTGGGTCAGGACGGCCTGGTCGCTAACACGGCGAAGTACGTTGGCGGCCAGCCCGTCCTTGGTGTAAATCCGGATGCGGAACGGTTCAACGGCATTCTGCTGCCGTTCCGGCCGGAGGGGTTGCGGGCGCAGTTGGAGTTGGCTGTTGCCGGGAAGGCGCGGATGCGACGGGTTACGCTGGCCGAGGCGCGGCTGAACGACGGGCAGCGTCTGCTGGCGTTCAACGATCTGTTTGTTGGCGCGGCGACGCATGTTTCGGCGCGGTACCGGATTCGGTATGGGACGTTGAGCGAGAGTCACTCTTCGAGCGGCGTGATTATTTCGACTGGAGCCGGGAGCACGGGATGGCTGTCGTCGATCTTCAACGAAACGGCTGGAATCCTGGAGTTCCTGGGCGGTGCTCCGGTGGAGCCGGTGCGATTGGATTGGGAGGACGATTCGCTTATTTTTGTGGTCCGGGAGCCGTTTGTGAGTCTTTATTCGCAGGCATCCCTTGTTGCGGGACCGGTGTTTGGCGATGCGACTTTGACGTTGGAATCGCAGATGCCGGTGGGCGGGGTGATCTTCTCCGATGGAGTGGAAGCGGACCGCCTGGCGTTCAATTCGGGGGCGGTGGCGCGCATCGGCGTAGCGCCGGAAAAGGCTAATCTGGTTGTGCCTTGCCAATGATGAAAAAGCTGCTGGTCACCGTTGATATTGTCCTGTTCACGATTCGGGAACGGCAGTTGCATGTGCTGCTGATCCGAAGGCTGGCGAAGCCGTATGAAGGGCGGTTTGCGCTTCCCGGCGGGTTCGTATTGGAGAATGAGTCGTTGGACGCGGCGGCGGCACGGGAGTTGTGGGAGGAGGCGGGTGTTGAGAACGTCTACCTGGAGCAGCTTTATACTTTTGGGGCGCCAGGGCGGGATCCGCGGGGGCGCGTGGTGACGGTTGCTTATTATGCATTGGTCCCCAATACGCAGACGCTACAGGCGGGAACGGATGCGGCGGATGCGGCGTGGTTTCCGGTGGCGAACCTGCCGGCGCTGGCGTTTGATCATAAGGGGATTGTGGAGTACGCGCATCAGCGGATTCGGAATAAGCTGGACTATACGAACGTCGGGTTTGAGTTGCTGCCGGCGAAGTTTACGCTGACCGAGCTGCAGCTTGTTCATGAGGCGATTCTGGGCGAGACGCTGGATAAGCGCAATTTCCGGCGAAAGACGATGCAGCGGGCCATCGTGAAGCCGACGAAAGAGTGGCAACGGACGGGGCGGAAGCCGGCGCAGTTGTTCCGGTTCAGCAGTTAGCGGCGAGGCGATTCGGTTATTAACCGGCCGGCCTCATTTTCGATTTGCAGCTTGTCGAATTGGCGGCGCAGTTGGTTGATTTCGGCTTCGATGGATGCGTAGGGCTGCCAGAGGTTGAGGGATTGGATGCTGTAGTAGTAGGCTGCGGCGGGATCGTTGAATTCCTTGCGGAAGGCTTCGAGCAGATACGGCGGGAGGGTGCCGCCGCCGCTCCCCTGGTTGTCCTGGCGGAGATAATTGCCGGCGAACGTGTAACGAGTAATGGGGCCGCGGAAGTCCATGGGGCCGTCGGGCTTGGGGGTTATAGCGATGCGGCGGATCAGAATGAAATGCCGCGGTCGTTCGTTGTCGATGGTGAAGTGCCAGATTCCGTCGGTTTGCCATTGGGATTGGGCCAGCTTTCCAAAGATGGCCTCGAGGGCGGCGACGTTGGCGGTGTAGTTCTGCTGCCAGGTATCGGCGGGCCAGTCGCGATGGGCGGCGAAGTGTTCGCGGCGATTGCCGGTGATCGCGATGGAGTCCATGATGCGCTGGAGATATTGTTTGGCGGCGGGGAGATCGTATTGCTTGCGGAAGCCGCGCCAGTTAATGATTGCGCGCTTTTGACGGTTTAAGTGAACGATGCGCCAGGAGGGTTCGGTGACCGCGTGGCGCTCGTAGACTTCGTTGGTGATTTTCCAGTCGAGATCGCCGGTGGGATCGATTCGTTCCCATTCGAGGTCTTCGGCGAACAGGGTGAGCTTCATGTCTTCGGCGTAGGAGGTCTGGCCGTTGATGTGGGTGTCGTTGACGCGGCGGAACTGGAAGTCGGTGGAGTCGCCGGTGGAGCGCTCCCAGTCGAGATCTATTCGGAGATCGCTTCGAACGGTGACTTGCGCGATATCGCTTAGCGCGACAGGCTGCCAGGGGCGTTCGCGGCGGAGGATTCCAAACAGGATGCCGCCGGCCGCCGCCACGCCGATTATCCCGATTACTGTTGCCGCGCTCATTCGTATGGAATGGCGCGGCGGCGAGGGTTTTGTTGTCACCCATGCTAAAGTCGCCGTATGCATTTGCGCCTATTGATTGTTGGAGCCGCTTCGGCGCTTTCGTTGCTGGCTCAGTACGACCTTGTGATTGCCGGGGGACGGGTGATGGATCCGGAGAGCGGGCTAGACGCCGTTCGGCATGTGGGCTTGAAAAATGGCAAAATTGCGGCGATTTCTACGCGGCCGTTGAAGGGCGGGAAGGTCATTGATGCGACGAATCTGGTGGTGGCGCCGGGGTTCATCGATTTGCATTCGCATGGGACAACAAACGAAGCAAATGAGTATCAGGCGCATGATGGCGTGACGACGGCGCTGGAGCTGGAGTCCGGCATGCCGTCGTTGAAAACTTATTTGCAGTCACGGGAGGGCAAGGCGCTGTTGAATTATGGCGCGACGATATCGCATGCGGCGACGCGGGTGATGGCGATGAAGGAGTTTGCGGCGGAGGCGGCGAAGTGGGCGGAATCGGGGGGAGCGGCGCGGGGGATCCGGGAGCGCGGGCGCAACATGAAGATCCAGAGCGAGGAGGAGTACAGCCAGTTGGCGTTTTTGATGGAGCGGGGGTTGAAGGAGGGCGCACTGGGGCTGGGCGTGGTGCCGGCTTATGTGCCGGGGGCGACGCGGGGGGAGGTTTTCCGGGTTTACCAGATGGCCGCGCGGTGGAAGGTTCCGATCTACACGCATGTGCGCGGGCGAGGGGAAGAGGGCGTGCAGGAGGCGGTAGCTAATGCGGCGGGAACGGGCGCGTCAGTGCATGTTGTGCACTTGAACAGTTCGACGCGCGGGGCGATTCCGGGGATGATTGAGATGATTGCCGGGGCGCGGAAGCGGGGGATCGATGTGACGACGGAGGCTTATCCGTATACGGCGGGGTCGACGTTCATTGAGTCGGCGATTTTCGATGACGGGTGGCAGGAGTCGTTGGGCATTAGCTACGGCGACCTGCAATGGCAATCGACGGGGGAAAGGCTGACGAAGGAGACGTTTGAGAAGTATCGGGCTTCGGGGGGCGTGGTGATCCTGCATTCGATGAAGCCGGAGTGGATCAAGATGGCGATGAGCGCGCCGTTTGTGATTATCGCCAGCGATACGATGCCGTATGCGCCGGGGGCGCATCCGCGCGGGGGCGGGACTTTCAGCAAAGTGCTGGGGGAGTATGTGCGGGAAATGAAAGTGGCGACGTTGATGGAGGCACTGCGGCGGATGACGGTAATGCCGGCACAGCGGCTGGAGCCGATGGCGCCGCAGATGAAGAATAAAGGGCGGTTGAAGGTGGGGGCGGATGCGGATGTGACAGTGTTCGATGCGGCGACGGTGAAGGACACGGGGACGTACCAGACGGGTCCACGCTTTTCAACGGGGATTGCGCATGTTATTGTCAACGGCGTCCCCGTGGTTGCCGATGGGAAGTCGGTTCCGGGCGTGTTTCCGGGCAAGGCGATTGCGGGGCAGTACGCTGCTCGCGATGGCCGCTAGCGAGCAGGAAGATGCCTGCGAAAAGCAGAAAGAAGGAGGAAGGCTCAGGGACGGCTGTGCCAGAGTCGAGCGTGGTAATTTTAAGCTGTGTGACGGCGCCGACTCCGCCGGTGGAACCGAAAATGTACTCGTTCGCCGACCCGCCGGCGAGAGTGGTCACCCGGCCGCCGAGGAAGAACTGCGAGTTGGGGGTGATGGCGGCGATGGCGGCGGCGTTAAGCGCGATGGATACATCGGTTCCCGCCTCGCCGGGTACGAAGTCATGAGTTCCCAGGATGATCCCGGTGCCCAGATTTGCAAAGCTCAAAACGGAGAATTGCGTAACCTGATACGACTCCGCGGCACTTATATCTCCGGCGTTAATCAAGAACTCGATGGCAGTGACGGGTCCGGATAGGGATGGGATGTCGAAAGTGAAGTAGTTCCGATACTCATTCGGGCTGGGGGTGCTGCAGTTGATGTCAAAACAAAACGCCGCGATGTAGTTGGCGGTGCCAGTCGCCGTATTGCCTCCGCCGGTATCGGGGAGAAATCCGCGCGCAGTGGCGTCGATGGTGATTATCGCTGCGTGGGAGGAGAGCGACAGTATTAAGGCCGCGGCCGCGGCGAACAATCTTGGCATTGGTCAACAATGCGGACCTGAGCGCCGAAATTGATCATTGCCAGTACCATTTCTTCTGCTGGAAGTTCTACCGGTCTCTCCTTGACGCTCAATCATGGGGAAGAACAAACGGGTGGGTCTGTTTGTTTTTGCGGCGCTGCGGCTAGAATAGCGGGGACATGGATAATTCGAACGTGCTCCGGCTGGGAATCGCCGGCTCGGGGTTTGCGGGTAAGTTTCATCATCAGAACCTGCGGGGGCTGCCGGCGGTCACGGTTGGCGTATCGAGCCCGCGTGCGGCGTCGCGGGAGGCGTTTGCCCAGCAGTTCGGCGTGCGGGCTTACGAGAGTGTCGAGGCGATGCTGCCGGATATCGATGTGCTGGATATCTGTACGCCGCCGAGTTCGCATGCGGCCTATATTCGGATGGCCGCGGCGGCGGGGAAGCATGTGATTGTGGAGAAGCCGTTCCATGGATTTTTCGGCTCGCCGGAGAAGTATTCCAAGGAGGAGATGCTGGCGAGCATTACGGAGGAGTTGCGGGAGATCCGGCGGGTGGTGAGCGAGAGCGGAATTCTGTTGGGATATGCGGAGAACTATATCTACGCGCCGTCCGTGCAGCGGGAACGGCAAGTATTGGAGGCGACGAAGGCGCAGATTCTGCGGATGACGGCGGAGGAGTCGCATTCCGGATCGCATTCGCCGGTGTATGGGATTTGGAGCGAGCAGGGTGGCGGTTCGTTGATTGGCAAGGGCTGCCATCCGCTGGGCGGGGTACTGTATTTGAAGCGGAAAGAGGGGCTGGCGCGAAATGGGGCGCCGATTCGTCCGGTGGCGGTGAGTTGCCGGACGCATGCGATTACAAAGCGGCCGGCGTTTGAGGATCGAGGGTATTTACGGACCACGTATAAAGACACGGAGGATTACGCGTTTTTGCATGTGATCTTCGAGGATGGAATGGTGGCCGATGTGATGACCAGCGAACTGGTGCTGGGCGGGGTATATGACTTCATCGAGGTCTATGCCAATAATCACCGGACTCGGTGCCATATTCAGCCGGTGAAGGTGGTGGATCTTTACAGCCCCGACAAGAAGGAGTTCGCGGGGATGGACCTGATGGAGAAGATCAGCTCGAACGAGGGCTGGATTCAGGCGTATCCGGAGTTTGGGTGGAGCAACGGGCAGTTCTACGAGATGCACGATTTTGTACATTCGATGCGGGCGGGGCGGCAGCCGGAGTGCGATCTGGAGTTGGCGATCGATATCACGCTGGCGATCTATGCGGGGTACGTTTCGGCGGACCGGAAGGGCGCGGAAGTGGAAGTTCCGCGGATACTGTAAGAGTTATGCGGATTCTCCTATTGTTCGTGAGCGTGCTGGCATTGGCGGCACAGACGCGGCCGGTTTATTATCTGCTGTGGTTTGACACGGAGGATTATGTGGATCCTGCGTCCGACGATGCGGCGCTGCGGCTGGCCGGGACGCTGGAGAAGATGGGCGTGCGGGCGACCTTCAAGGTGGTGGGGGAGAAGGCGCGGCGGTTGGAGAAGCGGTCGAGGAACGACGTGATCAGCGCGCTGGCGCGCCACGATATTGGTTACCACACGAATTACCACAGCATTCCGCCTTCGCCGGCGGCCTATCAGCGGATTCTCCATCCGTTGGAGGCGGTAGAGGAGTTTGCGCGGCGGGAGGAGCCGGGGCTTCGGGATGTACAGCGAATTTTCGGTGTCCTGCCGAGTTGTTATGGGCAGCCGGGGGATTCGTGGGGACCGGCGGCGAATGTCGCGCTGCGGCGCTGGGGCGTGCCGGTGTATATGGACGACGGGGGACAGGTGGGATTGGACGGGCAGCCGTTCTGGCTGGGCGGGATGCTCTACATTTTCAACTTGAAGGGCTATACGCTGCGGCCGGATATCAACAAGCCGGAGACGCTGGCGGAGACCAATTCGAAGTTCGATGCGATGGCGGCGTCACTGACGGCCAAGGGCGGCGGGGTGATTCAGACGTACTTCCATCCGACGGAGTTTTCGGCCACGGAGTTCTGGGATGCGGTGAACTTTCTGGGCGGGAACTATACACCACCAGCGGAGTACAAGATGCCACGGCGGCGGAGTCCGGAGTCGGCGGAGAAGGCGTATAGCACGCTGTTCGAGTTTGTACGGCACATACAGGCGAACCCGAACGTGCGGATTATGACGGCGCGGGAGATGCCGCTGCTGTTTGAGAACCCGGTCCAATTGCCGGAAGCGGCGGCGGCGCGGCGGCAGTTCCGGACTTCGATCGATATTCAGGGGCGGTATTCGGCTGCCGATCAGTTGCTGGCGCTGCTGGGACTGGAGGCGCGCTATGTGGATGGGCCGGTGGCGCGGGGCCAGACGGTGGTGAATGGGACAGGACTTTCACGGGTGTTGTTTGAACGGGCGAAGCTGGATGCGATTGGCTATATCGAAACGCATAAGCGGCTGCCGCATACGATCTGGGCCGGGGCGCAGCGGCTGTCTTTGCCCGATTTCGCGGCGACGCTGGCGCATGATGAGGGCGGGCCGGAGGTGCAGGTTCACAAGGGGCAGACGGCGTTTGAGCGTTATGTGGCCGCCGATACGGACCGGAACTACGGGTGGGTGATCCATCCGAGGGGCTTCGCGGCGACGGAGTTGTTGGAGCAGGCCCGGCTGCAGGCGTGGACGCTGAAGCCAGCGCGGCTGCGGTAGTCAGGGGAGTTCGGCGGTGAAGGCGGCTTCGACGCGCATGCCGGATTGGAGCTCGACTCCGTAGGCGCGGCGGCATACCGGGTGCTGGCCGAAGTACTCTTTCCAAACGACATTGACGGCCGCGATTTCGGCGCGGACGTCCTGGAGGTAGAGGCGGGCGGTGCAGATGGCGAAGCGGTCGATACCGGTTTCGGCGAGGAGCAGGTCGAGCTGGCGGAAGGCTTCGCGCATTTCGGCGGCGGCGCCGCCGTCGACGGGTTTTGAGGCGCCGTCGGGGATGCCGGTGACGACTGCTTCGAAGACCTTGCCGTTGTGGACGACGGCGGAGCTGATAGGGAATGCGGTGTCGGAGTCTATGAATCTCATAGTGAGTTTACGCGTTTGAGAGTGTCTTCGATGACGGCTTCGTCGTGGGCGGCGCTGATGTACCAGCGGCCGTCCGGCAGGGCGAGGACACCGGCGTCGAGAAGGGCGAGGAGGAAGGCCGCGTAGAGGGCTTTGTCGGTGGGGAGGGTGTCGCGGTACTCGCGCGGGGTTTCGGGCTGGAAGTGGAGTTGGAAGACGGAGCCTTCGCCGGTGGTAACGAGGGGGATGCCCTTGGTTCGGAGGGCTTCTTCGAGGCCGCGGCGGAGGGCGTGGCCGTTGCGGTGCATGCGTTCGTAGACTTCGGGGGTCAGCGTTTGGAGCGAGGCTACGGCGGCGGCGAGGGCAATAGGGTTGCCGTTTAGCGTGCCGGCGTGGACGACGCGGCCGTCAGCGATCCAATCCATGTATTCATTGCGTCCGGCGAGGACGGAGAGAGGGAGGCCGCCGCCGCAGGCTTTGGCGAAAGTGGCCAGATCGGGCGTGACGCCGTAGAATGCCTGGCCGCCTCCGAGAGCGAGGCGGAAACCGGTGATGACTTCGTCGAAGATCAGTAATGCGCCATTGGCGGTGGCGGTGGCGCGCAGGAATTCCAGGAAGCCGTCAAGCGGGGGCAGGCAGCCGCTGTTGCAGAGCAGGGGTTCGCAGATGATGGCGGAGATCTCACCGGGATGGGCGGCGAAGGCAGCCTGGACGCTGGCGCGGTCATTCCAGCGGGCGACGACGGCGCCGGACCAGGGGCGCTGGCCGGTTCCGACGGGGGTGGGGGACATCGAGCCGCAGTCGGCGGCGGCGGGTTTGAAGCTGACGAGCACGCTGTCGTCCCAGCCGTGGTAGTGGCCTTCGAATTTTAAGTAAAGAGCGCGGCCGGTGACAGCGCGGGCGAGGCGGAGGGCGACTTGCACGATCTCGGTGCCGCTGTTGGCGAAGGCAACTTTATCGGCGCAGGGGATGGCATCGCAGAGGAGTTCGGCGGCCTGGAACTCAAGGGCGTGCTGGGCACCGAAGGTGTGCCCTTTGGGGAGTTGGGCGGCGATGGCTTCGTTCAGAGCGGCCGGTGAATGGCCGAGGATCAGCGGTCCCCAGGCGAGGGTGTAGTCGATGAAGCGGTTGCCATCGACGTCGGTAAGCCAGGCGCCTTCGCCATGGGAGTAGAACATGGGGTAGGGCTTGGCGTTGCGGCGGAGGGCGGTGGAGACGCCGCCGGCGAGGGATTTTTGGGAGCGCTCAAAGGCGGCAAGCGAACCGGCGGTGTTGGCCCGGATACGCGCCTCCCGCGCGGTCACTTGAAAGTCGTAGGAGTTCATTCTTTGTCCGTACATTCGATGCTACCGCGGGCTATGCGGGTAGGATGGGGGCATGACTGGAAAAAGAGCGATTGTGACGGGCGGAAGCCGGGGGATCGGAAGGGCGATTGTGGAGGCGCTGTTGGATGAGGGCGCGGCGGTGACGTTTTGCGGGGTTCGAGAGGATTCTGTGGCGCGGGCCGTCGAGGATTTGGCGAGTCCGAGGGTGTTCGGGGCGCGAGCGGATGTGAGCCGGGAGGAGGATGTTGCGGCGCTGTTTCAATTCGGGAAGGAACGAATGGGCGGGTTGGACATTTTGGTTGCGAGCGCTGGGATCGGCGTGTTCGCGGCGTCGGCGGAAATGTCGATCGCGGATTGGAAACGGACAGTGGATATTAATCTGACAGGCGCATTTCTTTGTTCCCAGATGGCGGTGCGGGAGATGCGTGCGGGCGGCGGGGGTCATATTGTTCATGTAAGCAGTTTGGCTGGCAGCCATCCGTTTGCGGGCGGGGCGGCTTACACGGCGTCGAAAGCGGGGTTAATGCGATGAGTGAAGCGTTAATGCTGGATCACCGCCATGATGGCATTCGCGTAACGACGATTGCTCCGGGGAGCGTGGATACGGAGTTTTCGCGTTCGGCCGGGAAGGGCGGGGAGTGGAAGATCCAGGCAACCGATGTGGCGCGGATGGTGGTGGCGGTGCTGTCGATGCCGGATCGGACGCTCGTAAGCCGGGTGGAAATTCGTCCGTCCCGGCCTCCGAAATAGGTGTTAGGGAAAATCCGGCGGCTTTGGGGGTGCAATCGGCTATTAGATTGCTCATAGAAAGGGGGAAATGGTCGAAAGGAAGTGTAGGCGGAGATAACGAAGCATGACGCGATGGCTGACGGATAGGAAAGATCCAGAGAGACGAGATGTGGAAAAAACAAAGAGTTCGTCGGCCCGGCATTCGACGCGCATTATTGGAGAGACATGGGAGGCGCGCGACGCTATGGGTGCCATAGGAATGGCGGCAAACGGGCGTTCCGGCAATGCGATGACGGGACCGGTGGTACTGGACCCCTCGCGGACCGGGCGGGAAGCGGAGTCGCTGGATGCGAACCTGCGCCGGTTGGTGGTTGGCCAGCCGGAAGCGATTGAACAGATCGTCAATATCTACCAAATGCACCTGACCGGGATGAATCCTCCGGGACGTCCGATAGGCAATTTCCTTTTCCTAGGGCCTACGGGTACAGGGAAGACGAGAATTGTGGAAGCGACGGCGGAAGCGTTGGTGAATAACCCGCGCGCTGTCATAAAAATTGACTGTGCGGAGTTTCAGCATTCGCACGAGATTGCGAAGTTAATCGGTTCGCCTCCGGGATATTTGGGCCATCGGGAAACGCATCCGTTGCTGAGCCAGGAAGTGATTAATCAGCACCATACTGAGAAGAACAAGATCAGTTTCATTCTCTTTGACGAGATTGAAAAGGCGTCCGATGCGCTTTGGAACCTGTTATTGGGAGTGCTTGATAAGGGCATCTTAACGCTGGGTGACAACCGGAAGGTTGATTTCTCGAAGGCGATGATTTTCATGACGTCGAACCTCGGCGCGGCCGAAATGAGCGCCATCTTGAGTCCCAGAATGGGATACGGGTTGACTGCGATGGCCAATGGCGCAGCGACGGATGAGAAGACGGCTTCAAAGATTGCTCGCAGCGGGGCCGATGCGGCGAAGAAGAAGTTCACCCCGGAGTTCATGAACCGGTTGGACAAAGTGGTTGTGTTCCAGCCGTTGGGGGAAGCCGAACTGCGGCGAATTCTGGACATCGAGCTGCAGCATGTGCAGCAGCGAATTTTCGCGACGTCGTCGGAGCGCTCATTTGTGTTTAGCACGTCGGCGGCGGCGAAAGGATTCATTCTGGAGCGCGGTATCGACGCCAAATATGGCGCTCGCCATTTAAAGCGGGCGATCGAGCGTTTGGTGGTGCATCCGCTTTCGAACCTGATCGCCACGGCACAGATTCGACCTGGAGATTTGCTGCGGATCGACCTGGCCGATGGGGAGTTGCGTTTCCAGCGGGAGTCGGAAGGGATGTCACCGGCGGCGATGGTGGAGTATGGGGAAGCTTCGATGCTCTTACCGTTGGCGGCAGCGACGGCGTCGGCTATTTTGGAAAGTTCCCGGGTGCAGTTGGCGAAGTCGTCGCGACGGAGCTGATTTGTTACAGGAGACAACAGGAAGCGGGTGCTAAGTTGGGTGTTAGGAGCCCAACCTGAAGACGTCGGCGATTCTACGGGCCTGGGGACGGATTCTACGCGGTAGGGCGCCCTCGCTTTCTATCGAGGTAACCCGCGAATGCCCGTTACGGTGTCCCGGATGTTATGCGTACGATGATGATCACCTGGGTGGTTCCACTACGCTGCGGCAACTGCGCGATCGAAAAGGGCAAGAGCTGATTGATGGCGTAATGGAGATTGTGGAGCGGGAGAAACCGCTCCATCTGTCAATCGTCGGCGGGGATCCGCTGGTTCGGCACCGGGAGTTGGAGGTGCTGGTTCCGCGTATTCTGGCCAAGGGAATTCACGTTCAACTGGTAACGAGCGCGTTCCGTTCGCTGCCGGCGGCGTGGGCGAAATTCACGGGCCTGAACATCTCGGTATCAATCGACGGATTGAGAGAGGAGCATGATGTCCGCAGAACTCCTGCGACGTATGACCGAATCCTGAAGAACATCGAAGGGCAGCACGTTACGGTGCATTGCACGATAACGGCCCAGATGATGCGGCGGGACGGCTATCTGGAGGAATTCCTGAAATTCTGGACGCCCCGGCCGGAAGTGAACCGGGTATGGTTCTCGATATTTACGCCGCAACGAGGCGACGTGCTCGAAGAGATACTGTCGCCTGCCGAGCGGCTGAAGGCGGTCAATGAGATGTTGACGCTGCGGAAGACGTTTCCGAAGCTCGACATGCATCCGCGGCTGATCGCGGGGTATTTGAACCCGCCGAAGTCTCCGGACCGGTGTGTGTTCGCGCAGACTACGAAGACGATTTCCGCGGATTTGACCACGCTGATTCAGCCGTGCCAGTTTGGCGGAAATCCAGACTGCAGTTCGTGCGGGTGCATAGCATCCGCAGGACTAAAGGCGATCACGGATTACAGATTGGCCGGGCTGGTTCCTATCGAGACGCTGTTTCGCGCTTCGATCGCCGTGGGAAGGGTATTCTCCACGATAGAGAAACCGGCTCCGGCCAAAGTGGAATTTCCGATTGTTCGTTAGCGGCCCGTATGCCGGGGACCGCCGAAGCGCTTGTTACCGCCGCTGAAGCCGCCCGGCTTTTTCCGAGCTCCAGCGCGGGGGGCGGAGTTGGACCAGGACGGGGGCGAGGACTTAGCCCGACGCTGTGCCTGTGGCGGGGGAGGAGGAACGATCTCACGGTCGGAGAAGCGTTCCATCGGTTCGGGCATCGGATCGAGCTGCGTAATAGTCTGACGGTTGAGCTGAATGCTCAAGGCCCGTTCGATCCGGCGGATTTCGTTGCGTTCCTGGCGGGTGCCGAACGTGTGGGCTACGCCCCGGGCGCCGGCGCGGCCAGTGCGGCCCACGCGGTGGATGAAGTCCTCCGGAACCATGGGGAGGTCGAAGTTGACGACGTGGGAGATGCCGTCGACGTGAATGCCGCGGGCGGCGACGTCGGTGGCGACCAGGACGCGGTAGTCGCCTTGCTGGAAGCCGGCGAGGGCACGGTTGCGCTGGCCTTGGGTGCGGTCACCGTGGATGCTGGTGGTTTTCACACCGACGCGGGCGAGCCGTTTGGCGAGCTTCTCAACACCGTGGCGCGTGCGGGCGAAGACGAGGAAAGATCCCTGTTCGCGGCCGAGCATATGGTGGAGGAGTTCGACTTTTCGGTCGTGTTCGATTTCGTAGACATGGAGGTCGACGTTCTCGGTGGGTTTGGTGACGACGCCGATGGCGACGCGAACCGGGTCCGTAAGGTGCTGGGCGATGAGCTTGGCGGCGGAGGGTTCGATAGTGGCCGAGAAGAAAAGTGTCTGGCGCTTTTTGGGAATCTGTCCCAGGATCTGTTGCAGAGCGGGGAGGAAGCCCATGTCGAGCATGCGGTCGCCTTCGTCGAGGATGACGTGAGTGACCTTGCTGAGGTCGGCCAGGCGGCGGTCGAGGAAGTCACAGAGGCGGCCGGGGGTCGCGATAATGACTTGGGCCCCGCGGCGGAGCGCGTTCAACTGCGCGCCTTCGGCCATGCCGCCGACGACAGTGGCTGAACGGAAACCGGTACCAACGGCGATTTCGTCGAACTCCTTGGCGATCTGGATGGCCAGTTCGCGCGTGGGGCTCAGGATGAGCGCCCTTGGGCCGGCGGATTTGCCGGCTGTGGCGGGCTGCTGCAGCATCGACTCGATGAGCGGCAGGCAAAAGGCAAGAGTCTTGCCGGTGCCGGTCTGGGCGGTGGCGACGAGGTCGCGACCGGCCAGGGCGGCGGGTATGGCTTTGGATTGGACGGGCGTCGGTACGGAGTAGCCCTTCTTATTCAAGTTGCCCAGTAAGATCGGGGACAACGACAGGTCATTGAATTGGTTCATTTAGTTTTGAAAGGTGAAGTCAGATCAACGATCCAACTACACCCTTGCAAAATATAAGCAAGGTAAACGTACAGGAGCGGGGTTGACTTCTAATCTCTTTCAGGATAGCACGGTTTGGCACCACACGGGGGTGGGATGCAGTAATCGTGTGACCCGCTGGTTATTCGGCTTGCAGAAGACTAGACTGTTGGCATGAAAACCATGCTGGCGGTACTCGTCGTGTGTTTGGGACTTGCGGCGGTGATACTCGGGGAGGAAAAGAAACCGGCGAAGAAGCAAGCACAATATAACCCGAAGGAAGTCGGAGTCGACAAAGTGAAGGGATCGCCGCCGAAGGGCGCCAAGTGGGAAGGACCGGAATTCGACGCTATGAAAAATCCGCAGAAGGCCAAGAAGAAGGGTAATAAGTAGGCGTGGTTATCGGTCTATTGTGCCTGGCGTTCGCATTGAGCCCGGTGGAGCGGGCTATTGCGTACCTGTCAAAAGAGGTACCGCGGTGGCGGGGCGAGAACGGCTGCTTTTCCTGTCATAACAACGGGGATGGGGCACGGGCACTGTATCTGGCAGGTGTCGCTGCCGGGAATGCGGCGGTGGCGGAAACGACGGCGTGGCTGGTGAAGCCGGGACAATGGGATTCGAACCGCGGAGACCCGGCCGTGAGTGACAAGAAATTGGCGCGGATTCAGTTTGGGACCGCTTTGTTAGCGTCCGGGGAAAAGGGTGCGGCGATCTGTGCGGCGGCGGATGTCATTGAGAAAGACCGGGGCGCGGATGGGTCTTGGACGGTGGATTCGGGGTCGCCAGCGACGTATGGAACGGCGCTGGCGACATACTATGCGCGGCAGGTTTTGCGGGCTTGCGGACGGGAGACTCCATTGACCGATCGATGGTTTGCGGCGCTGAAGCCGGGCAATGTGGTGGAGGCGGCGGCGGTGTTGCTGGCGGAGCCGGGGCGAGCGGATGCGCGGAAGTATTTGGCCGCGGCGCAGACTTCGGATGGCGGATGGGGCGAGTATCCGGGAATGCCGGCGCAGGTTTTCGACACGGCCGTTGCGGTGATTGCGCTGCGTGGGCAGGGATTGGACGGATTGATAGCGAAGGGGAGGGCTTGGTTGGTGGCTAAGCAGCAGGCCGAAGGTGGCTGGCCGGAGACGACACGCCCTCCGGGATCGCAGAGTTATGCGCAGCATATTTCTACGACGGCCTGGGCTTTGATGGCGCTGCTTTAGAGGGGCGGCCTGGGAAGAGCACCCTTTACTCCGCCCTTCACTTTTACCGGCCGGCGGAAGAGGCCGGTGTCGGTGCCCGCGTAAATGTAGCCGTTGGCGAAGGCGATGGATCGGACGTTGCCTCCCGGTGAGTGCAGGATAGCGGCGACACGGCCGTTGGCTTCGCACATCTGAATGCCTAACGCCGTCGCGAAGTAGACCTGACCGATCGAATCGATTGCCGCCCCGTTCACGCCGCTTTGCCAACCAGTTTCCGGCATCTCCAGGCGATAGAACGGCTCGCCATTTTGGAGCGTTCCGTTTGCTCCGATTTGGTATGACCAGGCGAAACGGCCCCCGGCGTCGGTGACAACCGCCATCCCTTCATCGGGCGACAGTGTGATCCCAGCCGGCTGCATCATCTCCAGCGGCAAAGTTTCGCCGTCGATGCGTCCGGCGCGCTTTGCCGTATTTACGTAAAAGATCTCGCCCTTGGCGTTCATGGCCATGGAGGTAATTGCAAAGCCCTTCGCAAGCACCTGCATTGAAGGACCATATGAGACGATGCGGCCTCCACCGGCGGCATAGATTTTCCCATCGGAGCCGGTGGCCAGGGCAGTCACCGGACCTGCCTTCTCCTGGAAGATGCTCGTTTCGCTGTCCTTGGTCCGGTAAATCCTGCCGGCGGAGGCAAAATGCACGGTTCCGTTGAAACCGCTCAAAGCGTCGACGGCTCCGCGATGGACCTGTTCCCAAGGTTTGGCGGCCCAGACGATGGAAGACACTTTGCCGCGCGGGTCCCAATCGGGGCCATCGAGCGCGGCGGGTTCCTTGACGGCGATGGGTTTCGGGTAGCCATCCCAGAGCCAGCGCAGCGCGTCGGGAAGAATGGCGGCGCCATGCTTCATGTTGTGGGCCTCGTCGCCGAGCTCGAGTTTTGATTCGTAGCCGGCGAACTGCAGGGCTTCGTACATCACGCGATTGTTGATGGGCCAACTGCCTGCGTAGAAGGTTCCCTGGGGCTGGTTAGCGGCAATGTGGTCGTTCTTGCCGGCCTGTAGAAACACGCGGAGAGGCTTGGCTTCCGAACGGCGAATCAGGGCCGCGAAGCTGTCGCCGCCTTTCATGGCGACGAAAGTCCCGATGAAACTGAGGACGCGGCGGAACTGATCGGGGCGGTGCCAGGCGGCGACGAGGGCACCCACGGCGCCGGTGCTGACACCATAGATCCCGCGGGCGTTCGGGTCGGTGGAGAGGTTGTATTTCTTGGCGACTTCGGCGATCAGTTCGTCGACCAGGAAGCGCGAGTAGCGGTCGCTGAGCGAGTCGTATTCGAAGACGCGCTCGAATCGGCTTTGAGCGGAGCCGACGGCGGGAAGGACACCGGGATCGACGAAGATACCGATCATCGGCGGGATTTCTTTTTTGTGAATCAGGTTGTCGAATACGGTGGGGACACGGATGCCGTTTCCGAGCGCGCCGCTGCCATCAAGGAAGACCATGAAGGCTGTTGGCTTGGCGGCGTCATATTGCGCTGGTACGTAGATCGAGTAGTTATGCGGCGTGCCGGGGAAATACTTGCCGGGCGGTAAAACGAGGCGGGTAACGGCGCCTTTTGGAACACCGTCCTGCGGCTGGGAGTCCGGCCCGAGAGTATATTCGACGGCGCTGGCACAGAGGGCGGCGAGGAACAGTAGCGCTATACGAGGCATCGGGATGACTCTATCAAAATCAGTCGGCTAACGGCCCTCGACGGCGACGGCGAACGGCTTGCCGGTGACGCGGATTTTGAGGGCATCGGGGAACTCGACTAACAGCGGGCCATCGGCAGGACCGGTGATCCTCGCGGGTATTTTGCGGCCGTCGATAGCGGCATCGGCGGAGGCAATTTCGACGCGGCCGTTGGTGTCCCAACGGTATGTGGCGCTGAGCCCGTCGGCGGGACCGCCGGTAAGTTTAGCGGTACCGCGGATCGTGAGGGGGATCCGGCCGGTTAGACGCCATTCGGATTCGGCTACGCCACCTTCCCACGGGAGCGCGGCGATGGTCCCGGACACATCGATGTCACCGCCGATACGGAGCGAGCCGGCGGCCTTTAATTTACCCATCTGCCACTGGCCGGTGATCGACGGGATGGTGACCTTCTCCCCTTCCCGGAAGAATGTGGCGCGGACGTTTTCCAGAAGGCCGACGCGTTTGGCCTTCCATTCGATTTCGGCGGCGCCGCTCTGCTTCTTTTCGTCCATGCCGATGGCTCGCGAGAAGAAGCCCCGGTTGCGCCACAGGGGACCGAGGAGCCGCTCGAGATCGGCCAGTTCGACGGTATCGGTATCCATGAGGATCCGATGGGGGCGGACGGCGCCGAGTTCATAGCGGTAGGAGCCGGCCCAGGAGATGGGGCCGGAGCTGGCACGCAGCGCGGGAATGACGAGGCGCTCCTGCTGCCAGACGACGGTAGCGGCGGCGATCTTGAAGGGCTGAGCGAGTTCGGGCAGGGGGAGTTCGGCGTTCCGGAGTTCGAGCTGGCCCTTCCATTGGAGCGGCTCCATGCCGACCTGGGCGACGGACAATGAGCCGCGAATCTGGCCGGCTGTCAGGTCCTCCACCCATTCGGCGCGGAGGCCGAGGGCTTTCATCCAGCGCTGCAGTTTCTTGATGTCGTGCCCTTTGTTGGAGCCGCGGCACTGCCAGGAGAGTTCGCCGAGAGTCCAGCCGCAATCAACCTGGAGCGGCTGGCCGTCGAGCTCCAAGGCGGCCGGGGCCATGCGGATGACGCCATCCTTCCATTCGCCGTCCAGCTCCGCGGCTTCCAGGCGGTTGCCGTCGCCCCAGGTCCAGTCGAGACCGGTGAGGGAGGCCGCGCCCGTAGCGGGCTGGCCGCTGGAAATGGTGACTTGGCCGGTAAGGGTGCCGGCGAGCTTCATGCCGTTGAAATCGGAGCCGGGAGGACGGAGCCACTCGGCCATGGGGTCGAGTCCAAGTTGGCCGGCTACGATGTCAACTTGCCAGCGGGGGTTGGTGAGATAGTTTTCCAGATCGACCGTCACGCGGAGCGGCTGCTTAGCATCGGATTCGAGGCGGAGTTTCTGGGCGCCCAATTGGAGAGAGCCGGTGTAGGCGACTTTGACGGCTGCGGCGCGCGGGGGCTGGGTCCAATGGTGGAGCTCGGTGAGTTCGAGTTGGCCTTTGATTTCGAGGCCGGAGACGGGGCCGCTGATTTCGGCGCGGCTTTGCACGACGCCGTGAATGCCGAGGTCGCGAGGCCCGAGGAGCTGGGCGAGCTCCTGGAGGGCGCTGCGTTCGAGCCTTGCATCGAGATTTATGCGAGGTTCACCCTCGGTTTCGCGAAGGCGGCCGCGGGCCGTGACGCGGCCGAGCCCGCGGGCCATGCGGTCGGTGCGAGCGATTTCGCCGACGAACCAGATGTCGAAGTTGCCGTCGCCGACGGCGGAGAAGTCGATGTCGGCGTCGGTGAAGTAGTAGGCCGATTTGCGGTCGTCGATTTTGAAGTTGAGCCGGCCTCGGCGGACTTCGAGCTCGGGCATGGGGGCGCCGGCCGTACTCGGCCCGGAAGACGTGGCAGGGGGCGGGGCCAGAAGGGCGCGAACGTTCCAGGCGCCGTTGGCGTGGCGCATGAGGTTGACATGCGGCTTGTCGAGACGGAGGCTGGAGAATTCGAGTTTGCCGGAGAGAAGGCTTAAAATGCGGACGCGGACGACGAGATCGTCGACATAGGCGAAGGGTTCTGCGGAGATTTCGGGGCGTTCATGAATGACGACGTTGCGAACGCTGAAACCGGGCCCGGTTAAGAGGTGGACGCGGACGGATCCGATTTCTACTTTGCGGCCGAGAGCGCTTTCCAGACCGGCCTGGATGCGCGGGCCGAAACGGTCGGCACGGAGGAAGGGGGCGCCGGCCATCAGGGCGAGGACGGCTAATACGATGATGACAAGGTGGCGCTTCATCGCAGGCGGTCCTGAATGGCGGTGAAAGCGGCGGGGTCGTCGCAATCAAGGACGCAGCCGGGGTCGTCGATTTCGAGGAAGTTCCGGTCAAATTGGCGCACGACGTCGCGGGCGGCCATGTGGGAAGGGGCGGCGAGCAGAGCGTCGATTACCGGACGGGTGATCCGGACAGGATGGCCGTGTTGGCCTTCGTACGAGGGCTGAAGAACGGGGGCGGGGGCGCCGGCAGCAATGAGACGGATGGTGGATTCCTTGACGTGGGCGTAGTCGACGGGGCTGAAGAGAACGGTGTTATGGGAGATTTCGGCCAGGCCGGTCTGGAGCGAGCTGAGTTGGCCGCGATCGGCGTCGGGGTTGTAGACAACGGTGGCTTCGGACAGACGGCTGCATTCGGCAAGGTCGGCTTCGGCGCCCGGCCGCAGGACCACGATGACCTCGGCGCAGGCGGCGCCGAACAGGCGAATCTGGCGGTCCAAATACGTCTCCTCATCCCAACGCAGCAAGGCCTTTGGGAATCCCATTCGCCGCGATAATCCCGCGGCCAGTATAACTCCGGATACGTTCACTTGATGAGTGTTTTGGCGGCATCCGCCTGGAAGATGGACTTTGTGTGCTGACGCCAATTCGCCTCGGGGTTGCGGCGGGCGGCAATCATTTCAGCCACCACGGAGACGGCGATCTCCTCAGGCGTGATCGCTCCAATTTCGAACCCCATGGGCGCGAAGATCCGGTCCAGTCCGGATTTTGCGACGCCTTCCTTTTCCAGTTCCTTCATCACACCGATGACTTTTCGGCGGCTGCCGATCATAGCGATGTAACGGGCTTGGGTTCCCATGGCCCAGCGGAGGACGCGCATGTCGTCGCGATGCCCGCGGGTCACGATGATGATATAGCTCGTGTCGCGGATGGTGAGTTTGGGGAAGAGATCCTCGTACTCTTCGGCGAAGACGTCCTCGGCTTCCGGAAAGCGCTCGCGATTGGCGTATTGTTCGCGGTTGTCGATTACAGTCGCGGAGAAACCGGCAAGGGCGGCGACTTTGCAGAGGCTCTTCGAGATGTGGCCGGCGCCGAAGATAAACGCCTTCGGCTGGGGGACGATGGCTTCCACGAACACCTCCAACTGGCCGCCACAAATGAGGCCGTTATCGTACGCGGCATCCTGGCCAAGGGAGAACTTCATATGGCGTGGCCGTTCGGTGGCGATGACCTCTCGGGCGGCGTTCCAGACTTCCGCTTCGACGCAGCCTCCGCCGATGGTACCGATCATCGAGCCGTCCTCACGGACCAGGAGTTTGGCGCTCTCGTAGCTGGGAATCGACCCGTTGACTTGCACGATGGTTGCAAGCGCGGACTTCTGGCCCACACGGCGAAGACGCACTAATTCGTCAAACAGGTCCATTTCCATCATCTTACCAGCGCAGCGTGCGACGATAGTGCCGATGAATACACAGTCCTACCAAAATCACACGCAGCGGGTGCCGGGATATTTGGCCACCGGAGCAGTTCTCGTTCTAATTTTTGTTGGCGGTTGCGTGAACTTGTATAAGTCTCTGGGCGACCATCAGCGGCTTTACAGCGCGGCGCTGGTACTTGTGTTGACGGCGTGCGTTCTGATGGTGGGTCTCTATGCGCGGACATTTGCCCTAAAGGCGCAAGACCGGGCGATTCGGGCCGAGGAGGCGCTGAGGTACTTCATTCTGACCGGGAAGCCGCTGGACTCGCGGCTGGAAGTGCGGCAGATTATCGCGCTGCGATTTGCGAGTGATGACGAATTCCCCGCCCTGGCAACACGCGCCGCTGAACACACCATGACACCGGACGACATCAAGAAATCGGTGAAATATTGGCGGGCCGACACAAATAGGGTTTGACAAGCGCTCCGGCTCCGTACATAATCAAGTGGTTATATAACCACATGGTAATTCATTCGACATCGCAACTTGACGCCACGTTCGCGGCAATCGCCGATCCGACTCGCCGGGCGATATTGGCGAGATTGGCGTTGGGGGAAGCATCCGTCAACGAACTGGCAGCGCCATTCGCCATGAGTCAGCCGGCGATTTCCAAGCACTTGAAGGTGCTGGAGAACGCCGGGCTAATCTCACGGGGAAAGGACGCGCAGCGGCGGCCGTGCCGGATCGAGGCGCGTCCGCTGGGCGAAGCCAGTGAGTGGCTGGAAGCCTACCGGCAGTTCTGGGAGACCAGCTTCCAGAACCTGGACGCGTTGTTGGAGGAGATGAAGGCGGAGAAGAAAAGGAGTGAACGGAAATGAGTGTTTTGAACGCATTGACATTAATCGCGAAGGGCGACGATGAGATCGTCATTTCGCGCACTTTTGACGCGCCTCGGGAGTTGGTCTTCGACGCGCATACGAAGCCGGAGTTGTTGCGGCGCTGGTTTGGAGTCCGGAACGGCTGGGTGTTCACAATCTGTGACGTGGACTTGCGGGTAGGGGGTGCGTATCTTTACCGCTGGCAACACGAAGCGAAGGGGATGAACCTGCAGTTCCGGGGAGTTTACCGGGAAGTGACGCCGCCGGATGGATTTGTCTGCACGGAGATCTTTGAAGAACCGTTTCATGGTGGCGAGGCGGTGAACACGTACCGCTTCGTCGAGGAAAACGGGGCGACGACGCTGACCATTACGACGAAGTATCCATCGAAGGAAGTGCGGGATATGGCGGCGGGGTCGGGGATGGAGCGCGGACTCAATGAAAGCTACGAGAAGTTGGATTTGCTGTTGGCGGAGCCGGGGCAATGAAGACCACGGTTGTTCCGCAGGGCGACCGGGAGATAGTGATTACGCGGGTGTTCGATGCACCACGGCAGATGGTGTTCGACGCCTATACGCAGCCGGCGCTGCTGCAGCGCTGGCTGGGGGTTCGGAAGGGTTGGACGCTGCCAGTTTGTGAAGTGGATCTGCGGGTGGGAGGGGCTTACCGGTATGTTTGGCGGAAGGAGGCCAAGGGCATCGATATGGGGATGGGTGGCGTGTTCCTGGAGATCGTTCCGCCGGAGAAGATCGTTTGCACGGAGAAGTTCGACGATGCGTGGTATCCGGGAGAAGCGGTAAGCACGGCGGTGTTTACCGAGGCCGGAGGTAAGACCACGTTGACGATGACGATGCGGTACGAGTCGAATGAGGCGCGCGAAGTGACGATGAAGTCGGGGATGGAGACGGGCCTGGAAGAGAGCTTTGCGGTGCTGGACGATTTGCTAGCCTGAGGTTCATGCCCGTGAGCGAAGAGGTGCAGAGCGTGCTGGATTGGTTGAAGGATCACAGCACACCCAAAGACTACGCCAACCTGGCCCGGTTCGGGATTACGACGGATCGGGCCTTTGGCGTGTCGATGGCGAATATTCAGAAGCTGGCGAAGACTGTTGGGCGAGATCATGCGCTGGCCGAGGCGCTATGGAAGACCGGGTGGTACGAGGCACGGCTGTTGACCTCGTTTGTCGACGAGCCGGCGAAGGTGACGGTGGCGCAGATGGACCAGTGGTGCAGGGACTTCGACAACTGGGGCGTTTGCGACACGCTGTGTTTTAAGCTGTTCGACCAGACGCCGCATGCGTGGGGGCGGGTTAAGGCGTGGGCCGGCAAGGAGGAAGAGTTCGTGAAGCGGGGGGCGTATGCGCTGCTGGCGAGTTTGGCCCTGCATGATAAGAAAGCCGCCGATGCGCAGTTTTTGGAGACGCTGCCGTGGGTTGAGAAAGCGGCCATGGATGAACGCAATTTTGTAAAAAAGGGCGTGAACTGGGCGCTGCGGAGTATTGGGAGGCGAAATGCGGCATTAAATGCGGCGGCTATCGTTGTGGCCAAACGGTTGGCGGCGAAGAAGGAAGCGGCGCCGCGCTGGGTGGGTAAGGACGCGCTGCGCGAGTTTGCGAAAGTGGCGGCGAAGAAGGGATGAGTATTGAGGCGCTGCCGGCGGCGTGGGCGGGCGGGTTGTTGGCGGTTAAATCTCGACCAGAATCTTACTAATCGTTGCCGGGGCCGCGTACCAGTCTTGCAACGCCTGCGGGGCATTGTCGAGGGATACGACCTTCGAAATCATTTCCTCCAGCGGGAACGTGGTTTCGTTAAGCATTTTGATGACGCCTTCGAAGTCCTCAGGCAAGGCGTTGCGGGAGCCCAGGATGTCGAGTTCCTTTTGGACGAAGAGGCGGCTGTCGTATTGAACCTCGTCCTTGGCGTAGCCGATGTAGACGACGCGGCCGGTGAAAGCGACGAGTTCGACGGCCAGGCGGAATGTCTCCGGGGTGCCGATGGCTTCGATGACGACGTCGGGGCCAAGGCCTCCGGTGAGCGATTGGAGGCGTTCGTTGAGATTTTGGGACTTGCTGTTGATGCCGAGCTGAGCGCCTGCTCGCTGCGCGAGGGCGAGTTTGCGGTCGTCGACATCAACCGCGATGACCGTAGCGCCATGGAAGGCGGCGGCGGCGATCGCTCCGAGGCCGACGGCTCCGCATCCGAGAACCAGCACGCGGTCCGGGGGCTGGACACGGCCGCGGCGGACCGCGTGGTAGCCGACGGTGAGGGGTTCGACGAGGCTCAGGTCTCGAAGTTGCAGGCCGCCGGCGATGATGAGTTTTTCGAAAGGAACAGAGATGTATTCAGTGAGGGCGCCGTCGCGCTGCACGCCGAGAGTCTGATTGTTGCGGCAGGCGTTGGGACGCTGGCGGAGGCAGGAGGCGCAGACGCCGCAACTGGAGTACGGGGAGAGGGTAACGGACTGGCCGGGCTGGAATCTTTCGGGCACGCCGGTACTGACGGATTCGATGGTCGCGGCGATTTCATGGCCGGGAATTCGGGGGTAGCTGACGAGAGGATTTTTGCCGCGGTAGCTGCTGAGATCGGAACCGCACATCCCTACATAGCGCACGCGGAGCAGGACATGACCTTCGGCGCTGGACGGCGGATCGAGTTCGCCGACCTCGGCTTCGAGAGGCTTTCGGATATATAGTGCGCGCATAAAAGTACTCCTGCTCATTCTAAGGGGCGAGACGGCGGCGGAATCCTCAGGGAAAAATCCGGCGGGAGTATTTAGCATACAATTGCCGGGTACATGACTTCGAATATAAACCGCTGGACGCTGGCGGGCGCGGCAGTGGTAATGCAGGTTTGCCTCGGGATAATTTATGCGTGGTCCGTGTTTCGAGGGCCTCTGGAGCAGCATTACGGATGGTCGAAGACGGAGTCGATCGCGCCGTACCGGTGGTCAATTTTGTTTTTCACGCTGGCGATGATAGTGGCGGGGTTCTGGCAGGACAAGAAGGGTCCGCGGCTGGTGGGAAGCGTGGGCGGAGTGCTGCTGGGCGCGGGATGCCTGCTGGCGGTGTTTATCGGCGATACGCCGTTGGGGCTGAATCTAGCTTACGGAGTAGTGGCGGGGCTCGGCGTAGGCTTCGCGTACGTCACGCCGATTGCGACTTGCGTGAAGTGGTTTCCTGACAAGCGGGGCTTTGTGGTTGGGTTGGCGGTGATGGGTTTCGGGATCGGATCGCTGGTGTTTGCACCTTTGCTGGAGGCGCTGTTGGGCAAGGACCCGGCGCAGTATGCGACGACGATTCCGCGCACGTTCATGATCCTTTCGGCGATCTTTTTCGTTATGGTGACGGGCTGCGCCCAGCTCTACAAAGTTCCGCCGCCGGGATGGAGCCCCCCGGGTTGGACAGCGCCTGTGGCTGCGGCGGGCGTCCGTACGGATTTCACAACGGTGGAGATGCTGAAGAGCTGGCAGTTCTGGGTGCTGTGGATTATTTATTTCTTGGGGAGTTCGATTGGGCTGACGGCGATCGGCGAGTCGGCGCCGCTGGTTCGCGAACTGGCTGGGAGCGCCGCGGTGATGACGGGCGGGGTAGCGCTGGGGGTAATGTCGCTATTTAACGGCGTGGGAAGGCTGGCGTGGGGCACGGCATCGGACAAGGTGGGCAAGCAGAAGGTAGTGTATGCGATGTTCACACTATCTGCGTTGACATGCGCGCTGCTGCTGCCGGCGACGACCGATTTCTGGCGGGTATTGTTGGGGATTTGCGTGGTCGGGTTCTGCTACGGCGGGTATCTGGCGTTGATGCCGTCGCTGGCTGCGGAGTATTACGGGTCGAAGTATATTGGGGCGAATTACGGACTGTTGTTCACGGCGTGGGGAGCGGCCGGGTTTACGATTCCACGTTATATCGCGGCGATTTTAGAAGAGAAGAAAAAGGCCGGGGCGGTGGCGGCAGGGTATGACCAGATGTTCTATACGCTCGCGGGGCTCGCGGTGACCGGCCTGGTGATTACGTACTTCCTGCGGAAGCCCGGGACGGCTGAGGCGCGGCCGTAATTACCGCCTGTTCGAAGGCGTCCAGGGCATCGGAGAAGAAGTGATCCTTTGATTCGATGAAGACCAGTTCCGGGGGGCCGTCGAGGGCCGTGACCACCGCGGCGAGTTCATCCTTCGGGCCGAATTCGTCGTTGGTGGAGTGAATGAAAGTGCGGGGAACAGGACAGGGATCCAGATAGGTTCGATCCTTGTAGACGGTGGGGAAGCCGGCGGCAATCACCTTCTTCAGATCGGGCCGCTGCGCGCCGATTTTGAGGGCGATACGGGAACCGAAGGAGAATCCGGCGATCATGGCGGGAAGCTGCGGATAGCGGGCGCGGAGCCATTCCAGGCAGGTGCGGGCGTCTTCGGTTTCGCCATTGCCGTGGTCGTAGCCGCCTTCGCTGAGATTGACGCCGCGGTAGTTGAAGCGAAGGACCACGGCGCCGGTTTTGCGGAGGCCGCGGGCGAGGCGGTAAACGACCTTGTTGTGCATGGTGCCGCCGTGCTGGGGATGCGGGTGGCAAACCAGCGCGGCGAAAGTGGGAACGCCATTGTCCGGCTCTTCGAGCAACGATTCCAGACGGCCCACGGGGCCGTCGATCATGTAGGTTTCAATCTTCCGGATCACGGTTAATTGGAACGGTAGTTGGTGAACTGCATGTCGATTTCGAAGTCCGTGCCGCGAAGGAGGGCGATGACTTCCTGGAGGACGTCGCGATCCTTGGCGGAGACGCGGACGAGGTCGCCCTGAATGGAGGCTTGCGCCTTCTTCTTGCTGTCCTTGATGACGCGCACGATGTCCTTGGCCTTCTCCATGGGGATGCCTTGCTGCAGCGTGATTTCCTGGCGGACGGTGCCGCCGGAGCCCTGGATGACCGTTCCGTATTGGAGCCCTTTGATGGGAACGTTCCGCTTGATGAGCTTGGATTGGAGGATATCGATAACGGCCTTGAGTTTGAAGTCGTCGGAAGAGGCGAGGAGGATCTTGTTGTCCTTCTCCTTGAGCTCGATGGAGGACTTGGAGTCCTTTAAATCGTAGCGGGTGGTGATCTCTTTCAACGCCTGCTGGATGGCGTTATTTACTTCGGGAATTTCGATCTTGGAAACGATGTCAAAGCTGTTGTCAGGCATGGGCTCTATTTACTATGCAACGCCCGGAGGACCTGTTGTGTCAAGGTGTCGATGAGTTGGGGCATGGCGGCGTCGAGAGCGAGGGTGACGGCGGCACGGACGCGTTCGTTCTCGGGGAGAGGGGGGATGGGAGCGGGATCGGGGTCGGATTCGGCGATGGCCTTGACGCCGAGCGGGGCGAGTTGGGGCGGGGTGACAGGCCGGTCGGCTTCGGGATCGATGGCGAATTCGGGCTCGGGTTCGGCGTCGACGGCGCCTGTAACGAATTTCGGCTCGTCACCTGGCGATGGCGGGGGAGGGCCAGCGGGGCGGAGTTCGCGGAGCTCGGTGGATTTGATCGCGAGGGGTGCGATTAGCGTGACGAGGGTTTTCGACTCAAACGGCTTGTAAATCATGCCATCGGCGCCGGCTTCGCGCGCCCGGGCTTCATCTACAGGTTCGGCGACACTGCCGGTAAGAACGACGGCGGCGTGGCGGTAGAAAGACGATCCCTTCACGAACTTCGCGATTTCGTAGCCGTTGCGAAGCGGGAGGTTCGCGTCAAGGATGAGGATGTCGGGATCGACATCGGGAAGGCGAACAAAGACGGCGTCGCCATCGGTGATGGTGACGACCTCGTGACCCTCATCGCGGAGGAGCCGCTCGCCCATGCGCTGGGCGTGCGGACTATCGTCCGCCAGGAGGATACGGCTCATTTCGTGGCGCCCTTGGGGGGCTTGGGAGTTTTCGCTTTCTTGCCTTTGGTGGCGGCGGCCGGAGCGGGCTGGCGGTTGGAGGGCAGAGCCTGCTGCGTAGCGGGGTTGTTGAGGCCGTTATCAGCGGCGGCTTCGGGCTTGGGGGCTTCGGCAGGCGGGGCTTCCGGCTTCGCGGCGGCTTCCGCGGGCGCCGAACCCGAACCGGCGGCCTGATTCTGAACGCTCTGGCGGGCATCGGGCTTGGTGTCGAGGTCGCTCTTGCCGGTGATAACCGTACCGCCTACATCGCTGACGCCACCGGGGGCACCGGGCGTGCCGGGGGCGACGCCCGCGGGCACGGGAACGCTGACCGGGATGGAGGGCCGCAGCGTGGCCATGGCCGGCGAGCCGCTCTTGGCGGCCATGGTCATGTCCGGGTTCTTGCTGAAGATGCTCCAGAAGTCGTGCATCATGCTGGTTTTAGTTCTGTTCTCTGCCTCATACTTCATGCGGGCGACGGCGACGGGGTCGGCTTCGGGTACTTCGGCTTCCATGTCCGAGAGCTTCTTCTTGGCGGGGTCCACGTAGGAGGAGAGCGGGTAGTCCTTCACCAGGCGCTGGTAGGAGCGAACCGACTGGGGCTTGAAGCGGGGGCCCATCTTTTCGTAGGAACCGCCTAAGAGGAAGAGGGCTTCGTCAGCCGCGGAGTACAGAGGGAACTGATCGGCGATACCTTGGAGGCGGTTGGCGGCGGCGGGGTTGGAACCCTTCTGCACGTAGAAGCGAGCGGTGCGCATCTCGCCTTCGGCTTCCACTTCCTGGATGTCGCGGAGGCGCTGCTGCACGCGGGGAGCGAATTTGGAGTTGGGCCATTGAACGAGGAGCTGCCGGCACTCTTCTTCGGCGCGGTAGGCGTGCTTGCTGTCGCGGTCCGGCTTCTCCATCTGACGCATGTGGATGTTGCAAACTTTTTCCTGCGCTTCAGCGGACTCTTCCATGGTGGGGTAGAAGAGGATGAAGTCCTTATATTCGGCTTCGGCCTGGGCGAGCCCGTGGGAACCGCTTTCGCGCATCCAGCTATCGGCAATGGCGAGTTTGGCTTTGGCCAGATATTCGCTGGTGTCGTAGGTGTTGATGAGAGTATTCAAAGTGAGGCGGGCGACTTCATAGCGTCCGCGCTCGATATCGGCAATCGCCTTGTCGAAGAGCACCTTGTCGGGCTGCTGGGTGTCCTTGCCAATGGGGTTCTCATACTTCTTCTTGCCGCAACCGGTGAGCGCGGTAATCGCTAAGGCCACCGACAGGGTCAACACACATATTTTGCTATTCGCGATCATGTAAGCAACGGCTCCCTTACGCAAGTTGTCGCAAGCCTGATTGCGCGGTTTCACGCAAGGCTAAAAAGGCGGCGCCTGGGTTAGGCGCACCGAAAACACTTTTGCCGGCGACGAGCCACTCGGCGCCAGCCCGGACGACATCGGCCGCATTCGCCTCGCCGATTCCGCCATCAATTTCAATTTTAAACGATAGGCCGAGGCGCTGGCGCCTTTCGGCGAGCTGCCGGACTTTGTTTAACGAATTCGGCAGGAATTCTTGGCCGCCAAATCCAGGATTTACGGACATCACGAGTACGAAATCCACGATTTCGAGAACTTCATCGAGCGTTGAGACGGGAGTCGACGGGTTAAGGACCACGCCGGCCTGAGCGCCTTCAGATTGAATCATGCGCAGCGTGCGGTCCAGGTGGGGGCAAACTTCCTGGTGCACGGAAACGCTATCGGCTCCTGCTTCGATAAAGATCGGCGCGAATTGATCGGGGTTCGTAATCATCAAGTGAACATCAATGTGCGTCCGGGTGATTTTGCGTATGGACTGCAAAACCGGCGTCCCAATGGTGAGATTGGGAACAAAGTGGCCGTCCATCACATCAAAATGAAGCATAGTAGCGCCTGCCGCCTCGACTTCCGCGATGTGATCCCCGAGCCGGGCGAAGTCCGCCGACAGCAGCGATGGCAGGATTTCAATCATTTGGACGCTATCTGTCATGCTAACACGGCGTGGAAAAACCCATCCCCGGCTTCGCGGCCCGGCAGGCGGTAGCCCCGGGAGAGGACACGATCGGCGAAGTGGCTGATAACTTCTTCATTTTCTTCGGGTTCGAGCGAACAGGTGGAGTAGATGAGGCGGCCGCCGGGGGCCAAAACCGCCAAGGCGCCGGCAAGAATTTGCAATTGCCGCTCGGCTTGCCGGGTAAAGTCTTCTGGAGTGACGCGCCACTTGATCTCCGGGTTTCGACCAAGAGTGCCGGTGCCGCTGCAGGGAGCGTCGACCAGGATGCGATCGAAGACGGGTTGGAAGGGGAGAGGCTGGGCGGCGTCGAGCTGAACGCGGCGCGCCACCGGGATGGCGGCGAGGCGTTTGCGGGAGCGGTCGCAGGCGACCGGTTGGACGCCAGATTCGGCGGCCTGGAGAGTTTTGTTACCGGGCGCGGCGCAGACGTCGAGGAAACGATGGTGAGGAGCGAGTTCAAGCAGCGGGACGATCTGCTGGGCGCCGATGTCCATTTGCCGTTCGCCGCGAATGTGGGCGGGGGGCTTGGAGAGGAAATAGAAAGCGGCGGCGTGGGCGGGAGCAGGGCCGAATTGGCGCTCCCAGCGGGCGAGGAGCCAGTCGGGCATGGAGAGGGCGACAGCGTCGTTGGGATAGGCGATGGGATCGCGGTTTACCTTGCGCAGAACCGCGTTTACATAGCCAACGGCGGAGGCCTTGCGGGCGCGTTTAACCAGTTCGACACTGGTGGAGACGGCAGCGTGCGGCGGGATGCGGTCGAGGAACCGGAGCTGATAGATGCCGAGGCGGAGGGCAATGCGAATTTCGACGTCGAGCTTATTGGAACGGCCGGAATAATGGCCGATCAGGAAATCGAGCTGACCACGGTGCCGCAGAACACCGAAGACGAGTTCGCTGGCCAGATGCGCTTCCTGCGGATCGATGGCCTTGGCGCGTAATAAATCATCGGCAAATCCACCGTGCTCAACAGCATCAAGTACATCGAAGGCGAAAGTCCGGGCGGTCAGCGGCATTGGGCGTCAAAATATAAAGTAACTCAAGCTGTGGGGCGTCCGCGCGGCGTACAATACCTATTTGCAGCCGCCTCGGGTCACCGTCGTAATTCCTACCCTTTCAGCCGATCATGTTTTGTGGGAATGTGTCACTGGCCTGCAGCGGCAGACTTACCGGGATTTTCGCATCGTGATAGTCGACAACAGCGGGGAGCGGCGCGTGGAGCGGGACTGGCCAGGCGAGGTGGCTCGCGCCGGGGTCTCGATTCTGCATCCGGGGACTAACATCGGGTTTGGAGCGGCCGTAAATCTGGCTGCTCGAGAGGCGGCGGCGGATCTGGTGGCGGTAATCAACGACGACGCGGTGCCGGAAGCCGATTGGCTGAGCGAGATGGCCGCGGCGATGGAGCGTTTTCCGGAAGCGGGATCGGCCGCGGCACAGGTACGTTTGCAGGGGCGTGGCAGCACGCTGGATTCGGCGGGGATGCTGATTTCGTTGGACGGAACGAGCAAACAGCGCGGCCATGGCGAGCCTGCCGAACGGTTTAGTGAAGCGGAGGAAGTACTGCTGGCGAGCGGCTCGGCATCGATGTACCGGCAGTCAATGCTGCGCGAGACGGGCGGGTTCGACGATTCCTTCTTCCTCTATTGCGAAGATACGGACTTGGGGTTACGAGCCAGATGGGCGGGCTGGACTTGCCGGTACGTACCATCGGCGATCGTGCATCACCGGTATTCGCACTCGGCGGGGCGGGCTTCACGGCTGAAAGCATATTTTGTGGAACGCAACCGTTTGCTGCTTGTGGCCAAGACGTTTCCAGGCGGGGGAATCGTACTCGCATTGCTGGCGACGCCGGTTCGTTACCTGTATCATCTGCTGGCGATGCGGCGGGGCGAAGGTGCGGCGGCGCAGTTTCGACGCGACGGCGAGAGCGGATGGACGCTGGCGAAGTGCGTGGCGCAGGCGCATCTGGCCGCGTTGACACGACTGCCGGCGGTGTGGCGCCAACGGCGGGAGATTCGGCGAGGCGCGAAGATCACGGCGGCGGAGTTTGAGGCGGCGTTGCAGAAGTATTCGATTTCATTGCGGCAGGTGGCGCAACTGTGATCAAAGCCACCGGCGACCGGCCGCTGATGATATTGATTCCGGCGTTTAATGAGGAGGGCGCGGTTGGAATCGTGGTTCAGGAGATTCGCGCGCTGCATCCGGATCTGCCGATCCTGGTGGTCGACGACTGTTCGGCCGATGGGACGAGGACTGCGGCCCTGAACGCGGGCGCGGATGTCATTACGGTGCCCTATCATTTGGGACTAGGCGGATGCGTGCAAGCCGGATACAGACTGGCGTTCGATTTGGGATTCCACTTTGTAATCCGGCTGGACGGGGACGGGCAGCACGATCCGGCGTATATCGGACTTATTCGCGACACGCTGTTGCAGTCGGGATCGCAAATGGTGATCGGGTCGCGATATGTAAACGGCGGGGGGAAACACACGTCGTTTGCGCGCGGAGTGGGAATTGTATTTTTCCGCTGGTTTCTTGGGCTGATTCTGCGCAAGCAGGTGCATGACCCGACATCCGGATACGTTGGGGTGGATCGCCAGGCGCTGGAGGTTTTTGCGCGGAGCTTCCCGCTGGAGTATCCGGAAATCGAAGCGCTAGTGGTGTTGAAGCGGTTGACATTTACTTTCGAAGAAGTGCCCGTAAAGATGCGCGACCGGATGGCGGGCACGTCGACGATTACGGCGGTTCGTTCCTTCTACTACGTGATGCATGTACTTCTGGGGGTCGTCGTGAATATCCTGAAGTATTCGGGAGGCAAGCGCCGTTTATAGCGGGGAGGAGTACAGGATGGACAGGCTGCTAACGATTATTGCCGGATTCAGCGTTCTTCTAATAGGCGTCGTGCTATTCAACATACGGCGAGCGCATATTCGAGTGGAGTACTCGGTGAGTTGGTTGGGCGCGGCGGTTGTGCTGTTGGCGCTGTCGCAATCGCCGTGGGCATTGGGGCAACTGGCGCACTTGATCGGGTTGAACAATCTGCCGGAGTCGCTGTTACTGGTGGTGGGCGCCCTGTTTCTTGTTGTCTTCTTCCGATTCTCTGTCGTTATGTCCGATTTGAAAGATGCCAACATTGCGCTGACGCAAAAAGTGGCGATCCTGGAATACCAAATTAACGCACTGCATGAAAAGTCCCAAGCAATCGACCGAAAGTAAACCGGCTGCGGCGCCCGCCGCGCCAAAGTCCGACCCGATACGGTGGCCGGTTGTGGCCGCGCTTCTATTGTTCGCCTTCGCGCTTTACGAGATATACCGGCCCGCGCTGAGCGGCCCGTTTCTATTCGACGATCTGTATCTGCCGTTCATGATTCCAAACTTCGCGAACAATCCGCTGCGGGCCTGGGTGGTCGGCGTGCGGCCGACTCTCCAGGTGACGTACTGGTTGAATTACCGGCTGTTCGGATTGGACGCCTACTACTTCCATCTCGTGAATCTGGTGCTGCACGCGGCCACGGGGTATTTCCTGTGGCTGGTGGGACGCAAGCTGCTGGAGCACGTGAAAGTGGAATCGACGGCGCGGAACATTTATGCGGCTTTCGCCGCCGCGGTGTTTCTGCTACACCCGCTGCAGACGGAATCGGTTGGGTATGTGGCCAGCCGGTCCGAGGTGGTGAGCGGGCTGTTCTTCGTGATCGCGTGGGTCGCGTTTTTATACCGGCAGCAGCCGGCGATCCGGTATAGCGAAGTGGCGCTGGTCCTGGTGTTTTTTGTGCTGGCGGTGACATCGAAGGAGCATACGGCGGTGCTGCCGGTGGTCCTGCTGCTGACGGATTACTTTTTCAACCCCGGGTTCACTTTGGAGGGGATTCGCAAGAACTGGCGGATTTATGCGCCGATTTTCGCGGGCGCCGTACTGGGCGTGGCGGTGATTTTCAAAGTCGTGCTGGCGCGGTCGAGCTCGGCCGGTTTCGGAATGAAAGACTTGACGCCACTGGACTACCTGTTCACGCAGTTCCGCTCCGTGGTGACGTACTTGCGAATGTTCGTTCTCCCGGTGGGGCAAAACATCGACCATGACTTTCCCATCTCCCGTTCGTTGGGCGATCATCTCTCCTGGCTCTGCCTGCTGATTCTGCTGGCGCTGACGGCGGCGGCGTGGGTCTACCGGAAGAAGTTTCCGCTGGCGGCGTTCGGTTTTTTGCTGTTTCTGATCTTTCTGGCGCCGACCTCTTCGATTGTTCCCATCCGCGACGTGATGGTGGAACGGCGCATGTATCTGCCGGTGTTCGCGCTTACGTTGTGCGTCATCGATTTTCTCCGGCAGCGGCGGCCCGCCATTCCGGCGCTGGCAGCCGGGCTGGTCACCATTTGCCTGGTATTGGCGATCTTCACATGGCAGCGCAATCACGTTTGGGAGAGCCCGCTCAGCCTATGGAAGGATTCGGTTGCCAACGCCCCGAAGAAGTACCGTCCCCGGTTTCAGCTTGCCTACGCGCACTACCAGACGGGGCAGTGCGCCGATGCGACGCAACAGTATGCGGAGGCGGCCAAGGTTTCGCCGGAGCCCAGCTACGAGTTGTTCGTGGATTGGGCGCTGGCGGCCGATTGCGCGAACAAACCGGGCGAAGCGTTGAGCCGGCTGGAGGATGCGCTGCGGCTTGAACAGAGCGCGCATGCGTGGTCATTGATGGGTATGGTGCGGGCCAAGACCGGGGAATACGATAGGGCTCTGGAGGCGCTGGCGAACGGGGAGAAAATCAACCCGCGGTTTACGATGATCTTTGTCTACCGGGGCAACGTACACATGGCGCGCAGAGAGTGGGATTTGGCGATTGCGGAGTTTCAGAAGGCGGCCGCAGTGGAGCCGAACGATGAGTCGGCACGCCAGGGCCTGCAGAAGGCGACGGCAGCGCGTGACCGGGCCAAGGCTGCCGCTGAGAAAAAAGCCGCGGCTGCGGCACAGTAATGGCGAAGCCACTCAGGATTGGCGTCAACGCGTTGTTCCTGATCCCGGGTGGCGTGGGCGGGACTGAGATCTATTTGCGAAACCTGCTGGCGGCGTTCGCGAAGAAGGCGCGGGGACATTCGTTTACCGTTTTTCTAAACCGGGAGACCGGCGCGGACCTGGTGCCGGCGCATCGAGACTTTCAAGGGGTGCAAACGGGCGTTGCGGCGGAACAACGGCCACGACGGATACTGTATGAGCAGATCCGGCTGCCCATGGATGCGCGGGCGGCGGGCGTGGATGTGTTATTCAATCCCGGCTTTACGGCGCCGCTGTTCGCGCCTTGCCCAAACGTTTCCTTGATCCACGATTTGCAGCACCACCATCACCCGGAATATTTCAAGCGTAACGACCTCCTGGCGTGGCGGTTTCTGGTGTGGGCGGCCGTAAGGGGTTCGACGCGATTGCTGACGGTTTCCGAGGCGTCGCGCGAAGATATTCATGCCGTCTACGGCGTGCCGCTGGAGAGGATCAGCACGGCGGAACCGGGTGTGGAACCGGCGCTGCATTCGTTGGCGCGGAAGGCGCCAGAGCCCATGGTGTTGTGTGTTTCAACGCTGCACCCGCACAAGAACATTGAGCGGCTGGTGGATGCGTTTGCGGTGTTCCGCGCCAAACGCCCGGAGTACCGTCTGGTGTTGGCGGGCATGCGCGGATTTCATGCGGAGGCCGTCGAGCGGCGAGTTGCGCATCATAGGTTGGAGGCTAAGGTTACGATTACCGGGTGGATCGACCGGGCGTCGATTATGGACCTTTATTCGCGGGCGCAGTTCGCCGTGTTCCCGTCGACGTTTGAGGGCTTCGGCATTCCGGTGGTGGAAGCCATGGCGGCGGGGGTGCCGTTGATCACTTCCGACATCCGGCCGATGAAGGATATCGCGGCAGGATCGGCACTGCTGTTTGCGCCGGAAAGCACGGAGGCACTGACCGCCGCGATGGAACAGTTCGCCGGGAGTGCGACGATCCGGAACGCACACGCGGCGCGGGCGCGAAAACGGGCGGCGTTCTATTCGTGGGACCGCACGGCGGGAATAACGCTGCAAACCCTGGAACAGGCCGCGGCGGGTTAAGGGAACAGGACGGCGCGGGCCTCATTGGCCACCAGCATGCACCGCCCGTTGTGGCCGCAGTTGGGAACTTGCACCAAACGGTGCTTCGCCGCGTAGCGAGTGGTGATGTAGGTGAAGTAGTCCATGCCGCGCTGCAGGCGGTTGGGGCCTTGCGCGGCGGCGCCGCAAGCGGAATCGAAGCCGAACTGGGGCGTCGTGTCGTAGCCGCCCAGGAGGTAGACCACGTCGCGGCGAGCAAGGTTGGCGCGCATCACATCGTCGGCGATCGCGGAGGCGTAGCCGGTTCGATTCTCCATACCGTACTTCCACTCGTTGAATCCGGCGCAGCCTGCGGTGGGGCCGGGACGGGAGGAGTCGAGGTACAGATAGCTGGATGGATTGGAGATCACGTATCGTATGGAGACACCGGGCGGTTCGGCCTTCGACGCGGCGGCATAACGGCTCAAAAACTGGCCGCCGGCCGAATGACCCATCAGCACGACGTGCGTCAGCAAGGGGTAACGCTTTTTGTCGGCGAAGTGGCGGATGAGATTGTCGATCACGTCGTAAGTGGTGACCGCGGTGAGGCCAGCGGCCGGCCCGCCGCCGCGCCAGTCATTGCCGCTGCAGGCGAATCCGATTTCGCCGGGAGCCAGCTTGTCGTTGCACGACGCAGATCCGGTTCCGGCGAAGCGGGGCGCGACGACGATGGTGTCGTCCAAAGCGCCGGCCAGATACGCGCCAGCCATGCCGGAAGGGAAATAATCGTCCGCGTTACGGCTGGCGCCGTGGATGACCACGAGTGCCCGCGTGGCCTTGGGATGCGACTGCTGGAGGGCATGCGAACGGTACATCATCACGGAGCGGCCGGCAGCCATGGGAAACGGCTCCAGGCATGCCGGCGTTCCCTGCGAACAGGGCTGTGACGCTGCCGTGCCTACCAGAGAGAAGAACACCAGCGCCGCTCGCGTCATGGCCGACTCCTATCGCAACAGGTCTTCCAACTGAATCCTGGCGTCCGTCTTCGCGTCCCGATACTTGACGATAACCGGCGTGTAGAGGGAGATGCCCCAATCCTTGCCGTGCCCGCATGTTACCGCGCGGGAACCGGCAACGACCACGGCCCCCTCCGGAATCACGAGGGGCTCTTCTTCGGTGGCCCGCAAGACAGACCCATTTACCAAATCATACACGGGCGTCGACCGGTTCAAAATGGTCCCTGTGCCGAGCACGGCGCGGCGCTTGACCACGGTGCCTTCGTAAACGCCGCAGTTGCCGCCGACCAGCACGTCGTCCTCAATGATGACGGGCATGGCGCCGACGGGCTCCAGGACACCGCCAACTTGAACGGCCGCCGAAAGGTGAACGCGGGCGCCGACCTGGGCGCAACTGCCGACGAGAGCATGAGAATCGACCATGGTTCCCTCATCCACGTAGGCGCCCACGTTGATGTACATCGGCGGCATGCAGGTGACCGATCGGGCGACGAAACAGCCGTCGCGAATGGAGGAGCCGCCGGGCACGATTCGGACGCCGCTGTTGGCGCTGAAGGATTTGACGGGATAAGTAGCCTTGTCAAAAAACGGCTGGCGCGTGCTGTCGATGGACATGTCGACGATGCCGCCGAGCCGGAAGCCAAGCAGAATTCCCTTCTTCACCCAACCGTTGACACGCCAGCCAGTGGCGGTAGCGGCGTCGGGCGACGCGGCGCGAATCGCGCCCGCATTCAGAGCGGCTTTGAAGTCCGCGAAGAGGCGGAAGTGTTCTTCGCCGTAGGCGGCGGGTTTATTATCGAAAGCGTCTTCCACGGCGCTTTTCAGTTTGTCAATGAGCGGCAACGGAACCCTCCGCGGCCAGCAGGCCACATTGTTCCAGTACAGCGTCGATTTTTTTCTGGCTCGGCTCAGAAGGAGGCACCAGCGGCAAGCGCCACACCGGGTCGAGAAGACCCATGCGCGCCATTGCGTATTTGACGGGTCCGGGGTTGGACTCGACGAAGTTGATTTCCATCAACGGCAGGAATTGGCGTTGAATGGCGCGGGCTCCGGCATAGTCACCGTCCAGCGCCTTCTGCGCAAGCTGCGACATGGGTCCGGGGATTTCATTGGAGACCACCGAAATGATGCCGCGGCCGCCGAGCGAGATGAGGGGAATGGTGATGGAATCGTCGCCGCTGAGTACAGCAAATTCTTCGGGCACGTGGTGCAGGACGGCGGCCATCTGCGAGATGTTGCCGCTGGCTTCCTTGACGCCGACGATGTTGTCGATGGCGGCCAGGCGCTTCAATGTGAGCGGCTCGACATTAATACCCGTGCGGCCCTGGACGCTATAGACGACGATAGGCAGGCGTGTGGCGCCGGCGATGGCACGGTAATGCTGATAAAGCCCCTCCTGCGTGGGCTTATTGTAGTAAGGCGTTACAGAGAGTAGTCCATCTGCGCCGAGCGCTTCGATTTCCTTGGCCAGGGCAATGACTTCCGCCGTGTTGTAGCCGCCGCAGCCGGCCATGACCGGCACTTTGCCCTTGGACTCTTCAAGCGTAATTTCCACGACGCGCAGGTGCTCTTTATGCGTCAGCGTGGGGCTTTCCCCGGTGGTCCCGCAGGGCACCAGGAAATGAATCCCATCTTCGATCTGCCTGCGGACCAGGGCCCGCAGGGTCGTCTCATCGAGACTGCTGTCTTGTTTGAACGGAGTTACCAGCGCTGTTCCGCATCCCGTAAACATGTACCACCTCCATTAAAAAAGCGTTTCACTGAACTCGTAGAAGCCTTGTTTTCCGATGACCCATTTTGCGGCCTGCAGCGCGCCGCGGGCGAAGCCCTCCCGGCTGCGGGCGGTGTGGCGAAGCGTGATGGTATCGGCCGCACTGTCGAAGCCGATCTCGTGCGTGCCCGGTACGCGTCCGGCACGGTTGGACGATACGTCGATGTTGCGCGGATACCCGGCGCGCTTCATTTCGTCGACTAGTTTTAAAAGCGTGCCGCTGGGGGCGTCTTTCTTGGTGTCGTGATGCATCTCCCAGGCCCAGGAACCGTACTCGGGCTGGTTGGCCATGAGCTTGGCGGCTTCGGCCACCAAGCGGAAGAAGACGTTGACGCCGACGGAGTAGTTGGGACTCCAGACGGCTGCCGAGTGGCCATCGGCGACGGCGGCTTTTACGCGATCGGTCTCGTGCAGCCAGCCGGTGGTGCCGATGACCACCGGCACGCCAATCGCGGCCAGGCGGACGGCGTTGTTAACGGCCGATTCGGGAGTGGAAAATTCGATCGCCGCAGCGATGCCGGTGAAGTTGTCGCGCGTGATGCCGGAGCCGTCGACATTGTTGTGGATGTCGAGGATCAGGCCGACTTCGAAGCCGTATTCAGGCGCTAATTGCTCCAACATGCGGCCCATTTTCCCGTAACCGACCAGCGCCAGCTTCATGCTTCAAACACCCTTTCATCGAGCGTCGAGAAGAACTCATTGTGCAGCGCCTCGACGGCCGCGCGCAAATCGGCGTCGGCGACGACAACGCTCAAGTTTAACAGCGAGGCGCCCTGGGCGATCATGCGGACATTGATGGAACGCAGCGCACCGAAGACCCGCGCGCCGAGGCCGGCGGTCTCGCGAATGTTGTCGCCCACCAGGCAGATGAGTGAAGAAGTTTCATCCACGGTGACATCGGCGATGCGACGCAGTTCGGTGCAGATTTCTTCGAGATGTGCGGTGTTGTCGATGGTCAGCGAGACGCTGACCTCCGAGGTTGTCACCATGTCGACCGGTGTCTGAAAGCGGTCGAAGACATCGAAGATCCGCTTCAGGAATCCGTGAGCCATCAGCATGCGCAGGCTTTGGATGTTGACGACGGCGATGTTGCGCTTGCAGGCGATGGATTTCACGGCATTCCCGCACGTGACGCTCTCAGCAACGATACGCGTGCCTTCCGATTCGGGGTTGCGGGAGTTGAGGATCAGTACCGGAATGTTCTTTTCAACGGCCGGAACAACAGTCGCCGGATGCAACACCTTCGCACCGAAATAGGCCAGTTCGGCGGCTTCGCCGAAGGAGATAATCTTGACTCGATGGCCGCCGGGCAGGATGCGCGGATCGCAGGTGAGCATGCCGTCGACATCGGTCCAGATTTGAATTTCCTCGGCGCCGATGCCGGCACCGACGATCGAAGCGCTGAAGTCCGAACCGCCGCGACCGAGCGTCGTGGTAAAGCCATCCTGCGTGGAGCCGATAAAGCCGCCCATCACCACAACTTTACCCGCCAGCGCGAGGGGGCGCACGCGTTCCTCCAGTTTGGAGTAGGAACGGGAGTATAACGGCGAGGCCTGCGTGTGACGGCGATCGGTGAGGATCACCTCGCGCGCATCGACGTGCACCGCATCCATGCCGAAGTGGCGGAAGGCGGCGGCGACAATGCGGGACGACAATCGCTCGCCGTAGCTGGAGACCAGATCGACATACTGCGGCGGAAACTCACCGAGAACGGCGAGCTCATCGAGGAACGCCGACAGCTCGTGGAAATGCGCCTCGATGACTCCGGAGAGTTCGGCCCAATCGGCGGCACCGCAGGCCGGACGGGCCTCCTGCAGCGTGAAGGCCGCCAACTCTTCCAGCAGCCGCGCGGCTTCATCGCGGTCCCCGCTGCAAGCAGCCGATGCAATGGCGAGCAGCCGGTTGGTGGTCTTGCCCATGGCCGACACCACGACGACGGGCTGCCGGTCCAGCCTCGCTTTGACGATTCCCGCTACTCGTTCCATGGCGGCCGCCGATTCAACCGACGTGCCGCCAAACTTCATGACGATCATTTACAGCAGTCCTTCCGCATGCATCAACTCGGCGTTCAGCACGGCCGCGCCGGCGGCGCCGCGTACCGTATTGTGTCCGAGCGCGATGAACTTGTAATCGAACACGGGGCATTCTCGGAGCCGGCCGACAAAGACCGCCATGCCGCGCTCCCGCTCGACGTCGCGGCGGGGCTGCGGACGATCCTGCTGCTCCATGTATATCACCGGAACAGCCGGGGCGCTGGGCAGGTTTAACTGCTGCGGTTTGCCGCGGAAGGTGTCGAAGGCGCTGCGAATGTCGGCCAGCGACGGCTTCTTTTCGAACTCCACCGAGACCGTGACGGTGTGGCCGTCTACGACCGGAACGCGATTGCAGTGGGCACTGACCTTGGCGGCCAGCGGGACGATCTGGTTGCCGGAAACGGTGCCCAGGATCTTCTGCGTCTCGATCTGCATCTTCTCTTCTTCGCCGCCAATGTAGGGGATAACGTTGGCGTTGATATCCATCGACGCTACGCCCGGATAACCGGCGCCGGAGATGGCTTGCAGCGTAGTAACGACGACGCGTTGAATGCCAAATTGGACGAGCGGTCCGAGAGCCATGGTGAGGACGATTGTTGAGCAGTTCGGGTTGGTTACGATTTGACCATCCCAGCCGCGCGTGTTCTTCTGCTGGGCGGCAACGGCGAGGTGGTGCGAGTTCACTTCCGGCACCAGGAGCGGGACATCGGCATCCATGCGATGATTCTTCGAGTTCGAAACTACTAAGTGGCCGGCGCCGGCGAATGCCTGTTCGATCTCGGTGGCCACCGAAGCGTCGGTTGCGGAAAACACAAGCTTGGGCGCGTTGCCGGGCTTGCACTCTTCCACAGTCAATTCGGCCGTGCCCGCGGGCATGGTGCCGTCGAGGCGCCACGACGTAGCGTCGCGGTATTTCTTTCCGGCGCTGCGGTCGCTGGCGCCCACCCACGTCAGTTCAAACTGCGGGTGATTCTGTAAAAACTTCACGAAGTGCTGGCCCACCATTCCGGTGGCGCCAAGCACGCCTACTGGTATCTTCATGCCTTGCTCTTTCCTTGTTCATCGAGTAGTTGCCGCACAAGCTGCGCATACAACCCGGTAGCTTTCAACAGTTCCGATTTCGGCACCCGTTCCTGGGAAGTGTGGGCGACGTGTATCGTTCCCGGGCCGAGCAGGAGCGGCTGGCCCCACGCTCCGCCGAAGGCGGGAATATCGGTCGTGTACTTCATCACGTCGGTTTCGAATCCCGGCCGCGCTTCCATCAATATGGCCGGGATGCAGAGTAGTTCCTTCGCTTCGACAAGCCCTTCGCAAGCGGCCAAAACAGCCGCGCGCACGGGCGTTGGGTCATCGACGAGACGGATGAGCAGTTCGGCGCGCGCGTCGTCGGCCACCACGTTTGGAGCCCGGCCGCCCTTCAGCGTACCGATGTTTAGCGTGGATGGGCCGAGGATCGGATGGACGGGCCATTCGACGCGCCGCAGGCGATCGAGGGCATCGAGAAGCTTCTCGATGGCCGATTCGCCCAGTTCCGGATAGGCCGAGTGCGCCATGCGTCCGGACGCGATAAGTTCGTAGCGGAGCGCACCCTTGGAGCCGAGGGCGAGTTTGCAACTTGTGGGTTCGCCGTTGATCAGATACTTCGAACCGCGCGGCTGATTGGCCATGAAATACGCGCCGGCGGAGTTGCGCTCTTCGCCGACAACGAACAGGAGCGCGAAATCGCGGCGGCCTTCGGCGAGCAGGGACTTCGCGGCATGAATCATGGACGCGATAATGCCCTTCACGTCGCAAGCACCGCGGCCCCAGATAAATTCGTCATCCTCCCGGGAAGCGAAGAACGGCGGGACGGTGTCCAGATGGGTTGACATCGTCACCACGGGCTTGCCCCAGACGGCCAGGATATTGTTGCGATCGGGTTCGACTTCGATCTTTTCCAGCGTGCCGCCGTACTCGGTTACGAGAGGCTGCAGATGATTGGCAAGCCAGTCGCCGACGGCCTTCTCATTGCCGGTGATCGATTCGATATCGATCAGTGCTTTTGTTAGTTCGAAAACGTCCATACTCTCCACCCTCAGTAAGCACGACACCGGGAGAGTATACGGGTAGGGCCCGTTACCATCTCCGTAGCGCCCCATCCGGCCTGCCATTGGCATTTCGCCAAGCGTCCGAATGACAGTGAGCCGGTCTTATCCGTGCTCCCCAACTTTTCCGCGTGTCGAATCGCGGGGAAAATTTCGGCGAAGTTGCCCTTTTCGATCAGCCTTCCATTCGACGGAAACCACGGCTGATGTACTTGTGACCTTCGCTCCTCTACCGAGTACTTTTTCAGAGTAGCGGATCTGGGCCGGAATCGTCAACAATTCTCAAGCGAGGAAGAGGCGTTCCACAGTCCAGTACAGACCGACGGCCATGATCGCTATCGATCCGTAGCGCACAACCATCTCGCGACGGCCGGCCCAGTTTAACAACGGAACAACGAGTGCGACGATGCCTATCTGGCCAATTTCTACTCCGATATTGAATCCGGCGAGAGCCCACCCGAGAACCTCCTGCGGCAGTCCAACTTCGCCGAGCGCTCCAGCGAATCCGAAGCCGTGGACCAGACCGAAACCGGCGGCGTAGAGCGCCCGAACGCTGGCGCCGCGCTTGCCTTGCGCGAGCAGATTCTCTCCCGCCGCGGCGACTATCGATAGCGCGATGACCCCTTCGACAAGCCAGGGAATCGGTCGCACCAGGCCCAGCACGGCCAGGGCAAGTGTGATGGAGTGAGCGACAGTGAATGCTGTGACGACGGCCAACAGCGAGCGCCACCGGCCTCCGGGAAGTAGAAGCGCGAGAAGGAAGGCGATATGGTCCGGGCCGAGGAGAATGTGCTCGATGCCGATAGGCAAAAAGCGGCGAAGCGCGGCGGAGCCCTCCTCGCCGAGCACGACTGGATTGGAAGTGGCGCCGAGGATGGCTTCCCCTGCGGGCACACCGTTGCGCATCAGCGTGACAAGCGTACGGTCCATCGCATCTTCGGGGAATAATGGGGCGTCGATAACGATCGATTGCGGGACGCCCGAGCGGGAACCTTCCCAGGCGACGATGCCGGTGCCAACCTGCGGCGGGGTCACTTTGCCTTGCGCTTCGAAATAGGCGCCATCGAGCCGGAGGCGCAACCGCTTGGGCAGTTCGGTGGCGGGGTCGCGGCCCTGGAGCTGGTCGATGTGAGATTGGATACGGACGAAGGTCTGCCCGCCATCGATGCGCACCTGGACGCCCGTTACTCCGAGGTCATGCGCCGTTAGCGCGAGGCTGCAGAAGAGCAGGAGCCTCATCCTAACACCACCCAGCAGAACAGCGCACCGATAGCCATCATCGAGAAGCCCCAGGCCAGCAATTGATTGAATAGCAGGCGGCTCGCGTCGCCCGCCGGAATGGACGCGATGCAGAGGGCGCCGATGGTGGACAGTGGCGAAACATCGACGAGATGCCCGGCAACATTCATCGTCTCGGCGAGTCCGAAACCGGAGGCCAGCCCCAGCTTGGCGACAAGGCCGGGTACCAGGGGCAGAAAAGCGGGCAATACGACTCCGGAAGTGCTGGAGTAGGCAGAGATCAACCCCACCATCACCGCAACGAACGGAATCACAGTGGCGGGTGTCGCTACTTGCGCCAGCATCCCTGTAAACAGCTCGAGGCCGCTTGTCTTCTCCAACAAACTGATCAAAACCGTTACTCCGCAAACCATGATAATCGTGCCCCAGGGTACCCGCCGGATAGCTTCTTCCTCGTCGGCTGCCTTTAGCAGGCTGAGCACAACGGCGCCGGCAAAGGCCGCCATTCCCACCTGTGCTTTTCCGAGAACAACGCCACCGACAACGGTGCCAATGACCGATAGCGTCAGCCAATGCGCTCGCTCCAATGGAGTCTTCTCAGCGTCGGCGCCTCCTTCGGCAGGTTCGCGCAGCAAGCGCAAACCGCCGAAGAGAAGATAGCCGGCAAAGGCTACCATCGCATGCGCGGCGAGGTTGAGCCACCACGTCTTCAGTTCCATCCCCGGCAAGCCGATCTTTTCCATTAGTCCGGAGACGATTAACCCGGTGGGTGCGAGCGGAGAGAGGGAGCTGGCGTTGGCGCCGTTGCCAACCATGATGGCCATCAGGAACGGCGAGATCCGCATGCGGAGAGCGGTGCCCATCGCGACGGGAGCCAGCAGGCCGGTGGTCGCGATGTTGCCCGGGCCACAAGTTCCAAGAACGGCCGCTACCGCGAAGAAGAGTATCGGCACGAGCCCGGCGCGGCCGCGGCAGAGCCGCACCGCGTTGAGTGCCACCCGCTGCAGTGTGCCGTTGACGCCCGCCTGGCTGAAGAGCAGCGTCACGCCCGTCAGCGTCAGGAACAGATCCACCGGGAAACCGGCGGCCACGGTTCTCACTGGCAGTCCAACGACGTAGACGCCGATAAGCCATGCCAGCGACATCGCCAACAGTCCGACATTCAAGCGGGTGACGCAGCTCAACAGCACCGCCAGCCCGAGGGCGGCAAGAGTCAGGGCTCCTGGGTTCATTCTTTCACCAGTCCTCGCAACAGAACGGCGGGATGAACAGCGGACTTGCCAGCCAGATCATGTACCTGATGGCGGCAGGACGTTCCTGAAGCGACCAGGATTGCGCCGGGATTCATCGATCGGGCCGCAGGCAGCAGGCGGCGTTCCCCGATCAGCTTCGAGACGTCATAGTTCACGTAGCCGAAGGAGCCTGCCATGCCGCAACAGCCGGAGTCCAGGGTTGTGACTTTAGCCCCCGGCACTCTTGCTAGCAATGCCGCGGCAGGAGCCGCGAGGCCCATCGCCTTCTGGTGGCAGTGTCCGTGAAAGATGATTTCCGGCGGACCGGCGACGAATTCGATATTGCGTTTCATCAGATACTCTTCGAACAGTACGGCCGATCCAGCGACAACACGGGCTCGCTCCTGTTCGTCACCGCGAAGGAGATCGGGGGCGTCTTCTTTTATTGAAGAAAGGCAGCTTGGCTCGCAAAATACCAACGGGATGCCTTTCGTGGCGCTGTCGTAAAGCCTGGCTGTATTCTCGCGTGCGAGTTCGCGGGCCTCTTTCAGCAGGCCTTGCGAGATCATGGGCCTTCCGCAGCAGACGTTGGGCGCGAGGCCCGTTATTGTGCCGCTCTTTCGCATCAGCTCAATCGCGGCGACTCCGATTTCCGGATCGTAATGGTTGGTAAAGGTATCGACGAACAGCAGGGCATCCGCGGTTGGCTCATCCGGCAGCCGATCGCGAAGGGTCCGGCGGCGCCATCGGGGCACCGGTCTGCGGGCATCGATCCCGGTGAGCTTTTCATTGGCCCACCGCACGGGCGCGGAGTTGGCGACGGCCCCGGAGAGCGGCGCAAACGCGCTTCCCATTTTGGCCAGGCCAGCCGCGTTGCCGAGAACGCGTGCTCGAAGGGAAGGTCTGCCCAGTCGCTCCCATCGCGACGCAAGGAACTCGCTCTTGAAACGCCCCATGTCCACGCCCACCGGGCACTCGACCTTGCAGGCCCGGCACTCCAGGCAAAGATCCAATACTTCCTTGACGCCCTCTTCATGCAGGCCGGCTTCGCCGATTCTCCCGGCAAGCGCCAAACGCAGGACGTTCGCCCGGCCGCGTGTCGAGTGTTTCTCCTCACGCGTCGCCATATAGGACGGGCACATGGTGCCCTCCAACTTCTTGCGGCAAGCGCCTAATCCGCTGCACATCTCCACGGCGTTGGCGAAGCCCCCGTATTCGGAGTAAGAAAAGTGGGTAGTGGGCTTCGCGGTCACATAAGTAGTGCCGTAGCGCAAGTGCTCGGTAAGCGGCGGCGGATCGACGATCTTGCCGGGGTTCATCACGCCATCGGGATCGAAGGTCTTCTTGATCGTACGAAATGCTTCGTAGAGCTTGTCCCCGAACATCTTTCGGATGTACGGACTGCGGACCATCCCATCGCCATGCTCGCCGGAGAGCGCGCCGCCGAACTCCAGAACCAGTTCGGCGACGTCGTCGGCAATGGCCTGAAACTTGGCGATCCCTTCCGCCGTTTTCATGTTGACGACGGGACGAACGTGCAGGCAGCCAACAGAGGCGTGGGCATAAATTCCAGCCGAAGTGTTGTGCTTTCGGATGAGTTGCAGAAATCGATCGATGTAATCGCGCAGCTTCTCGGGCGGTACAGCCGTGTCCTCGACGAATGACAACGACTTGTTGTCATCCTTCATCGACATCGACAGGCCCAACGCGGCTTCGCGAATGCCCCAAATGCGGGCTTGCGCGGCGGCGTCGATCGCGTGGTAAAAACGGTCCCCTTTGCCCTGAGACCGCAGGTCCTTTTCCAGCGCTTCCATTCGCGGCGGCAGCTCTTCCGCTTTGTCGCCGTAGAACTCGACGCAAAGCAGGCAGCCTGGCTCGCCTTCGATGAATGTCTCCCGCTGCCGGTGCAAGGCGGGATTGAGCTTGGTGTGGTTGAGGATGAAGGAGTCCATCACCTCCACCGCTGATGGGCCATGCTTCAGGATGGCGGGCGTCGCGCCCAGGCCGTCGAGCAGTTCGTTGAACTGAATCGCCACCACGGCCTTCGCCTTCGGCAGCCGCACCAGCCGGAGCCTGGCTTCCAGCACCACTCCCAGAGTTCCTTCCGAACCGACCATCAGCTTTGTCAGATCGCAGGCCGCCGGATCGACGAATTCATCAAGGTTGTAGCCCATCACGCGCCGCAAAACCTTTGGGAAACGGGCCTCGACCTCGGGAGCGAGATCGGCTCCCAATTTCCTGATGAGACGGTACCCTTTGGCCGGAATCGTATCGCCGGTGCTGGCGGCTTCGAGTTCCTCGCCGCAAAGGAGTTTCAATTCGGCAATGGTCCCGTCGGCGAACAGGACGGTTTGTTCCAGGACGTGGTCGATCGTTTTGCCATAGTAGACGCTGCGGGCCCCGGAGGAGTTGTTGGCCATCATGCCGCCGATGGTGGCGCGGCTGGCGGTGGAGATATCCGGCGCGAACCGCATGGAGTGCGCCTTTAGCTCGGCGTTCAGTTCGTCCAAAACGATGCCCGGCTCCACGCGGCACCAGAGTTCGTCCGCGTTCACTTCCAGGAGCCGGTTGTAGTATTTCGAAGTGTCGATTTGGATTCCCGGCCCGATGGCCTGACCCGCCTGCGATGTTCCGCCGCCGCGCACGGTGATCGAACAATGATGGCGAATGGCGATATTTACCGCGGCGATCAGATCCTCCCGATTTCTTGGAACTACAACGCCCAGAGGCAGGATCTGATAGACGCTGGCATCGGTGGAATAGAGGGCTCGCGAAACGACATCGAAGCGAACCTCGCCGCTGATTTCCTTCTCCAAATCCCGCTTTAGAGCCTCCGTGTTGACGCCGATGGAGACCAGGCTCATCGGGACCAAACCTCCTCCACGAGGTTGCCGCGGCAAGCGTAAATGTTCTGATGGAGATTGACGGTCGGGTCGCAATGAGGCACGGCGAAGGCGATTTGTTCTCCCAGCTTTGGAAGCGAATCGGCGAATAGGAATCCATGTTCATCGCCGGCCCAAGCCCAGCGGCTGCCGGCGATGCCAACGGCCTCAGGGCCAAAGGAACGGTCCGTGGCGAAGGCCTTGAACCCGGCGTCGACAGTAACTCTATCGGGCTGATTGGCGCTGATAACTGTGGCCAGCACATGCATCGCGACCGGGAATGGCACCCCGCCGATCTTGCCGTATGCGACGTCCATCAGCGGATAGGAGCCGGCCTGCATCTCGGTCAATTCGGGAATGACGATATCTATGTCCCAGGTACCGGTGGAGCCGCCGGTCAAACGAGTGGCGTCGAGCCCACGGGCCAACAATTCCTTCTGAATCTGCACCGCCAGCGAGAGCGCTGCGTTGGAATGAGCCAGCCGCTCCTGATGGCCCACGGTGTGGGATCCGGAGACGGAGTACGCCTGCAGGCCGCCGAATCGAAGACCGGGCGCCGCGTCGATGGCCTCGGCGAGCGCAATCGCCCGCTCGTCGCAGGGGATCCCGGTGCGGTGATCGCCAATATCGAGATCTACCAGAACACTGACCTTGGCACCGGAGTCCTGCAGGAAAGCCAGTTGCTGCGGATGGTCAACGACGACACTCACATCGCCACGGGCCGCGAGCGCGGCGATTCGATCCGTCTTGACGCGCGAAGCCACCGGCGTAGTAAGCAATACGCCAATGCCCGCCGCGACCATAGCGTCCATCTCGGTCAATGTCGCGCAACAGACGCCCACAGCTCCGGCGGCCATTTGGCGTTTGGCGATTGCTACTCGTTTGTGCGCTTTCGCGTGTGGCCGCAACTGTTTGCCGGCGGCTGAAACGGCCGCCTGCATGGAAGCGACGTTGGCCTCCATCAGATCCAAGTCGACGACGAGTGCAGGAGTTGGCAGTTCGGATTTCAACATCTGGCGATACTCTGGAGGGCCTCGGCGAGTTTGGCCAATCCCCGCTCCAGCACCTGCCCTCCGGATGCGAACGAGACGCGCAGCGTGCCCTCACCGGCGGGACCGTACGCAGCGCCATGAACCACGACTACGCCGAATTCTGACAACAGCCGCTTGCGAATAGCGTCGCTCGGATCTCCCGTCTCCCGCAGATCCAGCATGGCGAAGAAGCCGCCCTCCGGCGCAAGCACATTCGGCAGGGACTGCAGGACCAATTCACGGCGGCGCGAGTACTCGGCCAGCATCGCAGCCACGCAGCCCTGGGGACCGGTGAGAGCCGCGGCGGCGGCGTCTTGCACAAACGTCGCCGGGCCGCGGCTGGATTGCTGAAGGACCAGAACCATGGCCCGCACGAAAGCAGTCGGCGCTGCGACATAGCCGACGCGCCATCCGGTCATTGCGTAGGTCTTCGAAAGCGCGTTAACAACGACAGTCCGTTCGCGGGCAACGGTTGCGGGAGAGATGTGCTGGTGTCCTTCGTAGACGATTGCCTCGTAGATTTCGTCGCTGATGATTGTGACATCGCGGCGCTCGCAGAAGGCGGCGATATCGCCTAGCTCCTGCTGGGTCAGCACCGTGCCCGTCGGGTTCCACGGTGTGTTCAAGAGAAGCGCCTTGCACGACGGCGTCCATACGGCTTCCAACGCTTCGACTGTGAGAACGAAGCGTCCGTTGACGATGGCGGATGGAACAGCGACCGGCGTCGCCCCGGTCAGGCGAATGGGCGATAAATAGGCGTCGTAGACCGGATCGGGAACCAGCACCGCATCGCCTTCATTGAGCATCGCGGCCAGCGCGGCGTAGATGCCGAACGTGCCGCCGGTGGTCACCAGAATCTCGGTTGCCGGATCATACGAAAGTCCGTTGTCGCGTAGCAGTTTCGCGGCGATCGCCTCGCGCAGTTTCGGTTCGCCGCGTTGATCCGGGTACATGGTGCGGCCCGCCCTGAGCGCTTGGGCCGCGGCTTCGACGATGTGAACGGGCGTCGGCAGATCGGGCTCGCCGCGCATGAGGGAGACCAATGGCCCGGGAGTGGCCCGAACCTCAGCGAGGATGGAGTTAACGGCTGTGGGCCGCAGCGCGGAGACTCGCGCGGCGATTGGAATCATCCGGCAACCTGCCAAAGGTCAATGACCTTGGTTGCCGTCGATACGCCCGCCATTTTTCCGTCGGGCGAAAACGCGATGCTGGAAACTCTTTGCGGGGCGTCAAATGTGCGCACAGTCTGGCCGCTCTTGAAGTCCCAAAGGAGCACTTTCACCGGCATCTTCAAGGTAATGGCGTTGAATCCGCCGCTGGCCAGTTTCGATCCATCCGGAGAAAACGCGAGCGCGGAGATCATCTCCGGCTGACCGGAGAACTGGCGGGCGATTTTCCAGGTTTTCGTGTCGTAGATGTAGACGATCCGATCGGCGCCTGCCGCGGCGAGCCATTTGCCGTCGGGTGAAAACTTCAAATCGAACATCGAAACAGGGAGTTCGTCAATCAGCCGCAGCAGTTCGCCATTGCGCGAGTTCCATGCGCGCATGTCGGCATCATAGCTGGCGGCGACTATGGCGGAGCCGTCAGGCGAGATGGCCAGCGCGCCCAGTCCGCCCAACCCTGACGGAACGGCGAAGCGCTCCTTTCCGTTGGCGTCGAGTGAACGGACCTTGATCTCCGTCCCGCCGATGGAAAGGAAGAAGGAGCCATCGGCGCCGGCCAAGCGGCGCCCATGGCGTCCCGCGGCGGCCAGCCGTTTGGTGACCTTGCCACTCGCCAGATCCCAAGTCTTCACGGCGCCGTCCTTCGACATCGTGGTAAGGCTGTTGTTGGACAGCACGGGAGCGGTATCACCTTCATCAAACCCAATCGTTTGGCGAACCGTGCCGCCGGCGACATCCCACCCGCGCAACTTGCTGTCCGCGCATAAGCCCCGCAGCAGCGCGCCGTCGGCGGAGAATGCCAGCGTGGTGACATTGGCATCGGAGGAGATTTTGCGGTCCACTTAGAGCTTCTCCAGGCAGATATCGAATTGAATCGACGCGCGCGGCTGGCCGGGGGCTTCGTAAAGATTGACGTTGCGGATCAGTTCCGGGCTGGAGACCATGCCGCGTTTGCGATAGTTCTTGGCGGGGTCGCCTTCGAAGAACGGATCGGTAGCAAAGTAAGCCTGGGTAATCAGCGTCTTGTGGCCCGGAGCCGTGATCATGTAGTGAATGTGCTGCGCCGGACGGTCATCGTAGTGGCCAGGAAGAATCGTCTCGATCGCATACTCCGACACCGATTCCACTTCGAGCTTGGTCCGGTAGCGATAGCCCTGCACGTCGTAAAGGCCGGAGTGATCGGCCTGCCAAATATCAATGCGAGCGCCTGGTACCTTCTGGCCGCGCGTATTCGTCACTTTCCCGCTGACCCGCAGCGGGAAACCGGGCTCACCGGGAATTCGCAAAGTCGCATTGTTCGGCGCGCCTTTGCGGAAAAAGGGCCCAAGCACTTCAGAAGATGTGGGTTTGCTGGCCTGCGCCTCGCCCTGTTCCCAGAAGGCGAGTAGCTGTGTTTGCGACATGTTGGCGGCGCCGGCAATGAGCAGGCCTTTCGTGATGCAGTTCTCAATCAGATGGCGGCGGGTGGGTTTGGAATTGTACATGGCGGGCTCTCCTGATCCCCATTGAGGATAATATAAATCGCATGATATCGCGCCGGTCCCTATTCACCACCGTGGCGCTGCTGCCGCGGGCGTTCGCGGCCAATGACCGTATTCAGATTGGCATCGTCGGCGCCGGAGGCCGGGCGCAGCATTTGATGCGGTCGCTGGTGCAGATGCCGGCCGCGAAGATCGTTGGAATTTGCGATGTCTGGGACGCGAATATTGAGAAGGCATCCGCGCTCGCAGGCGGCGGGGTGACGACGGCTAAGGATCATCTCGCGTTCCTGCAGCGCAAGGATCTGGATGCGGTGCTGATCGCTTCGCCCGATCACTGGCACGTGCAGTTACTGACGGATGCGTGCGCAGCGGGCAAGGATGTCTACGTGGAAAAGCCGTTGACGCATGAGTTGGCGGAGGGGACCCAGGCGATCGATGCCGTGAACCGGCACCGGCGAATTGTGCAGGTGGGCATGCAGCAGCGCTCCATGCCTCACATCCAGAAGGCGAAGGAAATCGTACGGTCCGGAAAGCTGGGGAAGATTCACAAGGTTCACATGACATGGAATCGGAACACGAACCGGGGCGGAGCGATTCCGCAGGTCGATTCGAAGACCGTGGATTGGCAGCGCTTCTTGGGACACGTACCGGATCAGCCTTTCGATGCCTATGCGTTCCGCAACTGGCGCTGGTTCTGGAATTTCGGCGGCGGGACGTTTACGGATCTGATGGTGCATTGGATCGATGTCGCGCATTGGATTCTGGACTTGGATCATCCCGAACAGGCGGTGGCGATCGGGGACACGATGCGGCCCGAATGGCGCTGGCAAACGCCGGATACGGCGCAGTGTCTGCTGCGGTACCGGCAGGGCGTGCAGGCGTACTTTGAATCGACGTTTGTGAACGCGCGCAATGCGGCGATGATCGAATTCATGGGGGATGAGGGGACGCTCTACATCGACCGGGGCCGGTATGAGTTGCATCCGGAGATATCGAAAAAATCTTTCCAGTATGAAGAGATGGTCCTGGGCACCGGGCCTCGCGGTGCCGACTTTTACGACGCGCCCGATGGCGAGAGACTGCATTTGCAGAACTGGCTCGATGCGATTCGCAGCCGAAATCCGGCGGCGGCGCCGGTGGAGGCGGGCGTAAATTCGGCTTCGGCGGCGCATCTTGCCAACATCGCGCTGCGCTCCCGACAGACAGCGAATTGGATGGACGATCAGGGATTCGTAACGCTCTTTAACGGCGTGTCGCTGGATGGCTGGGAAGTGGATACTCCGGGGCTTTGGACCGTCAAGCATGGGATGATCGTGGGGAAGCACCAAGGGTTGAAATACAATGATTTCCTTCGGACACGGCGCAGTTATGCGGATTTTGAACTGCGATTGCAGTTCCGGCTGTTGAACGGCGCGGGGAATAGCGGCGTCCAGTTCCGTTCGGAGCCGGCGGCCATTCCGCACGAGGTTTCCGGGTATCAGGCCGATGTAGGGCAGCAGTACTGGGGCTGCCTATACGACGAATCGCGGCGGAAAAAAGTGCTGGCGCAAGCGCCGCCGGAGGCGCTGCAAGGTCTGGACAAAAACGGCTGGAACGAGTACGTAATCCGGGCGCATGGGCCGCGAATAACGCTGCAGTTGAACGGAAAGACGACGGTGGATTACGAGGAAAAGGAGCCGGGCATTGCGGGTTCCGGATTCCTGGCGCTTCAGGTTCACTCGGGGCCGGGAATCGAAGTCCACTTCCGGAATATTCGTATTCGGGAGCTATCCTAAGTCTTCCGTGCTGTACTTACTCTTCTTTCTATCCGGGTTTCCGGCGTTGATCTATCAGATTGTATGGCAGCGGGCGCTGTTCACGATCTTCGGCGTCAATGTGGAGTCGGTAACGGTGGTGGTCAGCGCGTTCATGTTGGGTCTGGGCATGGGCAGCTTGGCGGGCGGAAGGATCTCCAGGCAGCCGGGTGTGCCGTTGTTGAAGCTATTCGGCTTCATGGAACTGGGTATTGCGTTGTTCGGTCTGGCGTCGCTGCCGCTGTTTCGCTGGGTGGCCGGTTATATGGCCGGGGCACCGGCCGGGCAGACGTTTCTATTGGCATTCCTGCTGGTTGTGTTTCCAACGATCTTAATGGGAGCGACGCTGCCGTTGCTCGTTACGCACCTGGTGAAGCGGTCGGGGCATGTGGGCCGGTCGGTGGGGATGCTGTATTTCGTGAACACGCTGGGGTCGGCGGTGGCGTGCTTTCTGGCGGCGATGTTCACCATGCGCGCATTGGGGATGACCGGTTCGGTCTGGTTGGCCGCGGGGATCAATACAGCGGTGGGGTTAACGGTACTGATGCTGCGCGATCGCGCCGAGAGCGCGCCGGCGGCGGTTCTCGAAACGGAGCCTCCGGCTCATGCCGGCGAACTTCCCTTCCCCGTAGCCGCGCCCATCGCATTCGTCACCGGCTTCATTTCACTTGGCTATGAGATCGTTTGGTACCGTCTGGACTCGTTCATTACCGGCGGCAGCCCGCGCTGCTTCGCCTTTGTCCTCGGAGCATTTCTGGCGGGCATCGCCCTAGGTTCGCTTGCGTCGCGATGGCTGACTCCGCGAGCGATGCCGATGCTGGTCCTGACGGCAAATGTAGCCGGATTCCTCACCGTGCCTTTGACCGCGTGGGCCGTTCAATCGTACCCCTATGAAGCCACGCTCCCGCTCGTCGCGCTAGCGGCAGGACTGCTGGGAGCGACCTTTCCCCTGTTATGTCATGCGGCGGTTGGCCGCGATACACCCGGCGCCGGCCTGAGCTATCTATATCTGAGCAACATTGCCGGATCGGCCCTTGGCAGCTATGTAATGGGCTTTGTGCTCATGGATTTTTTGACTCTGCGAGAGGTTGCGGTTTTCCTTTTAATTATGGGATGCGCCTCAGCGGCGGCCATTTCGGTATTGGAGCGGGGCGGGAGACGGATGGTGGGATTGGTGCTCTCTGCGGCGCTATGCATTGCCGGCGCTTCGTCCTCAACGACGCTGTTCCACATGGTTTACGAAAAACTAATGTACAAGGACGAGTTCGACCCCGCAGCGCCATTTACAGACGTCGTGGAAACTCGCAGCGGCGTCGTGACCGTGGATGCAGACCGTCGTTTGTTCGGCGGCGGCGCCTACGATGGAATTCTCACGACTCAGATCTATTCGGACAGTTGCATTCGCCCTTTTTCGTTGAGCTACATCCACCCGGCCCCGAAAGACGTGCTGTTGGTCGGGATGGCGGGTGGCGCGTGGTCACAAATCATTGGGAACCATCCGCAAGTGGAGCGGGCCGTAGTAGTCGAGATTAACCCCGGCTACACGACGGTAATCGCGCGATATCCGGAAGTCGCGCCGGTGCTGAGCAATCCCAAGGTTAGGATCGTTATCGACGATGGGAGGCGCTGGATGGCGGCCCACCGGAGCGATCGGTTCGATGCCATTCTCATGGACACTGTACATTACTGGCGAGCGAATGCGACGAACTTATTATCGGTTGAAATGCTGCGCCTAGCGCGCCGGATGTTGAAGCCGGGAGGCATAATCTACTACAACACTACTTACTCCGACGACGCGCAGAAAACGGGTGCGGAGGAGTTCCCCTTCTCCTGGCGATTCGGCCCCTTTCTAGCGGTAAGTGATAGTCCGCTGCAATTGGATGAGGCGCGTTGGCGGGGCGTTCTTAGCCAGTATCGGATCGACGGGAAGCGGGTGTTGGACCTCGGGGATCCACGAGCGGCTTCGCGGCTGGAGGATCTCGCTTCGTACCTCCGCCGCGTGGACGAGACTGGCGAACAACATCTCGCCGTGGAACCCGCGGCGAGCATCAAGCGCCGGACCGCCACAGCCCGCGTCATTACCGACGACAACATGGCGACGGAGTGGCAGCGCTGAGCGGTTGACTTAGCCTGACGTCCGCTCCATAATTCCGTCATGGGCCGGCTAATATTGGCGATTGTTTTGACCGTTGGTGTCGCAAGTGCAGTGACCTTTCACAAGGATGCGCTGCCCATCCTGCAAGGGAAATGCCAGGGCTGCCATCGGGCGGGGGAAGCGGCGCCGATGTCCCTAATGACCTACGCCGAAGTTCGGCCGTGGGCGAAAGCGATTCGCAGCGCGGTGGCGAACGGAAAGATGCCGCCCTGGTTTGCCGATCGCAGCGTCGGGCATTTCACAAACGATAAGTCGCTGACGGCCAAGGAGCGGGAGACGCTGCTGGCATGGGTGGATAACGGCGCACAAGAAGGTAATCCTAAAGATGCCCCCAAGCCACGGGAGTTCGCCACTGGATGGACGATCGGGAAACCGGACCTGGTCATCGATATGGGTGCGGACTTTACTGTTCCGGCGTCGGGAACCGTCGACTATACTTACTTCCTGGTAAAGTCCCCGTTCAAGGAGGACACATGGGTGGAGCAAGCGGAGCTCCGGCCGGGCGCGCGAAACGTCGTGCATCATATTGTTCTAATAAACCGCCCAGAAGGGTCCAATCAATTCAAGGATGCGGTGCCGGGTGTACCGTATGTCCCCAAGCCACGAAAGATTACCAACCCACCGGTAGACACGGGAAACGGCCGGTTGAATCTTGCGAACGGATTCGAAATTGTATCGGTTTACGTTCCTGGAGGAGACGCCTATGCCACCCGGCCAGGTCAGGCGCGGCTGATCAAGGCCGGAGACGATCTGTTGTTCCAGATGCACTATACGGCAAACGGCAAAGAGGCGATTGACCGCTCGCAGGTAGGTTTCGTCTTCGCCAAGCAGCCCCCGAAAGAACGCGTCGTGAACACGTTCGCTTCGAACAACAATATGCGCATCCCCCCTGGCGCTCCGAACCACCGTGTCGATGCCCGGGTGAAGATTGAAGATGACGTCACCCTACAATCCATGTTCCCGCACTCCCATCTGCGGGGGCGGGCGTGGGAATACGCCGTAACGTATCCCGACGGGCGCGAGGAGTTGTTGCTGAGGGTTCCAAAATACGACTTCAACTGGCAGATGACTTACTTCATGGAGAAACCGATCCTGCTTCCAAAGGATTCAATCCTGCGAATGACGGCATGGTTTGACAACTCACCGAACAACCCTTCGAATCCGGACCCGAAAGCGGAAGTCTTTTGGGGCGACCAATCCTGGGAAGAGATGCTGGCTGGCTTTCTTGACTTCGTGATTCCGGCTGGGGATAGCCCGGAAAAGCTTCTGCCACCGAAAAAAGCCAAGACTGACTAAGGCCGGAAGAGGGCGTTGATTTTTACTTGAGCAGGGCCGAAAGACGCTGCGGACTTCCCCGGAGCCTTAATGGTTAAGGATTCAATCGCCGATCCAGCCGCGAAGTGCACGCGCGGGTCACTTGCGGAGAGGTAACTGGAATCGGTACGAGCGTAGCGAACCTTTACGGGCAGACCCTGGGATTTGAGCTCTACGCGAGAGCCCTGCGGCGCGGCAATGGTCAGCCAGTTCCGCGCGGGTGCATTATTCCTAAGAAGCAATGCCTGCCCATTGTTGACGTTGATGACAATGTCCACATCGCCATCGTTATCGATATCGCCGAAAGCGGCGCCACGATTAATAGCGGGTTTCTCCAGCGCGGGCGCGGCAACGGATTCGAATCGGCCGCCGGCCTGCCGGAGCAGCAGGTTCTTCTCCAGGAAGGGCTGCGTCTGCCCTCGCTGCTCCTCACGCCGGGTGACGGCGCCGTTGGCAAGGAACAGGTCAAGAAACCCGTCGCGATCGATATCCAGCCAGCCCGTGCCGAATCCTGTAAACGCAAACGTCAAATTGTGAATTTGCGTCTTCGCGGATACATCGGTGAAATCGCCGCGTCCGGAGTTGGCAAACAGCGTGGCGCCTTCCCGCATCAAATTCAGCACCAGTAGATCTTCGTCGCCATCGTTGTCGTAATCGCCGAGAGCCACTCCCATTCCAGCCTTTGCCAGCCCGTTCTCGCTGTAGGCGACGCCTGAATGCAATGCCTGTTCGGTAAAACTCCCATTCCGGTTGTTGATCCAAAGGTGGTTGGCCGCCGAGTCGTTGGCCACGAAGAGGTCCAGATAGCCGTCGTTATTGGCATCGAAGGCGACCACGCCCAGAGCGGGTCCGGAGGCCTTATCGATGCCGGATTTGCCGGTCACGTTAACGAACGAGCCCTTCTCATTGTGGAACAGGTGCGAAGGAAGCGAGCGATAAGCGCGCGGTGTGCAGTAGTCGGGTTCGCCGGTTGGCGCCTGGCACTTCTTGTTCGTTGCAAACTGATAGTCGACGTAATTGAGAATGACGAGATCCTGCCAGCCGTCATTGTCGTAATCGAAGAAACTGGCGCTGGTAGACCAGAGGCCCGGCAGTTTCAACGCCTGCGGCGTGACGTCGGAAAAGCTGCCGTTTCCATTGTTCCGATACAGATGATTGCCATCGAATCCCGTTACCAGCAGATCGGTATCGCCATCGTTATCAAAGTCAGCCGTGGCCGCGCCCATGCCGTAATTGGTGAGTTCCAGGCCGGCTGGCTTCGTGACGTCGATGAACTGGGCAACATCATTGCGCAGAAGGCGGTTGCTTCCACCGGATGGGTGCCCCTGCAGCAGAAAAATGTCGAGATCGCCATCGGCGTCATAATCGAGCAGCGCGACGCCGGAGCCCATAATCTCCGGCATGAAGAAATCGCCCTTGGCCCCGGAGACATGGGTGAAGGGTAACGGAACCGCGGCAAGCCATGGTTCGGGTTTCGCCTCAGGCTTGCCGCAGGAAACGCCAAGAACGATGAGAAAAAGCCCCGCGCAGCTTGCGCCGTGCGGGGCCTGGATACATTTCACGTTTATAGTTTAGAACACGAGCTTCAGGCCGAGACGGAAGGCCCGTTGGACCAACCCGTCGCGTCCGGTATTGGCGACACCGGTGATTTCGAACACACCGCCGGTAAATGCGCCGTTGGTGGTCCGAAGGCTCGAGATGTTATTCGACGGATTCGCCAACTGCGGCGTGTTCGAGACATTGAGCGCCTCCGCACGGAACTGCATACTCACGCGTTCCGATATGTTGAAGCGCCGGAAAAGCCCGAGGTCGAGACTTGCGATACCTGGGCCGCGAAGGTTATTGATACCACCAGTACCGAAGCGAACGCCGGTGGCTCCGCTGACGGCGCCGAACGTTCTCCAGTCATAGTAGGCTTGGCCGCGGCCGTAGCCACCGAGTTTGATAGGCGTTCCCAAAACGTCGGCGGTTTGCTGGCTGCCCGGCAGGTTGAGCGAAGCGCCGTCAGAGGCAACGGTGAACGGCGAACCGGAATACAGGGAGAGCAACCCATTCGTCTGCCATCCGCCCAGCAGCCAACTGCCCGACTTGCTCGTATTGGCCCATTTCTTGCCCTTGCCGAACGGAAGTTCGTAGGAAAACGTCGACTGGAAGTTGTGCGGGCGGTCAAAACTCATCACAGTGTGGTTGCGATCCATATAGGCGCGGGCCTGAATGGCGGGACCGCCGTCGTTGGATGCATTGCAACATAAGCCAATAGCCTTCGACCACGTATAAGCGATATTCATCTGGAACCCGCTCGAAAACCGGCGGGTTAATTGGGTCTGCAGCGAATCGTATTTCGTGTGGCCGAGCCCTTCCACCAGCGAAGTCTGCACTGTGCGATTGAACCCGGGCTTGTTATAAGGACGGCCCGCGTTGGCTGCCCCGATAATCTGTCCGGCATTCTGATCGACGAAATTCGTCTGGTGTACGGTGCGGTTGGCGACGTAGCCGGCCTGCAGGGTAAAGCCGGCGCCGATCTGGCGCTGAATGGTGAAGTTCCAGCTCATGATGTAGGCGCGTTTGAACTCATCTCCCGTGGAAGTCAGCGCATAATTGCTTGGAATATCGATGATTCCGTTTCCGAGGGCAGGCACGACCGGAATCGGGATGCCCTGCTCCAGGCGGCTAACGGGAACGTACGTATCAGTGCCCGGGCTATTCAGAATGAGCAGCATCGGGTAGTTCGTCCGCAGCGCGCGGATGAGATTCAATGGGTCGTAGTTAATTCCGAACCCGGTGCGAACGACGGTCTTGTCGTTCGGCCGCCAGGCGATTCCAATCGAAGGGGTAAACAGAAGATTGGAATTCTTGGTGCCGCAATCGGTCGGAACCTGTCCCACGCCGCACACCAGCATCTTGTTGTTGATGAAGTCATACCGCTCCATGCCTCGGTCCGTACGGCGGGGCATGGGGATGTTCAGGTAGCGTAAACCAACATTGAGAGTCAGTTTAGGCGACACTTGCCACGTATCCTGTACATAGGCATTGAACATACTGGTGCGGGTGCCGTACACGTCATCAACCTGATACGTCGTTCCGTAGTTATTAACCGCTCCCAGCAGGAAGGCGGCGTAAGAGTTGAAAGACGATGCCGCTGGACCATTGCGAATCTGCGTGGCGCCGCCGGAGAACGTGAAGCCACCTTGTGCGCCGTGGTTCTGGCCGGCGAATTCGGCCTGCAGATGATTCAGGTCCTGGCGGTAATAATCAATCCCGTAACGAATCTGGTGGCGGCCCTTGGTCCAATTCATATTCGCTACATACTGGAACTGAGGATCGCGGCGTTCGTACGGCATGAAGGAATCCTGAACACCAAAATTCAGAAATCCGTTTACGGTGAAGCGCGGCCAACCGCCTTCGAACCGCCGCTTTCCATTGGTTCCAGGGATTTTCAGTACATCGAGGCCGATGTTGGTGTCGAGGCTATCCTGTTCAACCTTGGTGCCGTAGGTCGTATAACCGAAATTGGCATCGAGCACCAGATTCGGTCTGATCACGTAAGTGGTCGCGATCGACGACGAGTGCGTATTACCTGAAGCCACGCCCGTATTGCCGCCGTTGGGAGAAATACCAGTACCCCCAAGTTCACCGAGCATCCCCGGATTGTTCATGTCGTAGTGCAGCACGGAGTAGCGGCCATAGGCAGTCCACTTCTCGTTGATGTTGTAGTTAAATTTCGTATCGAGCGTATGGCGGTCGAACAAAAAGCCGCCGACGGCAAAGAAATTGTTATCGCGGAACGAACCGTCGGGAACCGCCGGTATCTTCTGCTGAATCAGCGAAACAGGCGCCGAGATGCGCGCCGAAGGGATCCGGTTACCAGGGAACGGAGTGCGGTTGGAACCGTCGGCGGTATTCCCGGTGGTGGGGTCGTAGATGATGGCGCGGTCGCCAAGGCCGGAACCGGCGATATCGGAGAAGTCACCGGCCCGCATCGCCGCTGTCGGAAGCGTGCCCGTGTTGTTGGCGAATTCACGCCGCGTCGACGCCTCATAGCTGGCGAAGTAAAAGAGCTTGTTCTTCTTGATCGGTCCGCCGATGGTGCCGCCCTCCTGATTGAAAATGTACTTGGGGTTGCGCTGATTCTGCTGTTGCAGGAGCGCAAAGGTAAAGGGCTTGGCGATCATCGCGTTGTTGACGTTGTACCAGAAGCCGGAACCGTGGAGATCGTTGGTGCCGCTCTTGATCTGCACATTGACGGCCGCTCCGCCCGCCAATCCTTGCTCGGCTGAGAAGCTGTTGGTAACGACGTTGACCTGGTCGACCGATTCCAACGCGGGAACATACGCCGTGATGTGCGGCAGCCAGGTTTGCACGCTCGTCGCGCCGTCAATGCGGACGTTTACGCCCGCTGTGGGCGCGCCGTTGACATTCGACGCCAGCGCGCGCGACGGGTTCGTTGGCACCGAGTGGGCGTTTTGCGGAGGAGAGAAGCCTGGGATGGTGACGAGCACATTTTGATAATTGCGGCCCACGGGCACGGGAAGGTTCGTAAGTTCGCGGCCCTGCACCTCGGAGCGGACGTTCGCGGTATCGGTCTGCAGCGTAGCAGCCGTCGCTTCGATCGTCACCGTATCGGTAACCGCGCCCACCTGGAGAGCCATGTCGATGCGAGTCGTACCGTTCGACGTCACTTCGACGCCGGCGTCGGTTCCGGCCCGAAAACCGTCCTTCGTAATCTTCACTTCGTAGCTGCCCGGGGTTACAGCCGCAAAGGTATAACCGCCGGAGTCGTTACTGGTGGTTTGACGTTGAATTCCCGACTGTTTGTTGGTCGCTGTAATCGTGGCGCCGGGCACGGCTGCGCCGGTCGGGTCGCTCACCGATCCAACGATGGAACCATAAAGAACTTGTGCTGACGCCGTCTGCGCGAACAACACCAAAAGCGATGCCAATAGGCAGCAAACACGGAACGTGCGTGTCATTTGATTTCCAACCCCTCCCAGAGAACTGGCCCTTACTACTGAACAGGCGGCCGAATCCCTTACGATCGGCCACAGATGGGTTACATTCTTTTACGTTCAAATAGGGGTTGTCAAATGTATGGATATTAACGTTCAGTGATCGCGGAAAGTTCGCGCAGGTGATGGAAGCTGTAGATCCCGGCGTTGTGCCCATCATTCCAGTGAATGCGGATGGCATAGTTGCCAACCGCCTCCACCGAGTCCATCTTCAGTTTCGCCTGAAACACTCGCAGCGGATTGGTATCGGGAGCCCACTTCTGGGGCGGCGTCCCGTGGGCTCCTGTACAAGTAGCGCAGGGGCATTCCCTTCGAAGCAGTTCCAAGCCGAGCGACGAGTGAACGCCGTCAGCCCAATCGATCTCAATCCCTTTGGACTTACTGATGGCGATATGTTCGGGTTCCGGTTGCGGAGTGCTCTTGGTAGTCATACTTAGTTCACGCGTTCCACGTCGCGGATGCCGCTAATCCGGCGTACCGCCGCTACGACACGCTCCAATTGTTTCTTGTCGCGAACGTCCAGCAGAACGTTGATAATCGCGCTGCCGTCCCCGCGCTGCTCGTCTGGCTGGGCTTCCAGGGCCTTAATATTGCTGCCTTCCTGAAAGACAACGCTGGTCAAATGGCTCAGGATTCCTGGACGGTCGTCGGCATAGGCGGTGAGGCGGACGGCGAATGTATCTTCGGTCGCGCGCACCCACTCGACGGCGATCTTCCGTTCCACTTCATACATCAGATTTTGCACATTGGTGCAATTGAGCGAGTGAACGGCGACGCCTTTCCCGCGAGTGATATATCCCACAATCTCCTCGCCGCGAATGGGATTACAGCACTTGGCCCGATAGACCATCACGTCATCGATCCCCTTGACGCGAATCACCAGGTCCTTATCCGCGAGGCGATCCGGCGGCACGGCCGGCGTTGCGGGCGCCTCGGCAGGCGCCGCTGCCCGTTCGACCGCTTCCACCTGTTCCGGAGCAAGCTTGATCAATACCTGGCGCGGCGAGAATTTGCCGTAGCCAAGCGCGGCATGGAGATCTTCCATCTTCGGGAATCCATACTCTGCTGCGACAGCCTGCAGCTGCTCGCGGTTCACTTTCTTCCACTGCACTCCAAACCGGCGAGCCTCTTTCTCCAGATACTTTTCGCCGATTTCGACGGCCTTGGCGCGCTCGGTAGTGTTGATAACCGCTTTGATTTTGTTCCGCGCCCGGGACGTTTTGGCGATCAATAGCCAATCCTTGCTCGGAAGGTGGCCCTGCTGCGTGAGGATGTCAACGACGTCGCCGTTCTTCAAGTTGTACTTCAGTGGAACGATGCGGGCGTTGACCTTTGCGCCCACGCACTGATTTCCTACCTCCGTGTGGATGGCATAAGCGAAGTCGATCGGCGTGGCGTCCCGAGGCAGTACGATCACCTTGCCTTTCGGCGTGAATGTATATACCTCCTCCGGGTACAGGTCGACTTTGAGCGTCGACATGAACTCGCCCGGATCGTGCATCTCGCGCTGCCATTCGACCAGTTGCCGGAGCCAGGCGATCTGCTGTTCGTCCTGCATCGCCTGCTTGTGGCCCTCTTTGTACTTCCAGTGAGCGGCAATGCCATTCTCCGCAATGCGATGCATCTCTTCGGTCCGTATCTGCACTTCAAACGGCTGCCCGCCCGGCCCGATCACCGAAGTATGCAACGACTGGTAGAGATTCGGACGCGGAATCGCGATGAAGTCCTTGATGCGTCCGGGTATGGGGTGCCAGTCGCCGTGCAGCGTACCGAGGGCGGCGTAGCAGTTCTTTACCGAGTCCGTAATGATCCGCACAGCGAGCAGATCGTACACCTGATCGATACTGATCTTCTGCCTTTTGAGTTTCTGCCAGATGCTATAGGGCCGCTTCAAGCGCGCTTCAATCCGTGCCGGAATCCCCTCTCGCCGCAGCTTGACTTCGACGGCCGATCGAATCTCATCCAGCAGTCCCTGATTCGCCTTCCTCTTGGACTCCATCGCATCAAGAATCTCTTGAAAAGCCTGCGGGTCGGTGTACTGAAAACCAAGATCCTCTAACTCCGCCCGCACCTTGCCCATACCAAGCCGGTGCGCGATCGGCGCGTAGATCTCAAGCGTCTCCTGGGCGATCCGCTCCTGGCGTTCGGTGGACAGCGCGCCCAGAGTCCGCATATTGTGCAGCCGGTCGGCGAGCTTAACAAGCACGACGCGAATATCCTTGACCATCGCCAGGAGCATCTTTCGGACACTCTCGGCCTGCCGCTCCTCTCGCGAATAGAACTTCAGTTTCGCCAGCTTCGTCACGCCGTCGACACAGGCGGCCACATCGTCGCCGAATTGCTTCCGAATCTGTTCAATTGTGACGCCGGTATCCTCCACCAGATCGTGCAGGATGCCAGTGATCAGGCAGGTCCTGTCCGTGGTCATGTCGGCAAGAATGTGGGCGACTTCGAGCGGATGAATCAGGTAGGGCTCACCCGACTGGCGCATCTGCCCGGCATGCATTTGAAGGGCGAGTTGAAAGGCGTCGGTTAGCGGCGCCGAATCCTCTCCCGGGTGGCTGTCTTCGAACTTTCGAAGGAGGGACTGGAAGAGCTTTTCAAGCGTGGGATCGACAGGGACAGGAGTAGGGTGCCCGTCCGAAGACGGGTTTTTGGGAACATCAGACAACTTGGCCGGCTGGCTCACTGATGGGGACCCCTATATTTACAGGGTACACACATGTGAACGCAGCCGGCCAATAAACAGCGGGAAGTGGCCAATTACTTGAGGTCGTTCTTGATGCCCTTGGAAGCTTTCTTTTCGGCTTCTTCAGCCTTCCGCTTCTTGGCGTCAAGCGTCTTCTGAACGAAGTCGTCGGCCAGGGCGATTTCCTTCTTGTAGTCATCCGGCGTATCGGCGATGTCGGCAAGTTCGCGGTGCATCAGGTTGATGTAAGCGAGCGCGTCGTCGTAGTTGCCGTCGATTGCGACGGCCTTTTCCAGGTTGGCGAGGCCTTCCTGAACAATAGCCAGATTCTTGCCCCTCACTTCTTCACGTACCTTTTTGTCCTTCAGCGGGCCTGGATCCTCCGGCTTCATGCTGAGTTTGGCGCGGGCTTCGCCACGAACGGGATACGCCTTGCCCCATGCGATCACGCCGAGGGTATAGAGGGCTTCCTTGTTCTGCGGGTCGATCTTCAGCAGCCGCTCATTCCATTCTTTGGCGATATCGAACTTCTTCTGGTTGTAGTAGATCGAGCCCAGCGAGGCAATGGCAAGCTTATCGTTGGGGTCTTTCTCCAGCACCAGCCGGAAGCTATCTTCGGCGGCCTTGGCGAACTTGTTGTTCTCTTCCGAATCCGCTCCGGGGATCCACTGGCTCATGTAAGCGGTGGCCAGATAGAGCCGCGCGGTCGCAAAATCGGGATCGAGTTCGATCGCCTTCTGGAAATACTTAACCGCCTCGGCGTACTTCGCGCTCTTGTACTCGCGGACCCCTTTGTTCAAGTTGTCGCGAGATTGCAAGCGGTTGCACCCGGCCGTGAAAAGTAGCAGGAACAGGGCCGCGATTCCAGTCGTAGCTCGTTGTAAATTAAGTTTCACTCGAGATCTCCTTCAATTGAGAACTGGTCCGGATTACTGGCCCGCTTCGATCTTGGGCGTCATCAGACCGACTTTGTCAATGCCGGAGCCCTTGGCGATATCGATTGCCTTGGCCACATGCATGAATTCTAGATCGGGGTCGCCCTTGACGAAGACAATTCGCTCCGCTCGCGTTTTGAACACCTCCAGCAGGCGCGCTCCGAGCTTTTCTTCAGTGATCGGCTCCGTATTGAGCAACATCGATTTGTCTTTGTTGATGATGATCACCACGGTCCGGTCCTGGTTCGGCGGCGGCGGCGGCGCGTTGGGCGGAGGTGGTTGAGGAACCAGCGCGTCCAAGCCCTTCGGCGTCAGGGGCGTGATGACCATGAAAATGATCAACAGAACCAGCAACACGTCGATTAACGGAGTGACGTTGATATTGGCAGCGGGACCGCCACCGGAACCGCCCACGTCCATTGACATATAAATGACTCCTTAAGAATGAGGTCGAAGGAAACGTACGGCCAGGCGACTAGATTCCGGCCGGCGGTGCCGCGGCTGGCGCGCCACCTTCTTTAATCTGTTCGGTCAGCAGTCCAAGTTGGTCCACACCGAAACCGCGGAGGTTATCGATAACCTCCACGACTCGCTCGAAACGGGAGCGGGAATCGTTTTTCAGATACACCGTCTTATCGAGCTGGGTCGTCAGGCGGTCTTTCACTTTAACACCCAGATCGTTCAAGTTTGCGAACTGATCGGAACCAAGATAGACCTTGCCGTCTTTGGTGATCGAAATCAGAATCGCATCGTCTTTGTCGGCGTTCTGCATCGCGATCGGATTCTTTGTCTTTACGAGGTCCACGCTGATGCCCTTGGAAAGCATGGGCGTAATGACCATGAAAATGATTAGCATGACGAGCATCACGTCCACCATGGGTGTGACGTTGATTTCGTTCATCGGGCCAGATACTTTAGCTTGTTTTCTCTTATGGTAACCGGACATGCCATCTCCTTTTTTGCCGGGCTTCCGGGCGGGGAAAAGGTCCCCGCCCAGGCTCGGGATTCAACTCGCCAACGGGCGGAAAGGGAGAGCGGAACGGGCGAAGCTTAGTGCTTCGCTCCGGTCTTCTGCATCCGCTTGATGAAATAGTCAACCAGTTCCGAAGAGGAGTTGCCCATTTCTACGGTGAACGATTCCATACGGCCGTTGAAGTAGTTAAACATCATGACGGCCGGGATGGCGACGAACAGTCCGATAGCGGTGGTAACCAGGGCTTCCGAAATACCGCCGGCCACGGCGCCGAGACCGGTGGACTTCTCCGAAGCGATACCTTTGAACGCGTTGATGATGCCGACGACCGTTCCGAACAGTCCGACGAACGGACCGGTGGAACCGATGGTCGCCAGCGAGCTGATTCCGCGCTTCAGTTCAGCGGAAACGATGGCTTCGGCACGTTCCAGCGCTCGGCGGGAGGCGTCGATCGTCTCACCGGAGATCTCCGTCGAGACATTGTGGGAGTGGAATTCCTGAAGGCCGGCAACGACGACCTTGGCCAGGTGCGACTTCTTGTAGCGATCGGCAATCTTGATGGCTTCGTCCAGTTTCCCTTCGCGAAGAGCGCCGGCGACAGCGGGAGCGAACTTGCGCGATTCGCCGCGGGCGGCGTTGAAGGCGATCAAGCGATCGATCATCACACCGATGGACCAGGCGGACATAATGAACAGCACAATAACGACAAGCTTGGCGAGCCAGCCCATCTGGGCCCACATGTCAGCGGGGTCGAAAGATACGGCACCGCCACCGGACATCAGGTTGAGTGCCCATACCTGCATTTGAAGAACCATGATTTTCTCCTGCGAGTTGAATTGAATCGGAATGCCGGCAATCCGGCGATTATAACGGGTCCCTTCCGGGAATCCGTGGGAGCCGTTTGTTAAGGACGGCCGGGTTGGGCGCTAGCCGGCGTTTTTAAATTCCGTCTGCTAACGTGAGCTTTTTTGACCGCTGGGGGGCGGCTGACCGTGGCCCGGTGGGCGCCAGGATCGAAAAATTGAAATCGAGGCCTGCTTAGTTGCTCAACGTGAAATTCACGTCAATTTGCGTCTGTACTTCAACCGCTTCGCCGTTGAGCTGGGTGGGCTTGTAAACCCACTGGCGAACGGCCTCGGTAGCCGCGGGAATCAGCAGCGGGTGACCGCTGACCACCTGCAAATTCTGAATTGTGCCGTCCTTGGCAATAATGGCGTTAAAGCGTACGGTGCCTTGAATGCGCGCTTGTTTGGCCAGCGGCGGATAGGTTGGCCGCACCATCTTGGAAATGTTCGCGGCCGTCACGGCGCCGCCAACACGAATACGTTGGGGAGTAGCCGGCTTGGGCTTTTCTGCGGGCGGGGGAGGCGGAGGAGGAGCAGCCGTGGGCACCGAGCCGATGATGCCGCCAATGATGCCGCCGGCCGTTCCGCCGGGAACGCCGCCGGGGACGCCGCCAACGACTCCCGCGTTGCCCATGGCCGGCGGAAGCTCTTCTTCCTTAATCATCGCGATATCTTTCGGGATCTGTTTCGGAGCCACCAGGCGTCCGGCGTCAAATTGTTTCGGAATGACTTTCACCACTTTCACCGGGGCCGCGGCAGGCGGAGGAGGCGGGGGCGGAGGCGGCGGGGGCGGCGCGACAAGCATCGACGCCAACTGCGTCGGCTGTAGACCCTCAAAGAAGATCATTGGAAGTATGACGCCGACGGTGATAAGGCCTGCTTGAATCAGAAAGGAAATAGCCACCGTGAGCGGCTTATTGGTTTTCCCGGTTCCATCAACTAGTGATTGTTCGAACATTTCCGCGTTCCTTTCAACCGGAACATTCTCCGGCACGAAATTGTGAGGGGCGGCTCAACCGCCAGAACTACGACAAAACTACTTCACAGACGACTTTACTTTGGCGGCGGCCACCGATGCCGCTCCCACGGACGGGGCGGCCTTTCTCCGGCTCTCCAGCCAATCCCGGCCCCAGATCAGGATCGGGCTCGCAACGAAAATGGAAGAATACGTTCCAACGATAATACCGACCACGAGGGCGAATGAAAATCCGTTGAGGACAGGCCCCCCGAACAACCATAGTGCGGCTGCCGTAATGAAGGTGAGCCCGGACGTGAGGATCGTTCGGCTCAGCGTCTGGTTGATGCTGAGATTAACTACGTAGTCAAATTTTTCCTTGCGCATGCCGGGAAGGTTCTCCCGGATGCGGTCGAATACGACGATCGTATCGTTCATAGAAAAACCGACAAGGGTCAACAGCGCCGCGATTACGGTGAGCGAAATCTCCTTGTCGAAGAGCGAAAACAGACCGATGGTAATGATCGTGTCGTGGAATACAGCCAGGACGGCGGCAACGCCGTAAATGAACTCAAAGCGGAAGGCGATGTAGATCAACATCCCGGCCAGCGCCAGCAGTGTTGCATTGAGGGCCTGCGACCGGAGTTCCGCACCAACCTTCGGTCCCACCAGGTCAAAACCGCGAATCTGGTACGGAGCCACGAACGTTTCCTGGTTCAACACTTTCAGCACCTCAGCGCTTATTCCATTGACACCGGAAAGCGATTCGATGTTCCCCAGCAGCCCGCGCTTCTGGGTGTCGCGGTATGTGGTGATGGCCTTGGCCAGATCCTGCACCTGCTGCTCATTCATCGTTGCGCCCAGCGGACCCCGGAGCCGGTCGGCAACGGCCGCGGTGCCGGCGCCGGAGAGGTCCAGCTTACCGCCGCTTTCTCCGCCGAAATTGGCGCGCAGGGTGGTCGTTACCAGTTCACGAGCGGCATCAAGCGCCTTCTCGTCGCGCAACTCGGTCGAGATCAACACTTCATTGTTCGTCGTGTCCCGCTGCACTACAATTTCACCGGGAATCTTCGCGCTCAGCGCCGCCCGGATTTGATCTTCGCTAACGGCATTCTGGAATCGGACGGTGGTCACCGTGCCGCCCTTGAAATCGATTCCGTACCGCGGTCCGCCTTTCATTATCAGACTGACGATTCCTGCCGCTGTCAGTACAAGCGAGGCGATGATGAAGGGCCATTTTTTCCCTAAAAAGTCGAAGTTCGTGTTCTTGAAAATTTCCATGAAGTACTGCTAGCGGTCGCCTTGACGGTTGGACACCAAGTTCGAGCAACTAGTTCCCGCTTGATCTCAGAAAAAGTATCACAATTTGCTTGCTGCTTACAAACACCGGAGGGTACTAGGCCGTGGGACGAAAGTCCTGCTACCGGCGGCCGGTGTCAAAAACGGATCAGATGCTCAAAGTCGTCAACTGCTTCTGGCCCGACAACTCCCAGTCGAAGATAAACTTGGAGACAAAGACCGCCGTGAAAATGTTGGCGATCAGGCCGATAACGAGCGTAATGGCGAAGCCTTTCACGGCTGTCGAACCAAACGCAAACAGAAACGCGCACGATACGACGGTCGTCACATGCGTATCGATAATTGTTAAAAATGCCTTACCGAACCCCGCGTCCACCGCGGCGATCACGGCTTTTCCGTGCCGGAGCTCCTCACGAATACGCTCGAAGATCAGGACGTTGGAATCGACCGCCATGCCGATCGTCAAAATGAAACCCGCGATACCCGGAAGGGTGAGGACCGCGCCAAAATACGAAAGAGCGGCCAGCAGAATGACCGCGTTGAGGATGAGCGCAAGCGTGGCGTTTATCCCCGCCCGCTTGTAGTAAACAAGCATCACCAGAATTACTGTGCTGACGCCGACAACGCCCGCCATCAAACCGTCTCGAATCGAATCGGCTCCCAGCGACGGCCCCACCGTTCGCTCCTCCAGGTAGACAATCCCGGCTGGCAGCGATCCCGACGTCAAAGTCAATGCCAGATCGCTCGCCGCGGTCTGATCTCCAATTCCTGTTATGCGCCCGGAATCTTCAATCTTGTTCTGAATCGTAGCCACGCTGAAGATCTTGTTATCGAGCACAACCGCCAGTTTGTTGTTGATGTTCGATTCGGTAAAGCGGCCGAACCGCTTGGATGCGTCCTGCGAAAGCGTGAACGATGTCTCCCACTTGCCGAACTCATCCTGCGACGGACGTGCATTCCGCAAATCGCGGCCCGTGACAACGGCATTGCGTCCCAACAGCCACCAGGACTCGCCCTGCGTTCCAGGACGAACTTTCTCGGAAACAAGAACCGTACCCAACGGCAGCACTCCGCCATTCTGCGACAACGCCTGCGCACGGTCCGGATACGGTCCGCCGCGCACTTCCGTAATCGAGAGCATCGCCGCCGCCGAAATCAGGGCCTTCACGCGGGCCGGGTCGTCCACGCCGGGCATCTGCACCAGCACTTCCGATTCGTCCTTCGATCCTCCCCGCTGCTGCACCGTAGCTTCGGTCAATCCCAATCCGTTGATCCGATTTTCAATCGTTCGAATCGAGCGTTCCAGCGTATCCTTGCGCAGCACGCCGGCTTCGGTGGGCTTGTAGGTCAGCCGGAAATCCGAACTCGATACCGCATTTAGATTCCAGGAGGCGAATCGCGAATTTACAACTTCGCGGAATGCCGCCACCTTATCCACTCCGACGCCTTTCACAACGATCTCAATCGTCGCGGCATCCTCCAGCTTCTGCGGGTCGTTGCGGTCCAACGAAACGTAGTTGACGCCATCTTTCTGCATCTCAACTTTCAGCCGCTCAATCGTCTGGTCCGCTTCCGCCTTAAACGCATCTTGCGCCTGAACCTGCAGCACCAACTGGCTGCCGCCCTTCAAATCAAGGCCCAGGCGGATGTTCTCATTCCAGTTCTTCAACAACTCGTCCTTGCTCTTCGGAAGGCCGATGATGCCGTACGCGCAGATCAGAAGGATCGCCAGCACAAAAATCGCTTTATTACGCAGGTTACTGTTCATGGGTAATGCTTTCGTTCAATTTCTCTTAGGTGGAAGAAGTTTCGGTTTTCTGCAGGGATGCGACGGCGCTGCGCATCAGTTGGAGTTTCACATTGTCGGGTTTCACCTTGATCACAATGGTGTCGTCTTCTTTGGTTACGACGACGACCTCCCCGACCAATCCACCACTCGTGACGACAATATCGCCCTTTTTCAGATTCTGCAACATTTGCGCCGTCTGCTTCTTCTGCTTCTGCATTGGCAGGAAGATCAGAAAATAGAAAATCGCGAAAATCGCCACCATCGGCAGAAAGCTGATGACGGAATTCATGGGCGATGCGGCTATGAAAAGACTGAGAGTCACTCGGTTCCTACCACCGTTGCGGCACGGTGTGCGCGAAGAAGTTCAGGAAATTCCCCAAGCAGAATAGCCTGCCTTATCCGCCGCATTATGTCAAGGTAGTGCCGCATGTTGTGCAGCGTGGCAAGCACGGAAAAAAGGATCTCTCCGGCCAAAAACAGGTGCCGCAGGTACGATTTGGAGAACTGCGAACAGGTGTAGCACCCACAAGCCGGATCCAACGGCCCACGGTCGTCGCGGTATTGCGAATTCTTAATAATTACCTTGCCCTCGGATGTGAACAAACAGCCGTTACGGGCGTTACGGGACGGCATGACGCAATCCATCATATCGACTCCCCGGCTTACATATTCAATTAATTCTTCCGGTTTCCCCACGCCCATCACGTACCGCGGTCTATTCCTGGGCAGCAGCGGTGTCGTGATCTCCGTCATCGCCAGCGACTCCTCCCGCGGCTCCCCCACCGACAGTCCGCCGATCGCATAGCCCGGCGCCCGGAGCTCCAACATCCTTTCCGCGCACTCCGCCCGAAGATCAGCAGACATTGCCCCCTGCACGATCGGAAACAGTGCCTGCCGCGGCTCTTCCTTGCGGTAGTGCCGGAAGGCCTGCTCCGCCCAGCGAATCGTTCGTTCCATCGACCGCCGAACCTTTTCCAGAGACGGCGGCGGATACTCCAGGCACTCATCGAGCACCATCATGATGTCCGAACCCAGCGCCCTCTGCACATCCACTGTCGATTCCGGTGTAAACAGGTGCTTGTCACCATTCAAATGCGAGCGGAAGACAACCCCTTCCTCGGTCACGTTCCGAATCTTGCTGAGGCTGAAAACCTGAAAGCCGCCGGAGTCGGTAAGGATCGGACGCGGCCACCGCATGTATTCGTGGAGCCCGCCGAAATCGCGAATCAGCTCGTGCCCCGGACGCAGATAAAGGTGGTACGTATTGGCGAGGATGATCTTCGCATCCAGATCTTCCTGCAACTGAGCCGGCGTTAGCGCCTTGACCGTGCCCTGCGTTCCCACCGGCATGAACACCGGCGTTTCGATGGTCCCGTGAGCCGTGTGCAACAGCCCCGCTCGCGCCCCCGTGACCGGGCATTCCGCCTGCAGGTCAAAACGCAGGCCCTCCGTCAGTTCGTGCTTCATTCGTACCGTAATGCGTCCGTGGGGTTCAAGCGTGAGGCGCGGTTGGCAGGCAGGAGCCCAAACACCAGCCCGACAAGGAACGATGTGGAAAATGCCACCGCGACAGAAATGGGAGAAATGGGGATGTCGATGCCGCCAAAGTAGCCCGCGCTCCAAGGCACGGCAACTCCTACCAGAATACCCAGCAGCCCCCCTCCCAGGCTAATCAGCACCGCCTCAGCCAGAAACTGCATCAGCACCGCGCGTCGCGTCGCGCCCACGGCCAGCCGTATCCCGATCTCCCGTGTCCGCTCGGTCACCGTCACCAGCATGATGTTCATGATGCCAATGCCCGATATCAGCAGCGTAATCGCTGAGACCAGAATCAGCACCACCGTCAGAATCAGCGCGATGTTCTCGGCCGCCGCCAATATCCCGGTCAAGTTGTCGACGTAATACTTCGCCCCGCTTCGGTGCCGCGACTCGAGCATCGCCTGCACCTGCCGGGTCAACGGCACAACGTCCCCCGGATCGCGCGCCTGCACGTACATGGGATCGATCCGTTCCTCCGTCGTCAAATACCGCAGCACCGTAATCGGCACCAGAATGGTTTCCGTGGATAGTTCCGATAGCCCGAAACTGTCGGTCTTTTCACGGAAAGTCCCAATCACGGTGAACTGCAGACCCTGAATCTTGACCACCTGGCCGATCGAGTTGGACTGGCTGCCGTACAGCTTCACCGCCATCTTCTCGGTCAACATCGCCACCCGGTTGCGCAGCGAGACGTCATCGGCCTGCAGCAGGCGCCCGGCCACGTTGACCAGATTCCTCACCGGCGCGTAATGCTCATCGGAACCGATGATCTTCACATCGCGCACCTTGCCTTGAATCACCATCTGGTCGAAGACCGTCATCACGCCCGTCGCCGCCGTCACCCGTCCGGGAAACGCATTCCGCACCGCCGCAACATCGGCGATCTTCACAAAATCCGCGTCCACCTGCGGTCCCGTGCGGTTTCCCGCTTCGTAGTAGGCGATGATCAGGTTCGACCCGATGCCCCGAATCTGCTCCAGTACGTAGTCGCGGCTGGTGAGGGAGATCGTGACAACCAGAATCACCGATGCGTTCCCGATTACCAAACCGAGAGCCGTCAACGCCGTCCGCACGCGATTGGCGTGTAGCGCCTGCCAACTGGATTGCAAAACCTCTCGCCAATTCATGACGTCTAAATTCCGCCGGAAGCTTGTTTCAATAGCTTCTCCGCCTCTTCCCGCGGCGGCAGGTCGGGATTGAGCGGCGACCGCAGATACTCCTCCAGCAGCGAACGCGCGGCCGGCAAATTCTGTTTGGCTTCGATGTAAGTCTGCGCCGTATGGAACAACACCTCAGGATGCTTCGGAGCCAACTTCTCCGCGCGTCCCAGCCACGCCACGCTCTCCGGGAAGCGCCCATGCCGCGCAAGGAATCGGGCTACATCCAACAGCCGTCCAACCGATTTCGGAGCCAGTTCCGCCGCCCGCCGCAAGTGCTTCTCAGCCCCGGCAAAATCCTTGCGGCTTTCTTGCAACTTCGCCATGGCGAACTCGTGTTCGGCTGAATCGACGGCCCGGATCTTGGGCAGCAGCAACTGCGCTTTATCCAATCCGCCGCCCAGGATTCCCGGCGCCTGCAAATAATACTCAAACAGATCGTTCAGCGCCTCGCCATTGGCCGGGTCCAGTGCGACAGCCTTCTCAAAACTCTGCCTCGCCTTGGCGGCATAATGCGGCGCCGAAAGCGCAAACCCCGTCTCAGCGCGGCGCCCGAAAGCGCGGCCCAGCCACAAGTACGCCGTGGATCGGGACGGCTCCCGCTGCGTCAAAGTCTCCAGATACTCGATTGCCCTGCGATAATCACCCATGCCATACGCCGAGCGCCCCGCCAGCAACAACGCTTCGGAGTCTTGATTCACCAGCGGGCGCACCGCCTCCAGCGCCTCGCGATACCGAGTCTGCCGGTAGAACTCCTCCGCCTGGCGAAGCTCAACCTGGCCAGCCCAAACCAACGCCCCGAATGCGGCGCCAAGGAGTAGTATTCGCATCCGTTACTTTCTTCCAATGGTACAACAACATCCCGGCGATACCGGGCCGGCGGATCGTAACCGCGCGCCCGTGAGACACATCTCTTATGTACCGGCGTAGTATAGTATCCTCGGATTTGGGAAACACTCACCCCGTTGGAGGTTCAGAATGAAGATTTGGCAGAAATTGGCGAGTTTGACCGCCATGGCGGCGCTGTTCACGTTTAGCGCCCTGGCGCAGACCGCGTCGCTCGAAGGCGAAGTGAAAGGTGAAGACGGCAAGCCGCTCAAGGACGCCCTCATCAAACTGGAACGTAAAGACATTAAAGGCTCTTACAAGGTCAAAACGAACAAGAAGGGGCAGTGGTTCCACGCCGGATTGCCTCTAGGCACCTATGACATCGCCTGCGAAGTCGACGGCGTCGTAAAGGACCAGGTCAAGGGCGTCCGGACCCGCCTCGGCGATCCGCTGCCGATTAACTTCGATCTCTCCAAGCTGGCCAATCAGCGCAAGGCCATGGAGCAGGCGGTAGCCACCGGTAAGGTGACCGAAGAGATGTCGCGCGAAATGTCGAAGGAGCAAAAAGAGGCGCTGGAAAAACAAGCCAAGGAACGCGCCGCGGCGATGGCCAAGAACAAGGAATTGAACGACGCCTTTAACACCGGCATGGAAGCGCTGAAGACCAAGAACTTCGCCGGCGCCATCGAAGCCTTTGACAAGGCCGCGGTTATGGATCCCAAACAGGTCGTAATCTGGGCCAACAAAGCCGAAGCGCACGTCGGACTGGCCGGCACCAAGACCGGCGACGAACAGACCGCCGAGCTCAACAAGGGCATGGAAGCCTACGGCAAGGCCCTCGAATTGAAGGGCGACGACGCCGGCATGCACAACAACTACGCGCTGGCGCTCGCCAAGGCGAAGAAATACCCCGAAGCCCAGGCCGAGCTCGACAAAGCCGCTCAGTTGGACCCTCCCAACGCCGGCCGCTACTATTACAACCTCGGCGCCATTCTCACCAACGTGAACCAACTGGAGCCCGCCGGAACCGCCTTCAAGAAGGCGATTGAAGCCGACCCCAATTACGCCGACGCGCACTTCCAGTACGGCCTCTATCTCTTCAGCAAAGCCACGATCACCGCCGACGGCAAGACGGTCCCGGTGGCGGGCACCATGGAATCCTTCCAGAAGTATCTGGAACTCCGTCCCGATGGCCAGTTCGCCGAAGCCGCCAAGGGCATGATGCAGGCCGCGGGCTCCTCCGTCACCACCGAGTACAAGAACCCGAACGCTCCCGCCGCCAAGAAGAGCACCACCAAAACAAAGAAGTAACAGCCGAATCGAAAAGGGCGTCCAATGAAATGGACGCCCTTTTTCTATCTAAACCCAAATGATCCGTACCCTCATCGGAATCCTCGTCTCGCTGTTCGTGCTCACCTTCGTCCGCGCGATTTGGGGAATCCTGCAGAAAGCGGTGGTCGATGAAGTAAAGTCCGCCGTTGGCGGCGATGCGCCGCCGCAAGCGCAAGGCAAAGGCGCCCCTACCGCCGACACTACGCTCCGCAAATGCGTAACGTGCAACACGTATAAGCCGCAGTCGACAATGATCCACTACGGCGCTGGCGATAAGAGCATGTACTTCTGCTCCGCCGAATGCGAAAAGCAAGCTCACGGCTGATCGGCTACTTCGCCCGAGCCAACTGCGCCATTCGCGCATTCAGCGCCTGCAACTGCCGCAGGTCGTCTTCGGCCTGCTGAAACGCGGTCTGTATTCGCGATAGGTCGCCCGCCTGCAATCCTCCGCCCGCCGCTTCCCGCGTCTGCACGTTCAGCGTGAAGTTCCGGTAAAGATCGCTTACCTCGCGGTAGCGCCGCAGCAGCGACACCAGGAACAATTCCCGCCGACGGTTAATGTCTTCAATTTCCTTGGAGACGCCCGCCACTTTGGCCGCCGCCGATTCGGCGCGCGCCAATCGGTCCGTCATCAGCCGCTCCGATGTCTCAACCTTTACCAGCCGTTCTGACTTGGCCTGCAGCTCGGCCTGGAGCGCCTCGCCCACTCGCCTCGCTGACTGCACATCCTCCCGCAGTTCGTCTAATTGGCCGCGCAACTTCTTAGCCTCCGCTTCCATGGTACCCGCCGCGGCTTCGGCCCGCGCCGAAGCGTCGCGCGCTGCGCTCAACGCCTTCGCCTGCTCTTTGAGCTGTTCGCGCAGTTCGTCGATCGTCTTCAAATAAGGCCCCGGATCCGCTCCGCTCGGCACGCGGACAATGCGCGTTTCCGTCGTCGCGGCGGGCTCGGTACCCGCCTCGGGCTCCGCTGCGGGTTCGGCCGCCGGAGCCTTTCCGGTACGTTCCAACTGACTCACCCGCTCCCAAGCCGCACGCCGGTCATGCTCGGCGCGCCACCAGCCTATCGCGGCGATCACCGCCGGAATCAGGCACAGAATGGGAATTAGCCGGCGCATGGCTATCCTCACTTTCGCAACGCAAAACGGGCGCGGTTGGGGATGTCCCGTTCTCCATTCAGTAAATCGACATTCGTGGTCCGCGACTTGGCGCCGCGCAACTCCACGACTACGCTCCAATGGGTCGCGGCTGCCGTTATCGCCTTATTCACCGCGTCAGGGATCTCCCCCCGGCTCCGGCAGAATGTACCCATGCCGCCACTCTCCTCGGCCAGTTGCATCAATCCGCGCTGATACGCCTCGTTAATCGGATCCGAGAAGTAGTTAAGATGCACGACAAACAAAGGGGTCTCCGACCCCGCCAGCCCATCGGAAAGCTTTTGAATCTTCTCGCGAATCAACTGATCTGGAAACCGGCGGCTCAAATCCCGCGAATCGCTCGAGTTGATGACCGGATTCGTGAAATCCTCGCGGTAGTTGTAGATATTGCTATCGGTGACGTAGAGCACCGCCACCCGGACATTACTCCGTGTCAGAAGCGAATCGCCGATCCCCGCAGCCGATTCAATGGTCGTAAGCAGCCCCGCCTTGCCCGTCGCCGCATAACCGGCGATGGCAGCCGCAATCTTCTCACGGTCCGGAGTAGGGTCCTCCATCACATGCAAAACGTCCTGCGATTTTAATAGCCCTACCCAGGCGTTTTTCGGCAACTCGGCCAGCCGCTCTTTGAGCGCGGCGCGCGCGGTGTCAACCAGCGTCAGGTCCCCGGTCAGATCCAGCACCACAAGCAGCATCAGATCGTCCTTCGGGCCGAGAACCCGGAGCACTTTCGCCTCGGCGCCATCGAGCGTCGCCTTGAACGCCGCTCGATCGAGCGGTGGCTCCTGCTCCGGCGCAGCGACATGCAGCGACGTTCGCAAAGGCCGGCGCGATTCGGCCGCGGTCAACAGCCCCGCTACCGCAATCGCCGCTAAAATCGCCTTCATCAGAAACTCAACCTCATTCCTACCTGGATGACGCGCCCGCCCACCGATCCGATGATCCTTCCCGCGTTCACATTGGGCGCCGAAGCCGGACCGATCATCACATCCGGGTCCGACCAGTTCCCGGTATGCGTAAAGTTAAAGCCGGTCGCCGTCAATTCAACCACTCTCTCCGTCGTCAAGGCAAATCGCTTGGTCACCGAAAGATCGTGATTCTGCCCGCCCGGCGACAGCAGATGCGGATGCGTGCGCGGCCCGTTACCGATCGTAAAATCGGCCGGCTGCGCGAACGCTGCTGGATTGAACCACTGGTCCGGACCGCGATTGGCAACGGCGGGGTCCACTCCCGGCACCAGGTTGACGCGCAGTGCGTCCACGATGCCCCCCGTGTTGTTGAACTGCGGCCGCAGCGCCAGCGGCTCCCCGCTCTGCAGCGACGTAATGCCGCTTACCGACCAGCCGTCGACAAAGTGCCGCCGCCAGTCGCTGTACGTCAGTAATGCCTTCTTCGACCCGATCGGCAACTCGTATGCAAAGCTCAGTGAGATCCGGTGCGGGTTGTTGCTCGAAGTCAGCGACCACTCATTGTTCCGGTTGTAAAAGTCTTGCGTGCCGTATGGCCCCGAGTAGTCGTCCATCTGTTTCGAGAACTCATACGTCCCATTCAGCGTCAACCCGGTCGACGAGCGCTTCTCTAGCCGCACCGACGCCGCATTCCGCTTGTAGTTCCCCACCGGCCAGGAACTGTAAATTTCGAATCGCTGGTACTGCGGATACGGCCGCAGCGTGCGGCGGAACGCCTCCGTGTTCAGCGCATCCCGATAGGTCAGCGCCGAAACCGGAATCGCATTCGGGTTGGCCGACGAATTGGACACAAATAGGCGCTGTCCCCTCGAATGGCCGAGGCTTACGCTCACGATCGTCTGCCCCCGTAGTTCCCGCTCCATGGACAGCCCCGCCGACTGATACAGCGGCAAAGTCCCGCTAGCGTCCACTAGATCCGCATTCGTGTAGTTCGCCGCTTCCGGCCGGAGATCCGGCAGCGGGTTCTGGAGCGGCGGAAACCCGTTACCGAGCTTCATGGCCGGCTGCAATTGAATGTTCGGCGAAATCAGGGTCGGAATTCCCACGAACCCCTGCGTAGCCCACTGCGTCGTGTAAATCGGAATCGTGCTGAAGCTCAAACCATAACTGAGCCGCACAACGCTTTTGGAATCGCCGCGCGGATTCCATGCCATCCCGAAACTCGTCTCCGGCCGTGTCCGAACCGGCTGCATCGCGCGCCCTCGCCCATCCCGATTGGCGAACACAAGGGCGCCGAGATTACCGGTCTCAGAATTGAACATGTTCAAATCTACGGTCGCGAACCGGTCGTACTTCTCGACCCTCGGCTCGGAGATTTCCAAGGCGAAGTTCACGCTCAACGTCAGATTTCGAGAATGCTCGTAACTGTCGCTGGCCTGTATCCGGTAGTGACTGGCCCGCCAGTACGATGGGTTTTCCACTACGGTCGCATTCGCCGATTCCGAAAGCCCGAGCAGAAAACTCGCGAACGGGTGGCCGGTATTATTGATGCCCGGCAGCGAAGTAATCGACGGCCCAAATTGGAAATTGCCCGCCGGGCTTTGCGGCATGTACGCATTGACTTGATACCGGCGAAACTGCCCTATTCCCCGCAGGCGATGCTTTCCGCGGCGCGTCGAGAACGACTCCGTCAAGTAGTAATAATTGTGCGAATTGGTCGAAATGGGGTTGTTCCGGCCCATTCCCAGATAAGTCGAGAATCGGAACGCCGGGAACGCGCCGCTCAACGGACCGGTCAAGCCGATGGCGTCCAATGCGCCAAGCTGGTCCGGCCGGCCGTTCAGGCTGCGATCCGAGATGAGGTCAAGTGTAAGCGTCTGAATCGTCGCCGCGCTGCGCGTATAAGTCCAGTCGAACGTGCCGCGCCGCGCACTGTAGTCCCGGTCATTGTTGTTCGAATCCGCAATCGTGTCGAAGTATCGGGAAGAGACCGCTTTACCGTTGGTAAACGACCCGCTGAAGGTCGCCCGGTGCTTTTCCGCCAGCGAGTGGTCTACTTTAAAGATCATTCCATTGGCCTGATTGCTCTCCGGCGAAAACACGAAATAGTTGTTGCGGAAAAACGGCCCGGCATCGGAATTCGGCAACGGGTAGTAACCCACCGATTTCACCGCCACCGGATCCAGCCGCGCCGCGGGCAGCGTGTTGTTCGGAAACGGGTCCCGCATGGATTGAAGATTGTCGACGCTCACCGGCTGGGATGGATCGAAATTCGGGTTGGGCCTCGTCGACGCCGGATCATATACCGGAAGCGCCAACCCGGCGTTATCCACGGTACGGGAAAAGTCCCCGTTTCGCTCTTCCGGAATCGCAATAGTGCGCAGGAACGACCGTCCGATCCGCTCCCGCACGCCTTCGTACGTTACGTTGAAAAACGTCCTTCGCGAACCGTCGTAAATCTTCGGAATCACCACCGGCCCGCCCACATTGAAGCCGAACTGATTCCGTCTCAGCAGGTTTCTCGACCCGCCGCGCTGCACCACTTCGTGCGGCGTCGCGTCCAATTTATCGTTGCGCAAATTCTCGTAAACGCGCCCATGCCAACCCGCCCCCGGAGATGCCCCGCGGGTGCGTTTTCCGGGCGCGTCCGGACGCAGCCCCATGTCGCGCGTGAGCACTTTGAACTCTTCGACCGCTCGTTCCAATTCGGACTGGGGCTTCGGTGCTTGCGTTCTAGGCCGCTGCGGTTGTTGCCAGCCAAAGGCGATCGCGGCGGAGAGCAAACTTCCAGCGAGCCACCGCGTCGAGTGTCGCATACTAACAGTGTACTCAGACAGTGCATGCAAATGACATTAGGCGACATTACGCAGCGGCTGGGGGCCGTGCTCCATGGGGATCCGAATCTGGAAATCCACGGCGTCGCCGGCATGGAACACGCCGGCCCCGGTCAACTGACATTTCTGGCTAACCCCAAATATGCCAGCAAGGTAAAGAACACTCGCGCTTCGGCGATTCTGGTGGCCCAGCCGCTTTCGGACCTTCCCATCGCCTCGGTCGTCAGCAAGAACCCATATCACGATTTCGCCCGTGCCCTCGAGTTCTTTTACCAGCCCCCGCGACCCGAGCCCGGCATCCATCCCCTGGCCTTCGTCGACCCCTCCGCCGTCATCGGTCCGGACGCCTCCATCGGGCCCTTTGCCTGTGTCGGTCCCCGCGTGACGATCGGCGCCCGCTGCACACTCTTCCCGCACGCTGTCGTATACGAAGGCGCTGAAATCGGCGATGATTTCCTTGCGCATTCCCACTCGGTCGTTCGCGAGTTCTGCCGCATCGGCCATCGCGTCATCCTGCAAAACGGGGCCGTAGTCGGCGGCGACGGCTTCGGCTTCGCCAAGACCCGCGAGGGCACCCACTACAAGATCGTCCAGTCCGGCATTACCGTCATCGAAGACGACGTCGAGATTCAATCGTTGACTGCCATTGACCGCGCCACCGTCGGCGAAACCCGCGTCGAGCGCGGCGCCAAGATCGACAATCTCGTGCAAGTCGGCCACGCCAGCGTCGTCGGAGAAGACAATATCATCTGCTCCCAGGCTGGACTGGCGGGCAGTTCCGTTCTGAAAAGGAATGTCCTGCTCGCCGGCCAGGTAGGCATCAGCGGCCACTTGACCATCAACGACAACGCCATCATCTACGCGCAAAGCGGCATCGGCGGGGACGTGCCCGCCGGCGCCGTCATGTCCGGCTCCCCGGCCTTTGACGCCCGCGTCTGGCTTCGCGCCATCACCGCCTTCCAAAAACTGCCCGCCATGTTGACCACGATGCGAGAATTGGAAAAGCGCGTGGCCGAATTAGAATCTCGCGGCGAGGATTCCGAAGCATGAGCGATCCGTTGGCCCGGCCCCCGTTGGCCTTTGAAGACTCCGAATTCCTGCGCTCGGAGGAAGCCCGTAGCGTCCGGATCCTCAGCGAATACTTGAAGCCGCTTGGCATCTTCCACCGCAACCGCATTCGCGACACCGTGGCGTTCTTCGGCTCGGCCCGCATTACCGAAGACGGCCCATTGAGCGAATACTATGAGGCGGCCCGTCTGCTCGCCGCCAAGGTCACAACCTGGAGCGAAAACCTCCCCGATAACAATCGCCGCTTTGTGGTCTCCACCGGCGGCGGTCCAGGCATCATGGAAGCCGCCAACCGCGGCGCCACCGAAGCGGGCGGCAAATCAATCGGCCTCAACATCCGCCTCCCGTTTGAGCAGACTCCGAATCGCTTCATCTCCGACGGACTCTCGCTCGAGTTCGGCTACTTCTTCCTCCGTAAGTTCTGGTTCGCTTACCTCGCCAAAGCGCTCGTCGTCTTCCCCGGCGGATTCGGAACCATGGATGAGCTGTTCGAAATTCTCACCCTCGTCCAAACCCGTAAGCTCCACAAGGAGATGGTCGTTATCCTTTACGGAAGCGTCTTCTGGAAGGAAGTCTTCAATTTCGAGGCGCTTGCCAAATACGAAATGATCTCCCCGGAGGACCTCAACATCTTCCAATTTGCCGACGATCCCGACGGCGCTTTTCTCCTGCTGCGGGACGGTCTCACACGGCTCTACCTTAGTCCCCAGGAGATGGACGCTCCGGACATCGCGCCCGGTATCGCCCATACGCGTAACGAGTGAAAACGTCCGACTCCACGATGAACATCTCCAGCGGCGCGCCTGTCCGCCGGCCGTTTTCCTGGCGCAATGCGCTCGGCAAACTGGAGATCGTCACGATTTCCCTGCTCGTACTGGTTTGGACGCTCTCCAAAATTGCGCCGCAGTCGATCCTGGTCCCCATCGCTTCCATGGGGCTCTTTGTCGCCGGAACCTGGACCGCCTTCCGCTGGGTTCGACGCCTGGTCCGCCACGCCATCTGGCGGCTGCGCAATCGCCTTCTCCTAAGCTACGTCTTTATCGCAGTCGTCCCTGTTCTCCTGCTCGGAACTCTCGGCATCTATGGCGCCTGGGCCATTTCCGGGCAAGTTGCGGCCTACCTTATAGCGCAGGAGTTCGAGCAGGACCTGGACTCGCTGCGAGCCAGCGCCCTGGCGATGCTCCAGGCCATCGAGCAGGAGCCAACCCCTCAGCCCGGCCGCCTCGCACAATATCTCGGCAGCCGCTTTCCCAACATCGAAATTCTCGTCACTGACGGCGCCAATCACGTTCTACGATCCCCGCCCGGCTCAAAGCTCGATCATCCAGCCGACGCGGAAGTCGAGGTTAAGAGCGCTGTGCTCAAGGACGGACTCCTCTACTCCGGGGTCCACCTTCACAACAAAAACCGGCAGGTCACATTCCTGGTCCCTATCCGCAAACGCTACCTGCAGAATCTTATTCCCAACCTGGGCGAAATCGCGGTCCTGGATTTCGCGAGCCAGGATTCCCGCGGCCGCATTCAAATGAATCTGCACGCGGACCCGGCGCCGGACAATTCCCGCTCGCTGGCCCCGCCCGTCAATTTCTTCGACTTCCAAATCCCGTGGGGCATGCCGATCAGCGTCTTCGTCTGGGAACATCCGAAGCAGGAGAGCAAGGCCGTTCTCGGCGTCCACACTCGCATCTCCCAGGTCTTCCGCGTGATCTTTTCGCAAAAGGCCGATTGGGATCAGCCCTGGCTCATCTATCTCTTCTACGCCCTCGCCATCACGTTCCTCGTCGTCGAACTCGTCGCTCTCGCCATCGGCATTTCCATCACGCGCACCATGACCAAGGCCGTGCATTATCTTTACGAAAGCACGCAACGAGTCCAGGCCGGCGACTTCACCTATCGCATTCCCGTCAAAGGGAACGACCAGCTCGCCAACCTCGGCCAGAGCTACAACATGATGATCGAGAATCTCGATCGGCTGTTAAAGGTCGCCAAAGAGAAGGAGCGCCTGCAGGCCGATCTGGACATCGCCAAGGAAGTCCAGGAACAGCTCTATCCCCGCACCGTTCCCGACGTCAACGGCCTGCAGATTACGGCTCTCCTCAATCCCGCAAAAAGCGTTTCCGGCGACTTCTACGACTACCAGAAAATGGACGCGACGCACTGTACCATCGTGCTCGGCGATGTCGCCGGCAAAGGTATCAGCGCCGCCCTCCTCATGGCCAACATTCAATCCGCCATGCGAGCGCAGCTTCGATTCGTACAGGAGCGCCAGTCTGAAATCTGCACCGAAACCATTGTTTCCCAGATCAACAAACACCTCGCCGCTAACACCACAACCGAGAAATACGCGACATTTTTCTTTTCCGTCTACGATGAATCCACCGGCGAGCTCGTCTCAACCAATGCCGGGCATCTTCCGCCCATCCTCCTGCGTGGCGCCGAGGTTCACCGCTTAGACGTCAACGGAATGGTGGTCGGCATCTTCCCGCAAGCGAAATACGATTCCAGCCGCGTCACCCTGGAAAAGGGCGACATGCTGCTCCTTTACACGGACGGCATCACCGAACCCGAAAACGAATACGGAGAAATGTTCGGCGAAGACCGCCTCATCGAAACCGTCCAGCGCGTCGCATCCAAAACCAACGAAGAAGTCCTCCGGGAAGTCTTTGACGCCGTCAATCAATGGACCTTCGCGCCCGATTCGGCCGACGACATGACGATGATGATCATCCGGAGAGTCTAGTGGCCCTCACCAACAAAGACCCTCATCTGCGGCGCTTCCGACGGCGGATCGTCGAAATCGTTGTCTCCATCACAGTCGTCATCGCCGTCGGCGCGGCCGGTTACACCGCCTTCGCCGGTTACCCCTTGTTTGAAGCCGTCTACATGGCTCTCACCACGGTGACGACCATCGGCTACGGAGAGGTTCTGCCATTGGGCCGGGCGGGGCGGCTTTTCAACATTTTTTACATCATCGTCGGTGTGGCCACAATGTTCGTTGCCATCGGCGTGCTGACGCAGGCGATGATCGAACTGGAACTTAGCGGATACTTTCCAAAGAAGCGCAGACGCCGGATGATCGAAAATCTCAAATCCCACTACATCATTTGCGGCTACGGCCGCGTCGGGCGCAGCGCCTCCGAAGAGCTCAAAAAGGCCGGTAAGACTGTACTCGTTGTCGACCGGAACGAAGAACGCGTCGAGCGCGCCCTGCAGAACGGTTTCCTCGCCGTCGCCGCCGATTCCACGCGCGATGAAACCCTGCGCGAAGTAGGCATCGACCGCGCCAACGGCCTCATCGCCGCCCTCGCTACCGACGCCGATAACACCTACCTCATCCTCAGCGCGAAGGCGCTCAACCCAAAGCTTCCTGTCGCCACCCGCGTTAGCGAAGAGGAGTCCGAACGGAAGCTCCGGCGGGCCGGCGCGGACGTCGTCTTCGCACCTTACACCATCACCGGCCAACGCCTGTCGCAGTCACTCCTCAAGCCCCACGTAAACGAGTTCATCGACTTTACCACCGGCCACGATACCGGACTCGACATTCGCATCGAACAGGTTCAGGTTTCCCCGCATTCCGAGTACGTCTCCAAGTCCCTGCGCCAGGCACAACTCCGTGCCGACCTCGGCGTCATCGTTCTCGCCATTCGCAAGGCCTCCGGCCAGATGATCTTCAATCCGCCAGCCGATGCCGAAATCGGAGGGGGCGATCATCTGATTGTCATGGGCGAACCCGCTCAGCTCCGCCGTTTGGAAGAACTGTTGGAGGAGAGGGTCGCATGAAGATTCTCACCGCCGCGGAAATGCGAGAGGTCGACCGGCGCACCATCGAATCGGGCATTCCCGGCCTGATTCTCATGGAGAACGCGGCTCATCGCGTCGTCGAAGTTCTCGCACGGGAATGCGCCCCGTTGAAGGAACAGCGCATTTTGGTCTTCTGCGGCAAGGGCAACAATGGCGGTGACGGTCTGGCCATCGCCCGCCTGCTCCATGTCAACTACCGTCCGGCGTCGCTCGATGTCATTCTCGCCGCAACCCCTGCCGAACTGCAAGGCGATGCTTATGCGAACTTGGCGATGCTGCGCGCCAGCGGCTTCGAATCCATTCATGATGGCGTCCCGGACGACGCTCGTGGCGCGACGCTCATCATCGATGCGCTGCTCGGAACCGGCATCGACGGCAACGCGCGCGGCCGGGCCGCCGAATTGATCATCGAGCTCTCTTTCGGTTTTCCCGGCGCAAAAATCTGCGCCGTCGATCTTCCCAGCGGAATGGCCTCCGACAGCGGCGACTCCGGCACCCCCGTCTCCCGCGCCGACTTCACCGTCACCTTCACCGCTCCCAAACTCTGTCACGCGCTTCCCCCAAACTGCGACCGGACGGGCTCATTGATTGTCGGCCCCATCGGTTCCCCGGCCGCGCTCATGGAAGACATTCCCCGCAATTGGATCGAACCGTCCCTCTTCGCTGAAATCCTGGAGCCCCGCGCCCGCGCCGGCCACAAAGGAACTTACGGCCACGTACTGGTTATTGCCGGTTCGCATAACAAACCCGGGGCCGCGGCCATGGCCGGCATCGCCGCATTGCGCGCGGGCGCGGGTCTTGTCACGGTTGCTTCCGCCGAATCCGCGCTCTCCGCCATCTCATCGCACGCGCCGGAACTCATGACCGTTCCGCTGACCGGTATCGACCAGGCGCTCAGCCAGAAAACCATCGTTGCCATAGGGCCCGGCCTCGGCACGGATCCAGAAATCGTGGCCATGGTTCGGCGGCTGGTCGCCGAAGTCGCGCAGCCGATGATCATCGATGCCGATGCCCTCAATGCGCTGGCGGGGATTGAATGGCCGGGCGCCGCGGGTCCGCGAGTCCTCACGCCCCACCCCGGCGAAATGGCGCGTCTCCAGGGGCATCCCGTCGAGAACCGCATCGACGACGCCTCCGATCTCGCCCGCCATTGGCGGGTCACCGTTCTCCTCAAAGGCCAGCGCACCGTGATCTCTTCCGCTAACGGCGAAATCTGGATCAACCCCACCGGCACTCCCGCTATGGCCACCGGCGGCAGCGGCGATATTCTTACCGGACTCATCGCCGGCCTCGCCGCCCAGCACCCGGCGCGTCTCCACGAAGCCGTCATCGCCGCCGCCTGGCTTCACGGCAGGAGCGGAGAACTGGCCGCCGCTGAGCTCGGCGAAATGTGCGTCGTCGCCACGGATCTTCTTAAATTCCTCCCTCAAGCCATCCGCGCCGCCCATGCCTGAGTATTTCTCCGAAAGCCCGGAGCAAACCGCCCAAATCGCCCATCGGATCGCGGCGTTAATCCCTAAACCCGCCATCGTCCAGATAACCGGCAATCTGGGCGCCGGCAAAACGACGCTTACAAAGCATCTCGTCGAAGCCTGGCAAGCCGCGGGCGCCGGCGAAGTCTCCAGCCCCACTTTTACCCTCATTCACGAATATGGCGAGCCCGTCGCCGTCTATCACATCGATCTGTACCGCCTCGAAAAACCGCACGAATTCTACTCGCTCGGCCTGGAAGAGATCTTCGATGCGAATGCCCGCGTTCTGATCGAGTGGGGAGAGAAGTTCGCGCCCCTCCTCCCGCCTGATCGTTGGCGCATCACGATTGAACACGCGGGCGGCGATAACCGCAAGATTACAGTAGATCGTCCGTAGCCGCGTACATCTCCGCTACCTGCGAAGCGTATTTCTCCAGCACCTTGCTGCGCCGCACCTTCATTGTCGGCGTTAATTCCCCGCCCTCAATCGAGAACTCATTGGGGAGCACGCGAAACTTTTTCACCTGCTCATACGGCGCCAATTGTGCATTCGCCGCCTTCACCGCCCTCTTGACCGCCTGCTGTACCGACGGCGCCGCCGCCAACTCTTCCAGGGGCTTTCCGCGCAACCCATCCATCGCCTCCGCCGCGGGGGCATTGATCGTGAACAGCGCGGAAACGTAAGGCTGCCGGTCACCCGCCAAAACCATCTGGCTGATCAACGGCTCCGTCTTGAACAACTCCTCCACCCGCGACGGATATATCTTCTTGCCGTTCGATGAAACGATGATTTCCTTCTTCCTGCCTGTAATCGAGACATAGCCGTCCTTGGCGATCTCCGCAATGTCGCCCGTGTGCAGCCACCCCTCGCGGAATACATCGGATGTCGCCTTCGGATCGTTGAAATATCCCATCGCCAACGTCGGGCCTGAAACCAGCAGTTCTCCATCGTCGGCCAATTTCAGCTTCACGCCGGGAAGCGCGGGACCGATCGATCCGATCCGCTGCCGGCGCGGCAGATTCAGCGTCAAAATCCCGCCTTCGGTCAACCCGAAGCCCTCATGCAGCGGCATGCCGATAGCTTCATAAAACAACGCCAACTCGCGCGCCAGTGGAGCCGCACCCGACACCGCATACGTCAACTCCCCGCCCAGCCGTTCCCGGATCTTTGAAAAAACCAGCTTGTCGAACAGCGCCAACAGAACTCGCATCCGCAGTGGAACGGATTTTCCGGCCTGACGCAGCTTAACCGCCTCCGCGCTCATGCCGATGGCGACATAAAACAGCTTCTTCGCCGCACCGCCCCGCTTCTGAATCTCCGTCCGAACGCTGGCGTATACGCGCTCCCAAACCCGCGGCGGCGCCAGGAAAAACGTCGGCTTCACCGCCTTAAACTCGTGTGGCATTCGCGCAAGGCTCTCGGAGAAGTACACGGGAATCGACATCGCGAGCGGCAGCAGTTCAATCCCCAGGCGCTGCGCAATATGCGCCGATGGCAGGAACGCCAGCACCCGGTCCTTCGGCCCCAGTTCCACAACCTTCTTACCAATATCGACATTGGCTACAAGCGCAGCGTGGGAAACCTCCACGAACTTCGGTTCGCCTGTAGCGCCCGAAGTCAAATACAAAATCGCCCGCTGCTCAGGCATCACGCCCAGCCGAATCCGCTCGAAATACTCCGGGTCGTCCTCCATGGCCGCCCGTCCGCGCGCCCGGACCTCTTCCAGCGACATCACGCCATCCACCAGCCCCGTCATCACCACCCATCGCGCTTCGAGTTCGCCCGCGCCCGCGGCCTGCAGGGCGTTGTAGGTCTTGCCGTCCTCCACAAAAATCGTCTTCGCGCCGCAGCGCCGCAGCGCCGACACCTGGTCCACGGCCTGGCTGTTGACATACAGTGCCGCCGAGGTCGACCCGTTCGTCATGATGCCGATATCCAGCAGGTAGAACTCCGCCCGCGTCTCGCTCCCCACGCCCACCATATCGCCGTTCTGCACTCCCATCGAACGGAGGCCGCAGGCGATTTCCTGCACAATCGTGCGGTACTCTCGCCATGTATACGTCCGGTACTCCCGGCCCGCCTTCGTCACCACCGGTTGATGCAACGCTGCGTCGTCGCCATGCGCCGCTACCGCCTCTTCCAACAATGAATAGACCGTTCGCTTCAGCATCGAGAGCCATGCTAACACGCGCCCCCGTTTACAATAAGAGTAGATGCATTTTGAACGGGAACTGGCGGTTGTCCGCCGTATTGCCACACGTAGCGCCCAGCAGTCCATGAAGCACTTCGAAGCCGGGATCCAAATGGAGGATAAGAGCGACGACTCCCCGGTCACCAACGCCGACCGCGAAGCGGAAACATACATTGCCGCCGCCCTGGAGGAAGCCTTTCCCGAGGACGGCCAAATGGGTGAGGAAGGCGTCGCCAAGCCCTCCCGCTCCGGCCGTACCTGGATTATTGATCCCATCGACGGCACGCGCGATTTCATCCGCGGCAATGCCCAATGGGGCGTCCTCATCGGACTGGAAGCGGATGGAAAACCTGTGGCCGGCGTTGCCCACTTTCCTGTTATGGGCAAGACCTACATGGCCTCCACCGGCGGCGGGGCCTGGTGCAACGACAGCCGCATCCGCGTCTCTTCGATCGACCGCCCGGAGCGCGCCGTCCTGTGCTTCAACGGGTTGCAGAACAACCGGAAATGGGCCTATCGCGACACCGTGCTCGACTTCATGTCCAGGTTCTGGTGCGTCCGCAGCATGTCCGGCTCTCCGGACATTATGATGGTCGCCAGCGGCCAGGCCGACGTCTGGATTGAGCCCAGCGCCAAAGCCTGGGACCTTTGCCCCATGAAGGTTATCGTCGAAGAAGCCGGTGGCAAGTTCTTCAACTTCGAAGGGACGGATTCCATCTACGCGGGCAACGCGCTGGCGTGCACGCCGGCTTTCGAACAACTCCTGCGCGACACCTTCGTTAAGGCTTAATCTCCTCCGTTGCCGTCCGGCTGATGCACTCGCACCACTCCTTCGTCATGTAGAACGTCGATCCGTCCGACGTGCGCGCAACGTTATAAACGAAGCCCCAGTCCACGGCCGGTTCCACCGTTCCCAACACGAGTTCCTTCCTGCGTCCCCACCGCGAGAACAGGAACGCTCCCGACTCCGGCTCCAGCCAACCCAAGGCTAGCCGCGGCGCGCCCTTTACCTTTCGAGCAAATACCCGTACGCGCCCGGGATGCTCGCGATCCGGCTTCATCGAGAACCACGACGCCAATCGCCCAAACAGACCCGCCAGGAAGAATCGCGCAATCCGGAAGAGCAGCGGCAGAAATGCCACAATCGCTCCGACGATGACGAAGAGCACCGGCAGCGCCACCCACGGATATTGGTACGCCAGCAGCAGCAGCGCAACCACGCTTATATCCTCCGCCACGCTGATGAACGAATGCGTCGTGGGTTCGGGGGTTGCATGCGCCAGCAGCCGGAAACCCATCTTGGAGGAGTGCGTGCCCAGCGCCAGCGTCCCGGCGCCCAGCATCGCCAGCATCTTCACGATCGGGTCGAGATCGGCTGTCGCGCTCAATGCCAGCAGTGCGCCGCCCACCGGGCGAACGAACGTGTGGATCCCATCCCAAATCGGTGTGAAGAACGGAACTTTGTCGGCGACGAACTCCGCCAGATACATTACGCCGGCGACTGTCAATACCACCGGGTGCGCCATCAGATTCAGTTCGCCGGGCAGGTTATGCAGCCATCCAAACCTAAGGCCCAGACCCGTCACCAACACCGCGGCATAGAGGTTTAACCCCGCGCCGATCGCTAACCCAAGGACGTTCGAAAGCAGCGCCCAATTATCCATACGTACCTACGATCGGGATGCCACCATCCGGTAAAGGAATAGCAGAATAATGGCCCCGACCACGGACATGATGAACCCGGCAGGCTGTCCGGCCGCGTACCAACCCATCGTCTGTCCTACCCAACTGCCGATGAAGGAACCGACAATGCCGATTATTATCGTCATGATCATCCCGCCCGGATCCTTTCCAGGCATCAGCAGCTTCGCGACGATTCCGACGACCAAACCCGAAATGATAGTGCCGATCAAACCAAACATTGCGTTGCTCCCGTTCAGCGATCTTGAGGTGTTTAAACTGCCGCACGGCGCTGGGCTAACCATACGCCAATCCGTGAGTCACCGTACCATAGACTACTAACGAGTGCAAAGGATTCGAAATTTTCACCGCTGGGCGCCGTGGTGGCTCGCCGCAATGGTCGGATTGCTCTATCTTCCACTCGCCTATGCCGTCGGCCTGGCCGTACTGGACCCTGCTAAGGGTGGCGAGCATGTCCAGTTATTTCTTCCGTTGTTTGCATACTTTACCTACTGGGTACTAGCGGTTGTCTTCAACATGAGAACCGCCGTAGTGACCGCGGGGGGAATGACCCTCAACCTCCGCCCATTCCCTATCGGCAACGGGCAGAAAATCGAACGCGACCGCATCGCCGTCTGCTACGTTCGCCACATCATTGAATACGAGGACGGTGTCGAAATTGAAAACTTCTACACCGCCGGCGTGGAAACGAAAGAGGGCCAACAGATCGACGTCTTTGTCCCGCTGGAAACCGAAAACGACGGCAACCAAGCCGCCTACCGCATCGGTGAAGTCTTAAACTCTGATCCCACCGTCCGCCCGATTCCCGTCCACACCGTAGTCAGGACATCCCAGGACGGTACGTTCCTCCGCCAGGCCATCGTCTGGTCGATTCTCCTGTTGCTCTCTGTTGCCGTGGGAATCGTTTGGGACGTCATGTCCAGCACACGCCACTTCTACTTCTGAGGAATGGTATAGCGTATCGGTGTGAAGCGCGCCATCGTTCTGCTTGCCCTCTCCGCCGTGCTCCCGGCGCAGCCGGCGAGCCCCTGCCAACCCTGCCATCCGGCCATCGTCGCCTCCTTCGCGCAAACCGGCATGGGCCGTTCTTTCAAGCCCATCGAAAACGCAGCGCTTCCCGAGTTCCGCTCTCCATTCCGCTTCTATCACGCGCCCTCGGCCCGCTACTACGAAATGAGCGTCATCAATGGCCGCCCCCAGCAACGCCGCTGGCAGTTGGATGCGGCCGGCAAGGAGATCAACAGCCTCGTCGTCGCCATCGATTACGTTATCGGTTCCGGCAATCATTCGAAGACGTACGCCCATCGGGCGCCATCCGGCAAACTCATCGAACTGCCCGTAAGCTGGTACTCCGACGAGGGCGGCCACTTCGCCATGAGCCCCGGCTACGATCGCCCCCGCCACTCCGATTTTCAACGCGAAATTCCCGACTCCTGTCTCTTCTGCCACAACGGTTACCCTGGGCCGGCGGGACTGGCGCATGGCATCGATTGCGCCCGCTGCCACGGCGATGCCGCCGCCCACGCTTCCGGAAAGGGGCCCGTCGTCAACCCCGCCAAACTCCCCGCTGCCCGTCAATCCGAAGTCTGTCTGCAGTGCCACTTAGAGTCTGCCAGCCGCACGATTCCCGATGCTATTCGCCATTACGGCCGCGCCCCATTCTCCTACCGCCCCGGCGAACCGCTTGCCGATTTTCAGATTTACTTCGATCGTGCACAGCCCGCCGACGCAAGCGGGTTCACCGTTAATCACTCGGCATACGGGCTCGGCCAGTCGAAGTGCGCCAAGCAAAGCCAGGGCCGCCTCACGTGCGTTACCTGTCATGACCCTCATGCCCCCGCATCCGGTCCCGCCGCGGCGGCCCGGTATGACGCAGCCTGCGGCAATTGCCATTCGGCCCCGCACCCGCAGCGCGCAACCACCAACTGCTCCGGATGCCACATGCCGAAGCGGCGCGCCGAGGATGCGGTGCATGTTGTCATGACGGACCACCGCATTCGCCGCACTCCGGAAGCCAATCTACTTGCTTCCATTCCCGAACGCCATGGCCGGTACGACGGACCCGTGAAACTGCTCTATCCGTTTTCACTGTCTGAGACCCCGGAGAACGCGCTTTATCAAGCCGTTGCCTCGCTGGCCGACACCGCCAATTGGAAAGCGAACACGGATCGGCTCGCCGCCCTTCTCGAAAAAACGAAGCCGAAATCCGCCGGCTTCTACGTCGCTCTCGCCGAGACGCTGCGCCGTATGGGCCAAGGCGTGGGCGCCGAGCCTCATTATCGCCGGGCGATCGCTCTCGATCCCGCAGGCCTGCCGCCCCGCCTGGCCCTCGCCGAACTCCTCATGGCGCGCAACGACAACCGCGGCGCGCTGCAACTGTTGCGTGAGGCACGTACTCAAGACGACGCCACCCTGCTAAATGCCATCGCTCTTGCCCGGACCGGTGTAGCCGATTACTCCGGCGCCCTCGCCGCGCTCCGCCGCGCCGCTGAACTCGAGCCCCTTCTGCCCATCACCTGGCTCAACATGGGTGTGGCCCTCGCCGCGAACGGTCAACGCGAACCGGCGATCAACGCCTGGCAACAAGCACTACGCCTCGATCCGGCCCTCACCCGCGCCGCCGACCTTCTGCGCCAATACACCCCGCAACCTTCACGATAAAATGCCAAGTTCATGCGCAAGGCGTTGTGGACCATAGTCGCGCTCGGGGCCGCCGCTGCAAGCTGGGTCTACTTCCGACGTTCTCCCGCCGCGCCCGAAGCCGTCTACATCGATTCCCAACGCTGCCAGCCCTGCCACGCTGAAATTTATCGCACCTTTCAGAAAACCGGCATGGCCCGATCCTTTTACCGCGCCGCCACCGCCGACCGCATTGAGGAGTTCGGAGTCACTCTCAACCACGAACCTTCCGGCCAGCGCTTCCGCCTGGAGCAGCGGGACGGCCGGCTCTATCAGCGCCGGTGGATGCTCGATTCCAATGGCGCCGAAACGGACGCATTCGAGCTCGAAGCCCACTTCATTGTCGGCTCCGGGAATCACGCTCGTTCGTACATCCATCAGTCAGGAAATGAACTAATCGAACTCCCCGTCTCCTGGTATCCGCAGGAAAAGCGCTGGGCCATGAGCCCCGGTTATGACCGCCCGCTCCATCCCGGCTTCACGCGCCGCATCGATTACGGCTGCTTCTTCTGCCACAACGGATATCCCGCCCTCCCCGGAGGCGCCGATCGTTTCGGGGTCACTCCGCAATTCCCGGCTCAACTCCCATTAGGGATCGATTGCCAGCGCTGCCATGGCCCGGGCAGTCTCCATGCCGCCGGAAAAGGCCCGATCGTGAATCCCGCAAAGCTACCCAATCCCGAGCTGAAAATGGATGTCTGCCAGCAATGCCATCTCGAAACAACCAGCGCCTCGCTCCCGGCGTCCACTCGCCGAGCTGGCCGCGGCGTTTTCTCCTTCCGTCCTGGCGAGGCTTTAAGCGCCTATACCGTACTCTTCGACCACGCCAGCGGACACGACGACAAATTCGAAATCGCAGGCGGCGCTTACCGCCTTCGCAAGTCCCCTTGTTTCCTGAAAAGCGCCGGCAAGCTGACCTGCACAACTTGCCACAATCCCCATGACATTCCCCGCGGCGACGCGGCCCAGCAACATTACCGTGCCAAGTGCATGGGCTGCCATCCCTCCACACCCGGCCCGCAGCACACCGCCGCCGCCGATTGCATCGGCTGCCACATGCCGAAGCGCCGGACGAAAGACGCCGTCCACACCGTGATGACCGATCACTACATCCAGCGCGGCAAACCGGCCGGCGATCTTCTCGCGCCGCGTTCCGAATCGCATGAGCAGTACAAAGGCGCCGTTGCCCTATATGCGCCCGATTCTGTCAACGCTGCCGAGCGCGATCTCTATTTGGGCATCGCCCACGCCGCCGAAGGCGCCGAACCTCACACAGGCATCACGCAGCTCGAACGCGCCGCTCCCACAGCTCCCGCGAAGGGCCTGGTCATTCTCGCCACCGCTCTAGCCGCGCAGGGCAATACTGCCGCCGCCATCGAGCGCTATCGGCAAGCCATCGCCAAGGACGGCACGCTCGAAAGAGCACGCCTCAATCTCGCCGCCCTGCTGCCGCCGGCCGAAAGCGTCGCCGCATACCGGCAATTGACTATCGACCTACCCCAACTCGCCGAAGCCCACTTCGGTCTCGGCAACGCTCTCGCCCGTCAGGGTCAAGCCGGCGAAGCGATCCAGGCTTGGCAAAAGGCCATCTCGCTACGCCCCCTCTACGCCGAAGCCATGGCTAATCTCTCCGGCATCACAAACGACGAAGCGATGACTCGGCGAGCCCTCGCCATCGACCCGACACACCCGGGCGCCAATAGCAATCTCGCTAGGCTCATCGCCTCCCGCGGCGACATCACCGAAGCCATCGCACGCGTCCGCCGCGCTCTCCGTACGGACCCGTCCCACCGCGAAGCCAGGCTTAATCTTGGCCGGTTGCTCTACCAAACGAAACAGACTAAAGAAGCGCTCGCCCAGTTCCGCCATCTCGTCATTACTGCGCCGGACTTCGTCGAAGCACGGCTTAGCCTCGGCATGGCGCTCGGGGAAAAAGGGGAACTCGACGCCGCCATTGCCGAATTTCGCGAAGCCCTCCGCCTTGCACCCGGTCACCCGGAGGCGCAGCGCAATCTCCAACTCGCCATGGAAATGAAAGGTCAATCTCCGCTACGCTAACCGGAAGACCCGCATGCAACCCATCCCATTCATCTTTCTGTCGGCCGCCCTTTGTACCGCGCCCATCTCCGCGAAAGTTATCTTCAAAGCTGACTTCGAAACCGGCGATATCAGCCAGTTCAGCACTACGGGCACGCGCGGCCAGAACGCTACGCCGCGCAACGTTCAAGTCGTGACCGACGTCGTGCAGCAGGGCAAGTACGCGGTCAAGGTAACCATTCACGAGGACGACGTCTTCAACGCGCAGCAGTTGCGCGCGCAAATGGGCGGGCCGCGCGTGACCGTCGAGGAGGGCTCGGACACCTATTTGTCGTTCCATATGTATATGGCCGAACCGCCGAAGGATCGTGACAACTTTTTCTACTGGGAAGGCAATCCCCCGCCCCGCTATAACAACGTCATGACGTGGTGGGTCGAGCCCAAGGAAGGCGGCGGCACGCTCATCAAGTACGGCACCGGGAACCTCGGCCGCAACGGTGTTCATTGGACCGCGGATTTCTCCACCGGCAAATGGCACCAGCTTGCCATGCACATTCATTGGTCGGAGGACCCGGAAAAAGGGAATACGCGTCTGTGGTTTGACGGCGAACTCGTCCTCGACAAAAAGCTGAAGACTAAAGGCGCCGAAGCGGTTTATTTCTGCCAGCCCGGCATCCATCGCAGCCCGCATCGGCCGTCGGTCGACACCATTTATTTCGACAACTTCATTCTTGCGGACACGCTGGAGGAAGTCGTCACGCCGGTTGCCTCGCGCACTTCAAAGTAAGTTTCTGAACGTTCACAATATTGCCCTGATCTACATTCAGATTGTGGGAACCGTTGCCATCGATACTTCGACGGAATGAAATCGGCATCTCGCCGCAGACCTGCCCATCGGCGTTATAGAAGATTGTATCCAGCGAGAATTCCTGCTCTTCAACTCCGGGGGAATTCTCAGACCAACGATCGTATCCGAGGAACTTGTATCCGACTGCCTCCATTCCAATCAACCTTCCACGAATCACCTTATCGACGGCGTCCATTGGAGAAAACCCCCAAACGCAGTGAATTATCTTTCCCTTAGGGCGCAGCGTTGAAACATAGGACGTTAAGTTGAGCGAAATCGCAATAGCATCGTCAACGTTTTGTGCCTTACCACCTGCTCGAATTCTTGCTTCAAGAGACTTCAAGAAGGGCATCGCATCTTTCCCCCGAATCCCCGCATAGGCGGCGACAATCCAATACCAGCCGCTTGAATCCGACCGTTGGTTTAACATTCGGTCTATCTCACTCTTAATCGGTTTAATTGCATCAGCGCCATGATTGCGGAGGGCCATCGTCGCTCGAAAATTCGCCACCGCCTCGCCACACCCAAAAATCCCCATCTCATGATTGGCACGGTGGACACGATCCATTCTGTAAGTCAAATAGTCAAGGAGTCCCGTAGCTGTCAGGTCCTCGATCCCCCTATCTTGGGCGAATAGCGCTGTGCTCCCCGCCAGCAACAACCACGTAACTACGTTCACATACATCGTCTCCACCATAACGCAATGCCGCCATTAGGGCAGACCAAAACAAAAAGGAACGGCTGGCCCCGAAAGGTCAGCCGTTCCAGAGATGGATCGCAATATCAGAAAACGAACTTAATCCCTCCTTGCATGTTGCGGTTACCGCCAGCGCTGGTGATCACACCAAACTGGGTGCTAGCCAAATCCTGCGATGAGGGTCTCGCCCAAGTTTTCTGGTTGAATAGATCGAAAATATCGACCCGTAGATCCGCCCGCATCTTTTCCTTGATTCGGAAAGACCGGCTGATCGCAAGATTCGTTCGGTACGTCGGGAACATGCGCACGCCCCCGATGAACCGCGGCGCGTTTCCGAATGGATCCAGCGCCGGATTGGTTCTCCTTTGGAACGCATTCCGGTTGTAGAAGTTGTCCTTGTCCGGATCGAACTCTTCGCCCACCAGCGCCGCGCGCCAGTCATGCGAAACCAGGTTCGGCCGCGGAGTGCCGGCTCGCAGGTTGTTCTGATAAGCCGTATCGACAACACCCATCGGATATCCGCTCTGCGCGAAGGCAAAACTGCTGAGGTTCCAGCCGCCCGCCAGATGTCCGGCAATTCCGCTGGTCACATACTTTCGGCCCTGCCCAAACGGAAGGTCGTAGCTCACCGTCAGTTTGAACATGTTGGGATAATCAAGCACGCCGTAGGACTTCTCCGTCCCGCGATTGAACTGATTCTGCGCCGATCCGGCGCCCACCGCGGCACCCACCACGCCGGCAATCCACGGCTCGGACGAATCGGCATCCGTCAGCAGCTTGGACCAGGTGTAGCTGGTCAACAGCGTCAGCCCGCCGGAGAACCGCTTGGTCGCTTTGATGATCATCGCGTGATACGTCGAGTTCCCGCTATGATTCATCATGCCGCCCGTTGTCACGCCGGTATACTGCGGGAACACGCGCAGGGACTGCCCCAGCGTCGCCTGCCCGCCCAGCAACGCCTTGAAGTTGGCGAAAGGCGGCCGGAAGCCGGCGGCCACCACGGCCGGATCGTCGATCGGCCGGTTCAGTAGCGCTCCAAGGGACGCGTACTTCGGATCGATCTGCATGATGTTCACACGGTCCGAAGCAAGGTGCGTACCCTTGCTCCCCGTGTAGGTCACATCGATCACCAGGTTGTTCTTCAGCGAATGCGCCAGAGCAAAATTCCAATTCGAAGTCTGCGGCAGCTTGGCGATCTCATCGGACCCGAACCACGGCACCCCGAACCCGGCGTTGAAGCCAGGATCGATGAACGGTGGATTCTGCCAGGCCGGGAAGCCTTTATCCCAATAGAACGCCGGCGTTATGCCTTGATCGGCTGACGCCCAGGCCGGCGAATTGGTGAAGCCGTTGTTGGCCCCGCTCAATCCCGGAACTTTTACCGTGGAATAGAAAATACCGCCGCCAACGCGCAGCACCGTATTGTTCCTGATCTGGTAAGCCAGCCCGGCTCGCGGTCCCCAACCATTGGCAGCCTTATGCAGTCCACGCCGTCCTTCGCGTCCCGCCCCATCACCAAGGAAACGCAGCGCGCCCGGAGTACCATTGGCAGCCGGATTCGCCAGGGTCGGATCGAAGTACGATAGCCGGTCATACTTCTCGTAAACCGATAGGTTCATCTCGTAACGTATGCCTAGATTTGCCGTTAGCTTCGGCGTGATCTTCCAGTCGTCCTGGACGAAGAACGCATGATACGGGAAGCGCAGCATCTGGGTATTCGGAATCGTAAACCCGCCGTTGTCGACGGCGCCGAGAAGGAAGCTCGCATACGCGTTGCCCGAAAAGCCCGTGTTGTCGCCCGGACGCGCCGTCTCCAATCGGTTGAAGAAAACGTCGCCGGACTGCCGGTTGCGATTGTTGGTGTTCAGAAACATCAACTGCGCGCTGTAACCGAACTTGAAGCTGTGCGAGTTCTTGATCCAGTTCAAATTCTCATCGAGTCCGTAGACGGTATGGTACTCGTCCCAAAGCTTCGTGCTCTCCCAGCCGTAATAGTTGTCGTTGTTGAAACGGACAGCCGGGAAAGCTTCGTTGTAGTAGGGATTGTTCGGAATTCCACCGCCCAATTTATCGCCCCATTTCTGCCCGAAGGGCTCGGCCGTCACGTCGTGCTCGGGATGCGTCAGCCGGTGAAAGCCAAGCGTCAACGTGTTCACCAGCGTTGGCGTGAACATGTGCGTATCGTTAACTCGGGCCACCTTCCCGTAATACTGGTCGCCCTGATAGTACTGCCGGCCGGCCAGTGGATAGGGCAGCGAGCCTCCCCAGTTGTTCGGATTCGTCGGCGTTACGTCGTAGTCGTTCAGGAAATACTCGCCGTTCTGCGTATACGTAAAGGCGAACCGATTCTTTATCCCGAAGTTCTGGTCGAACTTCGAGACATAAGCATCTTCAATTCGCTTGCGCGGCGCCGTACCGGGAGTCCGGTAATTGCGCACGACGCCGGGCGCATTCGGCGCAGGGAAATACGATGCAATGGCCGCGGAGAGTGGAGTAATACGGCTCGCCGGAATCCGGTTGCCCGGAAACGCGTCGCGCACCGTAGTGTTGCCCTCAACGCGAGTCGTTGCCGGATCGAAGATCGGCACCACTACTCCCGGGGAGTTTGGCGTCCAGTTGGAGAAATCCCCGCGGTGCATCTCCGCTAGAGGTATTGTCAATTCGCTCACACCGGAAGTCGACGGGAACCGGTACCCCTCATAGGAGAAGAAGAAGTACGATTTATTCTTGCCGTTATAGACCTTCGGAATGAAGATCGGCCCGCCCACCGTCGCGCCGAAATCGTTTCGATGAAACACGGCTTTGGGCCGGCCGAACTTGTTGTTCTGCCATGAATTGGCATTGGCATGCTGCGACTGATAGTAATCGAACGCCGACCCATGCAGCTCATTCGTACCAGACTTCGTCGAGATCGAAATATTCCCGCCGCTCGCCCGGCTGTCCTCCGCCTTGAACGCCGCCGTGTCGATTCGGAACTCCTCGATCGAATCCAGCGTCGGTGTCAGCCGGTTCATGTAGCCGACATGATTCCGCCAACCCATTTCCACTGACATCCCGTCCACGCTGACGTTGAAGTCATGCTGCTGCCCGCCGCCCACCTGCAGGTCATCCCATGCGCTCTCGCCGTTGCCGCTCTTTACCTGCGGCATCATCATCATCAACTGAAACGCATTGCGCATACCGCCGCCGATGCCGGCCACCGCAATCGGCAGATCCTGCACCAGCTTGTTCTCCATCACCGTCGAAACCTCGGTGGATTCGGTTTTCAGCGGCGGCGCTTCGCCTGAAACCTCAACGCGGTCCGTTGTGCTTCCAACCTCCAGCCGGACGTCGGCTCGGATGTTGTCGCTTCCTTTTACGGCAATCGGCCCTCTCTTCCAGCTCTTAAATCCGGCGACCGTTACCGACAGTTCGTAGGAGCCCACGGGCAGGCTCAGCATGACGTAATTACCCGTACTGGAACTAAGCGACTGAATCACGGTTCCGGTAGAGATATTGCGGGCTTCAACAGTTGCTCCGGCGATGACAGAGCCGGTGGCGTCCGTCACCAATCCGGTGATGGCGCCCATCGTTGTTTGCGCTTGGGCCACGGCCGCGAGCGCTAAACATGCCAACGACAGTCTTAAATAACTCATAAAGGGCACTCCTAAGAAAAGCGTTTAGGCGTCCGGAATCATATACCAAACGAAAACGCTTTTGGGGAATAGCCCAATCAGTAAATATCACCGCACCGAGGCGCTATAAACACCGTTCCGCAACTGCTGCCGTAGCCACCGGACCATCTCCTGTTTATACGGCTCGCTCCTGGCCGCCGATCCCTCCCACCACTTCAGCCCATGCCCGGCCCCCGGCACCGTAAAGAGCCGGCACGCCGCCCCGGCCGCCTCCATCCGCCTGCACATCTCAATCGACTGCGCGATCGGCACCACGCGATCCGCATCGCCGTGAATAAACAGGAATGGTGGCATCTCCTTCCGCACGCCGGCAATCGGCGACATCTGCTCCAGCCGGGCCAAAATCAGCCGTTGGAACAACGTCCCGTTTAACTGTTGCCGCAGACCATCCGGAACCAGCGAACTCGTCCTGACCAGCGACACCAGGTCCGTCGGCGTGTACATCGCCACTACTGCCTTGATATCAACACCGGTACGGTTGCCCAGCGCCGCCATCGCCGCCAACTGCCCGCCCGCCGACTCACCCACCAGCACAATTCGCTGCGCGTCAATGTTGTACTCCGCCGCCCTGCTGCTGATAAACCGGATAGCCGCTTCCACATCCGTCACTGCCGCACCCACTTGAAAGGGATCGGTCGCCAGGCTGTAGCTGATTGAAAACCACGCGAATCCGGCCTCCGCAAGCGGCTGGAACAGTGGCTCCACATTCCTGCGGCGGTCTCCGCGCACCCACGCGCCCCCGTGAACGATGATCGCCGCCGGTGCCAGTGATTCGCCCCCGGGCAGCGAAGCGTCAAAGCGCAGGCTTACGCCTCCGGCCTCCGCGTACGTAACATCACGTAATATCCGCGGCGCCACGGCGCCTGCAAAAGCAGTTTGGCTCATAAGTATCGCGAGGAAGAAGGCCCAACGCATCCAACAGACAAGACGCACGGCGCCCCGCGAACGTTCCAACCGCCTGAACTCCGCCCATCGGCCTAAGGCAAGAGGATGCAACGCCATGAAGACCTCCGTAGCCGATGGCACCTTCGTCATTCAGGACGAGCTTCGTTAGTCTTCAACAGCCGAAGCGCTACCCACCCCATCCCAACCACCGCCAAGCCTAACACCCCATACAGCAGTCCAGGGAACCGCTCCGTCCACGGTTTCACCGGCTCCGGCGGCGGCTTGTAGACCGGGTTCGTCTCCCGTTCGCCCAACCTGCCCGCTACGGCCGCCGCGTGAAAATCCTCCCCGGCCGTCTTCACGAGGTCGTAGTCCGGCGCCGTTGCCTTTGGCGACCCATAGTAGAGCCAATAGTTCCCGCCGCCCTCCGATCGAAACAACACCTCCCGGTCCACTCCCATCAGCTTCACGCCGGCCACTACGAGTGGCACGTCGTCACCCTGATAAATACACACCCGTTGAAACGGCAGTTGTGTTTCCGGGAACGTCACCGACAACGACTCCTCCCCCGGAATCCTGTAAATAGCGCCCGCTCCCGACCAACTCCACGCCTTCCCATCGGCGCTCTGCTCGATAGTTACACTCCGCCGGAAAGTCTCGCTCGGGCCGCGGGGCGTTAAAACGGCCGTATCCCGCGGCGCCCTCGTCCCTGTATCGAGGACCATGCAGGATGTCTTGTTCTTCGTCTCCGCCCCCGGATCCGATGCCGTAAAAACTTCGGACCGCTTCGCTTCGGCCGACGCATCCCGCCGCACCACGGCCCCGGTAAACTCATTCGGATTCGTCCACCCGCTAATCGCCAGCCGCAACAGCCGCCGCCGTGAATCCGGATACTGCAGCGTCGTATGATCCGCCATCTGCCCCGTATCCGTGTGGTAGCGGAAAATGTACGCCGCGTGCCGCACCGTCGCCCACTGCTTGCCATCGTCGCTTCCCTCAATCGACACCTGGCTTCGGAAGTCGTTCCGCGTAACCGCCAGCTCCACCAGGTTATGCGGCTGCGGGCGCGCTTCGAACTCCAGCGTCACGAACAGCTTCCCGTCCCGGGTCTCTTTGTTTACCACCCTCACCGGCACATCCGCCGTCCGCCGGCTTCCATACGCCGCCACCAGCAAGTAAGGGGTCTCAACGCCATCCCGCCCCACACGCAGATCCGCAAAACTGGCCGCCAAACCCGACGTATAGTAACCCCGGTCCACCGTGACCCGCGTCACCGCGCCCGCCGCCGTAACGCGCTGCCGGTACTGCCACTCTTCCGGTGTAAACGCCGCCGTCGCCGCCAGCGCGGTCAGTAGGAATGTACTAAGCTTTTTCATCTTGTAACATCGCCAGCAATCGATGCCGGTAGCGCGAATAAAGGAATGAGCCCGCCAATAACATCCCGCCCAGCACCACAAACGCCAAAATCCGGTAAACCCGGTCCAACTGCCAGATATCGAAAAAATACAGCTTCACAATCACCAACGCAAATAGCCCGAGCCCCAACACCCGATGCAGCCGGAAACTCCGAGCCATTCCCTGTCCCACGAGCGCCAGCCCATACATCGCGAGCAGCAGCGAACTCGCAAACGTCAACTTGCTCACCATGCTCACCCCTTCAGGCTGCCCCGATTCGATCCATGCAAAGACTTCCATATGCAGGCCCGCAAGCAGCGTGAAGTGCATCGCCAGCAGCGGCACCACTGCCAACCCCCGCGGCACAAAACCCATCCGGCTCGTCCAAAACGCGTTGGCGGCCAGGCTCAACGTCATCACCAGAAAGGGTACAAACCGCGCATTCACGATCGGCCGGTAATCCGCCCCCCATGCCTTCCCCGCATCGTTCCCAAACAATATCCCCAACGCCAAAAACCCCGCGATCCACGACGCCGCGAACGTCCACCCGTTCTGGAACTTCAACGCCAAAAACGCCAGCATCGCCGACTCCACCGCCCACGCAATCGTAATGCTGAATCCGCTCAACTGAATCGGAATCGCGAGCGTCACAAAACTGAACGCCGCCCCCGCGCTCACCAGCAGCATTTCCTTCGGCTCGCCCGCACGCTTGAAGTAAATAGCCGCCCCCAAATAACTCGCCGCCACCGCCAGCGCGAGCAGCCCCATGTATCCGTGATGGTCCGCGTTGAACCACGAGTAACCAGCCCCATAAAAGAACAACGCATTCGCCGCCAACGTCATGTAGGTCGCAATCGTCCGCGGTCGCATTGGCAGCAGCACAGTCACCGCCAAGTACCCCAGAAACCCACCGGCCAATCCTGCAAACAACATCCCGTGCGAAGCAGCGTAAGGATTCCACCATAGGAACCCCGCCATCCATCCCGCTATCGACGGCGCCAACCGCCGGTCATCCTGCTGCCTCCACGCCAATCCCAAATGGATTGCCGACACGATCCCCGCCCATGTCCAATACATCGGCGAAGCATAGATGGAACAAAGTTCGGCCACCGCCAGCATCGCCGGCACCGGCGCGGCCGCCTGGATCAACCGGAACGGAGATAACGCAAAAATCGCAAACTGCGCCACTGCGAATCCCGCAAACGGCGGACCCATTTTCCCGCTCCGTGCCGCGATCCAGACTGCCATTAACAGCACCGTCGCCAGAACCGCCGCAATCTCTACCGACAGCCACCGTTTCCTGCGGGCCAGCGTTAATCCAATCGCATTCAAGACGAACAGGTAACTGCCGAAGAACAGATCGTTCGGCTCATTCGTCGACGCCAGAAGCGGCGACATATACCCGCCCAGCAGGGCCAGAATCGCAATCGCCCGCGCGTCATATCGAAGCGCCAGCGCCCCGCCGAGCGCCGTCGTCACCACCGCCCCCGCAAACGTCAACTCCTTCGGCACCAGGTGGTAAAGCTGGAACGCGGCATAAAACGAGAAATAGAAGGTTGCAATCCCCAGAGCCGTAATGCCCTGCGCAAACACCTTGTGCCCGCGATGCCAGAGCCGGTCCCCGCCGAGCAGCGCCACAATCCCCGCCAGAATTCCAATCAGCACCCGCCCCGCCGGCCCGATCATTTCGTTATCGACGCCGTACTTGAACGCAAACAACACGCCCAGTATCATCGTGATCGCGCCGATCCGGTTCGCCCATACGAGCCCCGCATTCGTCTCCACCGCGTCGGCGGCAGGCAATGGCGGCGGTGCCACGGGAGGGGGCATTGGCGCTTCGGCGGGATAATGGACTGCAACCGGGGGCGGCTCCGCTACCGAAACCGGGGGAGGAACAGGTTGCGAAACAGGAGGCGCAACGACCGGAGCAGGCCGGCCGCTTAGATACAACTCCACCGCCAGCAACCGCTGCTCCAGCATTTCGATGCGAGCTCGCAACCGCTGGACTTCCGGATCCATAAGTCGTGTAGTGCTAGTCTATCCTGAAAGCGCTACGCGTCAGGCAGCTCTGCTCACACTTTTGGCAGGTCCGTTATTGCTAATCGATCCTCTGCCTGCCCGCCTACTCACACCGCAGCGCATCCGTCGGCGATACTGTTGCCGCCCGCCACGCCGGTAAAATCGCCGCCCCCAACCCCACCACCGTCAGCACCGTACACGCCCCCACAATACTCGCCGCGTCCAAACCGGCGACCCCATAAAGCTGCGCCTCCACAAACCGGCTTAGCCACCACACACACGGCACGCCCGCCGCAATCCCCGCTCCAATCATCACCATCGCATCCCGCGCAATTAACCACACCGCCTCGCCCCTAGTCGCGCCCAGCGCAATACGTATTCCGATCTCCTGCGTCCGATGCGCCGCCACAAATGAAATCACCCCGTAAAGCCCCACAACTGACAACAACATCGCAATCAGTCCGAATCCGCTCGAAAGTGCCGCTAGCAGCCGCTCCGTCGCCAGAGACCTCCCGATCTGTTCATCCAGTGTCGTCATACCCACCACTGGCAGCCCCGCATCCACCGCCGCCACCGCCGCCCGTATCGACGCCATCGCGGCCTCCGGCCTCCCCTTCACCCGCACATAAAACGTCCCCCCACCAGTCCCCCGGTCCCAATAGGGCACAAACGCCTGCTCAATCCCGTCCCGGTCATCCCGCATTGTCCGCCGGCTGAACCCCTTCACCACACCGATAATCTCAACCGTCGTTTGCGTATCCGGCCGGGCTCCAAACCCAACCCGATACCCCACCGGGCTCCGCGCTCCAAAATACCGGCGGGCGAAGCTCTCGCTCACGATAATCGAGCGATACGCCATATCCTGACTCTCCGGATCCCGCAAATCCCTCTCATCGAAATTCCGCCCGGCCAGTATAGGCGTCTGCAGCGTCGCAAAAAAACTCGGGCTAACCCGCATGTAATGAACCTGCCGGTCCGACCTCAGCCGCCTCTCGCCCTGTATCGTCATGCTGCTGCTCGACGTCCCGCCGGTCAAAATGTGTGTATTCGCCACCGCCGCGCTCTCCACGCCCGGCAGCGCATCGATCTTCGCCAGCACATCCCGCATCACCCGCTTCGCATTCGCTTCCGAATACCCATTGCTCGCTGGACTCGCCCGGAACATAAGCAGGCTGCTCGAATCAAACCCCGGCCCCCTGGCCTGCAGCCGCGCCAGCGTCTGCACAAACAGCCCAACCCCTATCAGTAGCACCAGCGTAAACGCCACCTGCCCCGCCACCAGCGCCTTCCGCCATCCAATGCCAATCGTCGCGCTCCGCGACCGCTCTTTCATCGACGAAACCAGCGGTACCCTTCCTGCCTGCCACGCCGGCAGCAACCCGCACAGCACGCCCGTCACCACGCAGACGGCGAACGTAAACGCGAACACCCTGTAGTCCGTCTGCACCGCCAATTCCTCGGAAACAAACGCGAGCAGCAACTGCGAAACATACGGAGCAACCGGCAGTGCAACCAGGCCGCCAGCCAGCGCAATCAACAAACTCTCCGACAGCAGCGGTCCCACAATCTTCCCCGGACTCGCTCCCAACGCCAGCCGCGTCGTCACCTCCCCCATGCGGGCCGCGCCGCGTGCCAAAAACAGGTTGGCCACGTTCACGCACGCCAACAACAGCAGCAACACCGTCCCCGCCATCAGGACGTTAAGAGGCTCACGCATCCGGTTCCGAAGCCCTGAACGCCCTCCTGGCGCCGCCATCACTTCGATCGTCGACGCCAGAAATTCACGACGCTGCTCCGCCGTCACTGGCGGAAAATCGGCGGTCTTCAACTCCCCCTCCAACACCGAGCGAAACCACGGCTGCAGTCCAGCTTTCGCTCGCTCCGTGCTCACGCCAGCTCGCAGCCGCCCGAAAACGTGCAGCCATTGCGCCCGCCGGCTCCGCGTCGGAATCGTTTCCAGGTTCGCCTGCCCATTCATCGCCACCGGCACCCACAATACCGGGCTCTCCGCCGGATCCACGCCGCTAAACCCCGCCGGCGCCACCCCAATTACCGTCATCGGATGCCGGTTGAGCAGCAGTTTCCGTCCCACCACATCAGCCGCCCCGCCCAGCATATTCTTCCAGTAGGCGTAGGACACCACAACTACCGGGCTCGCGCCTTCCGCTCGATCATCGGCGTTCTCAATCAACCGCCCCATCTCCGGCCGCACCCCCAACACCTGGAAGTACGTGCCGGAAACAATTTCAATTGGCAGCATCTCGGCCCGCTCGCCCGCCGAGACGTAGGACAGCGCCGGATGCCGGCAAAACACGCCGTCGAAAAAACCCTCGGCCTTCTCCAAATCTCTGCAAAATGGATACGACAGCAGGTTCCCGCTCCCCCAGTTCGTTCCCGCCTTCGAGCCAATCCAATCCACCAGCACAAGCTGTTCCGGCGCCCTCACCGGCAGCCGCCGCAGCACAAGCTGGTCAAACAAGGAAAAAATCGCCGTGTTCGCTCCGATCCCCAGCGCCAGCGATACCACCGCCGTTACCGCAAACCCTGGACTCCGCCGCAGCGTCCGCAACGCAAACCGCAAGTCGCGGACCCTATCGTCAAACCAGCCGGCAAACCACGCGTCCCGCACCTCCTCACGTACCCGCCCATATCCCCCGAACTCCATCGCCGCCTTGCGCCGCGCTTCAGGCTCCTTGGCCCCGAAAGCTATCAGATCCTCCACGCGGCGGTCAATGTGGTAACGGAGCTCCCGATCCAGATCGCACTCCATCCGCTTCCGTCCCAGCAACAGGTTCAATAAGGACCGCACTCGATTACCTCAACCTTCGATGTATCGTAGTATGCGGCAACCATATGTCGAAGGTCAAGGCCTTTGCCTTCCGTGATTCGCGTAAAATCGCAGACAATGCTCTCCAGGCGCTCGACGGCCATTCTCCTTGTCCTCATTACCGCGTTCGGCCTCGCCCTCCGCCTTTACAACCTCGATGCGCAGAGCGTGTGGTTTGACGAGGCTGGCTCCGTCGCGCAGTCTGCCCGGTCTCTCGACCAACTCTTCGCGTTTCTCATCGATGACGTCGTCCACCCCCCGCTTCACTATCTGCTGCTCCACGGATGGTTTAAGCTTGCCGGCGTTAGCGCCTTCAATGCCCGGCTCGTTTCCGTCCTCTTTGGCACACTATCCATTCCTCTTTTCTATCTACTCGCCCGCCGCTTTGCCGATACCGCCACCAGTCTACTTGCCGCCGTCCTCCTGGCCATCTCGCAGGCCGCTGTTTACTACTCCCAGGAGGCCCGTCCATACGCCCAGGCGCAATTTCTCTCTTTGCTCGCGGCGATTGTCTTCCTTACTTTCCTCCGCGCCCCGGGCCCGCGCACCACGTCGTTCTTCACTCTATCGGCCATCGCCCTTGTCTACACCAATTACTACGGCGCCGCCGTGCTCCTCGCGCTGGGTATCTATTGGCTGGTCTTCCGCCGGGACTACCCGCCTTCCGTCTTCCGCTATCTTTCCGTCGCCGTCACTGTACTTGTGGTTGCCTTCATCCCATGGTTGATCGCAATGAAATCCGGGGGCCGCCTCACTGCAGTCCGCCTTTCCAGAGGCCGCGGGCAACCCGGCCGAACTCCCACCCTTGCCAGTCCGGTTGCGGCATTGGCGTACTTCAACAATTCGAAACTCGAAGAGTTTGAAGCGCCCGTTAGAATCTCGCATGCACTGCCTGGCGTGCTACTGTTCACCCTTCCCGTCGCTGTCGCCCTGCTCCTCCGCCGACGCAAAACCCCGAAGGGTCTGCTTTTCGGGTTGCTCTATACAGCGATTCCCGCCGTAACGGCGATTCTCTTTGGCGCAACGCTCGCCGGCTTCCACTATCGCTATTACATATTCGCCGTACCGGGTTACTACCTCGCCGTAGCCATCGCCTGGCGAATCTGTCTGCCGAATGGGCTCTCTCTCGCCGCCTGCCTCGCCGCCGTCAGCATCTACTCCGGCTTCGCCCTCCAAGCCAATCAGATGTCCACCAAAACAGACTACCGCGCGGCCCTCCGGCCCCTCGCCGTATCCGCCCGCCCGGGCGACTGCATTGCCGGCCGGCCTCGCGTTTGGAAAAACAATCTCCATTACGGGTTGGAAGTTTACTACCGAGCTCGCCCCCCTATGCGCTTCATTCCGTTCGAATCCATCGGCGGCGCACGCACCGCATGCGAACGTCTCTGGATCGTCTGGGAACGCACCTGGTGGATGAATCGCGATCCCCTAGAAGGAGAAAAGGAAATCGCTTCGATCTCCGCGCTATCTGCCGACTACCGGCGCGCGGAGCACTTCACCCACCCCGATATTGACATTCAGCTCCTGGTCCGCAAACCAGCGGATCTAAACTGAATCCGAAGTGTCTACTTCACGCCCGTTTCAGCAGTCTGACCACGGATCTCGAGACGTGCTTAAAATGAAAAGTTCCGCCGTATCATTCCTTTGGAGGCTTTCGATGGCTATCGATGTTAATGCTCCTTCCTTTAAGAACTTTCGAAATCCACGGCGATTAGCCATCTTCCTCGTTGGATTCGGGGCGCTCGGCGGCGTTCTCCCAGCCCAAAAGCCAGCCGCTCAGGAAAAGCAAAAACCCATCCCGATTTCGAAATACAAAGGGACCAAGGACCGCGACATTGAAATTGGGAAACAGTATGCGGCGCAAGTAGAAAAGGAAATGAAGATCGTGCCGAACGAGGAATTGACGGCCTATATCAACCGCGTCGGTAAACGGCTGGTCTCTTCCGGCCTCCTCGATAGAGACTTTCCCTACACTTTCAAGGTCGTTCAGGAGCCCAGCATTAACGCCTTCGCCCTTCCCGGCGGACCTATGTTCGTCCACACGGGTCTAATCGCCGCAGCCGAAAATGAAGCCCAACTCGCAGGCGTTCTTGCGCACGAACTCGCTCACGTTTCCCTGCGCCATGGAGTGGCCAATGCGTCCAAGCAACAGACGATCTCAACAATAGGTGGGCTCGGCGCCGGTATCCTTGGCGGCATGCTCGGAGGCTCCCTCGGCGATCTTGCCGCGCAGGGAGCCCAGATGGGTACCCAAGCGTGGGTCTCCAAATACTCCCGTTCCGCCGAAAGCGAAGCCGATCTCCTGGGCGAGCACGTAATGGCCAAGGCCGGCTACAATCCGCTCGAGCTCGGAAACTTCTTCGAAAAGCTCGAAAAGTCGATGGGCGGCGATCCCGGCCGCGTTGCACAGTGGTTCTCTTCCCACCCGAACCCCGGAAATCGCACCGTCGCGATCCAGAGTCAACTGCCCTACGTTCAGACCGGTCCCTACAACACCCGCGAAGGCGATTTGGACAGAATGCGGAAAATCGTCCAGGGTTTACCCGCTCTACCTAAGGGTGGAGGCGGGCAGAAAGGCGCACCGAAGGGGGTCCCGGCGAACTCTCCAGTGCCGGAGTTCCAAATCTCGCAAAACTTACGCCAGTTAAACGCCGGCGGACTCACGATCTCGGTCCCCGACAACTGGCAGGCCGCCAACGACGAGCAAAGCAAGCAGCTCATGATCCTTCCTGACGGCGGTGTGATTGAAGGCGGAGGCATCGGAGCCGGCATCCTGGTCAGCACCTTCCAGCCCAGGCAGGCTACCACCCTGGACGCCGCCCATAACGAACTCTTGCAGAGTCTGAATCAGCAAAACCAGGGGCAGTTCAAACCCTCCGGCGCGCCGCAACAGGTCAAGGTGAACGGCCGCAATGCATTGATGAGCAGGATCACCAGCCCATCGCCGTATAAGGATACGCAGGAGCGGGATGTCGTTATTTCCGTCGGCGTTCAGAAGCAACTGCTTTACTTCATCTTCATCGCTCCCGAGTCGAGGTGGTCGCAGTTCGAGCCCGTGTACAGCAAGGTAATCCAATCCGTCCGCATCAGCGGCCAGTAAGAATCAACCACGAGCGATCCTCGGCCTTATAATGTTCCTACCGCAATGTCCATCGCGCCCGGCGGAAAGCTCGGACCCTACGTCATCGTCTCCGCCATCGGTGAGGGAGGCATGGGGTTGTCTACAAAGCGCGTGACGAAAAGTTGCAGCGCGACGTCGCAATCAAAGTCCTGCCCGATTCCTTCGCTCACGATCCCGACCGCCTGGCCCGCTTCGAACGTGAAGCCCGCGCGCTGGCGGCGTTAAATCACCCGAATATCGCCCAGGTCTTCGGCGTCGAGCAGTCGGCCCTGATCATGGAGTTGGTCGACGGCCTCACTCTCGAAGACAAACTCAAACAGGGCCCGATTGAAACAAGCGAATCAATCCGGATCGCCAAACAGATCGCCGAAGCTTTGGAAGCCGCGCACGAAAAGAACATCATCCACCGGGATCTTAAGCCAGCCAACATCAAACTTACCGAAAACGGCGTAGTGAAACTGCTCGACTTCGGATTGGCCAAGGCCGTCGACGAAACCCCGCAGCCCTCTACTTCGAACTCTCCCACGCTAACGATGCGCGCGACCGAAGCCGGATTGATTCTTGGCACGGCCGCTTACATGAGCCCCGAACAGACTCGCGGCGGCCATGTCGACAAACGCACCGACATTTGGGCATTCGGGGTCGTTCTCTACGAGATGCTCACGGGCAAGCCGCTATTCCATGGCGAATCGGTCTCCGACGTACTCGCCTCCGTTCTCAGGCAGGAAATCGATTTCTCGAGACTCCCCAAAGATGCGCCCCGAAAGCTGATCGAGCACTGCCTCCAGCGGGATAGGAAACTCCGCCTCCGCGATATCGGCGACGCAAACTTCGAGGTCACGGGCGAAGTCCAACCGGCGACCGGAAAACGCTGGCTCATCCCAGCCCTTACCGCGCTCGCAATCCTCGGCACGGCCAGTGGCTGGCTGCTGAACCGTCCCAAGCCGCAAGAGACCCTCGTCCGATCCTTCTCCTTCCAGGCGGAGGGCCTCTCCGGTAGCGACTTCCACCACCGCGCCGTTATCTCCCCCAACTCAAGGTACGTCGTGTACGAGGCGCAGGGCATGCTGTGGCTGCGCGACCTTTCCATCGAAACGCCGCGCGCCCTCCCCGGCACCGAAAGCGGCGAAGGTCCATTCTGGTCCCCCGACTCGAATGAGATCGCATTCGTCGCCAAGGGCCAGCTTTTGAAATTGGCCATCGCCGGAACCGCGCCCTTCCCGTTGACCCAAGCCCCGGCAGGCTACCGTGGCGGCGCGTGGAGCCCCGACGGAAGGACGATTGTTGTATCGACGGTTAGGGGTATTCATGAGGTATCCGCAGCGGGCGGCGTACTCAGCCAGATTCCGATCGGGCTAACCCGACTTTCGCAGTTCCGGCCCGATTTCGACGATATTAGGTAGTTTTCTAACGCTAACTCGAACCGCTGCAACGGCCACAGTTTGAAAACCGTTGCGGTGAAGACCTACCCACTGGCGGAA